>Ga0075109_1002097_pt1 | contig 11433 bp, 12 predicted proteins | sample AntAceMetag02UKD_FD_69798 | JGI IMG/M metagenome (GOLD analysis project Ga0075109, IMG submission 69798) | Saline lake microbial communities from Ace Lake, Antarctica - Antarctic Ace Lake Metagenome 02UKD | ecosystem: Environmental > Aquatic > Non-marine Saline and Alkaline > Saline | place...
CCATTACCCTTGTCATGGCCGTCCCCGCTTATTTCCTTTGGGTCACGCCGAATTTTCATGAAATGATTTTCATCGTGATGATTGGCAGCCTGATGTCACTGATGCAGTGGCTTTTCATTAAGGCATTAAAGGTCGGCGAAGCGGCGGCGATAGCGCCTATGGAATACGTACGTCTGCTTTATGCAGGTGTTATCGGACTCATCTTCTTTGCTGAAATCCCCACCGCCTGGACCTTGGCAGGGGCCGGTATTATTGTCGCCAGTACGCTCTACACAATGCACCGCAATACGGTGAAAGCACCACCAAAATAGTATCTTAAGCCACATAATCGTCGTGGGAAATAAATCGCGTGATAAGGTGCAAGATGCAGGCTTCTGGACGGGATGAGACATTAAAGAGCCTCTTCTAACTTTCAACTCTTTAACAAGAAAGTCATAGGAATGCCTTTTGTAAAAGCATCTGCCGCAATAATCTCTACTTTTTTATATAGCTGTTTGAGGAGTGTTGGCTCATGCGCATAGAACAGGATGATCTCAAGTGGGCGGCCTCAGAAGGTATTATTGACGAACGGCAGGCCGAGAATCTTTGGCAAGCGCTATCCGAGAAAACGGCTGACCGGCCCCGCTTCGGACTTGTCTATATTCTGTATTATTTTGGCTCACTTTTGGTTATAGGTGCCATGGGGTGGTTCATGACCACCGCTTGGGAAGATTTTGGTGGTGTTGGAATTTTTACGATTTCAATCCTCTATGCGGTCGGTTTTGTTGGGCTAGGGTATAGGTGGTGGGATCGGGAAGGACTTAGAGTGCCGAGTGGCCTCTTGGTTACCATGGGGGTATGCATGACGCCGCTTGCCGTTTACGGGCTGCAACGCTGGTTTGGCATTTGGGCTTTTGATGATCCCGGGGAATACAGGTCATTCCACCGTTGGATCAAGGGCGGATGGCTCTTCATGGAAGTCGCGACAATCGGTGTCGGGTTTGTGGCTTTGCGATATTTTAAATTCCCTTTTCTTGCCGCGCCTATTGCGTTTGCATTGTGGTACATGTCGATGGACTTGGCGCCAATTATTTTTGAAGGTGACAAGTTATTTTGGGAAGAACGTAAATTGGTGTCGTTGTGGTTTGGGGTGGTGATGATTGTCGGAAGCTATTTGATTGACCACCGAACTAGAGAGGACTTTGCCTTCTGGGGCTACCTGTTCGGGGTCATCGCTTTTTGGGGTGGATTGTCGTTGATGAATAGCGACAATGAGTTATCGAAGTTTCTGTATTTCCTTACGAATGTTTTGCTCATGGGGATGTCAGTATTTCTACAGAGAAAAGTTTTCGTTATTTTTGGTGCCATTGGTTCGTTCGGGTATGTTGGATATCTTGCGTCCAATGTATTTGCTGACTCAGCGTTGTTTCCGTTCATCTTGACTATTATCGGGGCGATAATTCTATATTCCGGGATACTCCTTCACCGTCATGGAAAGAAAATCGAGCAAAGCCTTGTTTCCGCTATGCCAGAATGGATGAGAAAACGGCGTCCAAACGTCAGGAAAGCTTCTTAGTCATCGGCCCGTGCGTATTTTTGGTAATATGTACATAAGTTTTACTGTCATTCCGGCGTAGGCCGGAATCCAGAGTGACAAATGACATTCTTGCCGAGAGCTTGTGAACGTCGCCCTGGACCCAGCCTTCGCGGGAGTGACGAATGAGTAGATAGCATCAGAAATACTTGCCTTGTAAGGGCTTGTACTTGATGCGGTGTGACCCGAGGGCGTCGTCGCCGAGGCGGTAATATTTATCCGTCGTATCCCAACCACTCAGGATCAAGTGGTTCCACTAGATTTTCTGAACCTTCAAAATAAACCCCGTTATATCCTCCAGTTGCGCCCACGATGGCTTTTGAAACCTCCTGCGCAAAATCATCGGTAAAGAAATCTGATGTAAGGTGAATGTTGTAGATGGAACCCGCTTTAGAATCACACCAAATTGATAAAACCCTCTCTAAAACAGGAAGCGGCATACGATCGATTATTGCGCGCATATCAGCTAATTCTGAGGCAACCGAATATCGACTCTCAATTTGGACGCCCGCATAGTACATTCTTGGCACCAACATTTTTGGACCAAGCTCTTCGTAATCGAGTTTATTTTGGTAAGCCAAAGCGATACGGGTATTATCCGAAACAATCGCGGTTTCGAAGGGATTCCGATTTAACCTTTGTGCTTCAGTAAGTCGTCCATTGGTTCTTTTATCTGCATACAGTAGATCATTGATCATAACCGCTATGTCTTCAGCAGTCTCTTTTCGCCGAATGAGAGCTTGATGTATTGAAATGAAACCAGTTGGGTCTTCGCCCATCTTCAAAGAAATAACGTAGGTGCTACGGCCTAACGCAAAGCCTATTTCTTGCTGCGTCCAGAAACTCTTGGAGAAGCCTTTCGTGTGGATGGCGACCATCGCCTCCATAGTGTTAAGTGATTTTTCAATCTCGTTCTGCCACACCAGCGTTGGATGAATATCTTCGTGAGCGACAAATGCACAAATACCTAGTTCATCAAGGGCAGATTTTAGCCGTGTCGCTTTATCTTTATTCTTGGCTAGGTGGCTTATGAAAAGTCGGAATTTGCTGGTGTCTTGCCAATTCTTAGGAAGTTCTACTTTGTTAGTGCTAAGGACTATAGAAGCAGAATCAGAAACCGATAACCCCAAATCACCTGCGATTGTGATGATCATTTCATTGTTTTGGCCATCTAATGCTAGCTTTGCATACTTCCACTTGCTATCCGTTGGGCCATCCGGAATTCGAGGGATTTGGAATGCGGCAAGATACGAGTACAAATCTGAAAAGGTGTACCGGTCTTGTAATTCCCTCCCAATCTTGCTGATCAATTCCAATCTTTCAGATACATGCATCTGGCTCTCCGGATGGTTCCTTCAAGGAATTAAATCTCTATATTACCTCGTCAAAGGCCGGTACTTGATCCGGTGTGGCTCGAGGGCGTCTTCGCCGAGGCGGCTTTTCTTATCGGCCTCGTAGTCCTCATAGTTGCCTTCAAACCATTCAACGTGGCTGTCGCCTTCGAAAGCCAGGATGTGTGTGGCGAGACGGTCGAGGAACCAGCGGTCGTGCGATGTGATCAGCACGCAACCGGCGAACTCGGCAATCGCTTCTTCAAGCGCACGAAGTGTGTCGATGTCCAGGTCGTTGGTCGGTTCGTCGAGCATGAGAACGTTGGCGCCAGACTTCAACATGTTGGCGAGGTGTACGCGGTTACGCTCACCACCAGATAGCTGACCAACTTTCTTTTGCTGATCGCCACCCTTGAAGTTGAATTGTGCCACGTAAGCGCGGGACATCATCTTGCGCTTGCCGAGATCGATTTCGTCGAGGCCGCCGGACACTTCTTGCCATACGGATTTTTCCGGATCCAGAGAGTCCCGGCTTTGATCGACATAGCCCAGCTTCACTGTATCGCCGACGCGAATTTCGCCGCCGTCTGGTTTGTCCTGCTCGGTGATCATGCGGAACAAGGTCGTCTTACCGGCACCGTTCGGACCGATGATGCCGACGATGGCACCCGCTGGGATCTTAAAGGATAAGCCTTCGATGAGCAGCCGATCCCCAAATGCTTTACTGATATCATTGGCCTCAATCACAAGGCCGCCCAAACGTGGCGCTGCAGGAATAACGATCTGTGACGAGCCAGGTGCAATGTCCTGTGATTTCGTGAGCAAATCCTCGTACGCCGTGATCCGGGCCTTGGATTTTGCCTGACGGGCACGCGGGCTTTGTCTGATCCACTCCAGCTCTTCGCTGAGGGTACGTTGACGTGCGGACTCTTCACGCTCTTCTTGGGCGAGGCGTTTTTGCTTCTGCTCAAGCCATGAGGAGTAGTTGCCTTCGTAAGGAATGCCTTGGCCGCGGTCGATTTCCAAAATCCAGCCTGTGACATTATCCAGGAAGTACCGGTCGTGCGTGACCATAACCACGGTGCCTTCGTATTCTTTCAGGTGGCGTTGCAGCCATGCCACGGATTCTGCATCCAGGTGGTTGGTTGGTTCGTCGAGCAGCAGCATTTCGGGTTTCTGCAGAAGTAATCGGCACAGGGCGACACGGCGACGTTCACCGCCAGAGAGCTTTTCAACGCTACTATCTGCAGGCGGACAACGGAGCGCGTCCATGGCAATGCTAATGGTACGATCGAGGTCCCAGCCATCGACGGCATCGATTTGCTCTTGAAGTTCGGCTTGCTCGGCGATGACAGCATTCATTTCGTCATCATCCATAGGCTCAGCGAACTTGGCGCTAATTTCGTTGAAGCGGTCGAGCAAATCTTTGACCCCACCCAAGCCATCCGTGACATTTTCTTCAACGGTTTTCGTCGGGTCGAGTTGAGGTTCCTGCTCAAGATAACCAACGCGGACACCTTTGGCGGCCCAGGCCTCGCCTGTGACATCCGTATCGATGCCAGCCATGATTTTCATCAATGTGGATTTACCAGAACCGTTCTGACCAAGGACGCCAATCTTGGCATCCGGCATGAAAGAAAGGGTAATATTTTTGAGGATCTCTTTGCCGCCTGGGAATGTCTTTGAGACACCCTTCATGACATATGAATACTGGTAACTGGCCATTGTTCGCTCCGCGCCTGAATTGCGTAAATCTGTTGGCCGTTGTGTATCTCAGGTGGGTCGTTCTGGCAATGTTTGAGGCAATTTTTGGATATGGTTGGGTGTTGGTATGGCGGAGCTGATCAGCGATTTGGGGGCGTCATCAAACTCATAATCAGGCCAAGTGCTGCAATGATGACCATGCCGGGTAACACCAAGCCTATGCTTAGCTCGAGCGTCCATGCGCTCAAGCCATCCCAAATGCTCCAGGCAACAGGGATAATCAGCAACCACAAAGCGGCCCTTCGTGGCACTAAAAACAAAATGCCAATCGTGAGGGCGGCTGTCGGTGTCGGCATCACACCTGCAATCTCGGCATGGGTTAACGGCGCACTCATTATTAATATAAGCAGTGGATGGAGTGCCCCCGCACTTATAATCAGGCCAATTCCAGACCAAATCCATATACGCCGCTGAGGCTCAATAAATTGGGTGCGCGTCATTATGGCCCAAACAGCTATCGACACGCCTTGGATGATAAACGCGTAGCCGAAGTACTGAGCCGCCCAGTTTATTGTTGCGTAGGTCATGATATGGAAATGGACACCGCACCAAATCCAAAATATGGCCACGATCATGAGGGCGACGTTATTTGCGCCGCCGCGGCGCGCTAAACCGATAACACTTAGGCAAAGTACCAAAACGAATATCTGTAAAGGCCAAACGCTTAGATTGTGATCGGAGACGATGGTACCGTAAACATCAGCAGAATAGGGGATCAGCCGATCCATGACCTTACAGACTTTGCACGTAATCTAGCATGCGCCCGCGATCTTTGATGTCTGGCAAGCGGGTTTGCAACACGTTCATGTTCTCTTTCATATGCTCAACCTTCGAAGTCGCCGGTATCGCACATGTCACAGCAGGATGAGAGACGATAAATTTAAGCAGATACTGCGCCCAACTCGTGATCCCATATTCAGATGCCCATGCCGGAAGTGGCTTTCCTTCAAGTCGATCGATCAAAGCGCCACGCTGGAAAGGCCGATTGATAATCACAGCAATACCCTTGTCTGCGGCGAGCGGTAAAAGACGGTCCTCAGCACCCCGATCTTCAACGTTATAGGTGAACTGCACGAAGTCGATATCTTGAGTTTCCATAATGCGTGCCATTTCAGGGTGCCTGGAGCCATGCGATGTCGTAATGCCAATGTATCGGATATGACCAGCGGCTCGGCGTTCCCTTAGGGTGGCCAAATGATCTTCCCAATTCAACAAATTATGAACTTGGAACAAATCAAATTTTTTCAAACCCCATAAGCGAAATGAGTCATCGATTTGTGTGCGGCCTTCATCTTTAGACGACGTCCAGACCTTGGTGGCGGAGAACATGCCCTGAGTGTTGGAAAGTTTAGCGAGGCTATATCCCATGACATCTTCTGCAGACCCATACATCGGTGACGAGTCGATCATGCCACCGCCTAAATCAAAGAATGTTCTCAAGACCTCAGTGCGCTCATCTCTCAACGAAATATTGTCACCGACATTAAATGTAATCCAGGTGCCCATACCAATGGCGGGGATGAACTCACCAGATTTCGGGATCGGCTTGCGTAACAATGTTGGGGTAGACAGTGCGTTTGTCGTGCCCGTTGCTAAAAATGCTGAAGAAGCTGCGGCCAGTTTAATGAATGTGCGTCGGGAATGATTTTTCATAAGATATCTTCTCTATGTAAAGCTACCCTGATTTGCGCCATGGCCACCATCGACCGTGACCACTGACCCGTTTACAAAGTTTGCGCGCTCAGACGCCATAAAGATAACGACGTCGGCGACTTCTTGTACAGTTGCAGCACGGCCTAATGGCAAGTTCGAAAGATAACTTTGCCAACGATCTGGATCGCCGTGTTCGGCTTCGGCACGGGTGCGCATCAATCCAACAAGGCGCTCGGTTTCAACGGGGCCAGGCGATACAGAGACAACACGCACGCCATCATTTAAGCTTTTTCCGCCAAGTGCACGCGTAAACGCATTCAAAGATGCATTACCTGCAGTCCCTGCGATATAGTTTGCGTCGGTATGATCTGCGGCAAGGCCCGTGACATTTACAATGGTGCCATGGCCACGTGTTTTCATTCCCGCATAAAAAGCGCGGCACATATTAATGTAACCAAAGACCTTAAGATCCCAGGCATCTCGCCAGCGCTCTTCAGTCACTGCCTGCAAATCACCTGCAGGAATGGCGCCTGCGTTATTCACAAGAATATCTGGAAGAGGCAACGTCGCGAAGAGTGTATCAATCGCGCCAGGTTTGCTTAGGTCCGCGGCATAGACGCTGACGTTGGTGTTTGTTTTGGTACGAATTTTATCAGCTGTTGCGTTCAATTCAGTTTCAGTGCGACTGACAATGGTGACAGCGCATCCTTCTGCGGCCAAGCCCAGGGCAACGCCTGCGCCTATACCTTTTGAGCCACCCGTAATGATCGCTGATTTTCCTTTAAGATACAGGTCCATTTTTCATGCCACTCCAAATAATTTTGACGATGCCTACAGCTTATCCTTATCTTATAGGCCAAGCCATTCTCATCATTAGGTAGTCATCAATCAGGAGAAGTTAAATGGAAAATGTCGACGCGCTTGCACGCGAGATCAAAGTATTGGTTTTTGATCAATACGGTACTGTTGTTGATATGCAGCAAGGCCTGGTTGATGCGGTTTCAATTTTTTTGAAGGATAAAGGCTGGGATGGTGAGCCACATCGGTTCGTCACATGGTGGCGACGCACGCATTATGAGAACTCGATGATTGATGCATTATGTGACCGTGGGCATACACCGTACCGTCAAATTGGCCACAGAGCCGTGTCATTTGTCATGGATCGTTGCGAAATTTCATATACTCAAGATGAAGTCCGCTGGTTGGTCAGCCAAATTGAAAGCTTGAAGCCATTTCCTGACGTTGTCGAAGCGTTGCAGAAGCTGCGTGATGGTGGATACAAACTGGCTATTCTATCGAATGGTGATCGTGATATGTTGGAAGCGGCAAAGCCATATATTGGCTTCCCGTTTGATCATACAGTCTCTGTGCAAGACGCGGGTTACTTTAAACCTCATTGGAAGACTTACGCGACGGCTGAGGAACAACTCAACGTTGATAGATCAAGCTGCTTGTTCGTTGCCAATCATGCATTCGACTGTCACGGGGCAAAATCTTATGGTATGCGGACAGCATTTATTGATCGCCGCAAACGGCCCTTTGGGGAAACCCCGCATCAACCTGATCTCATTGTATCGAACTTTAAGGAACTCGCGGACATCCTCATTTCAAGATAATCGTTGTTTGATGACGATTGATAAGGTTTTGAAGAACTCGATTATACGTCCTGCATTTTTACGGATGAAATGAATAAAAGATCGAGATCGTAACTGCCGGGCTAAATTTATCCCATCTTCAATGCGGTCATGATACTTGAGGGGCACATCAGCCAAGGTTTTTCCTTGGCTAAATACTTTAGGTCGCTTCCTTGTGCGAGGAGGGGCGATGCTGTTCATGTATAAAACGGCGAATGCATGTCGCGGCTCATTTCTGCGGTTGTTGAAGCATCAAAAACACGGGTGATGAACGCTGTGTTTAGAGATGCCGCGACATTGGGAAAGCTCTGAAGGGCAAACGCCTGTGCGCTCTCGACGCTGTCAAAAGCATCGAAGCCTCCTAAGGTGTTTGTTGCGTGTCCGCTCAGCCATGTCTTCCCGATAAGGCCTGGCACCTTTTTCAGATTTGTATTGCGATCCTGCCAGGGGAAGGCCTCAAAAGGAACGCTTGCCTGAAGCTCGGTGTAGACAAATGCGCTTGGTGATTGACTTGGGGTGGCGCCATAATGAGCAGATCCAATATCTTGGCTCGCCTCCGTAGTGACATCACCGTCAAAGATGCGGGTCATCTGCGCCACGCCGAATTTTGTGGCTTCGCCCGGGAAGTATCCTGTTACGAACTGCTGTGCACTTATCAAATCTTCAAATGTATAGAACCCACCGAGAGTGTTTGTGCCATATCCTTGAAGCCAAGTCTTATCGATAAATCCAGGGAGAGCCTTGATTGCAGCATTTATCTCGGCCCAAGGAGCATCTGCGATAGGTAGGGAAATTTGTAATTCGGTATAGACAAAAGTTTTGGTCATTTGGGGTTCCGATCGATTGTGAGATTAACATAGATTGCATTTTGCAAGTTATTATATGTTTACATTTATTCAATTGCATTTTGCAAGTTATTTATTTATAAAACTCATATGAGCAAGCAAACGAAGAAACATTTGGGTGGATGTCCTGTTGCCTACGGCACGGATATTTTTGGCGATCGATGGACCCTTTTGATTGTCCGCGACATGATCTTGCATGGGAAAGGGCGGTACAGTGACTTCCTTAGTGCTGAAGAAAACATTGCCACCAATATTCTCGCGGATCGACTTAAGCACCTCGAAGTAGAAGGTGTTGTTGATAGAGTTCAGGACCCTGAAAATAGACGCAGTTATATCTACTCATTAACTCAAAAGGGGTTGGCATTGACACCGATCATTCTCGAGATTGTTCGTTGGAGCGGCAGTCATTTGAAAATGAACAAGGCCCGTAAAGAGCTGCATAAGCGGATAGATACGAACCGAAATGGCCTAATTGCAGAAATATATGCCCGAGAAAACCAACCTTTGCCAAAATTTACACTTTAGAGAAAATTTTGATGAGAACGCCGTTGTGCTGGGATCACAGTCTTCATAGACTGCTTCTCCTTTTGACATAGCACGCAGGACAAATAGCATGACGATAGTAGGGTACATTGGACTTGGCCGGATGGGTGGCGGGATGGCCCTCAACCTAGCGAAATCTGTTTCACCAGCTTACGTGTTTGATCCACTCAGCGAAGCCATGAAGCCGCTTCTGGACGCAGGCGCTATTGCTTGTGAAAGTGCCGCAGATATTGCCAAGAAATGCGATCTTATTTTTATGTGCCTGCCCTTTGCACCGGAAGTGCGCGCAGTAATGTTTGGGCCTGATGGCATTCACAGTGCGCGACGAAACGAATTGACCATCGTGGACACCACGACACTTGATCGTACAGACGCTATAGCGATCTGCAAGGAGGCGGCAGAAGTAGGAATTGCGTATTGGGATTGCCCCATTTCTGGAATGCCGTTTCGTGCGCACGATGGCACATTAACGATGATGTTCGGCGGGTCTGCAGAGGGGTTTGCTTTTGCGAAACCTTATCTTGACCATATGGGGGAGCATATTATTCACGCAGGACCCGTAGGATGCGGGCAAGCTATGAAGGCGCTCAATAATATTGTCTATGACATCAATATTGCAGCAATTTCAGAAGTCATACCCTTAGCGTTAGCCATCGGCCTTGATGCCGATCTTGTAGCGGAGCTTATGACAACTGGAAGCTCTAAAAGTTTTGCGTCTGAGTATTTCGTGCCGCGCATGATGGACCGACAGTTTCATACAGATTTTGCGATGCAAGACGCCTATAAAGATATCGTCAATGTGCAACGAATGTGTGATGAAACGGGTGCTTCAACCCCGGTCGTCGATGCCATGGTTAAAAGTTACCAATCTGCATTGGACGCAGGCCTGGGCCATGAGCCAAAAAGCTCTATGATCAAGGTCTATGAGGAAAAGCTTGGTGTAAAATTCGTTAGGCCGACTGAGAAAGATTAATCATCTGAGCATAGGCTTTGTTCATAACCCGAAGAACGTCGCAATCAATAAACTCATTCCGGAGCTTCGGATAAAGGCTTTACTAAGGCTTTATATGCATGCCATGTCGCATGCCCAATGAGTGGAAGGGTAACGGCGAGACCTATCAATGCCGTAGCCATGCCGAAGGCTGTCACGACAACAATAATGATAGCCCAAAGCATCATGGTACGCGGGTTCCGCGTGACAACAAAAATTGAGATAAGAAGAGCGGGTAGAAAATCTGACTTTTCACCAATCATCAATGGAAGAGAAACGGCGCTCAAGAGAAACGCAGTTACCGCAAAGAAAGCGCCGATCAATGTGCCAACACTCATAAATATCAAACCATTCATCGAGAAAAAAGTTTGGTTTATCAGCCCTTGGATCGTAAGCATTTCATATGGGAAATTGATTACATAAATCAAAGCAGCGGTACGTATCCATATAATCAAAAAGAAAGTCATCGCTAAGCCACTACCAAAGATAAGGCCTGGTGCACGTTTCCATGCCATCAACGCATTCATGAATGTTACCGGCTCACCATTCATCAATCGGCGACTAAGCTCATAGATGCCCACGCTAAAAACAGGCGCGATGAGAATAAACCCAGCGGCAAAGGGCCATATCAAATGGTACTGTTCAAATTGGTACAGACCGATGGTCACGGCATATCCCAAAACAACAAATATTAAACCGTATGTAATGCTGATAGTGCGCGTTTGCCGTAAGTCGGCCCAACCTGCTGCCAGCCATCTCCATGGTTCCACTGTGCTGACTTGATTGATGCGATCTGCGAAAGGTAACAGATTCTGTTTGCGAACTTGTTCGTCTGACACGGCGTTAATCCCTAGATTAATAACCACTAAATAATTATGGAAATTATATGCTAATGATTTAACTGTGCTAAGACAATATTGCCGCAATATCGATAGCATCAACTTGAAACTGACGGTTTTAGGGTCAAATATATATAAGAGTTATTGAATGAGGAGGATGTAATGAGCCAACTTGAAGGAGTAGGTACACCGGAAAACCTGGCATTGCCGTTGAAAGTTTATTGGCAGCCTGGATGCTCCAGTTGCTTGAAAACCAAAGA
>Ga0075109_1002105_pt1 | contig 11421 bp, 10 predicted proteins | sample AntAceMetag02UKD_FD_69798 | JGI IMG/M metagenome (GOLD analysis project Ga0075109, IMG submission 69798) | Saline lake microbial communities from Ace Lake, Antarctica - Antarctic Ace Lake Metagenome 02UKD | ecosystem: Environmental > Aquatic > Non-marine Saline and Alkaline > Saline | place...
GGAAAGTTCAAAAGTCGTTATTAAGAGACGCGTACAAAAGTGACTAGAGGTCAGGTCATCATTTCAGAGTTCTGCCCAGAATGAATTCGATACGTAATAAAATTGTCAGCGATATTGATACTGAGGGATACTCAATTACCCACAACTTCTTTAATGATAGCGCGCTAGAGGCGTTGATGGCACGGAGTGATACTGGTCTTGCGCAAGGACGTTTTAGAGAGGCAGGTATTGGAACGGGATCACTGTACCAAATTCAAGAAAAAATACGGGGTGATCACATATGGTGGTTAAGCCCAGATGAAGTCGCGACGACGCCCGATATTTTTCTACAACTTGATCAACTGAAAGATCATCTCAATCGAAAACTCTACCTCGGGCTTTTTGATTTTGAGTCTCATCTGGCGCGGTATAAGCCAGGGTCTGGATATGAGCGACATTATGACCGTCCTAAAGGTAGTGCGCGGCGCAAGTTGACGGTAACACTCTATTTAAACAAGGATTGGTCGGCAGAGTGCGGGGGTTACTTACGGCTATATTTGCCACCTAATTGCGAGACCTTCGTTGATGTTGAGCCGCGACTCGGAACGCTCGTTGTTTTCTTGAGTGAATTATTCCCACATGAGGTCTTGCCAAGCAATAGGGATCGATTAAGTCTTACGGGATGGTTTTTAGAGCGTGCTTAGCGTAAACCTAAAGTGGATTAACTAAGCATGAATATCTCTACAAACATATTTATTGCCAGCACCATCAGAATCACAGCAAAGATGTTTTTTAAGCGTGACACAGGCATGGAGTGCGCCAGCTTCGCTCCGAATGGAACGGTTATGAATGTGCCGACAACAACGCCGAAGAGCGCGGGTAAATAAACGTAACCGAAACTAAGGTCAGGTAAGTTGGTTTTTCCTAGGCCATTCCATACATATCCAACGCTCCCCGCTATTGCGATGGGGAGCCCAAGCGCTGCCGATGTGCCCACTGCGTTTCGCATCGGCACATTGTGCATCAGCATCAGCGGAATGGTAATTACGCCTCCCCCAACGCCTACGAGGCTAGATAGCATGCCAATTAGGCTGGAGCCAATACCCATGCCGATACTTTTTGGCAGGGTTCGCGTTGGCTTTGGTTTAAGCCCAAGAATGAGCTGCGCCGAAGAGTAACTCGCGAAAAGAACAAAAACCCCAGCAAGCACTTGAGCATCTAGGCATTCCGCAAAAAAACTTCCGCTGAAGGTGCCAATGATCAGATAAATCGAAGACTGTTTCACGGTGGGCCATAAAATAGCCCCTCGCGCATTGTGAGCGTAAATACTCGAGAAAGAGGTGAAGACGATCGAGGCTAAGGAGGTGCCGATCGCAAGGTGTAGGATACGATCCGTTGGAAAATCTTGGGCTGTAAAAAGAAATACCAAGAGGGGAACAAGAAGCGTGCCGCCACCAATCCCAAGCAGTCCCGCAAAAAAACCGACAAAGATCCCGATTGCCAGATAAGCCACCCACCAATACGCGATTAAATCCGGCATCAGATTAGCGTCTGGATGTAGCGCCACTCCTGCGACGTTACAGGTGTAATGGATAATCGGGAGCCTTTTTGAAGTACTTTCATACTCTCGAGTTGAGGGTGTTCCCTCAAGTCCTGAAGGGATAAAAGCGCAGTTTTCCGAACGAATTTAATATCCACATTAAACCAATGAGGCTTATCTTTTGTTGCCTTTGGGTCGAAGTAATCACTCACTTTATCGAATTGAGATGCATCGGGATATGCTTCGCGGGCGACTTCGGCATAGCCAGCGATCCCAGGAGGCGAACAGTTGGAGTGATAAAACAGTACTCCGTCTCCAAGCGCCATGTCATCTTTCATGAAATTTCGAGCTTGATAATTGCGCACCCCATTCCATGGTTCGGTTTTTCTAGGACATTTCTGCAGATCATCAATGCTAAAAACGTTGGGCTCTGATTTCATGAGCCAATATTGAGTGTGGCTTGATTTGGTCATTTTGTAGAGCCATCGTATTTGTTGATATTCGCTGAGGAAGAGCTGCTCGTTTTATCCTGAACCAAAGGTTCAAGGCGGTCACCTTCCGAATGCCGCAGGTACATCCATCTGGGACGTGCGCAAAGGCATTGCATGAGTCGGCAACCTAAGCAATTTTATTGGTTCAGAAAATTAATCGAGCAGCTCTTCCTCAGCAAACGCAACTTTAAAATAGCTTTTCTTGGTCATTTAAAACGGTGTCAATTTGTTTGGCCATCGTAGCGATTTTACCTCTTAACTCATCCAGATTGATACCGCGGGTTTGCAGGGTGAGCAATTGGTGGGAAATATTGAGAGCCGCCATGATCACGATTCTATCGGAGCCGACAATTTTTCCACCCTCTCGAATGTCTTTAATTTGATCATCGAGTAACGCGACTGCGTTGAGTAACGCTTCCTTTTCATCTTCGTTGCAGGTTAACCGCATGGGCTTACCAAGAATTTCCACTTCTAACATGGTCGGAGTGGTCACGCAGGGCTCGTTTCTTTTTTGCGTTCTATGAGGGTTTCTAATTTGTTGGCTGCAAGATCTATCCTTTTTTGCAGTTCCTGCTTGTCATTTTCAGCCAAAACGATTTTTTGTCGCAAGGCAAAGTTCTCACCTCTGAGGTTGTGAGTGAGCCGGATTAATTCATCCAATTTTTGTTCAAGAGATTTAAGTTGAGCGTACATTAATAAACTATAAGGGCCGCTGTTAAAAAGTCAACTGACCAAAAATTTACGACCGTATTTTTGTATACCGTGTACACTCCCTATCAGTGGTGCCTGTGCGCTCTTTCTAGGGCAAACGGGATAATCGGGAAACAGGTGAATCTTAAATATGAGTGATCCCTGTGCTGCCCCCGCAACGGTAAACAAGCGCGAACTTTACACCAGTAGCCCATAAACTACTGAGCCACCTAGAATGCGAGTACTCACTATCGATTTTTGGGAAAGGTGTGAAGGTATTACTTGTGAGCCCGGAGACCGGCCACTGAATGTGTGGTGGTGCCGACTTGTCGGCACTTTGTTTAACTTTGCACGGCGGGTGCAAAATAAATCAACGAGGTCTTTAATGAACTATTCTTTACAGGCAAGGTTTTCCTTCGCCATTCCCTTGGTGGCTTGCGTCCTAGTGACAAGTCCAATATACGCGCAACAACAAATAAACATTGACCCTGTTTTGGTTACCCTGGATCGATTTGAGGAGAAGTCTTCACGGGCATCCTTGGGCATGGAAATTATCACATCTAACCAGATTGAGGCGGCCGGCCACCAAAGTTTGCCGGAGTTTCTGTCGTCCCACAGTGGTCTTTCCCTAGTAAACAATTTTTTTGGTAACGGTACCCAGTCGACAGCCATCGACATACGGGGCTATGGTGCGGTGGGAGACGAGAACACCCTTGTGTTGCTCAACGGGGTGAGGATTAAGAACAATGATCTCAGTTCTGTTAACTGGTCGTCAATCCCGCTCGACAGTATTGACCGTATCGAGATTGTAAAAGGGTCTGGCGGCGTTCTTTATGGCGCCGGCGCAACGGCAGGTTACATAAATGTCATTACGAAGCGCCAAAAGCCCAATGAACGAACTGCGCAGGTGCGCACTACAGTGGGTTCATTCGGGACCCGCTCAATGGATATGTCAGGTACGACCTCAGGCGAAAACGCGGGGCTTTGGGTCTTTGGCCAACGTTATAATTCCGATAATTATCGAGAAAATAATGAGGAGAGGCGTTCAGTCGCTAAATTAGATTATCAGTGGTTTGGAGATTTAAATACACTCACATTTTCCGCTGGCGCCGATAGATTAGATTTAAGAACGCCGGGTGATTTACTTATTAATCCAGATGGTGGAACACCTATTAGTTCTATTGATCGGCAATCGTCAGACTCTAAGAATGACTTTACTACACTCGATGGAAATAACGCGACGCTCTCATTGATGCAAGACATGGGGCGATGGACCATGATTGAGGAACTCTCGTTTCGGGATAGTGATTCTAGTTTATTCGCCCAGGGCTCTCAGCAATTCTCAAACATCGAAACGGAAGTATGGCAATTTTCTCCCCGTGCCAAATATAACGCCTCGGACGTCTTAATGGGTAGTGAATTTATTTTCGGATTAGATTATTTTAAGTGGGATCGAACCCATACGCGCGCAACGACTGAATTTACCCAACCATTTGGAGTGGCTGATTTAGATCAGACGAATATTGGGGTCTATGGTCGAGGCACTTTCGGCGTTACGGAACAGCTAACCGCGGTTTTGGGTTTTCGACACGAACAACAGGATGGCGAAGCTAATGACGCTGTGAATGCGGCTGCCCCAACTCCTTTTAGCACCCCTAATAATGCCGCTGCGCCAACATCTCAGACTTTGAAAAACAATGCCTACGATCTTGGGGCTACTTACTCCATGGAGAGTGGAGTTGATATTAAGGTCAGTACAAGCCGAGCCTTCCGTGTTGCTAATTCAGACGAAGTCTTTGTGGATGCCTTTAATGGCGTAACCTTTGAGAATGACAGAACGTTCGTTTTTCTGGAGCCACAGGTTAGCTATACACACGAAATTGGCGTGAGCCTAGCGGGCAACCAAACCTTTGTGAGTGCAAGTGTATTTCAAACGGACACTCGAAATGAGATCAGATTAGATCCGGTCGCCTTTGTAAATACAAATTACTCCGTCACGCAAAGACGTGGGATCGAGCTTCAAACGACTTGGCGAGATGAACGTTGGTTGGTTAAGGGTAATTTTTCCTATATCCAGCCTAAATTTTTAAATGGCGAGCGCGGTGGCGTTTCGCTTGCCAATAAGGATATTCCGTTGGTGCCACGAAATAAGATTGGACTATCAGCGGATTTAGGCCTCGCTAAAAACTATATGGTAGGCGCGAAACTGAATTACACGAGCGACCAATTCATGACCAATGATGAAATTAATTCCTTTGGACGAAAAATACCGAGTTATTCTGTTCTTGATCTCAACATTAGAAAAAATGTAGGTCCTTGGACGCTCGCACTTAACGTGAATAATGCCTTAGACAAAGAGTATTTTACATTTGCTGTGAATAGCACTACAGCTGGTAACGATGCATTTAATTTTTACCCGTTGCCAGAGCGATCCGTGTTCCTTACCGCAAGCTATGCGTTTGGCCAATGAGCCCGGGATCTTAATGCACGATTAACCCTCAAGCAGGCCCCAACAATGCTGGTCGTTTTTGTCGGGGTCTGTTAAATTGCGATCGATGGAAACAGAAAAGAGCTCACAGCTTTATTTTCGTTTGTTGGGATACCTCAAGCCTTACTCACTGGTATTCTCAATATCGATTTTTGGAATGATCCTCGCTGCGGCCACAGAAGTCGCGCTCCCGGTCGTGATTAAGCCGTTCTTAGATGGCACTTTTATTGATAAAGATCCCACTTTAATGACCTGGACGCCGATTGCGCTCGTCCTGATTTTTTTAGTGCGAGGGGTTGGCGGGTTTATTGCCCAATATGCGAGCGCATGGGTCGGAAACAAGATGGTTATGGATCTGCGAGAGGAGATGTTTGAGAAGATACTCGTTTTGCCGTTGAAGTATTTTCACGAACACAGCTCTGGAAGCCAATTATCTAAATTCACCTTTGATGTCTCGTTGGTCCAATATGCGGCTACTCAGGTCATCACCGTATTCGTTAAAGACTCGTTAACCGTTATCGGGTTGTTGGGATACTTAATTTACCTTGATTGGAAGTTAACCCTTATATCACTCATTATGTTGCCGCCGATCGCACTCGTCGTGCGATATTTTAATGGTCGATTACGTTGGGCAAGTAGAGAAACTCAGGACTCAGTCGGCACGGTTACTGAGGTCGTTCAAGAATCAATCGATTGCAATAAAGTCGTTAAAATTTTCAGTGGACAGGAAGCGGAGCGTAAACGTTTTTTCGAAGCGAGTAACAAGTTACGCAGACTGTTGATGAAGCAGACGATGGCGGTAGCGGCAAATGTGCCGATTGTTCAACTCATAGCCTCCATTGCTACTGCTGTTGTGATTTACCACGTGATGGGTCAGGTGCGGGTGGGTGAAATTACGGTAGGGGGTTTTGTTTCATATCTGGCCGCACTGTTGATGCTGACGTCGCCCATAAAACGACTCACCGGCATCATGGAGCACTTACAAAGAGGTTTGGCTGCGTGTGAAAGTGTCTTCGGTCTCATTGATGAAGAGTCGGAGGAGGACGAAGGAACAGTCGAGTTAGAATCGGTTCGTGGAGAGATCGTTTTTGATGGCGTGTCATTCAAATATCCCGGTGCTGATGCTTACGCGCTGGAGGAGATTGATTTAACAATTAAGCCGGGAGAGAGTGTGGCTATTGTTGGTAGTTCTGGAAGTGGCAAAACCACCTTGGCAAACATGTTGCCGAGATTTTTTTCCCCAACAAAAGGTCGAGTATTCGTTGATGGCCAGGAAATAGCAGCCATTACTTTAAAGAATTTGCGTTCCAATATTGCACTGGTGAGTCAAGAAGTCGCGCTATTCAATGACTCGGTAGTAGCTAATATTATTTATGGATCTGCTGCCGAGGCTGAACCGCAACGGATTATAGATGCCGCTGATGGTGCATTTGCAACAGAATTTATCAATAAACTCGCAGACGGCTTCGAGTCGGGTGTTGGTGAGAAAGGAATGAAGTTATCAGGTGGTCAACGTCAGCGATTAGCGATTGCTCGTACGCTGTTTAAAGATGCCCCCATCGTCATAATGGACGAGGCCACATCGGCACTTGATGCTGCTTCGGAAAAGCTTGTGAAAGAGGCATTTGAGCGACTCAGGCAGGGTCGAACAACCATTATTATTGCTCATCGATTCTCTACAATAGAAAATGTCGATAGAATTGTTGTCATGGATTCAGGCCGAATCGTTGAAGTCGGTACCCACGATGAGCTGATGAACCAAAAAGGTCGATATGAGAAGCTCTATGCGGTCTATGCGAGTGGTGGAGATGTAAAGATCAATTAGTTTTAACTCGTGCGCTTACTCTTTTGGTCGAGGTGCGATTTTTCTCATGTGATTTGTTTGGCCGCGGAGTACAAATCTAACGTTAGATAGGATAAGGAGTCGGAAAAATGAAGGTCCATCCCACTAGAAAATTTGATAACACTCCCAAAAGCTACTCACATATTACAGCGACTCCATTAGCAGCGGCGATGGGTGCCGAAATCAGGGGCGTTGATATCAGCACCATTACCGACGCTCAATTTCTAGAGGTCGAGGATGCGCTCTATCGACACAAAATGATTTATTTAAGAAACCAAAAATTCTCGCATGCGGATCAAGAGTCATTCTCCTTGCGTTTTGGTGAATTTGCAGATGATGCGTACACAACAGGCGTTGATGGCCATCGTAATGTTCATCCAGTAATTATGGAAGCAGACGCTCGTGTTGATATGGTGTTTGGTAATGGTTGGCATGTTGATTCTCCATTCATGAAGCAACCACCTTCTGTGAGTATGCTCTACGGGGTAGAAGTTCCGCCCTATGGTGGCGACACCATGTGGGCAAATACAGTGCTTGCTTACAATTGTTTAAGCGAAGCCATGAAGGATCTTGTAGCCCCATTGAAAATTCATTTTTCGGCGAATGGTGTTGTCAATCAGCTTAAAAAAGAGGCGGAAGACAAGCGCAAAAAAGATGTTGATGGCGGCCGGACTAAAGGATTTGGTTCAATGGAGCTCGATATGAAAACGCAAAGTATGGTTGAGGGAAGTTTTCATCCGCTCGTACGTACTCATCCTAAGTCGGGTGAGCGAGCGCTGTATGTTGATCAAACGTATTCAAACGGTATAGAGGGTTTAACCACTGACGAGTCAGCAGGGCTTCTGAGTTTTCTTAAAGAACATGTCACGCAACCTGCCTTCACGTGTCGACTAAGATGGGAGCAAGATACGTTCGTGCTTTGGGATAATCGTGGTTGTTGTCATCATGCGTTTAATGACTATGATGGACATAGAAGAGAATTGTATCGAACAACTGTGAAGGGCGAAGTTCCAGCTTAATTTAATGGCTTGGGGTTAATGAGATGATCGTGGTTTTGTTGAGTTGATCGTCTAGCCAAGCTTTGATGGACGCTTGATGAGTGCCGATGTATTGGATCGAATCCCTCTCAAGAGTCATGGGGAGGTCATGGCCAGGAATTAACAACCCGCCGACACGACGAGACCAAGCATTCCAAATTTTATTAATGGATTCCTCAGTAACGGTTTTGTCATAGGTCATATCGGCCGCTCTTGAAACCAATTCCGCTCGATTTTTACACGCGTCACCCGTAAAGACGACATCGCAATCTCCCGTATCGAGCACATAGACTGTGCTGCCCGGTGTGTGTCCTGGACAAATTAAAGACTTAATCCCCGGCAAAACCTGTTGGTCATGCTCTATCAGCACGAGGTTCGCGTGATTTTGAAGCGCTGATATATACAGTTCGGGTACGTATGTTTTCCCCGCGGGTTGCTGCAGGGCCCACGTCATTTCTGTTTGAGATAGATAGATGTTCGCGTTAGGAAAATTCACCCAGTTGATCGCATGGTCGAAATGTGAGTGCGTTAATAAAACATCTGTAACTTCTTCGGGGCTAATTCCGAGCTCCTTTAGCCGTTGGTTCAGTATCAAACGTTGACCGAATCCGCCCACATCAATGAGTGCAGTGTAGTTTTCGTGGCGGACGAGCGCGATGGTGCTGAACCCAAGAGGACCGTGACACACGCTTTTCCCTGGATACCCGTGAACAATAATATCGAGTTGGTAGGCACCCATAGAAAAAGATCGTTTATCTTCATTTTTCATATTTATTCTCCAACGGTTGCGCATCAAAACCATAAAGCTTTTCTGGGTTATCAACCAATATTGTCTGTTTGAGCTTGCTCGATGGCGCGTAATCGTCGAGCGCGCCGAGCAAATCACCGTCGTTAGGCATTCCGTCGTACAAACCCGGATGGGGCCAATCAGTACCCCAAACTACTCGGTCTGGTGACGCTGCAATTAAAGCTTGCGCGAACGGTATTGCATCGCGGTATGGCTGTCCAGCAGACGAGATGCGGTAGTTGCCGGATACTTTCGCCCATGCGCAGCCTTCTTTCATCAGGTTGATTAATGTCTGAAAACCAGAATGTTGAACGCCCAGGTTAGTGGGCATATGCCCCATGTGATCGAAAACCACCTGAACGGGTAATTTGCGCAATCGAGAAGCGATTGCTTCAAGCTGGGATACGTCAATCAGCAGCTGTATGTGCCACTTAAAACCGGCAATCTTTTGGGCGATATATTCTAAGTCCTCTAAAGAGGCGCCACCTTTAAATAATAAGTTAAATCTAACGCCACGAATGCCGGCCAGGTGAAGCGTTTCTAATTCAGAGTCCAAAATCTGAGGAGTCACCACGGCAATGCCCCGAGCACTCGTGGCGCCATACCGACTGATCGCGTCAAGCGTGACTCGATTATCGTAACCATAGATAGAGGGTTGTACGATGATCGCGCGCCTGATGCCTAGCTTTCGATGTAAGGTTTGATACGATTCCAGGGAGGCTTCGGGTGAGCTATATGATCGATCCTCGATTTGCGGAAATAGGGTTACAGGCCCAATGATATGAGCATGACAGTCACACGAATAGGGCGGGACTGAAAATGCTAAGGGGTTGACCGCCGAGTGCGGCGGAAGGCAAAGATCCATGTTAGTCACGACACGCCCTTCTTTCTGGTTTGGGGTTGACTGCTGTCATCGTGCCCGGTTGTCATGTCTGATTAGTGCGCTTGGTCCCAGTTTTTACCAGACCCTATGTCGGCGATTAATGGAACGCTTAAGGTTGCGACAGATGCCATGCGTTGAGGTACCTCTGTAAGAATTAGATTTAATTCGTCTTCGGGCGTTTCCAACACAAGTTCGTCATGAACTTGCATGATGATGTTGGTTTTCAATCCTTCCTCACGTAACCAGCGGTTAACAGAAATCATTGCGATTTTTATGAGGTCTGCTGCGGTGCCCTGCATGGGCGCATTAATGGCGGCGCGTTCTGCCGCCTGCCGCATTTGATGATTAGAGGCGTGTATGTCCGGTAGGGTTAAACGCCGACCAAATACCGTTTCAACATGCCCACGCTCCTTAGCCTGATTTTTTGAGCGATCCATATAATTCGCAACGCCAGGATATCGCGCAAAGTAACGATCGATATATTGCTGTGCCGCAGAGCGTTCAACACCGAGCTGTTTAGCAAGGCCAAATGCAGACATGCCGTAAATTAGACCAAAATTAATGACTTTTGCATAACGCCTTTGCTCGGTGGAGATCTCGGCAGACGTTATATTAAAAATCTCACTGGCTGTTTGTCGATGGATATCATCACCGTTTTTAAAGGCCTGGATCAAGCTTTGGTCTTCTGACAAATGAGCCATGATGCGCAACTCAATTTGAGAGTAGTCAGCAGAGACGATGACTCTTCCCGGCGGGGCGATAAAGGATTCGCGAACACGTCGGCCCTCTTCGGTGCGGATGGGGATGTTTTGGAGATTAGGGTCGTTGCTTGCAAGTCGGCCCGTGCTGGCAACCGCTTGCGCGTAGTTAGTATGGATACGCCCTGTTTGTTTATCGAGCATCTTCGGAAGTTTTTCCGTATACGTGGTTTTAAGTTTGGTCAACGTTCGATGTTTGAGTATCAATGCGGGTAACGGGTGGTCGAGTGCGAGCTGTTGCAGCACCTCTTCATTCGTGGAGGGTTGTCCGCCAGGAGTTTTTTTGAGAATGGGTAGTTGTTTTTGATTAAATAAAATTTCTTGTAATTGTTTGGGTGAGCTCAAATTGAAATTAGAGCCCGCTTCCTCAAAGGCTTCTTTTTCAATGACCTCGATTCTCTCTCCTAGATCCTTAGTCTGCTCGTTAAGCGCTTCGCTATCGACCAACACGCCAAAACGTTCTATCTCAAAAAGCACTTCCATTGCGGGCAGTTCCATATCTCGGTAGATACCGACTAGTCCAGACTCTTTTTCTAATAAAGGCCAAAAATGTTGATGCAGCCGTAATGTGATGTCGGCATCCTCTGCGGCGTAGTCCTTAGCAACTTTTAAGTCGACGCTTGAGAAAGGTATTCGTGCTGCTCCTTTCCCGGTCACCTCATCGTAAGTGGTGGTTTTGAGTCCAAGGTGTCGTAATGCGAGACTGTCCATATTGTGTTTACGATGACTTTCTAAGACGTAGGACTGGAGGAGGGTGTCGTGCTCGATACCGCGAACCCGGATCCCGTGATTCATGAATATGTGCAAATCAAATTTTAGATTCTGACCAAGTTTCTTGTGTTTTGAATCTTCGAGCCAAGGTCTGAGCTTTTCCAAGACAAATGTAAGCTCGAGTTGATCTGGACAACCAACATAATCATGCCCG
>Ga0075109_1002112_pt1 | contig 11390 bp, 9 predicted proteins | sample AntAceMetag02UKD_FD_69798 | JGI IMG/M metagenome (GOLD analysis project Ga0075109, IMG submission 69798) | Saline lake microbial communities from Ace Lake, Antarctica - Antarctic Ace Lake Metagenome 02UKD | ecosystem: Environmental > Aquatic > Non-marine Saline and Alkaline > Saline | place...
CCATGAACGAGGTGCCATGAACGAGGTGGACAGGTATCGTGATGGTATCAATATATTGTGATCAGTTTTCCAGGACTTGTAAGCCATCTGTCAAAAAACCTACTTGGCGCTGGGCCATTGATGCTCTGTAACCTTCGAATAGTCATCTGCTGACCTCGTCGCTTTTTGTGAGTTGCTCATCGTGGGGTGAACCCTGATACGCAGCTTCGACATGTTTGTCCGCGCTACCGGCGTCTAGCTGGGCGACCGCCGCCCGGAAAATAAACGCCACCAGTGGAGGTGTGTACTTAGAGGTAACCTGCGCTGACGTCCTACAAACTCAAATTTGGAACCGGATCGTCAATGGCTTCGATCTAAGGCCTTTCACAAATAGCACATTGCATTTTCTCGGTGCTTATCCCTATCAGGCAACTTTTGAAGAAGGTGCTACGACGATGACTGCTGTCGCAGGAGATGATTTTTATGGCGGCCCAAGGAAGCTTATTGTGGCCACTGATCCTGGTAATCTTGCAGGCGATGTGAATAACGATGAAGCATGGGGCATCTGTCTGGTTTGATCACAGGTGTTGGTGCGGCGTTTATTCTTTACTATCTGTACCCAAGCATCAGTCAAATTGTTAGCAATGGTACATGTACCCTGGTGAAGGTCTATCCAGCGGCGGACAACCCCGGTCGATCAAGGTCGCAGATATTTGCGTATTACTCACAAGAAATGCTGGACCAGGCGGAAGCGGTGAGGACTGAGGATGAGCTTAAAGTGTCGGCCGCCACTGTGTATGACATCGAGAAACGTGGCCCGCCCTCTTTCGAATCCACCATGGAGGTGTTCAGTAGCACCATTGAGAAGGAAGACTATTTGATGGGCGAACTACAGCAGAAGTCTGCTCAGAATGGTTTGCTGACGCACGTGATGTTCGGCCGTAATGAGCCACCTCTGCATCACTTCCACAGCACATTCCGCGAAGTACTCGGCTTGAAGCCGCTGGAGAAGATTGGGTAGTTCCCCTTAGTCACGGAAGCAAGAAGTTCGAGTGTTGCACTTGCCGTTGCCTGCGCTAATCAGGCAGCATCGCTATGGTTCTCTTACTTTCTCTTAAGTTCTTGTACGGATATTGAGTTGGATCGAGTCTAATTCAACTAAGAATTTGTGTTCTACTCCTGTTAACTTCAATAACAACCTTCTAGGAGCGCGATATGGCTGACAAATTGCCCGATGGATTTGATTGGAAGTCCTTTACACCGGAAGATTCTCCAAAGACGCCCATGGACGTGATGGCTGATCCCAAGCACCAGGATTTGGGTACGCCAAACGTTTCTCAAGGTGACGACTGTTACGATTTTAGTAGCAAAATCTACGATTACTCAGATGGCACTGAAAAAGATACCGGCGAGATATTCCACCTGGCGGAAGTCGCGAAAGAAAAGCCAGTTGCCCTGATATTTGGCTCCTACACCTGACCACCCTTTAGGGTTCAGTTGGAACCCTTGCATAAGTTGTGGGAGCAGTATGGTGAAAAGGTTGATTTTCTTGTGGTTTATATTCGCGAAGCGCATCCGGAAGACGGCTGGGTCGTTAGTATGAACCGGGATGAGGATATCGCTTTTCTTGACCCAATCAATGACAACGAGCGGCTTGAAGCGGCGACGAGTTGTGCTATCAGGCTAAAAATTAGAATACCTGTAGTAGTCGATGAAATCGACGACAAAATCGCCAGCGCCTATGGTGCCTTACCCGACAGGCTTTACCTCATCGGCAAAGGTGGAAAGGTAGCATACCAGGGCGAGCAAGGACCGTGGGGTTTTGATCCTAACAAATTAGAAGAGGCGCTGGAGAAGGTCATATAGGAGGTCGGGTTGGTTTAAAGTGCAACGGTGAGTTATTACGAGCATGTCAGAGGCTTTGATCTGCATCCGCACCAGAACCGAAATCTAATTTGGACGGTCGACTCGCTTCAAGAGGTGGATAAAACTTGAATCTACTACTGTCCACTGACTCCAAGGCTTGGGCTCGGACTTTTAAAACTCCGGTACACACTTTGAGCGAATACCAGCCTATTACCGCGCGGTTCAAGACACAGCCGAACCGTTGGTAACGGAATCGAAGTTCACTGATTAAATTAGTTCCATGTACAGATCTCAAAACGTCTTCACGCCATTGCTAGAAGACAATGAGGTGTTACGACTATTGCTTACTTTTTCAGATATCACTGATATTAAGGCTACGCACACGAAGCTAGAAAATAGCCCGTCCATTCTTGCGAGTGAAGTGGTCGTAATCTGTGCGAGCTCTCATAGAGTGCACAATCAAGATCAAGTATGGATTACGATGAATGAATATCTGATGTAGCAATCTCGTCATTTAGACCACAGCATTTGTGAGCGTTGCGTGGAGTTCGTTCTGAAATGACTCATCTGAATGAAGTCAAAGAAAGCGATATCCGAGAATTCATCGAGAATCCATCGAGAATATACCGGTCCCAATGTCTAGTCTTCGTGTTGAGTCACCGTCGCGGTTTGTCCTTCACGCAACCAATAAAGCAGTTCGGGCACTGCTCCAAACCGATGGTGACTATCCGAAACGAGGCGGCGCACTTATTCGTATGGACGGCGGTATCTGGCTCGCTACCGTGGGTGGCCGCTTGGTTGACCACCCACCGACGGAGATCGAGCCTTTAATGGAATACGCCAAGGTATGGCAGCGGCCAGTCGTTAGGCTGCTGGTCTTGGCAAACTGATTGAAAAACGGGCAGGGGGCTAATCTAAAGAAACGCCGACTGAGGCATCGGCGTCGGAACAATTATTGATGGGTTAATGGCGCGACGTAGGAGGTACGTCGCGCCCCTTTCTTAAGATGGCCCTGAGCTACGCTAGTCGAAGTTAGCCCTAAAGGTCAGACCATAGGTTCGTGGTTCTGTATGGTAGGACGTTAATGACCCTTCACGAATGACTGAGTTAAACGCGCCGTTTCGATAATCTTCGTCAAACACATTCTTAGCCCAGAGAGAGACTTCGTACTTTTCATCAGTAAAACGATAACCGACTCGTACATTCGCCAGGGTGTAGGCAGGACCTTCTTTGTTTGGATCGTTGTCCGTGCCGCTTGGGTTGTCACCCCGTCGGTTGACATCAAATCGACCAAAAAGGAAACCATCGCGGAACTCTCGCTCGGCAAGCAGTGACGCGTAAAAGGTCAATTCTGGTGTCGAATCGACCGTATTGCCTGAGGAATCACAAACCGTTGGGAAGCCAGGTTCACTTTGATCCGGTGTGTTGCCAAACGGAGTTCGAATACAGGCGCCTCCGACAAAGGAGTCGTACTCTGCATCAACGTAAGCAAGGCCACCTGTGACTGTCAGCCAGGAGTTTACGATTCCCATAACATCGGCCTCGAATCCACTCGCTTTGATCGAACCAGCGTTCTGCAGCACAAAACCCGTACCAACAAACGTGTTCGCCTGGAATTCATCGAAGTCAGTTTGGTGAAGAGCAAGGTTCATTCTCAGGCGGTTTTCGAGGAAGTCGCCTTTCAGACCCAACTCGTAGGATTCTGATGTCTCTGGATCAAAGATCAGCGGTGCGCCAGTTGCAGGAGAAATCCGGTCGATATTGGTACCGCCTGACTTGTATCCCCTGCCGTAGGAGAAATAGGTCATGATGTCATCATTCCAGAAGTAGCTGAACTTCAACGTACCCGTGGTCTCAGTATCTTCAAACTTCTCACCGTCGACGTTAGGAACGGCCGGTGACAGCGGCGTGAAGGCGGCAAAGATCGGCGTGAAGATTGTTTCTGTGAACTGCACGTCCATGTCTTTTTCTTCGTCGAGATAACGCAGGCCAAAGGTCATCACAAGGTCTTCTGTTAGGTTGACATCAGCCTGTGCAAAAACGGCCCAACTGGTTTGGTTCTGCACAGAGAAGTTGTCCGAGCCCTCTCCCCCTGGAAATGCTGGTCCGCTACAGACTGCGTCAGTAAGGCCCAGTAACGGACACACCGCCGCGCCACCAATCAGTTGTGCGGTCGTCGCACCACCGGCCAGCAAAACATTCGCCGCGCTGCCCAGTCTCAGAGTAGTGAAATTATCCAGGTCCTGGTCGAAATAATACGCGCCTGCGACATACTGCACGTTGTCATTCCAGATACCATTGACACGAAACTCCTGAGTGAATGTGTCCAGATCGGTGTTGCCGCCACTTGCGGTCAGTATCGGTAGTGAATTGAAATCTGCATCGACGTTGCCTACCCCTTCATAGGATCGTGTTGAGGTAATAGATGTTAACGTCATATCTTCTGAAAGGTCCCAGCTCACTTCAAGCGACACACCAGATTCTTCGATCTTGGCAAAAGGGTCTATATCCTGTGCCAGAATCTTGTCATCAAATTGATCTGCCAGAATCACTGTTGTGCCAGTAAAGCCAACAGCGCCGGCGAGAACATCCAGTGGTAGAACAAAGCTGGCGCCTGGCAAATTGCCGGTTGGAGGCAATGAGCCGCCTGCCGCCAGGAAGTTAGCCGCGGTATCCCCGGGTCCATCGAAAGAATTGACCCCAGAGCAACAGACTTCATCTAGCTCAGAGTAATCACCAATCACGCGCACCGACAGATCATCGCCATTGTCCCAGAGGAACTGCGCCCTGATGTTGAATCGATCACGGTCGTTGGTGTCGGTACCCGTCGTGACGTTTTTCACGTAGCCATCGCGCTGGCTTGCACCACCGGATATTCTGATGGCCGACGTTCCTTCAACCAACGGAACGTTCACCGCACCTTTGAAGTTCGTGAAGCCTTCATTGCCCGCTTGCAGCTCAAGGAATCCGCCTGTGCCGTTAATATCTGGCTTTCTCGTTAGGAATTGGATGGCGCCGGACGCTGTGTTTTTCCCAAACAGAGTGCCCTGTGGTCCTTTCAACACTTCGACACGTTCCACGTCAACAAGGTCGCCAATCGCGGAGGTCTGCCTGGAGCGGTAGACACCGTCAATATACAGGCCGACGGAAGATTCCAGTGACAGACTGTTACCGGCGGTACCGACACCTCGTATGTTGATATTAGTTTGCCCGGCCGTCTGGTTGTTATAGATCGTCAGACCTGGGACAAAGAATTGTAGTTCCAAGACGTCATCAATGCCCGCCTCATCCAGAAAGTCCTTGTCAAATGCTGACACTGCGATGGGAACATCCTGAACGTTCTGCTCCCGCTTCTGTGCAGTGACAAGTACTTCTTCAATCACGTTCTGCTCAGCCAAAACAGGCGCGATCCACATGACGCTCGTCATGGCAAGTAAGCCAATAAATGGTTTTTTCTTGGTACTCCCCCAAATTAGATTCAATTTTTTAATCAATTTTTTAATCAATTTTTTCTAATGGCGCATCGGCGCTAGCCATAGCGCTTAAGGCACTATAGAGCAGACCTCGTCAAACGCCAAAGCCTGTTTACAGTGTTTTTATAGGGTTTTAATCACGCACTGCACCATCTACGAGGCGAATATAGCGACTTTTCAGTCTTAGAAGTGAATTTCTGGGTTTCTAGTCGCTTCGAAAAGTTAGCGGGGCAGTACCTTACGCGTAGCAAGCAGCAGCTTGAATTCCACCGTGATCAATCTTCTAGAAGGCGAATTCAACATTCGTTAGTTCCGTGGAAAGGTCCCATAGTCGCGCTGCATCTGCTTCATCTTTTGCAGCGGCAATCGTTTTAACCTTATGAGCAGAGTGTATTATTTCACCCATTCTCATAGGTCCGAAGTAATCCCCGCCCTGGACTTCCGCATTCGTGGTGGCCATCAACGTCGGCAGCGCCCCTTCGGCGGACGTGTTCATGATCAAGTTCAATGGCGTCAGTAACAAGCTAAGAAAAGGTGGTAGGTAGCGCCCCAGTTCTGTTGCCGATCCTCCTGGATGACAAGCTACTGACATCGCTGAGGCATTGGCTTTTTCGAGCCTACGTTGCAGTTCATAAGTAAACAGGATGTTGGCAAATTTACTCATACTATAGCGGGCCATGCGGTCATAATTTTTCTCCGCATGAATATCCTTGTAGTCGATTTTTCCATTACGATGCGCCAGACTACTCACGTTAACAATTCGTGCGCCAGATTGATCTTTGAGCTTACTTAACAGTTGTCCCGTCAATGCGAAGTGGCCGAGATGATTAACGCCAAATTGTAATTCGAAACCATCACTGGTTTCCTGCTTTGGAGGAATCATGACGCCAGCGTTGTTAACAAGGGCGTCCAGTCTTACCTCCTGACTAACAATGTCGGCCGCCGCTTTAATAGAGGCAAGACTCGTCAGATCTAAAGGCACCCACGAAACGTCTGCGTCACCCTTAATCGCTTTGATCTTTTCAATCGCGCTAACGGCCTTATCTTCGGATCGACAACCCAGCAGAACTCGGGCGCCGCGTGTGGCGAGTACTCTCGCCGTGTCGAAACCAATGCCTGTGTTTGCACCCGTAATCAATATGGTCTTGCCCTCCTGAGGGGGGATGTCGGATTCTCTATAGTCTGTCATTTTCTGGCCTTCCCTTAGGGCTAGTGAACTACTCGATTTCCTGCGAATAGGCGAGTCTGACGCATCTTGGCAGAGCGCGAAGACAAATGGTATTACGCTAAAATTATCGACCCTGCTCTCTTACGTTTCATATAGACAAGCAATTAATACTGCAGCCAGCGATAGACTAGACTCTGAATAGCCTGCTTATCTGGAATAAGAAGCGCTCAACCATCGAGTCGCCATGAACTAATATGTGAAGAGCGATCTGTTTATAGCTTTTAGCAATTCGCCACTCTTATGCTAGGTGTGCTTGTCCTAATTGGATGGTACACCGGTAATGAGAATCTGATCCAAATAGATTTTAACCTCGTGCCGATGCATTAAAACACCGCATTGAGCTTTGTCTTGTGTAGCCTTGCCGCCGTGGCCCATAGCGTAAAACGACATGGATTATCTTTGGCTTTTAGTGCTCTTGTGGTGGTCATTGGCATCGCCACCTTGTTTGAATACGCGACCCAAATCAATCTTGTCATTGATGAGATTTTCATGGAGCACTACATCACTGTATTGAGCTCCCATCCAGCAAGGATGGCGCCTCTAACTTCGCTTCAATCTTAATTTGTTGGTGATAGCGACCGAAGGGAATCGTTTGACGAACAAGCCCATTTAGAGAGTTATGTGGCTACCTATATTACGTGGGACGATGCGACCAATTCAATCTATGAGGAAAATGCTCCGTCAGCAGTGGAGTTTTATCGGCTCAAGACTCTACTTGGTGAGGTTTTAAAAACCTGAGAAACCGTCATTGCCAACTCCGCACTCTCCGACCCAAGAGCAGGAAGAATTCCTGAAGGACACCCTGCGCCTAATTCATTGCTTGGCTTGTCATTTGAATATGCTGCAAAAAAAATCGGTATGGTCGGACTTGCCAGTAGGCCAAGTGGATTCGATCAAGAAGCAGGTGTCCAAGATGATAAGGCCAAATTATAAAATCTCAAAAGCCTGGGGTTTCTCGCCGGCAGAACAGCCCATAACTTCAACAATGTACTCGCGACCATGTTAGGAAATTTTGCCATAATCAGAGAATCCCTTCCGCAGACGAGTCCCTTTCAAGAATATATTGAAAATGTTGACTATGCTCTGGATCGCGCCAAGCAACGGTCCAATCAATTGTTAACTTTCTCGAAGGGAAGCGAACTTATCGAAGGCAACGCCGACCTGAATACTATAAAGAAATCAGTTTTATCTAACGCATCTGGGAGTCACGTTAAGGTGATTTTCGCCCCTCAACTCACAGAACTAAAAACCGTATTTGATACCAGACAACTTGAGTAAGCTGTATTCAAATAGCTTGCTCAAGTTGGGTTGATATTTGGAATGAGTCCGCTTGCATCGGACGTGAAAAACGAGTCTATAAAAATAAGTTTAAGTAGCGTCGGCTCTTACTGGGTTTGCTCCAACGCTGAGCACACTTCGAACATGTTTTGGATTCCCTTAAGAACAGCAAAGAAAATTGTTTCACTCAAGGGTTTCGTTAGATAGTAATCGCTGTCCATTTACATTCAAGTTCCTAAATCTTTCGGCAGCTTGAAATTCATTGAGCAGAGGCATTTCTATATCTAGGATTGCCAGGTCAAAGTCATTCCTAAAAGGAGCTTTAGCCCCTTTACGGGCTAGGTAGTGGTCGTAGATTGAAATCCTCTGGCTAATACTCATGCAGACAAAATGTCACAGACAGCCTTGTTGTCATCGATAACCAATATGTTCCTTTGATAGAGAATTCTTAGGAAGCCTAACTAAAACGTGGTTGAGATCTCAGTGTTTTCAAATCATTAGGCCAGATAATGCCCCAGTAAATTTAGAGATTATGCATTTGTTTCGTATGCTCTGAGTCGTTCATGCAGGATATACGGTAGAGCGTTCACTTTGAGTAAAGTCAGTTTTTAGTGCTACCAAGTTAACATCACAGCACAATTTTGAACTGTTGATGAGCAGGTGCGGCTTTTTGCTTCTCGAATCGCCACGAGAAAACGGCTCAAAAAAAGGGGCGAGTAAACTCGCCCTTTCTTATTTTCCTTTAACAATCTAGTTGATAGCAGCCGGTAACGATTGTACTGAACCGTCTGAGTAACGAACGATGCCATCTGCATCCACTGTACCAAACACAGTCCCGCCGGCAGTCAGTTGGCCCGCTGGTGCTTGGCCGCCAGTTTCAGCAACGGTGGGTCCTGTCAGCTGAAATGCCGCGCCACCAACAGATTTAAAGACCAGGGTAAGGCTTGCTGCACCGTCAGTTAAGACATTGGTATCGGTTATCTTTTTAGCCGATGAAGCGGTCGCTGCTGTGATCACCCGTGCCAATGATCCCATAACGGTATCGGTGCCGGCTGGTGTTCCATCTGTAAAGGTAAGAGCGTAGTCCAGTGGGCTTGATCCAATAACGCCACTGAAAGACGTGGTCAGGCCACCAAAGCCAAATGTTGCAATATATCTTCCGGTCACATCTGGTTCATTTGACGTTCCACCAAAGTCGTCCGCTACCTGAACCGCTGTGCCTGCCAGTTCGGAAAAGCCAAGGTCCAGGGTGAAAGTTCCGGGTGCTGCTGCTGTAGTTACGCTTCCTGATAGATCCAGAGTCGTGAGTCCGAGATCAAGATCCACGCCTTCATCGGTGAAAGTAGCTGCAACGCTGCCGGTAAATGTTTCCAGCACTGTTGTTGTGACCACTGGGTCAGTGCCGTCAGTGCTCTGAGTCGTCACCGACTGAGAGGTCGTGATCGTCAATGAGTCAGCAGAGAAAATGCCGGTTGCATTCGTATCTGTACGTTCACCGGTGGGGAATGCGACTACAACGGTGACGCCGGTCGCTGCATTACTGACCGTTGAGGAAACATCTGCCAGTGTCACAGAAGTCCCATCTGCACTTTTGATTATCGTGCCTGACAGTGTGCCTGCCTGGTTGGCTATGTCTGCTGAGGCACCAGCTTCTAATGTGGATTCAGCTGTAACCAGAGCATTCTCCAGGTTGCCGAAAGCATTGGTCACTTCCCTGGCGCTAAGGTTGTCAACACTGAGCAGAGCATCTGCAAACACTTCAGTGGTGCTAGCGCCGGTAACGCCTATGCCGCCTGCACCGGTTGTCGCTGAAACGCCGTTAACGATATTGATCACTTTAGCGATAAAGCCTTTGGTCAACGAAAGTCCGCTGGTAGCGTCTATCACTTCTTCAGCTTGAGATATGGTTACTGTCGAGGTTCCCGCTACCCTGAACAAGGCTGAATTTTGATTAGCGGTTTGGAGTGCCTGCTGCGCAGTTATATTGGCTGCTAGTGCGGGCGAGGCAAGCACCACTGCCATTTTTTCAGAGATATCTGCCAGGTTGTTACCTGTAATTACAACGTTACCGTTAGCGTCTATCGTGATCGAGGCTCTAATCTTGGCAAGAACCGCTGCAATACTGGTTTCGGTTGTATTAATTTGGCCGACAATCGCTGCTGCAAAGGCACTCAACGCGATAGATTGTGGATTGGCGGCGCTGACTGAAGCAGGGTCAGTTAAGTCAATCAGAGAAATTTCGTTCAGCTTCTGACCTGTGAAGCTAATACCGGTGATACTGGCGAGGATTCCCATCATTTGAGCGTTAGCTGTTTTTGCTGCTGCCTCTGTAACGGGTGTCTCGATACAGCTTGAGCCAGAGCACGATGCTCGTTGCGCTGCAGATGGCGATGCGGTTCCGTCTATCGCTAGTTCAAAAGCCACGGTAGTAGCTGGACTAAGGTTGATGGTAACGATTGGGTCGACCAGGTCGGTATCTTCTGGGACGTCCGCAATCATGCCGTGTAGAGTAAATCCATCTGGTAAGGCATATGTAGTATCGAAAGCAGCAAATGTACCGTCGCCGATAGGGCAGTCATCCGTTGTTGAAGCTGGGTCGTCATAGTCACAAACGGTAGTTGCGCCGGTACCATCAATAGTGACGAGCAGTGGGCCAACAATACCCGCCGTAACCGCTGCTGCGGAGAAGGTTGCGCTGTAGCTGCCATCGGTCTGTGTTGTAACCGTATCGGTGAACGTCAATTCAACACCTGCGCCATCTGTTACAATGACCGTCGCTCCACTGACGACACCCTTGACAGCCTGGCCCACGACGCCGTTAGTTGGCGCTGGTGGTACGACGGGAACCGGATTAGTACTCGGAATGCCGACATCCGTATTAGTATTACTGTCACTACAGCTGACGGTCAGCAGAATAGATGACAATAGTGCAATTGTTTGAAGAGTTGACCTCATAGGTAATGCTCCATTGCTATTGTATTTAACTATTTTTATTTCAGCGGCTAATCAAAGTCTCCCTGCGCATACTTTTTGTCAAGGTAGCTTGCCCCAGCAAACGAGATAGGGCGAATGGTCGTTCACAACATATTAGAGACAGTCGAGGTTATCAACGCTTTCTAAAGGTTAATCAATCCCTGTAACCTCTAATTCCCTCCTCTTTTTTGTCTCTAATATCAATTTGTCCTGATATATAGCGATTGAACATGCATATCGATTCAACAATACCCGGTGATCTTTGGCTATACCTTCCACCTGATCTTCAACGACTACTCTGATGTAAAGACCTGGGCTTAGGGATAATCCAGATTCTTGATTGATCATCAAATTATCGGCGACACCCCAAACAATTCCCCCCGATGGCATAGCCTGGTCAGTATTGAGGGCAAAATTGTAAATGTGTTCGCTAACAGTATCTTCGGGCTTTATCTTGAAAAACTCTTAGAAGGAGCGGAACGTGTCAACCTCATATAGACAGTCATTTCAAAGATAACATCGATTTCACGTAACCCGCGGCAGTAAGTGTCGGGAAGTTAACGCGGTCATCAATAATGACACCATCTTCATCT
>Ga0075109_1002117_pt1 | contig 11379 bp, 9 predicted proteins | sample AntAceMetag02UKD_FD_69798 | JGI IMG/M metagenome (GOLD analysis project Ga0075109, IMG submission 69798) | Saline lake microbial communities from Ace Lake, Antarctica - Antarctic Ace Lake Metagenome 02UKD | ecosystem: Environmental > Aquatic > Non-marine Saline and Alkaline > Saline | place...
CCAGCGGTCCCGGGGACCGCTCAGATTGAGCAGGAGGCATTGCTGACATTTCGCTCATTGCCAACGCTGAGTGATTGTGTTGCGTTTCGACCACGACTTTAATGCGAAAGCTCATGGAAAAGAACCGCATCATTCACGCGAGACGAATCTGGCATTGGTTGGCCGCCACTTTGGCGATCACGCTCTTCACGGGCTGTGATGACGTCAAAATAACCAACCTGACCCCGTCCACGCTTCCCGCCAACCCTTCCCAAATCTACACGCTCTCCGCGAAATTTGACATCAAGTCCCGCGGCTATGTTGAAGGTTCGCTAGAGCCTCAGATCGTGATCGACGGTCGGATCCACGATCTCCAGCCCAGCCCCGTGGGCCCGGACATCTACGAGTTCGACTACCAAATCCCGGCCAACCGTTCGCAGGTAACTTACTACTTCCTCGCCACGTTCGAGGTGTCGTTTAGCGGCAAGGCCAACCTGCGTGAGTCTTACTCGCCGGTGACCACCGCGACGATAGCCAATCGCCAAATCCTCTCGATGATTTCTAACCGCGGACCGGTCGGATCGCGCATCGGCATCGTGGGCCAAGGATTCACCGCTCAGGACGTGGTGAGCCTCAACGGTCAGCCTACCCGCACCGTCTTCGAGTCGACCAATGCGCTGAGCTTCTTCGTCCCGGCCGTCTCCCCCGCCCGCAACTACCAAGTGAGCATCGACGGGGCCAATGGTTCCCAAGTTGTCGGTCCCTTCCGCGTTGATCCGCTGACTATCGAAGTCTTCCCCGGTTCGCTGAATCTTGCGCAGGGCCAAACCCAATCCGTCACCTTCACCCTGCCGCAGGCGGCGCCCACCGGCGGACTGTTGTTGGACATCACCACTGATGTCCCGGACAGCGTGATCATGCCCGAAGTCTTCGTTCCCGCGGGCAGCAACACCGTGAGGGTGCCCGTCCGAGGCGGCTTCCCCGGCAGCGGCAACCTCTACCTCACCGGTTTCGGTGGCGGTGAGGTCGTGATTCCGATCACCGTGCGCTGAGCGATCGCCCCACCCGCTTGGATTGATTTTCACGCCGGCCCTTCTGGGGCCGGCGTTTTTGTTTTCGGTTTTGCCGCCTTCGGTCTGTCCGCGTTATCCGATGAGCTACCGCCGCTCAGGTTGAAACGGCGCACGGGGCGAGCACGCCCTACCCCAGAGGGCGTCAAATCTGGGTCTCACCCTATGTGCAGCGCCCCATCTCGGACTTGGACGCGGGTCGATCCAACGGTGATTTCAAAATCCGATCCGTTTCGGCTGCCTTGGATCGGGGGTAGCGTTGCCTCGCTTTGAGCGATCGCCATCACCGTCACCAAAGTGAGCGCTGAAGTGGGACCACTCGATACGTCAACGAAGGGATGCAGGTCGGCTTTGTCGGCCAGAATATCCATCCGCCCCACGGCACTCTGCACCGGGCTCGAACTGAAGGTGTGGGCCCGGAGTATGGCGCCGGGCCGTCGGATTACAAAACCATCTGACTCCGCCGAGAGGTCGAGTTGCCCATCCCAGTTGTAGCCGAAGAATCGGGCTTGGACGGAGGAGGTGTCCTTCCATTTCGTAATCCGGTCCACCAGCACAATGGCCGGAGCCTCGTAGAGCACCACCGCTGAGCGCACCACTGACTTGATGTCCGTATTAACGAGACGATAAGGCTGCGTGGCATCGCTGACCCAATGCGCGTAGGTTGCGGTATCATGGTGCTCCACAATACGCGCGTGGGAGTGGGACGCATTGGTGCCCTCCACGCCGTTGTGGTGCTCGTGGCCCTGACCGTCGATCAGGATAGCGCTATGACCTTCGGTCAGCCGCATCCGCCACGCCGGATCACTGTAGCTGTAGGCCGGACGCAAGGGGTCGGTGATTAACTCTTGGCCATAACACTTCACGATGATGCTGTTGCGATCGCCGTGCTCGTGGTTGGCGGGCGGCCCACTGCGCATGGCCACCACCAAATGCTCCTGGGCAAACCCCGTCCGGGCCACCACCCGATCAAGATCCGATACCCACAGTTGGGGCCGGTTGGGCGGCAGTTCCGCCGGGATCGAGGGATCAAACCAGAGCGCAGCCCATAGGTCGTGGTTGCCCCCAAAATTCTGGGCAAACCCTTGCGCAAGCGGGTTCCCCGTTTGTCCAGCGATCCAAGTCGCCAGCCCGGTTCGCTTCACGTCCGCCAGGGAGCTGGGGGTATTGCCACTGTCCCCCCAGTTCACGACGCCAGATGGGTTGGCATCGGTCGGCAAACTCATGTGCAGCAAGAAATCGACGTAGGCGTCCCAGTTGATCAGATCGGTCAGGTCGGGACCATCATGACGGCGCAACGCGATCACCGCCTGGACCAAATGCGTGGCCGTGTAGTTGGCGTAACCCACTTCTTCGTTGTAAGAGCCGTCGGGCTGGAAGAAGTCCCGAAATCCCTCCATCCCCCAGAGTCCCATTTCACGAAACTGCTCCGTCTGCTGATCAACGCCGAACTCAAGTTCGTAGGCCAAGTTCCCTACCACTAAGGCCGCCGCCGGAATCCCCCGCAGGTTGGTATTGAACGTAATTTCTGGACGACGGTTCATGTCGGTCCGATTACCGGGTCGGTGTTCGAAAAATGTGCTCTCCGGATCGAATCGCCACCCCGCCGCCTGCTGTGGATATCGAATGTCTTCCACGGTGCGGAAGCACGCCCGACAGCCGCGTTCCCACAGAGTTTGAATCCACTCGCGACGCTCAGCCGGATCCAACCGATCCCCCAGTAAATCGATGGCGACACAGACGGCGCCGGTCGCGTGGGAGGCCCGTTGCACTGCAATCGCATCGTCGCCATCGAGGAAAAAATCCCAGCGCTCAAACTTCATTATTTCACGCACCGATCGTTTCGCCAGCTCCTCCGCGCGATGGTCTCCCGTCATCAAGGCGACGAACGCCAGCTCTTCGGCGATCTCGTGCAGCCGTTTCATGCTGATCAACTGGTCGTTGTAACGCAGTTCGGTATCCATCCAGATTTCTTCCCCTGCGTAATCGAAGCTCGCGTGCGTGGCCCGCAAATCCGCGAACTCGGGATGATTGCGGTAATTCTCCCGGATGCGTTCGAGATCGGCCGGATCAAAGAAAAGTCCGGCCCACACCCCAGACTGCGGCGGTGACTTCGCCCCACTTAGTCGGGGCAAGAGCAGACTGGACGCGGAAGAAGCAAGCACGAGGGATAGCCAACGACGACGGTTCATGGGGCCATGGTTAGAGGAGTCGGACGTTCGGCTCAATTCCCGTAGATACAAAATTCCCCCGACCGGTTACCGTCATACTTTGACGTGACGTTGGGACCCTGATGCCCTACTCACAGTCATGGCTACCTCCGACTCCTGTGTCTCCATCCACCCCTACTTTCGTATTCCCGCGGATCAACTGACCGCTGCCCACTCATTTTGTGAGCGTTTCATCGCAAAAACTCAGACGGAGCCAGACTGCCTTTATTATGGATTCAGCTTCGCTGATGATATGATGCATTGCCGCGAAGGTTACGGTGGCGCCGAGGGGCTCCTAGCCCATCTGAAAAATGTCGGCCCCTTGATCGAAGAATTATTGACCAAAGGCGTGACCATCGAACGCCTGGAGGTGCACGGCACCGCCGATGAAATCGAAAAACTGCGCGAACCCATGGCCGGTCTGTCGCCCCAATTTTTCGTGCTCGAGTGCGGTTTTCGCCGGTAGGATCCACCGGGCCAACCAGAAGCGGTGACTCCAATTGGCGGGCTCGGATGACAAGACATGCAGAACGAAGTCAACGGGCAAACCGACCCCAACGACAGGGCAATCAGGTAGCGAACCGCCCTACTTTCTAAGTGATACGCTTATTGGCACTGTTGGCCTGACTCCGCTCTAACCGAAAGGATGGAACCTGTCAGGACGTAAAGCCCGACCCACGTCGGACCAGCTAGCGCCCTGCTGGCAGGGTCGGGCTCGAAGCCCGACAATCCTCACAGGTGATCGCAGCGTTTCGCGCTGTCGGCTAGAGCGTTTTTCCAGCTGCGGAACTCTCCGTTGATCACGAGGAGTTGCGCGCCTTGACGCCGACGTTTTTCGGCGTCTTCCGTCGAGAATGCCGGACCACCAAACGCTTTGCCGTGTCGCTGACACGCGGCCGCCACCTGCGCCCACGCATCTTCCAAGGTCAGGTCGGTTTGTTGTTTTAACCGGAAGCCTAAATCTCCGGGACCGACGAAAATCAAATCTACGCCCGGCGTAGCCGCGATCGCATCCACGTTGGCCACCGCTTCGGGGGTCTCGATTTGCACCGCCAAGAACGTCTGCTGGTGAGCCCAAGCCACATACTCATCAAGCGAATGCGCACCGAAATCGGCATCAAACCCCACGCCGTCCAAGCCCCGATTTCCTAGCGGTGGAAATTTGACCGCCTGCACTAATCGGGCGGCTTCAGCGGCTGTGTCCACAAACGGCACCAACACCCCGGCCGCACCGTCTTCTAAAAACCGATAGAGCCCCGTCGCTTCGCGGGTCGGCGGCCGCACCATGATGTCGATGTCGTAAAGGTGAGAGAATGCCAGCAGCGCCTGGACCTCGCGCAGGGTGATCCCGCGATGTTCCAAATCCAACCAGAGGCAATCGAATCCACTACGGGCGGCGTTGGCGACGTAGCCGGGAATAAAGTGCCCCAAGTTGCAGGTGCGAATGACTTCGCCGGCGCGGATTCGAGCCAAAGTTTTGCTGGTTCTCATAAGGTTGATTTTTCGAGCTCAAACAAAGCCTGCGCCGCCCGGATCCGGGCATCCAGATCAGGGTCTTCCAATTGTCGGATCAGTTGCGGTATGACTTCCGTCATGCCCGCTTCGCCCGCAAATACCGCCGCATAGGTCCGGGTGGACGCATCAGCAGATTCCAAATTACGCCGCAGCGCCACGCGACCCGATTCGTCGCCCAATCGGGCCAAGGCATGCTCCAGAAATACCCGAGGTCGATCCTTCAACTCCCGTTTCAAATGCGGACGAATACGCTCAATATCCGACGCGGCCCCCACCCGAGCCAAGATCCACGCCACCAACCGTAGATGGTTTTGGTCCGTGGTTTGGATCAACGTAGCGCGCAAAAATTTCAGCGCCTCCGCCTGATCCATGGCACTGCCGTGTTTGGCGAGGGCGGCGACTGCCACGAGTTGCAGCACAAAATCTGAATCGGGATTCCACACCGCCCGCAGATAAGTATCCGCATCCCCTTGCCAACCGACCTTGTAAAGACTTTCGGCCGCATGGATCCGACCAGAGGAAGTGGGGTCAGCAAGGATGGCGATCATCACGGCTGATTTAGTAGGATCTCCGGCTCTCACCATTTCCCGGGCCAGCCCACAGCGGTGTTGATCATCGGTTTCGATTGGCAAAAGAGGACTCAGTCGCTGGCGCACTAGTGCTCCTTCACCGGCGATGGTGAGTCCCTCTGCCGCATGCATCGCCGGCCAAAACTCATCCGAATCGATACCGGCAATCAGTACCTCCATCGCTCGCTCACGGACATCCACCGGCAGGGGGGCCGCGACGGACAGGTTGGCCACAGCAAACGTGAAAACGCTCAGGTAACTTAGAATATTAATGGTCCGTTTCATGACGTTGTTTTCGGTTTAAAGAGCAGGCAGGCGATGAGTCCCACGCTGACGCCTACGACGAGCGAGGCCGGGGAAATCCATTGGAAACTAACGGGATCAAGTCCGGTGACCGGGTCGACCCCGAAAATCACACCGGAAAATGAGATCGTTCCCGCCGTCAGAACGCTCGCGACGGTGGCTACCCAAACGCCTTTGGCGTTGGCAAATGGCACATACAGCGCGAAGAAAAACAGCAGGGCGATCGGCACCGTGAGCAGGTTCACGATCTTGTTAGTCACCGCCATGAAGTTGCCGGGAACCTGATCCATCACACTGCTACCCAGCACCACGATGGTCCCAATCACGACCGCCATCCATCGCGCAAAATAAACCTGCCGCGCCGCTCCGATTTCCCGATCAGTGGTGCGGACCACGACCTCCGCCATCACGACGGCAGTGATCGAGTTCACGCCCGAATCGATACTCGACATCGCAGCGGCAAAGAGCCCCGCCACCACCAAGCCCGCAACTACCGGCGGCAATTCAAAAGCAATAAAGTGGGGGAACAAGGCATCGGCCTGACCCGCCACCCCGCCACGTTGGGGTAGCAACTCGGGGAAGGCTTCGAAATATCCGAGCAACGCCAACCCCACGACCCCCAGCGTAACTCCGACGATGCAGCTCACGATAAGTTGCATGGCCAACGCCCGCCGGGCGGTCTTGGCATCTTTCGTCGCCATGAATCGCTGCACCGAAACCTGATCACCGGCCATCGTGGCGATCATCCAAAGAAAAACGGACAGCATCGTTCCCAGCACCGTGACCCGGGTCGAGGGATCTAGACTAAACCACGGCTGATCATCCCAATGCGTCGGCCATTCCGTGGGAACCCAACCGAAGCCGCCCATCTTCCACGTGACCGTTGCGATGACCAACAGCGCGCCGCCATAAAGGAGGATGGTCTGCAGCAAATCGGTGATTACTACCGCCCGCAGTCCGCCCAGCGAAGTATACGCGATCGCAAAGAAACCTGTCACCATCACGATCAACGGGATCGCCGCTTCATCCGTCCCGATCATGATCGTGATCGCCTTGGCCGTAAGGTAAACGAGCAACGCCATCCAGACGAGACGCAGCAGCAAAAACATCGTTGCGCCCAACAGTCGCACACTGACGCCCAGCCGCTCTTCCAGCAGACTGTAGGCACTAGTCACCCGTTGCCGCATGTAAACCGGCAGAATGACAAAACCGACCACCAGAAAAATCAGCGGATAAACCAAGTAGTTCGTCAAGTAAACCACCCCTTTGCCGGAGACCTCGCCCGGGAGGGCCAAATAGGTGATCGTGCTTAGCAGCGTGGCGAACAAGGACACGCCGATCAGGATCGGGTTCATCGTGCCTGATCCGATGAAGTAGTCCTTGGCGGACTCCTGCCGAAGCCCAAAATAACTTCCCAATGCGATGGTGGAGATCGCGTAAATCGCGACGATGATCCAGTCGATAATGGCCATGCTTAAGCGAGACCGTGGGCACCCGTCACCCCACTGTCTAGCTCACACAATTAAATGAAAATTCATTCGCCAGCTTCGGTCGCCGCCGGGATATCAAACGTCACCACCACCGGCCGATGATCACTGGCTCGCATGACCTGAAGTCCATCCGGGATGCCCCCCACGCCATCCCGCACCCATGGTATCAACGGTGCGGATACCATCACAAAATCCACCCGCGAATATTCGTCATTGCGACGATAAAGGTGCGTCCAAGTTTCGCCCCGGGAGTCCGCCGCCGGAACCATTACGCTGATCGGACGCTCACCGATGTTGGAGAAGGCGCGCACCGGACGATGCAACGGGCCTTCATTGAAATCACCGGCGATGATAAACTGCCCCAGCTCGGGCTCCGGGAAAAGCGTCAACAACCGGTCGCGCGCGGCCGTCGCCTCCCGGCCCCGGCGCAGCGTCGCATTCGGGTCATCTCGGCGTTCGGTGTAGCGGCTCTTCAGGTGGACGACGAACAGCGTCACCTCGCCGGCGATCGTATCAAAACGGACCTCCAGCATACCGCGTTTGACCGACTCTCGGCCGGAGAAATATTTGAAGTCTAAATCGGTGTGCCGACCGATATGAGTAATCGGACGACGACTGAGCACCCCCACCTTGCGCTGATCGTCGACGGCATCGAGCACCACCGCCTCCGGATAATCGAGGCCTTCCCGACGGAGATCGCGCTGCAGCTCCCGCAAGAATGCTTTGCCGCCGATTTCCTGCAGGGCCAAGACATCCGCATCGATCTCGTGCAGCACCTTACGCAGCGCGGTCTTTTCGAACTCTGGCTTGGGATAGGACGCCAAGAACGCACCCTCAATTTGGCGGTCGGTTAGCGTGTAGTTCGCGAGGTTGTAGGTTGCTAAGGTCAGCGACTCCGCCCGGAGTAAACCACCGACTAGCAAGAGCCCCAGCCATGGCCACCATCCGCGCATCAGGTCGCGGAGTCCGATGCCACCATGACCCGCTCCCGCTCAACCAAAGTCGGGTGCGAATAATAGAATCCGCTGAACCAAGCGTGGGGCGTCATGTTGCTGAGATTCTTGCTGGCGAGTTTCCGCAACGCGCCAACCAAGGGCGAGGCGCTCCCCATCGCTTTCCGGGCGAACTCATCGGCTTCGTATTCGTGCTTTCGCGACATGAGGTTACTGAGGGGAGAAAACCAGAAGGTCACCAATCCGCTGAGCAGGCCAAACAACAACAAGGCCGGCGCTAGTTGACCAGCCGGGAAGCCGAAGGCCCCCAGAAACCAGCTCGCGTTGAGCAACCACGCGATGGCCGCAAAGGCGCCAAACTGCATCGCCGCCGCCATCGCGAGCATTTTGGGAATGTGGCCTTTTTGGTAGTGGCCTACTTCGTGCGCCAACACGGCTTCGAGCTCCTCCGCTTCTAACTGCTCGATCAGCGTATCAAATAAAACGATACGGCGAAACCGGCCGAAACCAGTGAAGAACGCGTTGGAGTGGCCGGACCGTTTGCTGCCATCGATCACCTCGATGGTGGCGGCCTTGAATCCCGTTCGCTCGCCGAGCGCCAGCAAACGATCTCGCAGTTCGCCCACGGGCAACGGCGTCAGTTTGTTGAACATCGGCAGGATCAACTTCGGGTAGAGCACCATCATCAGCAGCTGGAATCCGAACAGGAGCACGAACGCCCAGACCCACCACCACGCGCCCACCCAGCTGACCAGCGAGAGGAGGCCCCACAAGAGGGGGAAGCCAATGACGAAGGTCAGCCCGACGCCTTTGACCTTGTCCATGATCCAGAGGCTAGGCGTGCTTTTGTTGAAACCGAATTGAGCTTCGAGCCGAAACTGCGCCCACCATTCAAACGGCAGACTGGGCACCGCAAGCAGCACCGCGACCAAGAGGATAAACAGCGCGTCGTCCCAGTTGGCCCCCGGAGCCCAAGCCGCGATGTGCGCAAACAACAGCGGCAAGATACCACTCAAGAGCACCAGCGCTAAAACCCCTGAGTCAAAAATCAGGTTGATCCGACCAAACCGACTTTTGGCGAGCGTGTAGGCGACCGACTTCTGGTAAGTCTGCTTGTCCATCATCGCCGCCACCGCACCCGGGGCCTGCTGCGCATGCCGGCGCACCTCGCGCATATTCATCTCGGCCAAGAGCCACTCGGCGAGGAGCCGGGCGACAATGAGCGCCACTGCAATCGTGATTACCATCCGTTCACTGAATCCAACCTCCTCGCGGGGGGAACCAAAATCGCCCGATCAAAGCGCATAAGCCCCAAACCGAAACACCGGTTGCCCCCCGCCCCAGCGAATCGGCAGGCGGCAGACTTACCGCGGCGCTCCGTCCCGGGTGGACAGAGCGAGCGCACTGATCACGAGCGTCGTTTAGGCGCGGCATTGGCTTCGCGTCAGGTGGAAGCGAGGCGGTCGGCCTCGTCCTCGACGTCCTGCTGCTGGGCGATCGCGAGTTCCATCTCTTTTTCCATCTTGGTGTCGATACGATAGAAGTAGACAGCGAAGGCGGTAATAACCGCAACGCCGGCAGGAATCAGGCTCATCAGCAATTTCATACCCTCGATCGTTTCGGGCGTCTGGGCCTGATTGGCCACAAAACCGAAGGTATATTCGAGCATCCAAAATGCGATGGCCGGCCCGAGGGTCCAACCGATCTTCATGGAGGATGTGCCCGTGGAGAGGATCAGTCCGGTAGAGCGATGACCAAACTTCCATTGCCCGTAGTCCGCGGTGTCGGCCAGCATCGACCAGAAGAGCGCCATGAGCGGCGCGGTCAGGCCGGCACTGAAGATCTGGTGAATCAGGAGCAGGTTGAAGTTGTCTGGCGGGATGAAATAGAAGACCACCAGCGCTGCGGCGTTGATCAGCGTCAGTGCTACGAAAGTCCGGCGTTTCCCTTTGAAGAGCGCGGTAATTTGTTTCGTGAGGAGCACCGCAACGGCCTGGATCGCGCCGCCGACTGCGAAGTAGGTGCCGGCCCAAAGCTCATTGCCCGAAACGTAGATGAAATAGTGCACCGTGGTGCCGGTCCGAATTGCGATCCAGATAATGGTAAGAATGCTGATAACAATCAGAGCGCGCCAGGGTCCGTTTTTCGCCGCGATGGAGAGGTCTTTCTTGAGGTCTTGTTTTTGGCTCTTTGGCGGCTCGACGCGTTCCTTCGTCGTCAAAAAGGTCACGATGAAGAGCGCGGCCGAGAGGATGCCTAAAACAAGCATGGTCAGCGAGTAGCCCAGTTGCTCGTTTCCTGCTCCAAAGAAAATTACCAGTCGTTGGTAAGTGAGGCTGACAAGGGTGACGCCAATAAACGCCCCAAAGAAACGAAAGGAATTGAGTAACGTGCGCTGATCGGAACGCGGTGTCATCACGCCCATGAGGGCGGAGTAGGGCACGTTGATGGCAGTATAAGCCATCATGAGGAAGGTGTAGGTGATGTAGGCGTAAACCGTCTTGGCGATGGGCCCCATCTCGAAGGTGGTGAAGGTCATGACGCCAAAGCCGACCCAAAACGGCAGCACCCAAAGGAGCCACGGCCGGAACTTACCGAATCGGCTTTTGGTGCGGTCGGCGATCATGCCCATGATAGGGTCGTTGATCCAGTCCCAGGTGCGGGTAATGAAGATCATGGTCGCGAAAGCCCCGGCCGACAAACCAAACACCTCGGTGTAAAAGGCTGGCAGGAAATACATGAAGACCCCGAAGTAGAGACAGGAGGCCATGTCGCCGGAGGCGTAACCAAGTTTTTCGCTCCACTTGAGCGCGGGCGCAATGGGTTTGGAACCGGGGGCAGACGGCGCGTTTTGAGGGTCGTTAGATTGCATATATAGGCTGGGGGAGGTGAACCTTTTCCGGCCGCGACAGGCGGTGGGCTGGCTTGGGGTTGGGAAGGATTTTGAAAGGGTGCGTTCGGCCGCGACCGGACAAAAGGCTTTTGCATTGTGCCGTTAAGCGTTGGCGACGCGAGCAGTTCTGCGGGGCAGCCCAAAGCGGCAAAGTCCTCCGTCAGTCCAACCTTAGCCGGGCTCAAAACATCAGCCGAGGGGCAGTCCAAAGGCGGTAAATCTTTGGATGCATATGCCCTCCCCCTTTTCCGTCACTTTACTGTCACCTGCGGTTGAACGAAGTCTCCTAGAACCTATGCCATCGACATTTTTCAATCGGTTTTCCTTTCCGGTTGACTTCGAAAACCAACTCAACTGAAAACCCTGCGCTTTACGTCTCCATTTCAAAGGTAATTCC
>Ga0075109_1002123_pt1 | contig 11343 bp, 10 predicted proteins | sample AntAceMetag02UKD_FD_69798 | JGI IMG/M metagenome (GOLD analysis project Ga0075109, IMG submission 69798) | Saline lake microbial communities from Ace Lake, Antarctica - Antarctic Ace Lake Metagenome 02UKD | ecosystem: Environmental > Aquatic > Non-marine Saline and Alkaline > Saline | place...
GGCGCTCATCCTGCTTCGCGCATCTGGGTCTAGCAGCATTAACGCCAATGGCAAAGTGGTTGTGGACGCGACAACAACCACCAAGAAAGCAAACTTTTGAGAGCCGTAATGTGGGCCACCACCGGTGATCCAAAAATCCAAAATGTAAATTGCTATAGCAAACAAAGCGACTGCACCAATCGGCGCAAACTTCACATAAAGATCTTTCCCTTCCCTTTTCGAGCTACCTCGAAGATACGCGCCCGCCGCAATGACCGAAACAATTGCCAAAATTCCTAACAGTGGCCCTACCGATTCGGTGCCACCGGACGCAGCAAAGAGCCCCGTGTCAGCAAGGCCAGCGAAGACACTTAAGTGTGGCGCGGAGGCACTCGCTACTACGCCTCCTCCGGATACACCCGCGGAAACCAAAATATCTGTGCCAAAAACGTAGTTCAGGCTTGATCCAATCGGTTGGAAGATCCCCACTGTCACGATCGCCCAGAGCCCGACACCAATCCAGTCGAGTTGACCTAATCCATTTCGTATGACGTTACGCACAAAAACAAATAACCAGCCAAGGAGAATGACAACCGCAAGACCGTTAAGTGGTAACCAGAAGGTCATCGCCGCTGCGGCGGCAAGTGAAGTAATGAGCTTGGCTCGTGGAATCGCAACATCAGACAGGTAAGCAGCCGACCAGAGCCCGATGGAGAGAAATGCAAACTGCAAAGTTAAATGACCGTTATTAATAACAACTAAAGCGGCAACGGTCGTGACAAGCCCGCCCAGCCAAATGAAAGGCGCCGGAATCGCTTTGCCTTTGAAACGTTGCTCGGCCAGAGGTGCCAACACGAGTGGCGCCGAGATCGCGAGAAAGAATTGGCCAAAGACCACAGTGTTCGCTGCGACGGCCACTTGGTTGATGCCCCCAAGTAGCACACTCGACGTGACTGACATCAGAGTCCCGATAAAGGTCAAAGCTAATTGCAGTGGACCACCGAGTGGTACACCTTGATCGATTGGACCCCCAGCAGACCACTGGGCGGCGAAGTCCAACCATTTAGCGTTGTCCTCTGCGTCACCGTGGCCGATCAGATACCCAACCGGCCGAAGGAACGCTATTTCCTCGGTCATAAGAGTCGTTATGTAGAAAAACAGGAATGCTAAAACTAGGAGTGGTAGCCATACGGTCAAGAATTGGCGCTTGAAGCCACGTGTGACCGGTCTTTTCGGCCAGATAAATGACACGATCAAAATGGCAGATAGTGACACCAGTAGAAACCACTGGAGTTGTACTTGGGTGAAAGAGTGACCTCGATCATGAGCGAAACTGATAATCGCGCCAAAGATCCCAATCGAACCTGCGGTGGCAATCACTAACCAAGAAACGCTTCTCATGCGCCAATAGGCCCATGCCGGAATCACTAGGAAGGTAACGAGGAAGAACCAATTCACAGGCTCAACCCTATGCAGGTGCCCTTCACCCTTCCATCTACGCCACGCATCTGGCATAACAGGTCAAGACGACCGCTGTCAGTTGGCATTTCCCGTCTGTCAACCGCATACTGATCTCACAATGCAATTCTGCGGAGAATCGGTAGTTAGACAATTCCCAGCGAACGAAGTTTCCTTCGCTGCAGGCCCACATCTATTGCACGCCAAAAACCCTCAGGCGCTAGATCCCATGCTCTAGAATTACCAGCGGACGAAATTTGAGTGATCCGTTCTGGATCTGACATAAACTTAGTGATCACCGACGGCAACTCTTTGGTATTGAGAAAGTAAGCGTACTCAACTTCCGGAACTAAGAAACGCGATGTTCGATCGCGATCATCTGTGAGCAACATGGTGCCGGCAAGTGTTGCCTCCAATACACGGGTCTTGAGCTGCTCGAATGGGCCAGCGGAAGATTGTGAAAAATTTAGCGTGATTCGCGACGATGCAAGCCCCGCCATGTAGTCCAACCAGGAAGGCTGCTCACGGCGAGAGGACGCAAAGTCCTCAGCCGTGTCGGCTCTGTGAGGATTCACAGCGACAGACACACCCAAGTTTCTGATTTGCTCAACGAGTTCAACCCGATAGGGGTACATAGTGCCAATGAACGAAACGTCAAATGAAGGGGTCACGCCAGCAAGGCGTTCACTGACGAGAGTCAAAGACTCTTGCGACATTGGCATATTGACCGGACCCACCTCCGGCCGACCACGAACCATTCGGCTATCCATGGGAATACAAATATCGACCAACAGGAAGCGATCAGAAATCCTTGCCAACACGCGCGACTGTGCTGCGAGCCACTGGAAGGAAGAATCAAACATCACCCCCAGCAAGACTCCATCCCACACTGATGAGAGTTCAGACCACAACGAGTCCCAACTCCACGGGGCATTTGACTGGCCCGGATCACTTTCAACATGACCGATAACATGTGTTGCTCCAACTGACTGAACAAGATCAATTAACCGCGCATGCCAAGTATCTGAAGTTTCACCTGGAGCAACATGACAGACACTCACCGAATCGCTTCCCAGAATCTCTCGCAGCGACTGTGCAGCTTCATAGTAAAAATTTCGAGTTCCCGGGGCAAATGATTCAAAGGCTTCTCCCTCCTGCGGCACCACGACTACGTGAGCTGCGCGGTCCAGTGCTAGAGCTAACGGCGCCTCTTTTGGAGTCGCATCCAAGTCCGCCAATCGATTTTTCAGGAAGGAATGCTCAGCTCGAATAAAGCCTACCCGCTCAGGGATGCTCGATATCCGCTCTCGCACACCCCTGGCTGGGAACTGGTTCACACCCCCACGATACCTTCTTACCGTGTCTGAGGCTCCACCCAAGTTTCGAATCGGCAGTATCGACTTCACCGCAGCCCGATTCGCTCAAGCTACTCAACAAATATCACTCTCAATTGGAAATTCTCAGGTGCACGGAACTTCAGTGCATTTTGCCAATGCATACAACATCGCGTTGGCCGAGCATGAAGGGCAATACCGAGAACTGATGAATAGGGGTGATTACGTTTTCACTGATGGGGCCCCCGTCGTGTGGGCGGGCAAGAGGCTGCACCCAAACCAAAATTGGGAACGGGTCTACGGTCCTGACGTCACCGAATGGATGCTTGAGAATTCAGATCCAGCAAAAACGTTCCATTACTTCCTTGGTTCAACCCCAGACACCATGGGAAAACTACAACGTGAAATCAAGAATCGATTTCCAACAGCACAAATAGTCGGCTACGACTGCCCTCCTTTTCGCGAACCCACCGAATCAGAACTTTCCATTCGGGACCAGAGAATCAGGGAATGTGGAGCAACGATTGTCTGGGTTGGCTTAGGAACCCCGAAGCAGGACTTCGAAGTCCATAGACTTGCGCGCGCTCTGCCCGTCACAGCAGTCGCCGTAGGTGCAGCATTTGATTTCATTGCTCAAACGGTCCCGCAAGCCCCCAAGTGGATGCAGAGTTCGGGCCTGGAATGGAGTTACCGGCTGGCGCGAGAACCCAGACGACTGGCAAAGCGGTATTTCTGGGGAAACCCGCAATTTATTCGCTCCGTGATTAAGAATCGATCGTGACCAAACCAATTCTGGTCATGATGTCCTGGCGCGGAGGTGCGCGACTTCAACGCTGCTTGGACTCAATCGCAATAAATCGGAATGAGTTCACACGAATAGTCATTAGCATCACGGCCACTCCAGATTCTGAAGACGTAAAAATCGCGCAACTCTTCCAAGAGCAAAATCCTGAGGTAGAAGTTATCTGCACCAACGTTGAGCTTCCCACCATGGAGCACCAATCCTTTTGGGTTGATTACCTAGTTGACTCGGGAGCGCAGCCAACGGATTGGATCTATTGGCTCGCCTACGACGACGAACTGAACACGGCCGGAATCGCCCAAGTAAAGGACTCGAATGGATCTTGGCCGCTTAGCCTGGACACGGTGTACTTCGGCCCGTGGGCAATGCGGCACGAAACACCCACCGAACTCTGGAGTGGTAGCAAAGAAGACGACCTGCCAGTGTGGACCAGCTTCCCCGTTGATGGCCCAACCCGACTACCCGTTCTCACCTGGATCCAAGATCAACTTGACCAGCCCACCTACATGCAGATGAGTGGCTCCCTCATTCCCTTTCGCAACTATCTCGAACTCAGAAGCGGAAGGCCCAAGAAGTCAGGTCCAATGCGCATTGAAATGGCAACCGCACTGGGTCGAAAGACTCATTACGTTGAGGAGCTCACTGATCCGGTAAGCATTATTTACGGTCGCTCAAACAGTGACCGAGCGACTTATGGCAATGCGGCCCGCAAAGAAGACATTCATCTCATGGCGTGGATCGCGCGATACGCCGCCACACACCCGAATGCAGTGGGCCACCTGCTTGCAATTAGCACGAGACAAATAAGGCGTCAGTGGTTGCAAAAGATGGGCAGGCAGAAACCAGTTGAGGAAGAATGGCGGACCCGAAAGTGATCCGCTAACGGGACCCACTCGGTCTACTACAAAGAAGCGGTAACGTTAATACGTGGCTTCACCCAAGGTTCTGCATCTGAGCACCTATGACGCCCATGGTGGTGCCGCTCGGGCGGCGCTTGCAATCCACACCTCCTTGCGGTCTGCAGGTATAGATTCACGGATGCGTATTGCTCGAGCAGATGACCTTCGATTCAAACTTGCCAAGGAGGCTGACCGTCGGTTGTGGGGACTCCAAAAAAGTAAGACGCTTACCTGGCGCTCACCAGCTCGGATCGGATCAATCACCGCTAAAGAGATTAATCACAGCGGAGCCGACATTGTGCACTTACATTGGGTGACCGATGGCTTTCTCACGATTGAATCAATTGGCCAGATCAAGAAACCGATCGTGTGGTCACTGTGTGATGCCTGGGCGTTTTCCGGCGCCGAGCATTATGCCACCCAATTTTCACGAACTAGATCCGTTGGGGGTTACTTACCGGGCAATCGCAACCCAAATGACTCCGGCTTTGATCTCGACCGCTGGACGTGGAATCGAAAAAAGTCGAAATGGACAAAACCCATGCACTTGTTGCCCTCGAGCACCTGGCTAACCCAAGCCACCCAAGAGAGCTCACTCATGGGTCATTGGCCAATTACTCAAATCCCGCATATTGTCAACACTAATCTTTTCACAAGCGCCGCTAAAAAAGGAATTGGCGATGAGCGGCCAGTCATTCTCTTTCTCGCTTCAGCTGGAATTCATGACACACGCAAGGGCGCTGACCTGCTGATCGAAGCACTTAAAGACCCTGTCATTACTCAGCGTTTTACAGTAATCATTGTTGGGCCGCGCCCAACAGCACAAGAAGAACAACACATCAGTTCCAACCTCAACCACGACTTGATTTTCCACGGTGAAGCCAGAGGTGACCAAGAACTAATTGACCTGTATTCACAGGCCGATATCACCGTTGTTCCCAGCCGTGAGGACAATATGCCGATTACGGCAATGGAAAGTCAAAGCTGTGGCACACCCGTTGTTGGGTTTCGGATCGGTGGTTTACCCGACATTATCAACCCAGCTACCACCGGCTACCTCGCTGAACCGGAAAACACAAATGACCTCGCCCAAGGAATTATGCACGTGCTTAGCCAGGACTTACGGGAATCAACTCGACAACATGCGCTAGCAACCTGGTCTCCCGAAGTCATTGTTCCACAACTAATGGAGATTTACATGAAGTCGCTTTCGTGACGGTAAACGAATATTGGAGTGCTACGAAACTGAGGTGGATTAATGGTTCTCGGCTGTCATTGCGCGCATGTAGCTTAAGTGAGAGTTGATCCACGTACATGCCAATGACGGTTACAGAATCGAAGCCAAATCCGTCGGTGACCCCGTGTTCAATTTACCGTCAAAGGTCATAAGTGCTCGACGTACGTGGCCTCCTGCTGCTTTGATCCGAGCAGAGGGGCGTCTGAGGAAATCTTCATTGGGTCTTTCTTTCCACGGCGTGCTGCGAGCCTCCGGGGTTGTTTGTTCAGCGGTGAAGTAATAACGGGTAAGTCGCCCCGTCTAATTGCGAAGAGTCTGATAAAGTCTGCGTATCACAATGGGGTGATCGGGATTTTTTCTTGGGAGTTTGATGTGATCATTGATCTACTGGAGCTCAGAAACAGATTTAGTTCATTCAATGGCCAGTATGAAAACGCGTCACCGTTTCCGCACATTGCCCTCGACAGCCTCTTTGATTTAAACATGCTGCGTGCAGTCGAATCAGAGTTCCCTGCTGGTCATCAAATGGGCGGCAGTTTTTCCGGAGAGATTGAAGGCGGCAAGTTTAGCGAGTCTGACTCAGAAACCTTCGGGATGGTTACCCAAGAATTCGTTGCCGCTTGTAACAGCGGACCTTTCCTCAAGGCACTTTCGTCCCTGACTGGAATTCCTGGTTTGATTCCGGACCCGTATTTGGCCGGTGGGGGTTTGCACCAAACTGGGCGCGGTGGCCGTTTAAAAGTCCATTCAGATTTCAATGTGCACCCTTTTCTTAACTTGACCCGTCGCCTCAACATGCTGGTGTATTTGAATGAAGACTGGGATCCTGCTTGGGGCGGAAAGATCGAGTTGTGGAACAACGACATGACTCAGGCAGAAGTAGCTGTAACTCCCGCGCTGGGGCAAGTAGTCATTTTTAATACCACAGACACTTCATTTCACGGCTTACCTGATCCACTTGATTGCCCGCCGGATCGGTTCCGGCGTTCACTGGCGTTTTATTACTTCACGGCTGACGAAACGACCCCGGAGGCTCGCAGCACGCTGTGGAAAGAAAGACCCAATGAAGATTTCCTCAGCCGCCCATCCGCTCGAATCAAGGCAGCAGGTGGTCACGTGCGCAGAGCATTTTTGACCCTTGCCGGCAAATAGAAAGTTGTGAGAATGAAGCTCGGTAAAGTTATTGAAGCTGGGTTTGGTCGAGTGAGCGCATTACACATTTGGCCTTCTTCGAGCAGGGCTGGAGGCGCGTAGTCTTGGTTACTCCTCTGCAACTGCGATTGAGTTTGGTGTCGTTAGCGGAAAGGGATTGCTGGCACTAGAGGAGTACGCAGTTCAAGTGACTAAAGAATCGGGCATCAAGGTCAACAGAGTTGGTTTTGACACGGGACATGGCTTTCCTGCCTCGGCTGACTATGGAGACCTGACCAGCCAATGGGCTGAGGGCGACTTTGACATGCATGTCGAAGAGCGCCACGGCCGCAAGATTCGTCACCCTTACATGCTCAGAGCTAATGTCCCATTCCAGCCCATCTGGGCTGAGCAAATGTTTCAAACACACTTCTTTGATCACCACCGGTATACACAACTGCTAGCGCATCAAGACGATCGCGTTCTGCCAATTCCGCCAGATAAGTGAATTTAGTTGATTCTAAGCATTTTCAACGCCTGAAATCTATGTTCTGATTCAGGATCAGGCTGAACATCCATCTATCTCACCATCCGAGTAAACAGGTTCTTGAATCGACTCGTACTCGATGGACCACCTACTGCACTCTCATCAATCACTTGCTGCCGTGCACGAATAAAGTCCATGGCCGGGACGTTAACCATATTTGACTCAATGGTGCTTTCTTGAGTCTCCCAGAGAGAGTAGCGGGACACAAGCGCATCGACTGAGATTTGGAGTGTATCGACCTTGTCGTGCTGCTGCTTTGTCAATTCCAAATTTGGAGATTCCTCCAACGAAATATGGCCGGCGTGCCACTGTGAAGCTGGGTCATAGTTTTTGAATTCACCTTTCCAATTATTTCCATTTTCAAGTTTATCAATTTTCGCTTTCACGCTGGCGCGGCTAAAATCCCGATCTATCCGCTCACATTGATCTGTGGTTAACGGGACGTTAAGGAACATTGCGAGCCTGCGAATGACAGCGACTCCCTGCCTCGCTATCCATTCTTCCTCAATGACTGCAACACGAGTCATACACGGGAGCGTTGTGGAATAGGCAACAAGATCCGTTTCAAGCCAAGTGAGTAGCTCATCCACATTCGCCTTCTGGGTGCGAACAAGCGATTTCAAGGTTGACTCGACGTTTCGGACAATCACGCAAGCGAACAGGCCTACCTTCTGATCGAATTCAGCGATCAACTCAGGAAAATCCGCGCGATGCGATTTGAGGAGTACGGGGCCCTTCCAGGAATTTCGTGGCAAAGGAAGGCCATCAGCCACGATTCCAAACTCGATGCCAGATTCAGAAGCTATCTCCTGCAACACGTTAAATAACCATGTTGTGCCCATTCGAGGTGGGCCCCACGAGAAAACCATGCTGGAATCATGCATAACTCCATGTTAACGCTCGAATCAACCCACACCTACTCTGCTCCGAACCATTCACGAGTAAAGCTTCTGCATTGAGTTCGACCGCATTAGGCGCGCTGTAAGTCGGGCGACCAGCACCGACAGGGCAGGGGCGACGGCCAGCCACACGAAATCCGCCGCATCACCGAAAAACGTCCAACGCCCCGAACACCACATTAAGACTGCGAAAGCCACTCCAAAAGTCCATCGACCAACAAGTAAGAAAGCGCCGACCACAAGAAGAAGGAACATGAGCCGGTAGTCATATCCAGTGCCCACCAGATACGCCGTCAGGAACGTGCCGCTGCCAGCCAACAGCACAGCTGCTGCTCGACGATCCTCCACAAATGCCGCGAGTAAAGCATCTCGGCTTACACGTACTCCTGCTAGACGTTCTAGGAGCAGCACCGCCCAAACCCCTAAAATGAAGAACGCAGCGGCGATAAGCCCGATTGCCCTCCCGTTACCCTCCCAAGGCCCTAAGAATTCTTGGAATCGAATAGGAACTACCGACACTCCAAAGGACATCCAATCAGAGCGTGGGGTTCGAGCAGAGATCAACGGCAAGTCCTGCCAAAGGACCGCCACAGCAAGCAGGCTGCCAATGACCCAGGTACAAGTTGTCCACCAGCGGCCTCTGCGCATGGCAACTACCATCAAGCCGCTACCCAGTGTGAAGATCTTGAGCACTCCGGCGATCGCGACAATAACACCCGGGATCACGCGCAATTCTGCGATCACTAGAGCCACTGCCAAGACCACGACGGTGAACACGAAAATATCGGAGTTTCCACGGTCCAAAGCGAGCCAGAAAGGTGGAGAGCAAGCGGCCACGAGCCAAATTGAGAGCGGTTTCCAGGATGCACCCCACTCGTCGCTACACGCTGCGTGTACGCCCATTGGGACCAAGCTGGGAAAGGTTCGGAATTGCTGCAAAGAACTCGACCCTTACCAACATTGATCTGCCAATTCAATAATCAGACGAGATCCCGATGTTTCCGCCTTGATCGAGTCTGTGCAGTCTCACGAAATTAGGTGTGAACCCACTGAACCGCAGTGTGACCCACCGAATCGACACCTACCTGACACTTGCGGGTAGTACGAATTGGGTTGCATCGATGGGCTACCGTTAGGCATCGTGCCGGCAAAAAAGTCTCTGATCGCTATTCCTGCGTGGAACGAGGCTGGGTCGATTGCTTCAGTGGTTGCGTCAGTGCAGGAACACCGTCCCGACGCAGATATTTTGGTCGTCAATGACGGCTCAACCGACTTAACCGCCCAAGAAGCACTCAGAGCGGGCGCTCGAGTGGTTTCCTTGCCCTTCAATGTTGGGGTGGGGGGGGCTATGCGAACCGCTTTTCTCTACGCCCAGCGCGAGGGCTACCAGGCCTTGGTGCAGGTGGATGCAGATGGACAACACGACCCCGCCGACCTTGATCGACTCCTTGAAGGCCTCACAGAGGCTGACATTGTGGTGGGGACCCGTTTCCACCCTGAGTCCATGTATTTTGTTGGCGGCCCCAGGCGCTGGGCAATGGTTTTGCTCTCCAAAGCCCTAAGTTGGATGAATAAGGGAACAATCTCTGATCCCACTTCTGGCTTCCGTTCCGCCGGACCAAAAGCAATCGAACTGTTTGCAATTGAATACCCCGCGGATTATCTGGGAGACACGGTGGGATCGCTCTCGATTGCTATCCGGCAAGGTCTCGTAATTCATGAGGCTCCGGTGACCATGTATTTCCGACAAGTGGGTCGGCCCAGTAAGAATGCTCTTTGGTCCGCGTTGTACCTCGGCCGCGCAACGCTCGCTATCTTGGCGACTGGCCTGAAAGCCAACCGAACTCCAAGGGAGGACGCCTCATGACTGCAAATATTTTGGCAGCTTCTGCCGCTCTCATCACTTTCGGTTTTGTTTTTTTCCTGCTGAGGCGTGGCGCATTACGCGAAAAATATGCGGTTCTATGGTTGTTCTTTTCCGGGGCGGCGTTGTTTTTCGCAGTCTTCCCGGGCGCTCTTGAGTGGCTCAGCGGGGTTTTAGGTGTTGCACAACCGGTCAACCTACTTTTCTTTGTCACCGTCGTTCTGCTTGTGCTAGTGAGTGTGCAGTTGAGTTACGAACTCAGCCGCCACGAGATGCGAATCAGACGCTTAGCCGAAGAAGTTGCCCTACTCCGTGACGAAATCAATCAGAACCGGCAAGAGCGTGACGGTAACTGAGCCAATCTTGGTGATCGCCTTTAACCGGCCCGACCACCTCACCGTCTTAATCGATCGCCTTCGGGAGACTCAGCCCAAGAAAATCTATTTTGCTGTTGATGGCCCACGCAAGAACAAAGACGCAGACGCAGACAAAGTCGCCCAGTGCAAGGACCTGACCCACTCGATCGATTGGGATTGCGAAGTAATAACCAATTTCCAGGAATCAAACTTAGGCTGCGGTCTAGGAGTGAGCACTGCAATTACTTGGTTTTTTGAGAACGAAGAGCGTGGAATAATTTTGGAAGATGACATTATTCCCGACCCGTCCTTCTTTTCTTTCTGCGCTGAACTGCTAGAGCGCCATGAATTAGACCCAGAGGTCTTTGCAATTTCTGGTTGCAACTTTGTTCCACCGAATCAGATTTCGACAAGTGGCGCATACCGATTTAGTCAGGTTCCACACATCTGGGGTTGGGCGAGTTGGCGGGATCGCTGGGCGCAATATCAACTGGATATCACTGGTTGGCGCACAGAACTGCCTGCGCGCAAACTATGGTCCAAATCAGGGAACTCAATTCCGGGAGCCGTGTACTGGGCAGGGACATTCGAATTGCTTGCCCGCAAGGAAGTGGATACGTGGGACGGCCAATTGGTCTACATGTGCATGAAGAACGGGATGCTCACCGCGACCAGCAATACAAATCTGATTGAAAACATTGGATTTAATGAGCAGGCGACGCACACGACCGAGGATCGTGATGAATTGCAACCAGTCATCGCGATCGCACTGCCAACTACACCTGTCCCTGTGAAATTGGATCACAAGGCGGATTCCTGGACCAGAAAGAACCATTT
>Ga0075109_1002131_pt1 | contig 11294 bp, 14 predicted proteins | sample AntAceMetag02UKD_FD_69798 | JGI IMG/M metagenome (GOLD analysis project Ga0075109, IMG submission 69798) | Saline lake microbial communities from Ace Lake, Antarctica - Antarctic Ace Lake Metagenome 02UKD | ecosystem: Environmental > Aquatic > Non-marine Saline and Alkaline > Saline | place...
AGGAGGATCCGGGCGCAACACCTCGACGGAGCGAATGGTGACCTTGAGACGCACCACCTGGGTAAAAGATCTGGTGCCACTCGTTAATGCCCAGTACGCCTCCTTCATCGTGTCCTTACCCTGTGTGGTATCTCGAATGATTCTATGGGAATGTTGGGGCCCATCGACGAGGTCGAGCATATCTTTACCGCCGGGCAAACAGAACCCAAGTGGCGCACGACGAGCGTCCAAAAAGTAGCCGAGGAATTTGCCAGGAAGGCCATTTATCAGAAGAGGTCCTCTGGGTACGTAACCCTTGAAAGGAATACCTACATTCCCGAGCAAGTTACGACGATGGCTCGGAGATGGCGGCGGTGGGCTCAACGGTGTGAGTATCTCCGTCAGAGCCTCGGTGCCTAGAGTGGACAGGTACAGGGTCTCGATGTCGTCTCCTTTGCCCTCCATGTCAACCACCACTGGATCTGTATGCCCCCACGTCCACGTGTCCACCGATCCGTAGGTGGCGCAATAACGATGCATTTGTATGAAGGTAATTCCGAGTGCTTGGTGACGAGTTCATCATCGTTTCGAGTTAAGGCGAACCGAGTCAGCCTATGGAGGATGGTGCGATTAAAACAAAAGTTTTAGAGGGGCTACCCTTGCTGCGAGACGACTAGGTTTTGGCGCATCCTCGCTGCGCGCTTTCGCGCGCCCGAGAGCCGGAGGAATACGTGTTGGGGGTCGTGGGGACGGGGGAGTCGCCGGCCAATTCTTTTTGTGGGGCTACCCTTCTACGACGCGACGGGTTTATGCCGCACCGTCGCGAGGCGCTCTCGCTGATGGCTGTGCAGGCCGCTTTTATAGCATCACAGAGCGGGCGGGGGGTACGGTCAACTATCAAGATGAAGTTACGGGGAGTCGCCGGCTCCAAAAAACGGGGCAGTGCCCGTGGACAGTACCTGTGTGTACTGAGCAGACTGCCTTGCGAAAAACGAGAACTGCTCGTGCTTGCGCCGGTTTCATTGGCTCCCTAAATATCCCACCAATCACGCGCGAGTCAACGCGAGCGGCCTCTGCGCTAATGCGCAGGCAGGAAAAGTACAGCTGTCGGCCCCTCGCGAGCCCCAAATTCTCAAAGTAAAGTGCTCCTGAGCTACCCTCTCTTCAGAAGGGTAGAGAAATCATGGGGGTATGTATTACGCTGACCACCTCGCGGAGAAGCGGACTGCTTCGCTGCTATAGCTCCCGCCAAGCGGGATTTTCACTTTGGTGCGCTAAATCTTCCCAATCAAGAGCGAGTCGCCTGTCTCTGCGCCAATCCGCGGACAGACAAATTACAGCTGTCGGCACAACAGAGCTCAAATTCGAAAGGAGGTGCTCGGGGAATGTTGTGGAGAGAAAGAGAAAGGAGAGAGAGAGAGACGCGGAGAATGAGAGACAAAGATAAGGGAGAGCGAGAGAAAGAGGAGAAAGAGACAGAGAGCCGCAACGTGCAGAGGGAGGGAGTGAGAAATCCAGTGAAAACACTTTCTCGCGGAAGGATAATGAGATGAGTAGATGAATGATAGGACGAAGAGGGGGAGTTGAAGCAGAGCGCTCGCCGTCGGTGACAGGGCATAAATGTGGTAAAATGGAAAAAGGGACATTATAGTTGATGGGATGATAAAACCTCCAAACAGTTGAGTAGAGAGAGAGTGCAACCCCCACCGAGCTGAACCCGTCGGGCTCGTGAAAGTGAACCGCCTCGTCGCCGCCGCGCCCCCCCAGCAGCATGTGTTTGTTGTTACCCACGCTCTGAAGGTACCTGAACGATACCATGTGCAGTCCTGTGCCGCACGTGGGAACATTATCCCACTTGACGTATTCGGGGCCTCGGTGTAGCGAAATAAAAGCTTACGGGTTCACCACAAAAGCTGTTGAATTGTCATGAAATTTAGAAATTAAGCAAATAGGCCGGAAACCACGCCACGCAGGAAGCGGTTTACACAATATATTGCTCGGAGGGCTCAGAAGAAAATGCCCGGACTGATTAACAGGGAACTTTAAGTTCAGAGGGCGCTCTCAAACGTGGGGTCAATGTGGACGTTGCGACGAGCCTCACCGTGGATCGCCGGAGTGTCGGGGAAAAAGGCGTAACCGTTCTCAGTGTACCCTCTGGCGCACGGGATGAAAGTGGCGAGGAGCTTCACCTCATTCGGCGGCAAGATGCGTGCATGGAACGCGACATCGTCCACGATGCCGTCCAGTAGGTTGGAAAACATGCCCGTGCTGGGGTCGTACCGCCCTCCAATGATCGCGGACGTCCTCGAGGCGCTGCCGTTACGCTCCCCGCCGACAAAGCCGGCCCTCCATCGCAGCGGGTTTGTCCATACCACCTTGTTAACATCGTCGGCCTCTGTGTCTGTAATAGCGCGGCTTTCGATCCGTTTACACTGTGCAAATCCGTGTGCGCCGTCCACGTAAAAGTGCACTGATGCCAGGCCGGAGGGGTAGCTACGTGGATCGGTGCGCATCACGAACGCGACGCTGTGCCAGCTCCCGTCTGTGAGGACGGCGAGCGGGGGGGACCAAACGTCGCACACGGCAACGCCCTGCCCATTCGTTACCGTCATGTACAGCCGTGCGACGTCGACGTCGCCGTCTATGGCGTGCTCGTGCAAACCGAGTCGTAGAGGAGCAATACGAAATGAGTTCGATCTCATGGGAGAATTCTCTTCAACGCCAACGACTGATTCCCCCGCCTCCTCGCCCTTTTGACCAATCACACCAACAAGGACAAAGAGAAGAAAGAGAGGTCGCAGGGGAAGTGGGAAAAAGAGTCCCTGGTATGGCGCAAACAAGGATTTGATTGTCAGTCTTGGTCAACGCCAACGACTGATTCCCCCGCCTCCTCGCCCTTTTGACCAATCACACGCGGCGTGTCTTCGTCTCCCTCCAACGCTGTGACCAACCACGTATTTGTAACTCCTGATTTGATCGGTTCATTTACAAACGAGCTACTTTCATACACGCATAAATGCAAATTCTGCGAAGCTCGCCGTGCGTCCCTGCCGCCGCAGTTCACATTCAGCCTTGTTGAATGTGCACAGATCGTCAAACACGCGAAAATCAGTTTCAAACCAGTAAAGTACCAGGTACAGTTTGACAGTCGCTAACCCGCTTAATGCGCGTGACGGGCGAATAGAAACGAGACTATGAAAACCCGGGCTTTTATATTAGCACATACTTTCAAAAATAGCATCACCTTTTGAATTCAAAGGCGCTCAGAAACGGAACAAGTCCAGCGCGTGTAACCCCGTGCGACAACCCCCAACTGTACTGGCGGCGCCGCAACGGTGAAACTACTGAACTTTGCGCTTGAACAGTTACAGAAGAACACACACGATGAGACTTTGAATCTAGGGGTTCGGGGAATTCATGTGCGGGGTTGAAGGTTTTAGCAGTGAGGATATTGGGAACGTCGAGTTCTGTATCTGGCATTTTTGATTTTAGTTTGGGATTGCGTGTTTACTGGTTTTGGTTTGGGGATTTTGGGTTGGAGAATTAGGATGCAGGGTGTACGGTTTCATGGTTTGTGGATTATTCTCAAACGTTTAAAGGGAGTGGGTTTCGGTGCGCGGTGTGTGTTGTTAAAGGATCGAGACGTTCCGATCTCATCCGTTATGGACCGGTGATTGGGTGAAGAGCTGACCGAAGGGGCGCGATCGTTGGACGAAGAGAGTGGGTACGAGCCGTGCCTCTTCACAACAGCGCGGGACGCATTAGGGTGTACAGGCATTACGGTGAAGTAAGCGGATTGTACCACGATTAATCCGCCCCACAGCCTGCGCCAACGAACCGCGAAGCCGTACGAGGCGTGATTATTTTCCTTTCTCGCGTACCACTCGTGTCTCTATGTAGCATTTGCGCGAGACGTTAAGGTTTGGGGCATATTCCAATGTGTGCTAAAGACTCTCTGTCTCTCTGTCTCTCTCTTTGTCTCTATGATCAATAAACGGCGATTAACACTCTCCTATGTTCTAAATGTACATATGTTCTAAATGTACGTTCAACGTGTCGCAATGGACGGGCGAAGAAGTGTGGCGTCAACATATAACGTGTCTCTCTCCCCCACGGCTGTATCAGACTCTGGCTCCACCCTCATACGTTTCCACGGCCGCGTTATCTTCTACCTCTTCCTCTTTTTCTTGCTCTTGCTCTTCTTCTTCTCGATTTCGTCGGCGGTCACCACCAAGTTGTTGACGAGTTCCATGTGGCGGTACGCTGCGGTGATTTTCTCCGAAAGGGCTTCTTCGCCTTTAAACAAGCGCTCTATGATGATCACGTAGTAAATCTTGCGGTTCACCCTTGTGTACGGTCATGGACATTACGGCAATGATGATTCGATTGGTGTTTCGAGAGAAGAACGCGTTGGACTAGCAGGAGAAAGGATGTCTTTCAATCGAGTTAAAGTGGGCCTCAACTCTCAGATTGCCTCGCCAACGCATCGCTGGTCACTGATCTCTGAATTTTCGTCGGGAGCTCCACCTGGTGTATCCTGATGAGTTTGTCCACGCAGGCACGGAAGATTTCCATTGCCTGCATCTAATAGGGGCACGGGAACGTGCGATTTCACGTAGATTGGCGCTTGCGTAAAGAGGCTTGAGCTTGGTTCACATTCGTTACGTATGCGTTGTAGTAGACGAAGGAATCGTGGTTTTCGGTTCCGTCGTCCAGGATTTGAGAATTCACGAGTGTTACAGTGGCTGCTCAGAGGCACATTGGGTTAATAGCGCGTGCGTTCAGGCGCAGACCACCCTACGTATCCAAGTGTCGCTTCATCCATATAGTTCGACCACTGGGGCATGTACATCTTCATGGCCTGCACCGCGCGCTTATCTATGCGCATCCATTGTTTCAAGTCTCTCTTCGTTCTGGCTTTGGCTTCAGCGGTATCGCAGCCGTTGGCACAGCACCACTCAAACGACCGTCGACACACCGCCCCCGGGATGGATTTCCTCTCATACACCATCCGATTTTCCCACAACGTATGCGCCGTCTCTGCTGTCTTATTCAGCCCCGCGAAATCTGTCCTTAACTTCGTGGACCCTATGCCGGCCATGACGTCTACGCCTTCGTTCCATTCTACGACCCCAGTGGTCTCGGACACACCCTTGATGTTACGCTCTTCAGCCTCGTAGATCTCCTTCACGGTGGGCGGGAGATCCGATGCCGGCGTGTTAGAAGCTCGCTCCTGCTCCTGCGCCAAGTACGCGGCGAACGCAACATCGTGCGCCTTGATGAGCTTTAGCCACGCGTAGTGATCTCAAAATATACGCGAGAGCGGTCGTTATTGGATATGGCGAGGTTCGTTCGGTTCAGGATGTAGTCCAGTCAGAGCTTCTCTGTGCGCTGAGTAGCTCGCAAACGAGATCTTTCGAGTAGTTTTCGGGGTTGAGCGCAACAGCCCCTACCTCAGCGGAATCGAAGAACTGCTCTTTCGGCGGTCGGTTTGCGCCATCCGGATCGCTCCAGCGTAGAAGTTTAGTGCGAATATCGTTGTTCAGGATGGGCTCTATCTTGTTGTCAATGAGGTTGTAGCGATCGAAGTTTCTCATCAGAGGGCAAAGGTAGCCGACATGTTGAATATTACTACCATCAACGTAGTTTGCCGTGAATGCCCAACTGCCGTTTCTCGGGGAACGGCTGTCGCTGCAGGATCCCAGTGCGGGCGGTTTTCCGGGCATTATCCGTCTGCGCTGCGCGTGACCAGTAGAGCTGACACACCTGTACCGTCTGCGCTGCGCGTGAACAGTACAGCTCACACACCAGTACGCCTCCTTCTTGAAGCGAGGGTAGCAAAACAAAATAAAAAAGCAACAGGGGGCAGGGTACTCAAACGCTAAAGTTTTTGCCCTCTGAGTATAATTCATCCCCTTGAGAAGAAGGGGGAAACACAGCGCTGTGAGTGGTCAGGAACCATAATTTTTTGCATGTGCCCAGTTCCATTACTAGGTTATGAGTGCCCTTTCATCCAATAACAGCGCCGTTTTTCAACCTTCTGCGCACATTCGAGAAATGCGGTTATAAAAAAAGCCACGACGCGACGACGGTAATGTGGAATAGCAGTGTTTGACCCATCCAATGTTTGCCCCAAAAAGGCGTGTGCCATTTATTCTGAAGGGGTCAGTCAACGTCAACGCCGGTAGTTTTAGTATTGGCGAGATCCTACGGTTTGAACAGAAATGCGAAATATGGCGTATTGATTTCTTGATTGGTCAGGAACTGCAAGTTAATATGTGTCCAGTCTGAATTAACAGGCGACGGGTTCCTTGTCATCCAATACCAACGTTTTATTTCGCCCTTCTCTTCAAACCACGCTAAATTGCCAAACGACACCACAGTCAGACAGACAGTTGTTGACCCCTCCCAAATGACGATCTTCCAGCGCGCATGCGCGATCCGAAAAGATCCTGTGCTGTCTTTTCGCACGATACGTACGTGCGTTTGGAAGGCACCCTCGCTCGGCACGCACGGCACCCCCCGGGCCCGGGGGACATCCAATTTTAGCGGAAACTCTTTCCAAGAGAGCTTCCAAGAGGTGAAAGATGGCGTTGTGAAGGGCAAAACGCCTTGTCCCAAAGAGCGCCGCGAAGAGGCGTTATAAACCACGCGCCTCGGTGTAACTCTACGTTCACCGCGCGTAAGGACGTGATGGTGCCAAACGCAAAGAAAAGGCCGAGGGAATCCTCCAGTTCTTCCACTAACGAAGAAGGGGTCGAGTCTGACGAAGAAGAGACTGATCACGAGGACGAGGATTACGACGAAGAGTTCCAAGACGAGGTCGAAGAGGTAAGCAGCCTCGCCCCCTAAACCTCTACACCCCAACCCTCAACTCCTGTTCCCTAGAACCCTGTTTCTCGAAACCCACTCGCCTCCTCCAAAACCAACACACCGCAAGCCCCATGTACTAAAACCCCTCGACCCCCTCAAATTCATCCACCCCTGTATACTGCCAACAGAGCTCTGACGAAGGTGAGGTTGATGAAGACGGCGAGAACGAGGATGACGACGAGTCAGAATTATCGGAAGAACCAGATGCAGAGGACGGGGACGGTGTCGGAAAGAGTGAAAAGAGTGACGTTCGGCCCGAGACCGGCAGCCAAGGTGCGTCCGACGTACCGAGCGAAGAAGAAAGCAGCGGCGATGAGGTCTGGAGCGCAGAATCTGAGGAGGGGGAAGTCTTGGAGTCCAGAGATCTGAATGTCATGAAGTTCCTCGAGGTTTACGAAGTGGTCCGCGGAGGCCTCAAGAAAGTGAGTCGCAACCGCGTATTCCCTTACCACCTCTTGTTCCTCTTACGGTGGTGCCACTGCCTTGAAAAGTCGAGCGATGCTAGAGAACGATGGGAGAGCAAGTACAAAAAACAAGAGGGAGATACAGAAAAATCCTGGTGAGCCCACGTATTATGGCTTTCATATAACCCGTCCCCTGCCCCTAGCGGGACCGCGTCTCTCTCCGCTGACCAGAGCTTCTTACTCTTTAACCCAACAGGAGATCGTGCCGGAAAATAGTATATCGGGAGCTAATTCCCAAGACGATGTTTTCGATGCTCTTCAGTGCGTCCGGTGCGATTTTTGACCAAAAAAACACACTCACTATGTGTTTCACGGTCATCGAGCTGGTGGGGATTCAGTTCTCCAATTTCGTCGGGAGTTTTGGTAAGTCAGATGGAGAGGACAGGCACTGGGTGTATAATGTGAATCACCTGTTGACATCTATGCGCGTGTGCACTGATCTATTTCAGAGGCTGGGGGCACCGGATAAAACTGACGATCGTTTCACGTTGGGTTTTAACCAGGTTGTTGTGGAACCCGTGTTTGATTTTCTCGAACTTGTTGAGCTCCCAGCGCTGGTCATCAACGAAATCGTTGACGTTTTGGACACTGCTCTGGCTGTATATTTCAGTGCGGTCCCGACGGCAATTCCAGACCAACAGAAGCGGGACCGCTTTACGAAATGCGGCGCATCCACCGAAATGAAGGATACTCTGAGCATCTTCCGTGCGCAGCAGACTTGATATTAACACAAACGCATATAACGCCACGCCTAAAATCTACCACACCGCGTGAACGTCGCGCCACTCGTCACAACTGATGAATGATGTCGTCAACACTACCTGTTCGCCTCGTTGAATACGCGCGCATCGTCAATCTTGTTGTGTATATACAATTATACGTCCAACCGACACACTGAGACGATGTGCATGGTGTAGTTCTCACGATTTTACGCAAGTAGTAGGTGTGTGCTATACACCGAGGTAGCCCTTGACAATATAACGCATCGTTGGGCTGGGTAGGACAGTGTCCCAGCTGTATTTAATCACTCGACTGGTACAGCACAAGCCAGTTTTTGTTACACTTTTTAACACTGAAACTCGCGAAAAAGGGCTGTGGGTTTGAGGGGTCAGGGTTTGGGGATCAGGATTTAGGAGGGTAGGCGTGCGTTAGAGGAGGCGACCCCATGCGGAAAAGATTGCGGCACTCGTCTTCTTGAATCTCAACCGAAAATTTGGGAGATCATGTTTGAGATGGCTACGTTAGAGGAGTTCCCGCAACTGAGTGATGGTTGAGATTTCAGCGAACAATTGCGCTGACTCCCCCCGCGATCCCGCATAGCTGCGACACGGCAACGGGTAGTGGGATACGCAGGCATCGCGTCAAAATGTGGAGAAGCGCACAGGAAGATGCCGAACATGGCGGTGCGCCAGATGAGTCATTCATACTCGACCTCACAAAAAAAGTGTTACGCATGAAGTGGATCCCCAATTGCCGTGTTGGCCCGGACATGGTGGAGCGATGGGTGCGCCCCAAGGGCAAGGCCACCTGCTTGGAGAAGCCTCTGGTCGTGCGGGCTATTGAACTATCCTGCAGGTTGTGGGTCTTTCCCTTCGCGCGCGAAGCGCTGGCGCTAGCGGGGATACGAGGGGACGGATAAAATAACTGGGTTTTGTCGTGAAGCGTAACAAAAGAGCGCGTCTTATCCAACGGCACGCTATAAAGAACATGGTGTACAGCACATGGCAGACATGGGTTTTCTCTCCTAGCTAGCCTTCGAAGCCTTTGAAGCCTCTCCTAGCTATATGACTGGTACATACAGGGCAGTCCCTTTCGTTCAAGCAGTCCTGCACCCCTCGTCAATATTCGCCATTGCCAGTATTATCCTGGATTTCACGCAAGTGTGGTTTTTTTTTTTATGCCACGTCGGATTAGTGTAAGCTCGCATAAAGCGGATCTCTGGTCGATCTTTTAAACTCGTTATCGCTTTTCAGATGAGTTTTGGAGCTAAAAGAGTTTTTAGGGATTTTCGAGATTTCGGTGGGGAACTTTATGCGTAATGGGTGCCACGTCGGATTAGTGTGGGCTAATCCGACGTGGCTTTAAACAAAACTCCACACTTGCTTGAAATCCAGAAATAATTGTTTCGCCAGCAGCAGCATCCTTTTTTTATGTATCTTGTTACGAAAAGAAAATATACACAGTTTCTTTCCCCTTGCACGACTGAAAAGAGTGTGTCACTACAGTAAGTTTATATCTCTCGTCTGTACGTCCAGTACGTTTCTCACATACACCAAAGACGTTCAGTATGCTAATAAACGTCGTAGGCTTAAAGGCTAGTAGAGTCTGTTAGTCGTCGGGTGGAATTCGACCTATTCATCGGACAAATCTTAAAAAGAGTCACGCAGTAGTACGCTTACACTGGGCGCGTAGATAGATGAAGGCGTGAAGTTACGGGATAGAGTGAAGGGCTTTGATGAACACCGCGCTGTCTTTGTGAGGGTTCGTCCTCGGCAACCCCATGATCGCCGCCGCCACCGCCGCTGCCTCTGCTGCTGACGCGGGACACCACAGTTGAACGCGCCACCTTATCTGGTCAATATCCATAAAATCTGATATTCGTACCAAGGTAAGTCAAAAGAAGCCTTACACTGTACACCAAAAACATGTCTGCCAAAAAAGATAACCCTTTGAATTGTGAAACCTTTTAACCCTGTACATGCTACCTTAACCCCTTAACCCTTATGTCTGTAACTTCACTCCTAACACTTTGCACCTACAGCTCAACTCTCGCCACCTCTGACATCATACTGCGACAATTCACTCTTTGACTCACACCGCCACTTTACACCTCATACCGCCCACCTGCCACTCTTCCCCGCACGCCACATACTATTAACCCCAAACTATACACTGCACCCCACCTCTCACCACTCACATCTTGACATCTCATCTTGCCGCACCTTATTCCACAACGCTCCACTAAGTGACACTCACATGCTCTGCGCACCTCACACCTCGCACCTCGAACCATATTCAACCGTAACCTCTGTACCATGGTCTAACATCCACAAACATGTCTTGAACAATGTTAGTGGAGGATACTTTATTGAACGGGCCGGACCTGACTCTGCCTGATGAGTTGGGCAGGGTTGGGAATCTGAGCGTGGCTGTCGCTTCTGCAGTTGTCGACTTCGATCGTGCGTCTCAGAGACAGATTTTAAGATTTGAGTAAAATTGTTATAACGTTTGTGGGTTACGTCGCGAGACATAGTGTCAAGGTAGCTGATGTCGACGATGTCCGACTCGCACCGTTGGGCTGCACGTGCTTTTTAACGATCGTGGAAAGGTGTGGTTACGAGTTTGTGGTTGCGGAATGCTGATGTTGACCAAAGATTGACTCGCACCGCTTGGACGTTGGGTAAATACGTAGAGTGGTATAGTGTTAAGGATGCTGATGTCGACGTTGTCTGACTCGCACCGTTGGGCCGCACGCGCTGTTTATCGATCGTGTAAGGGTGTGGCTATGAGTTTGTGGTTGCGGAATGCTGAAGGTGAGCGCCTGCGCATGTTGTCTGGCGCTGGCGAATGATGCCTCGGCTCTGGTGATGTGAAAGCCGGATCACGCCATTCTAGGAAGACGACATAAAACGCACAACCAAGAGGCGCATTTTGAAGTGCCTCGTGACGACTGGCACCGACTGCATACCTACTTTTATGATCGTTGCGTTGTGGATCGAATGTGTACGAAAGGACCCCTGCCGATGGCGCGCGCTGCCGCGCAACCTAAGCATAACCCCCATCGTCCTGGACTCTCACATGTCCGTTTTACGTCACCCGTAAGATGAGTGAGCGACGCTAAGTCTCATGAGAGAGTGGAAGGTCCAAGGGAATAGGTCACTCCTTGCGCCAAAAATGGCTGTGAAACCCAAGCGAAGGTGACGCAGCGGACGACTCGGGCATGTCGGGTGTACCCCGCGCTGTAGCAGGCTGTTTCAG
>Ga0075109_1002137_pt1 | contig 11270 bp, 9 predicted proteins | sample AntAceMetag02UKD_FD_69798 | JGI IMG/M metagenome (GOLD analysis project Ga0075109, IMG submission 69798) | Saline lake microbial communities from Ace Lake, Antarctica - Antarctic Ace Lake Metagenome 02UKD | ecosystem: Environmental > Aquatic > Non-marine Saline and Alkaline > Saline | place...
CGACGGAGCCCCCGGTAGGTGCTGGTGCTCCATCTCAGGCCTAAGCGCAGCACGCAATCTACCGTCGTACTTGACCAGCTGTCGCTTGATGAGCTCGTGCATCTGCGTGGTAGTGGGGAGGCGGGGGGCTATCACGGCACCCGAGGTCCCCTTGCCCGGCCGTGTGCTCATGACCGGCCCCATCGCCGCCCCGTACGCCTCGGAGGCCTTGGACAGCTGCGCGAAGCTCTCCGGGACGCGGGTGCGGCGGAGGTGCTCGAGCGCCATCTGCGAAGCCGCCTCCACTTGCGCCTGCAGCCGGGGCAGGGACCATGTCTGGGGCCCGGGCGGGGATGGAGGCTCGGTGGCGGGGTTAGACCCCCGCTCTTCCCGACCCACCAGCGATGCGCCGAGACGCATCCCCTGTCCGGCGTCCTCTATGTCTACCTCATCCCCCTCCTCTTCGTCCTCCTCTTCCACCTCCTCTCTGCTGTCTTCACCGCAATCACTAAACCCCAAGCCGTCGTCGCCGTCCTGATCGTCTTCTCCTCCCGACAACCCGTGCGTTGTACCTCCTCTCTTCCTCTTCCTCTTGCTCCTCCTCTTGGGGTGCTCTTTCTCCGTCTCCGGCCGCCGTTCCGACCCCACCCCCACTCCTCCATCGCTTTCTCTCTCCCCCTGCATTAACGTCTCCACCGCACCCACCGCAAATGCCCGGTCGTCTGCCATCTCCCGCAGAATGTGCACGCCGTCCACAACCCGCACAGCCTTCAGCTCCCGCACCAGCGCCAGCACTCGGCCGAGCTGCCGCGCGGTGGTGTACACGCGCACGCGCGGCACCGCCTGCTGCGTGCGGTAGAGCAGGAAGAGCGTGTATGCGCCGGCGACACGCTCGACCAGCGGCGCGGCGTCGCGGACCAAGCGAGCCATGGCCGCGCTATACAGCATCTGCACGTACTCGCCCTCGAGGAGCTCGGGGAATCGGGCGTTGTGGACAAAGGAGAACGAGCGCGCCACCCAACGCGCTTTGAAGGCAGCGAAGGAGAGGTCGCCGCCACACTCGCGCACGTGGTCGTCTATGAGATCCGCGATATCAAGTTCGAAACCGGGAGGGACGTCGCTCGCCCGAGGATCGATGAAGGTCCCGTCGCGGAGGCGCGCTTGAGCCCGCTCACTAGCTCTGTCTATATTATGTGCCCCAGACGGCATGGTGTTTGGTTTTAGCAAGCGAACATAGAGCGGAAAGTGGTGTGCTTTCCTCTCGACGCGCGCGCCGGGTGCCGTGCACTCGGGTGACTCGCAACCCCCTATTCGAAAGCGACGCGTATAGAGTGTCAGCGACGCGAGTGCACTCTGCGACGTCGGCGGCAAGTCGTCGCACTCCCTTCAAAATGCCCGAAAAGTTCGAAATCTCGTTTTTTTCCCCAAAATGCAAGTCGAGGTCATGGCACTACTCGTGCACGTTAACACTCTCCGAGATGACGCCGGCGGCGTGCGGCTGCGGCTTCTTGGCGCCGCGGACACCTGGCCGCGCGCGCTTCGACGCATTGTGCCTCCGCCTGCGCGACGTCGGAGGAGCTGGCGCTGCTCGCGTGTACACGCACGCTCTGGACCGGCTGCTGCAATCTCAGGGCTTGTCGGGGCGGGCTGGCGAGGGTGCCGTCGCGGCGGCGGGCGCGGCGGGCGACGGGGGCGGCGACGGTGCGTTCGACGGGGTGGCGACAGCGGCGGCAGCCGTGGTGGACATCGCCTGGGAGAAGCTGCACACGGGGGACTGGAAGGACGTGGACGTGGCGTGGAGGGAGCTGTACGTGCTCGGCGCCATCCTGCGCGTCTCGGCCGACACGGAGGGCGTGGAGGGCGCCTCGACGCGTACGGGGAGGAGACAGGCAGCGAGGGCAAAGGCGGGGCATGGCGCGTCGCCGGCGGCGGGCTCTATGACACCGGCCGAGGCGCTAAGAGCGCTGGACATGGCGGCGCTGTTGGGCGGCCCGGGCTTTCGCGAGGAGCTAGAGGGTGCCATCGCTCGCGCGCAGGCTACGGTGACGCGTGCATTTAACGACGCCGACGATGACCGAGGGCGAGTGGCCGCTGAGGGCGCCCGGCGTGCCTCCAAGAGAAGGAGACGAGAGGCGTCGGACGACGAGGGGCGTAAGACTAAGTGCAGAGGCGCATCGTCTGAACAGCCGCGCAACGGATATTTGGAAGGAGAAGCGACGGTGGGTGGGGCTAACGCCGACGACGAGTCTGAGTCTGACGCCGAAGAGCACTGGCGGCTCGGGGGCGAGGGTGACAACGCCTACAGTGACGACGCGGGCAACACCAGGGAAGGGGGCTCTGAGTCGGGAATTTTTCCACCGGGGTCCCTCGCCGCTGGCGCGCACCCCTCACGTAGCCCAGTGTGGCACCTCGCCTCGCCCCCATCACTCGAGTCCTTCTACTGCGACCACATGTCCGCGGGAGATGGCGGCAGCGGCGTGCCCGTTCTCATATCCGGAGCCATGTCGCACTGGCCGGCGCTGCAGCGCTGGAGAGTAGGGCACCTACCCCTAGTACGTGCTCGATCAGGGTGTAGGTTGTGGGGCTGATCCCAGGTTTGAGGCTCATGATCATCTAGGGTTGAAAGCCTGAAGCAATCACCCCTTGGTTACTACGTAAGTCGTGTTGTACATGCTCGTACCTATGACGGTGTGCCGGCGGTGGTGACGGCGATACAGGGGGTGACGGTGAGGACCCTGCGAGCTGGATCCCGAGTACTTGCGCCACATGGCCGGGTGTCGCACGATTCCTGTGGAGGTCGGCGAACACTACCTCCACGGGGGATGGACCCAGGAGCTCATGACGCTGGCAGACTTCCTCGACAACCACGTCAAACCCAAGATCCGAACAGATTCCACTACCGCAGGTCCCAAGATCCGACCGGCCACCGCCACGACCACGAGAACTGCCGCTGCCGTCACCATCACCGCTGGAGACGGCAAGGGCCGTGTTATTGGTGAGGTTGGGACGTTCATGTCTGACGACAGGAGGTCACAACGGAAACGCGAAAACCTCGGCGGAAAGAATAGCGACATGAGCACAAGTAGTAGCAGCGGCGGCATCGGCAGCAATATCGGCGGCATCGGCGTCAGCGGCGTTGGCACGTGCGGCGACACTCCGAGCAGTGACAGCGACAGAAAGACAGGTTACCTAGCCCAGCACGCTCTCTTCGAGCAGATTCCGGCGCTACTACGCGACATAGACCTTCCGGACTACTGCGCGCTCAGCCAAGATTCGGACACCACCGGCGGCGGGGGCGAGGAGGGGGGCGTCAAAGCAGTCAACGCCTGGCTCGGCCCGGCAGGTACTGTGAGCCCCCTGCACACGGACCCGCATCACAACTTGCTGTCGCAGGCTGTAGGGCGCAAGTACGTGAGGCTTTACGCCCCCTCGGCTGCTCCCGCGTTGTACCCGCATCCGGAGCCCTCCAAGATGAGCAACTCGAGCCGGGTGGATCTGCGTCTGCCTCCCGCACAGCTGGCAGCAGATGGATTCCCTCTCTTCGCCGCCGCGCCGTTTCTTGACTGCGTGCTGGGGGCGGGAGATATGCTGTACATTCCACCGAAGTGGTTCCACTACGTGCAGTCGCTCACCAGCTCCTTCTCAGTATCTTTCTGGTGGCGGTGAGACAATGGAAGACGACAACGAAGGAAGCACGGGAAAAGGGCGTCATGATTTGGAGGCGTATGCAGCAGGTGAGTATTATGAAGTTGCATACCGCTGGCGCCGCAAAAGTAGTTTCCTCAAGTAACAGCCGTGTATTTTTGACGTGTTGTGCATCTTTGAGAGAGTAACATAGCCAATCCTACGAGGGTTCATGTAGCCATTAGCTTTTATTTGAACATGAAAGTAGCTCCGCTAAAACCCATGGTGCAGGTCTGCGCTGTGCAGGTCTGAGGAAAGGAACGTGTCGCACACAAGAGGTACCTAATGATTGTTAGATAGTGACGTCGTCTTAGCGTCCTTGAACTGGTGCCACCTCCACCTCCGGCTCCATCTGAGTGAACAAAACTAGAAGTTCCACAAAACATACAAGGACTGGGCGGGGGGATGGACGCGCCGGTGGCGGTGGCGGCGACGGCGGCAGGTGCGATGGTGGCCGGTGCGGCGGCGGCGCTCCCCCGGGTGGCGAGGCCGAAGCCCGGAAGCGCGGAGGGTGAAGCGTTTGCGCTGTGATGTGAATGGGAGCCGTGCCGTGCGCATGGGAGGTACGATGTGCGGGCAGTACATGATGGTGGCGGCTGTGGCGTATTTGCGCATACATCCCGTCTGGGTGAACAGGCTTACTTTAGTCTCGATGGTCGCAGGGGACTTCCTGGGAATTTTTGCGGCCAATGCGGTCATTGCGAAGCTCGGCATCCGATAGACAGAGAGAAAGACGGCAGCATGCGACGCGCACCTTCCAGCGTTGACGTATGCCACAGGCTTGCCGTGATATTGCAATATGGATGCGTCGTGACAAGGCATCGTGTCGCCCTCCGCCTCTCGGCGTCGTACTAAGGTCCCATCGGCCCGCATTTCTTTGCTTCATCCGTGAGGGCAAGCGAGACGGTCTGATGAGCAGAGGACATAAAATGCCAACTTGAAATGTCAAGATTTAAGTGGGCATCTCATTATCTCACTTTACAGTCAAGCTAGCGCACGGCAGGGGGAGTACTAGTATTTAAAGTATACGACTCCATCTAATTTCGATCAGGAGCAATCATTAACAAAAATATTGAGGAGAATTTGTTTTGTTAATATCTACCCTACGACGGCGACTCTTCGACGCCTCTCTTCCCTCTCTTACACACCGGCGCCAGCACCCGGAAAGCATTTCTTGCATGGCTTGTGATTATGTGTCTCCGCAGCCGACAGCAGTACTTTTACAGAGCTGCCGCAGCGACCTTCCTCTCGGTGATAACTCTTTCCTTTCGGATTTGGCATGCCTGTGATTTTCGCTGTGTGCACCACCCAAACGTGCTCGTCTACTTTACCTTTCTCATCTTGCACTGACAAGGCAGACACAAGTTCTTTTAGTGGTTTCGTCCCAACTATAGCACTCTCGCCGTCCACTGGGCCTGCGAGTACGTGCACGTTCGCTGAGGATTTCTTAACACCACTGATCCGCAAACCAATCTGATCACTGATACCTCTTGCTGTAAGGCCACTGAGACCGCCGCACAAATATTTGAAAGATTTGTCTGGATGCCCAGCTCCACTCTCTGGCAGAAACGTAGACTTATTCGCGATGTCCTGCCAACACTTGTACGCTTCCGATGTCGTTTTGAATAAACCGTTGAGCCCTTCACACATTTGCTGAATGTGTTTCATGGTCTTCCCAAGAGAGTACAAATCTGAGCCGACGCAATACTTGCCGCTCCGGGCCCCTGGCGCCCAGTAGTGTGCGGTCCCTTGCTTGTCAGTATGCTGTGCCGCATCCTCGGCGAGCATGTGCTTGGCCGTTCCGAAGTCGCACAGCCTCGCCTCCCACATCGTAGGCTGATTCTCGAGGCCCTGCACCAAGATGTTTTGCGGTTTAATATCGCGGTGCAGGAACCCGCAGTTGTGCATGTACGCCAGGGCATCGGCGGCCTGGCCGATGAGCTGAAGTAGATCTCCGCGCCTAAACACTGCAGTGCTTGACATATCGAACAGGCAGCGCTCCATCACGAGCCCGTATTTCTCTGGGTCTGTAAGCGACCATTGCCACCGCAAGAACCCGTAGTAACGCACAATGTATGGATGTTCAAACGCGCCGAGCGCCACCTGCTCCCGCACCCAAGCTATTGCTGATGCCTCGCCTCTGCTCGTACTGGCGAGCTTGACTGCAACTTCCTTGCTCGCACTCCCATCTACAGGCTTCCAAATCCCTTCATGCACTTTCCCGAACGACCCGCTTCCCAAGGTTCTGTCAAACAATTCGAACTCACGCGCAGCAAGCGCTTGCCCAAAATTCAGGGATTCTTTCTCGAGGTTGTCTAGTGCGGACTCGGACAGAGCATTTGCGTTGGCGCTGTACTGCTCTCGCTTGATCTTCAACGAATGCAACAGACACAACCTCGCCTCTGTGTTCAGGTGTTTCGCGTCCGCTGCAGCCGTGTCCTTTAGGGTTCGGGATTGAGACTTTTGGCTTTTGGGATTTTGGGTTAGGGCTCACAGAATTTAGTCCGGTGCGGTGTGAGTTTGGGGATAGGAGCTAAAGAGTTTAGACTTCAGTGATGGAAGTGTAAGATTTGGATTTAAGGGTTTAAGGTTTTAAGGTTTTAGAGTTTAGGAATTAGGGTTCGGGGTTCAGGGTTTTGGGTATAGGTTTAAGGGCTAAGGGTATAGGGTATGGGGTTTAGGGTTTAGGGTTTAGGGTTTAGGGTTTAGGGTAATAGGGTATAGGGTTTAGGGTTCAGGGTTTAAGGTTCAAGGTTTAGGGTTTAGGGTTTGGGGCTTAGGGTTGAGGGTTTAGGGTTTAGGGTTTAAGGTTTAAGGTTTAGGGTTCAGAGTTTAGGGCTTAGGGTTGGGGGTCTAGGGTTGAGGGTTTAGAATAACCAGGTTTGACGCGTAACAAAAGACGATGTCCTCGAGCTTCTTGTCGTGCTTTCTCCGGTTACAGAGAGCGCAGGCTGCAAGCATATTTCCCAGCACGTCGTGCCTCTCTGGGTTCTTCGAGAAGGCGATTATGTGCTCGACGTGCCAGCTCTGCTTACCGACACCGCCCTTTATCAAAGCAGTCTTGCAAATGTAGCAGCTGCCTCCAGACATCTCGAAGATGAATTCTCTCTCTGAGGTAAGGTTTAGGGGTGAGGGTTTAGAGTGTAGGGTTTATGGTTGAGAGTTCAGAATTTATAAGGGTGCAGAGTTTACCAGTGGGTTTCAGTCGTCTCCTCGCCTTGCGTTTGGCGGGCAGCGGCGCCTCCTCTTCCAGGTACCCGCATCGCACTGTCACATCGTATTCATCCGCATAGTCGACCATTGTCTCTCTTCGGGGGCGCGCGTGCGAACCCTCTACCCGTACTCTCCCGTACTGGGTCAACAAAAGAGCGCGGAGCTGAGAGCCAATCAGGAGGCTGAGATCCCCGCCACGCATGGTGACAAAAAAAAAGCCGAAAGCGGTGCGTTTGAGACAATTTAATGTGAACCCTTCGCCTTCCCCTTCAAGGGTTTTAACTTTTAGAGGGACCCACCATCCTGGGAGAACGAACGAGTCTCTCTCGACGCACACTGTAACATAACACGACGCACCTCTGGAGCGGTTCCAATCCGCGTCCCTCTCGACATACAGCACGACCCGTCTCTCACGCTGGTTGCGAATCGGCCATAGGTTAACCGCCATTGACCCTCACGCGAACGGCAAAGGAGAGGGAGTCTGAAAAGATGCCACCCCCACCGAGCGGCGAGGTCACAGCACCGACTGGTGTGCCTCATGGCCTCGAGGGGTTCGCCAAATTGAGCGTGCGCGAGCCCTCTGTTCGCATCCTGACGTACAACATCGACACCGTGGTGACTCCTCCGTGGGCTAGTTTCCCGCTAAAGGCTGAGAAGCTTGGCCAGCTGGTGGCGAAGCACTCCGTCGACCTCGTTGTTCTTCAGGAAATCTCTCGAGAGTTCATCGCGTGCAAGGTTCCAGGCACGCCGCCGCGACCACACACATTGATGGCGCATCTACCACCAGGCTGGGCGTTCACTATGGTTCTATCTGGTCGGTCGAAAGATTTAGACGACCACCACGCGTTCGCATGGGACCCCAAGGTTCTTACCCTGCGCCGCGCCGCAACACACCAAGGGCCAGCGGGTCAGTTTACCCGGCCGCCCGTTATTGCAGACTTTGCCGTCCTCTGGACTGGACGTGGTCCTAGACCCCAAGGCGCGCTCACCGAGTTACTCCTGACGTCTGTACATCTGAAGAGCTCAGGAGCGACCAAGCTTACCCAGAAGGAGAAAGACGATGGGTCAAAGGTGCAGAAGAAGGACAGTATAGAGACGCGTGAAGAGGTGCGGATTCTTGGCGGCTCCTTCTACGAGATACTCGAGAGGGAGTTTGGCGCACAGAGGATGACTTCTCTCATCATCTGCGGGGATTTCAACCTCGCGCCCGACACGGCGTCGAAACCCAGTCCCGTGGATCCTGACGGAGACAACGCTTGGAAACCGCTCGAAGAACGCGGATTTAAGCCAGTCAATGCGGCGACAACAAACGTCGCCCACCTCGTTTCAGACGCTACAGGTCCCAAGGTGTACGATAATTTCGTCGTGCATAGCACCATGGTGTCTCGACTAATGAATGTCGGGCCGGCGGCGCTCAAGTCATGCGTCATACAAACTGATTATGAAGAGTATCAGAAGTGGGCAACTCTCAAGCTTCCCCAGAAAGTGCCGTATTCGCTTAGGCCGCAATGGGACCGCTTCAAGGCAGACTTGAGAGAAGCGTATGAAACGGCGTACCCAGCTAAGGCCCCGCAAGTCTCCAAAGGTGGGAAGCCAAGTAATGATTTCGGCAAGTACTTCCGGCACGCCTGTGGCGGAAGCGATCACCGTCCTTTGTTTATCGACCTGGGAATCGCAGCGGTTAAACTGGAACCTGGCAAAGAAGTCGGCCGAGACTCACGCGGGCAAGGTGAAGGCAACGTACCTGTGTTTGTGGACGACACTCTGAAAGTGCAGCATAATTTAATGTGCCAGGGAAAGTATGCTTCGGGAGTCAAAGAAGGAAGACAATGCGACGCTCGGTCAAAACCTGGTTCAAGCTACTGTGGGCGGCATAAAGCACAGAATCCACAGAGCCAGCCGGCTGCACGTCCTTAGTGCCTCGAGCGTCTTTATAACTCCAGAGCGACCGGCGTGAGAGAACCTTTACTAATACAGGAAAATCAAATCTACAGGCTAATGGCAGTAATCTGTTTTACATGCAAATGTACCTTGTACTATACATAGAATGCAAATGTACCTTGTACTATACATAGTATGTAACATTTGCACGAAACGCAACATTTACCTCCTCATACAAATACAGAAATGTCCTTTCGTTTGCCGTACTTTTTCGCATGCTATCACGCACTGGCCCCCAGTCCGCTCAGCCCCCGCAGACTCCAACCCCATATCCGTAAGCGACAGCTGCTCCTTGTCGCCATCTGAAGTTTGCCAGCATGAAGCTGTACCTGTGACCGCTACAAATGTGGCATCGACTGATCATTTATTGCCCCAGTTCATTTGGTGCAAGCGTGACGTTGCCGTCGCGACGCTCTAGATCCACGCTGTTAGCAAGGGCAGCGTCGGGGGTGATCTGCATCCTGCGGAGGGAGCGGCGCACAGGACCGTCCTCGAATTTGACACGGCGCTTCTTGTCGCCCCCGCCGCCGCGTTCACCGCCAGCCGCCCGTCCTCCCATCAACCCCGCTGCTAGAGAGCCAATGTTTAGGGCCGCTAGGCGCTCCTTGTTGCGCACGATGCGCTCGGCCCGTTCGCGCTCAAACGGGCTCAGGCTCTCCCCCTGTTCAGCAGGGGTGGTGGCGGCGGCAGCGATAGCGATAGCGGTGGTGGCAGCGGCACGTGCGCTGCCGCCCTTGCTGCAGGTTTGCTTCGCCAGATAGACCCACGATCCCGCGAGGTTGTAGTCAGTGTGACTTGCCACAGCGGACGCCATTGTTTTGATGACGGGCTTCGAAAAGTCAAACTCCTGAACGGTTGTCCCAAGGTGTTGGTCGTTCCCTTCATGTTTCTTTCTGTGGAGAAAGCGCAGGACGTCGGGTCTCGAGCGCATTTTCTCACCGCACGGTGCGTGGTAGTAGACATCAGCCCCCCCGGTGCCGCTTCTGCGCAGAACGACTTCTCTTCTCCACCCCAATGGCGGTGGCGTGTGAGGGTCTGAGATCTGTGCCTCCTCCTCCTCCTCGTCTTCGTCGTCCTCCTGTGCCTCTTCATCCGCCTCCTCCTTCGCCGTTCCCTCGGTCGTGAGGGGTTTCTCAACGCTGGCAGGTTCGTCAGCAGTGGCGCCTCCTCGATGAATTATAACCCGAAATTGGTGATTTCCATGCAGCTTTATAGTAGTGTCGTGGTTCGGTCGTCGACATTCTGACGTGGGGTTCATGCGGGCAGGCCGAGCGAGCCCACCTCGCAGGTGTCTGTGGATCTGCCTCTGCGGTGGCGCGAGCCGCACGGCACGCCGTGTGTCACTGTCCAACGCCGAGGGGCGTCGTATCACTCGTGCCCTTGGGGACGGGGAGGGATGTGGTTGACGTGCACGGGGAGAGCTTTCGTTTTTGAAAGTGACTAGACCGACGCGACGAGTGAACGAGTGGGATTTCTGACATTTATTCCAAGAGAATGCTACCGTTCAAAATCCCGTGGAAAAGTTCCTTCCTCTTTGCGCCGCCCCCTCAAAACACGCGTCTCCGGCATAATAAAGTACAGAAACTGCACGACTTCCAACATGACTGGGCACAGCGACTCCACGGGTGTCGGCCGCACGAACGGTCAGGGTCCGTACAAGTGTGTAGAATGCGGTAAGTTTTTTTTGCCGGGCCCGCTCCCACCGGCATGCTCCCGACCGACAACGAACAAAATAGCAACCCAACAGGCGTCCGATGCTGGTTTGGGCGGCCTAACAAAGGGTGCCGCCAGATAGCCCGAGCAAGTACACGCACCCCGGGGTTTACTTTGACGCTCTACTTTATGATAGCACGCGTTTCTTTTCGCGAGGAAGTTTATTACACTGCAAACAACTTTTCTTCAGATCTTTGGAAGGAGATACAAAGAGGAAAGAACCCTTTCGGAGGCCCTGCTGCTGCTGGATTCACCCCAATTGCCTCGTCGCGTCGCAGGAGAAATGAGGGACAAGAAGGAGTTCAGCCAGAGACAGCTGCAGCTCCCCAAGCATAATGACGTTCAACCCTTGGCCCAATGCCCTGTGCCCTGACCCTCCACCCTCCACTCTTTACTCTGTAAAGCTGTAATTAAAAGTTACAATACATAATGAGAGGGAGCAGACCTACTTGGGTTACTTAGTAACCAGTCAGACACGAGCTGTACAGAGTACTGCAATCATAACATGACCCTGAATCGTCAACCCTAAATCCTCGGGACCCCTCATCGTAAACTCCGAAGGTCACCTGCCGCCACTGCAACGAGGCGGAGAAGTTTGCCGCCAAGGAAGAGCGCCAGCGGTCACTGGACGACTCCAGTATTATTTTGATCTACAGGTGGCTGGGTGGGCGCCAGTAGAGTCGCAGCGATCTGCAACCCTAGTACGCCCATCAAGCATCTCTCCGCGGACTCGCAGGGAA
>Ga0075109_1002139_pt1 | contig 11263 bp, 10 predicted proteins | sample AntAceMetag02UKD_FD_69798 | JGI IMG/M metagenome (GOLD analysis project Ga0075109, IMG submission 69798) | Saline lake microbial communities from Ace Lake, Antarctica - Antarctic Ace Lake Metagenome 02UKD | ecosystem: Environmental > Aquatic > Non-marine Saline and Alkaline > Saline | place...
ATGGAACGCGTCAATGGCGATGTACAGGCAGTTGGCGACATTTGGGCTCTTCTCGTGCGTGGTGCGGCCCGCGATTTCATTGGTTTGATTTCCCTATTCGTTGTAATGTTGTCCATTGATTGGCTGTGGACCCTTATTGCGCTGATGGGGGCACCTTTGCTGTTGGGCCCGTCTTTGATCGCACAGCGCTACACCCGCAAACAAGCAGTTAAGGCCCGAGATGTAGCAGCCAATATGGCCACACGGCTCAATGAAGCCTTTCACGGCGTCAGCACCATCAAGCTTAATGGGCTTGAGCGCTATTATACCGACCGCTACCACACTCTGACAAAAAGACAGATTCAAGTTGAGGTGAAAACCTTATTTGGCACAGCGGTGATCCCTTCCTTAGTGGATATCATGAGCGGCATTGGCTTTGCAGTTGTAATTATTTATGGCGGGTATGAAATTATCAGCGGCTCTAAATCTGTCGGCCAATTTATGGGCTTTTTCAGCGCGCTCGGCTTGGCTTTTGAGCCTTTGCGCCGTTTGGCAGGGATCACAGGTTTGATCAATGCGGCCTCAGTGTCCATCCAACGGATGCGCGATATCTTCGGTCAAAAGCCTCAATTACTTGGCCCTGACGCTCCAAAACATTTTACTGCGACCGGCGATATTGAATTTAAGAATGTAAGCCTGAGTTTTGACGACATGCTGGTCTTGAACAATATTTCATTCGTGGCCTTAGCAGGCAAAACCACCGCTTTGGTCGGCGCCTCGGGTGCTGGCAAAACCACGATATTCAATGCTTTGACCCGGCTCTACGCCCACAACTCTGGTAAGATTACAGTCTCTGGCGTGTCCAATGACGAAATTGATCCCGGTGCACTTCGGGCCAGTATCTCTGTGGTGTCGCAAGACAGCTTGCTTTTTGACGAAACGCTTAGCGACAATATCGTCCTAGATGCTGTCGATATTGATCGCAAAAAGCTGGAAGGTGTCATAGCAGCGGCCCATATCACTGACTTTCTGCCAACCCTGCCCAACGGGATAGATACAGAGGTCGGGCCACGCGGCTCCAATCTATCAGGCGGTCAACGTCAACGGGTGGCCATCGCACGGGCTTTGCTCCGCGACACCCCGATTTTGCTGTTGGATGAGGCCACCTCAGCGCTGGACACAAAATCCGAAGTCTTGGTGCAAAATGCGCTAGAAAAACTCGCACAAAACCGCACTACATTGGTGATCGCTCATAGGCTCTCGACCATTGTGGCTGCAGATCAGATCATTGTGATGGACAAAGGCCGTATTATTGAGCGTGGCAACCATGCGGAATTGATCGCATTGGGTGGTTATTATTCCGACTTATGCAGAATTCAGTTTGGCGGCTCTGAAGGCTGATAGGCCCGCACCAGATCTTCTGGCTTAGCCCCGGCCAAATACCGCATCAGCAAGATCAGGTTTTTGGCCCCACGGCGCATCCAACCTTGTTGTTGATATTTTTTTGCCCCGGTGAAGGCTTGGGCGCGTATCCGGCGCACCCGCTGGGCAAGCGCGCAGACCAAAGCCACATCCTCCATCAAAGGTTGATCAAGATAGCCACCTGCGGCATCATAGTCTTTGTGGCGCAACAACAGCCCCTGATCACCAAAAGGAAGGCGTAGTACATCGGTGCGCAGATTGGCCCATGCCGCCACCAGCGTTGCTGCTATGCCGGGGGCTCTAAATGCCAAGGAAAAACACAGCGGGCCTTCGTGCATCCGTTTTTGCACCTCTCGAGCCCAACCGTCCTGTAAAATCGTATCCGAATGCAAAACCATCACCCACTCCCCCCGCGAAGCCGCCACGCCGCGGCGCAGCTGCCCACCGCGTGAGGTGGCGCCAGCTATGACCTCGGCCCCCCAAGCCTCAGCAATGACCCGCGTGGCGTCGTTCGAGCCGCCATCAGTGACGACGACCTCACAGATCAAACCTGCGTCCAGCCCCTCCATCAGCGACAGCAGGGTGGCCGGAAGAGAGCGCGCAGAATTGAGCGTCGGAATGACAATTGAAATCGGTGCGGACATGTGGCCTCTGGCTTTGCTGTGAAAACAGATTATATGGGAGAGTGAACCGAAGGAACAGCCCATGGCCCAGCCCGAACACCCCCGCGGCATACTTCAAGTGACCGGCGATGACCGGATCAGCTTTTTGCAAAACTTGGTGACCAATGATATTTCAAGCCAGGGGCTGCATTACACGGCCTTGCTGACCCCCCAAGGGAAATTCCTAGCAGATTTCTTCGTGCTGGTTCGAGAAGGTGATATCTTAATTGATGTTGCCGACACATTGCAGCCAAGCCTGTTATCGCGGTTGAGCATGTACCGGCTCCGCGCGAACGTGGAAATAGCGCCTATGACGTGTCCGGTCAACTGCGGTTTGGGACCTGTGCCGAAAGGTGCGTTCCCCGATCCACGGACCCCAGCCATGGGCTGGCGGGCCTATGGGGCGCAAGACAGCGATGTGATTGACTGGCGCGCCCTGCGTGTGGAGCATATCATTCCTGAAACCGGCCTTGAGCTGGAGCCTGATCGTTTCATCTTGGAGATGGATTTTGAGCGTCTCAATGGTGTAGATTTCAAGAAGGGCTGCTATGTTGGTCAAGAGATCGTAGCGCGTATGAAGCACAAAACCGAGCTGCGCAAAGGTCTCCGCCAAGTAAAAATCAGCGGATCCGCACCCAGTGGCACCCCTATTATAGCCAATAAAAAACCCGCCGGTTTGATTTATACACAGCACGGCGGGCTCGCTTTGGCTTATCTGCGCTTTGATCGCATCTCAGACCATATGACGGCAGGGGACGCAATCGTCACCGTTTAGGCGCGTTCGGTATATTCCATAGAGATTGTGTCCACGATGATCATCTCATCTTGGCCCACAAACGGAGGCACCATAACCTTGATGCCATTGTCCAAGATCGCAGGTTTGAAAGAATTGGCGGCGGTCTGCCCCTTAACCACAGGTTCTGTCTCCACAATCATGCAGGTTACTTTTTGCGGCAACGACGCGTGCAGCGCTTCTTCTTCATGATATTCAATTTGCACCGTCATACCGTCTTGTAAAAAGGGTCGCCGATCCCCGAGCAATTCTGCTGGCAGCTCAATCTGATCATAGGTTTCCATATCCATGAACACCAACATACCGTCATTCTCATACAGGAACTGCTGATCTTTTTGCTCCAAACGGACCTTCTCGACCTTATCGGCAGAGCGAAACCGCTCGTTAAGTTTTGATCCATTGCGCAGATTGCGCATTTCAACCTGAGCGAAGGCTCCGCCTTTACCGGGTTTGACGTGATCGACCTTAACAGCGCTCCACAGACCACCATTGTGCTCCAGCACGTTTCCGATGCGTATTTCGTTTCCGTTAATCTTTGGCATTTATAGAACCTTAGGCAAAAGGTTGAAATTGACTTAATCCAGCCTATATCGAAGCTATATTGTTGTTTCAAGCCTAGAGAAGGAGACGACGACCGGTCAGAGCTATGCATTCAGCGCATGGCAGACATTCCAAAAGAGCGCACCCGAATCGGTTTAGTTGCTTCATAAGGGTCCAACAATGAAAAGTTCAAGTGTAAGAATTAAAAGGATGCCAGATGAAAGATTTCGTCGACGGAAACGCCTTTAACAACGAACAGGGCAACCGCGCCCGTAAACTATTTGCAGCCGTTGTCTTGGCAGCACTGGATGACGCGATCGCGGATGATAAGAAATATGGCAATGGTCCCGAGCAAATCGCTCGCTGGGCGCGCTCTCGTGATGGCCGCGAAGTTCTATCTTGCGCTGGCATCGACCCTAATGAGCGTGTTGTCTCCGGCCTGATGGATTTTGTAGGCAAAGGAATTCGCACCTCAGTGGCTTTGAGCCGTGAAGAAAGCGAACGCCGTCAGCAGGCAGAAGCCGCCTAAACCAATCAATTTGGATACGTTACAAAAGCGCGCCCAAAGGGGCGCGCTTTGCATTTGAACTCTAAATCCCTGATATCCTGTGCCGCAAAAAAATAATTTATCAGCCACATTCAAGGTGTTTCTTTCGGCCTGAGTTCAGTATGCAAAGCCTAGGGAGCGTGGCAAATGACCAAAGCGATCATGATTCAAGGAGCCGGTTCAAACGTTGGCAAATCTATGCTGGTGGCTGGGATCTGTCGTGCCTTGGTCAAACGCGGGTATTCCGTCGCACCTTTCAAGCCGCAAAACATGTCAAACAACGCGGCTGTGACGGTTGATGGCGGCGAGATTGGCCGGTCGCAAGCTTTGCAAGCTATGGCCTGTAAGCGGCCGGCAATTGTGGATATGAACCCCGTATTACTCAAACCCGAAACAGACATTGGAGCGCAAGTGATTGTGCAGGGTCATCGCATGGCCACAGTCAAAGCCCGCGAATACTCAAAACTAAAACCACAGTTGATGCCAAAGGTGCTGGCGTCCTTCCACCGCCTCGCCAAAACTGTTGATTATGTGATCATTGAAGGTGCAGGTAGCCCGGCGGAAATCAATCTCCGCTCCGGTGATATCGCTAATATGGGCTTTGCCGAAGCCGCCAACGTGCCAGTCGTCTTGATTGGCGACATTGACCGAGGCGGTGTGATTGCACAAATGGTGGGGACTTATGTGGTTTTGCCGCCCGAAGATCGCGACCGGATCACCGGCTTTGCCATCAATAAATTTCGCGGCGATGTCTCGCTGTTTGACGATGGGATGATCACAATCGCGCACGAGACCAGCTGGCGCAATCTGGGCGTCTTGCCGTGGTTTGCTGACGCTTGGAAATTACCTGCCGAAGATGTAATGGACATCGCCACAAGACCCGGCGGTGAGATCAAGATCGCAGTCCCGCGTTTGGGACGCATTGCCAATTTCGACGACTTGGATCCACTGGTGGCTGAACCCAATGTAACAGTTGAGATCATTGAGCAGGGCCAAACCCTGCCCGGTGACGCTGCTATGGTGATCCTACCGGGCAGTAAATCAACCATTAGTGATTTGGAAAACTTCCGCGCCAACGGCTGGGATATTGATCTGCAAGCGCATCACCGTCGCGGCGGAAAAATCATTGGCGTCTGTGGAGGCTATCAGATGTTAGGACGTAAAATACATGATCCTGAAGGGATTGAAGGGGCGGCATGCTCGGTTGAGGGATTGGGATATTTGGACATTGAAACCACAATGACCCCAAAAAAGAACCTGTCCTTGACCAAAGCCCATACAGTTGCCAATCAAACGCCTGTGCATGGCTACGAAATCCATCTTGGCAAAACCACAGGGCCAGATTGCTACACCCCATGGTTGCAGCTGACAGATCGCCCTGAGGGGGCCATGTCGTCAGATCAGAGCGTGCGCGGATGTTATTTGCATGGTCTATTCGCCTCCGACAGCTTTCGCGCCGAGATTTTAGCAGAGATTGGCACCAGATCACAGCTCACCTCCTACGACACAACTGTGCATGAGACTTTGGACCAATTGGCCAGTTTCATTGAGCAGCATATGGATGTGGAAGGGCTTATATCACTGGCGGGCAAGGTTGCGCCGTAGCTTTGGCTAGTCTTTGCCGGCTGGAGAAGTTTTTTCAGCAAGTTTTTTGCTGATCATCGACCTGACAGCTTTCGAAATATCATCACCCAAAGGCCCGGCGATAGCCTCACGCACCGAGGCTATTAACTTCCTGTATTGCCGATCATACGCCTCAGATTCTGCATCAAAGCTGTTGCCATCCGCCGAGCTCAAATCATAGCCAGATATCGAGATTTCAACATTGGACAGAACGGCTGCAATGCGTTGCTCCAAGCCGGCGCGGGCTTTGTTGTCTTGATCAGCCATCTGTTTTGATTTTGGCTTGGCCAGCCTGAGCGGTTTTGCTTGGATTCGTTTTATCTGCGCTGCGGCTGACAATACAAAGGGCTTTTGCGCATTGGGTTTTGGCACAAGTTGATCAGCGGTCAGCACCAGCGGCTTTGACGGTTGCGTGGTTTTTTTTGAGGCGACTGAGAGCTGCGCAGACAACACCAATTTTTTAGGTTTTGAATGTGCGTTCTCATCTGCCATATCTGATCCTTTCCATCTGGCCAAACACTGTCAAAAACTGAAACTCAGGCGACCGACAATAAAATTAATTTCCAGCCAAACCCCTGAGAACCCTGTCCAAGGCCGCGCCCTGTGTGCTTCTCGCTGTCGGTGCCGTTTTCACCAAATTATAATATTCTACCGGATTATAGGTTTTGACTCCAAGGTTCAGCGATACAGCCGTCAATTTACCCATTGAGGCCAAAACCGTATAGGCGGCAATTTGCTCATCAATACTGGCAGAAATCCGGCTGACGCGGGCATCGAGCAATTCCTGTTCTGCATTCAACACATCCAGAGTGGTCCTTGAACCGAGGGAGGCCTCTTCACGCACACCACGAAACGCCACACTGGCCGCCTGGATCTGAAGATCTGTCGCCTCACCGCTGGCGCGTGCCACATCCAAAAGCACAAAAGAGTTACGCACCAATTGGTCAATATTCAAACGGGTTACATGCAGTTCCGCCCGTGTGGCATCCCGTTGGGCCATGGCCGCGCGAGAAGCTGATGCAATCGCACCACCACTGTAAATCGGGCCCCCAGCCGTCACGCTTAAGCTACGCGACAAACCATTGGCCGAATCCGTATCCTTCAAACCCGCAGCGCCAGACAAAGTGAACCGGTTGGACAGCTGTGCAATCTTCAAGTTCAACTCCGACGCCGCGACCGCATGCTGCATGCGTTTCAGAGCTGGATGATTGGCCTGCGCCATTGCAATGGCAGCCGCCACATCATTGGGTAAATCAGGCAGGCTTGCAGGTGTGATCAAGTTGCCAGGCTTGCGCCCGACAACCGCTTGGAATTCCGCTGCGGCCTTGGCCAAATCGCCTTCTGCTGCGGCAAATCCTGCACGCGCACTGGCCAAACGGGCCTCAGCAAGCGCCACATCGGTGCGGGTCACTTCGCCCACTTCAAAACGGTCTTGAGCGGCGCGGAGTTCTTGAACAATTAACTCAACATTCGCAGAGCGCAGCGAGACAAATTCAACAGCTCGACGATATTTCATATGCGCGTTGACCGCCCGCAAGAGAACATCTTGCTCGATCGATCTCAGAGATTGACGGGTCGTCAAAACGGTTTCTTTGAGGGAGTCTGTTTTCAGATCGGATTGACCAAAATCATACAAAAGCCAAGATGCGCTCAAACTTGTGACAAGCGAATTGGGATCACCAACGCCTGCGGAACTGTAGGAATATTTGGAGCTCCAGCTGATCACTGGACGCAGAGCAGCAACCGCGCCTGCAACCTTTTCATCCGCCGCACGTAGCAAGGCTCGATTTTGCACCAATAGACCGCTGTTTTGATAGGCATTGCGCAGGCTGTCACGCAGGCTGTCTGCAGCCCCGACAGAGGGCGCAGTCAAGATCAAAAGAGCCGCACAGGTTACCTCAGCAAATTTTCGTCCAAACATCACATGCCCCCCAGGCAAAAGAATCATCTCGCAACACTCAAAGCGTGAAGGCATGCGTCTTATGAAAACCAGTCAACACAGGCGCATAGGCGTTACAAGTAAAACGCCACGACATATGCCCTTCGGTCTTATATCCAACCCGAACCACGCCTTGGCCTTTTTGGCTAAACACCGCAACCATGCGGCCACCATCGGCCAATTGCGACACCAAAGCAGCAGGAATTTTTTCGACCGCACCTTCTATCATAATAACATCAAATGGAGCATGTTTTGCCGCGCCTTCGGCCAGTTTGCCTTGGAGTACAGCCACATTCAAACAGCCTTCAGCAGCCAGAATAGATTCAGCTTCCGCAGCCATATCTTCATTTTCTTCAATTGCAACAACAGCTTCAGAGAACTTACCGATCACAGCGGCAGAATAGCCAAGCCCGCACCCCAGATCCAACACCAATTCATTGCCTTGGATATCAACCGCGTCCAGCATCTTACCAAATGTGCGCGGCTCGAGCATGCTGCGCCCCTTCCCCAAGTTTAAAACCGCATCAGCATAGGCCGTTTCGCGCAGATCGTCGGGCACAAACATTTCACGGCGCACGTGCAGCATCGCCTCGATAATCGGAAATTTAGTCACATCAGCTGGCCTAATTTGCGTATCAACCATTGTGGTCCGGCGAGTCAAAAAGTCAATCATATCACGTATTCCTGTGGTCAAAGTGTCATGCAGTTATTCCACATGAAGAATGCCCCTGCAACGACAAGAACGGCATGTGGTCAAAATCATGCAGTATATCACTTTTCTACCACATAGGCAGGGTCAGAACAGAGCTGTCATAAGCCGTGATCTATGACTTTAAGTCAGGCGCGTGATCAGAGGGTGGTGTCCATTTACTGGGCCAAACACTTTCCCTCGCATGCGCACTTGATCTGACATCGCCTTCGCTTAAGTGGGTTGGCACCGAGTTAAGTGGGTTGGCACCGAGGCGATATTACCCTTGAATGGGTTAGGCTTGCCCGCATAAGTTTGAAGCCACCTTTTTTATTTGCTTTCACAAAGTCACCAGACATTCTAAGCAACCCAATCTTCTCATTATAGGAAACCATCATGGCGCAAAAAGCCACCATTTATAAAGTTGAACTTTCCGTCTCTGATATGGATCGTCACTATTACGAGACCCATAATCTGACCGTCGCCAAACACCCTTCGGAGACAGATGAACGGTTGATGGTACGCATTCTCGCTTTTGCACTGAATGCCCATGAGAAATTGGAATTTTCTAGAGGCATCTCAACGGATGATGAGCCTGACATTTGGCAAAAAAGCCTGAGCGGTGAGCTGGAGCTCTGGGTTTCCCTGGGCCTTCCAAGCGAAAAGATTGTGCGTCAATCCTGTGGCAAAGCTAAAAAGGTGGTCGTCTATTGCTACGGCGGCAGGACGGCTGAGATGTGGTGGGAAAAAATCCAAAACAAAACTACCCGCTTTGACAACCTTCAGGTTATTAACTTTTCTGAGAAGGGCACCAGTGAACTGGCTTTGCAGGCAAGTCGTTCTATGCGGCTGCAAGTCAATATTCAGGACGGTGATGTGATGGTTAGTGTTGATAGCAGCATCGTTTACGTTACCCAAATCAAATGGAAAAGCGCTGATTACTGATCACAGCCAAATGCGCCGCACAGCCCGCGTCGCGCCCTCATCCTTGGCTGAGATCCACCCCGCATAACAGCGTACGCGCGGAAGCAACCGCAGGATGCGTTAAATTAACAATCTAATTGTGTGAATGGTGGGTCGTGAGAGGCTCGAACTCCCGACATCTTCGGTGTAAACGAAGCGCTCTACCAACTGAGCTAACGACCCTGTGATCGCGATATAGAACGCCGAGCGAGAGGGGGCAAGGGCTTTTTTGGGTTTTTTACAACTGTTCGTGTTTGCCAGCTTTCAGACGGTAAACCACCCCCTGCCCGCTTGGCAAATCGTCCAGCCGATCCAAGCCCCAACCCAGCGCATTCAGCCGCAAACAAAGCGATGTCATGCCGTGGGTGACAAGAACTGCAGGACCGTCCAATCGCGCTAAAAAGGCCGCACAACGGACGTAAAGGCGATTTTTGCCTTCACCGCCTGGGGCCCAGTCATATAGGGCTGTCGGGCTAAAATCCTCCAAACACGCCTGCCGCTCAGTAGCGATATCCGCGCGGGTCACCCCAGACCATGTGCCCATGTCAATCTCCATCAAATCCACAGAGGTTTCAATCGCGTCACAAATCCCAAGCAATGCAATTTTTGCGGTTTCAACCGCCCTTTGCTGAGGGCTGCTGATAAACCTATGCCTGCGCAGGTCGTATTGGCGCAGGATTTGGTTTTGCAGTTCCGCTTGGCCGATACCCTTAGCGGTTAGGGGACTGTCGAGATGGCCCTGCATGCGCCCGGCCGCATTCCATTCGGTCTCACCATGCCGCAAAACCAGCAGCTCGGAGAAATGGACATCTGTTTGCGTTGAGATCATCCCGATAATGCACCTTCGATTCGGAGTATCTGGGGCATCCAAGCATAGGTTGGGGAAAAATGCCAAACCCAAGAATCAAAAAACGCCCGCACAAGCCGCACGGGCGTTTTCAAGTTGATTTTAATAGGTCGCGTTAATGCGCCGTTACGTTGGACATGCCGCGTTGCTCGGCTGCCAAGGCCGCAGCCGCTGCTTCTTCCGCGGCCTCATCCCAATCAATCGGCACAGGCGTAGAGATCAACGCATGTTTCAAAACCTCTGACACATGGCTCACCGGAATGATTTCTAATCCGTTCAACACACTCTCAGGCAGATCGCGCAGATCCTTCTCATTTTCAGCAGGGATCAGAACCGTTTTGATACCCCCGCGCAAAGCGGCCAGAAGTTTCTCCTTCAGACCACCGATGGGTAAGGCATTGCCACGCAGGGTCACTTCGCCGGTCATTGCCAAATCTTTACGCACCGGAATGCCGGTCAGAACCGACACGATTGAGGTGACCATCGCGAGCCCAGCTGACGGACCATCCTTCGGAGTGGCCCCTTCCGGGACATGCACGTGAATGTCCATCTTATCGAAGCGGGGCGGTTTCACCCCAATTTCGGGAGATATAGAGCGCACATAGGAGCTGGCGGCCTCAATGCTTTCTTTCATCACATCGCCCAAAGTCCCAGTAGTTTTCATCCTACCCTTGCCCGGCAAGCGCAGCGCTTCGATATGTAGCAGATCGCCGCCGACACTGGTATAGGCGAGCCCGGTCACAACGCCGACCTGATGATCATCTTCAACCAAACCGTAACGATATTTTTTAACACCAAGATAATCATCAAGATTTTCAAGCGTCACCGCCACAGTCTCGGCCTCTTTCTTCACGATCATAGTCACGGCTTTGCGGGCCAGTTTACCGATCTCACGCTCAAGACTTCGCACGCCAGCTTCACGGGTATAGGTGCGAATGATCTCTTGCAGTGCTTCAGGATCAAGCGAAAACTCACCGGCTTTCAACCCATGATTTTTTACCTGTTTTGGTATCAAATGGCGATGCGCAATCTCATATTTCTCTTCTTCGGTGTAGCCTGCCAGAGGGATGATTTCCATCCGGTCCAACAATGGCCCCGGCATGTTGTAGCTGTTTGATGTGGTCAGGAACATCACATTTGACAGGTCGTATTCCACCTCAAGATAGTGGTCCACGAAGGTCGAGTTTTGTTCCGGATCAAGCACCTCCAGCATGGCCGATGCGGGATCGCCACGGAAATCCTGACCCATCTTGTCGATTT
>Ga0075109_1002141_pt1 | contig 11251 bp, 9 predicted proteins | sample AntAceMetag02UKD_FD_69798 | JGI IMG/M metagenome (GOLD analysis project Ga0075109, IMG submission 69798) | Saline lake microbial communities from Ace Lake, Antarctica - Antarctic Ace Lake Metagenome 02UKD | ecosystem: Environmental > Aquatic > Non-marine Saline and Alkaline > Saline | place...
ATATTCAATCCTGATATAGATGCTTTTAAGGTCATCCCTCTGGAAAGCCGCAAAACATCTTTTATCGCATCTGCCTCATTGGTATAATGCCACATTCTGGTTCCACCTAGGGAAGGACCAAGTACAGTGTTGTGTATAGCAATTATGGCTTTTAGACCGGTAGGCTTGTCATAGCAAATTACCAATTGCTCATGCTCCATTTCCTCCATCTGGGCATAGATTTCATTTATCTTCGGTTTTTCCTCCGTTTTGATTGCCACCATTGAACTTTGATGTTTATAATATGTTATATTTGAGTTCAGTTAAAAACAGATGTGTACAGAATTTAATGTATTTCATCTGCCTTTCATTTGCAATATAACATAATATTATAAAAGATATTGTGGTTTAAAAAGTCATTTGTTTTGTGAAGCCCCTTTGGAGATTAAATAAATATCTATATAAATATAAGCTGTACCTTTTTTTAGGAATAGTATTTACATTTATTTCAAACTTTTTTGTAATAATTCCGGCGCGACTCGTCGGGATTGCCATCGATTATGTGGTCGAAAGTTTTAGCTATTATCAGGTATTTGATGATGGGGAAGTAGTAAAAGAAGCTTCTAGGTCTGAGTTTCTGAAATACATATTGGTTTTTGGGTTGCTTATGCTTGCAATGGCTCTCTTGAGAGGACTTTTTCTGTTTCTCATCCGCCAGACAATCATTGCGATGTCCAGGTTGATAGAATATGACCTCAAAAATGAAATCTACGCCCATTACCAAACGCTTCCGCTAAGCTTTTTCCGGCAAAATAGCACCGGTGACCTAATGGCCAGGATCACTGAGGATGTTTCCAAGGTCCGAATGTACCTTGGACCTGCCCTTATGTATGGCATTAATCTGATCATCTTGTTTCCAATGGTGATCGGTTACATGTTCACCGTAAATGTGCCCCTTACCTTATATTCGTTGCTGCCTTTGCCTGTTTTGTCGGTGAGCATTTATCTGGTCAATAATATGATCAATAAGCGCTCGGAAAAGATTCAGCGGAGCCTTTCGGGATTAAGTACCTTTGTCCAGGAAGCCTTTTCAGGTATTCGGGTAATCAAATCATTTGTAAGAGAAAAGGACAGTGCGAGTCAGTTTCAGAAAGCAAGCGAAGACTATAAAGTCAAATCCATATCACTTACCAAGGTGCAATCCTTATTCTTTCCATTGATCATGGCATTGATTGGACTCAGTACCATCCTTACTGTTTATGTAGGAGGAATCCAAGTGATAGAGGGAGCGATAGGTTATGGAGTGATCGCTGAATTTATTTTGTATGTCGGCATACTTACCTGGCCAGTGACTTCCCTGGGTTGGGTAACGAGTATTGTGCAAAGGGCGGCTGCTTCTCAAACAAGAATCAACGAGTTCATGGATGAGAAAAATGATGTTTTAAGTACAGAGCACCTGGAAAAAGACATCAAAGGACATATAGAAGTGCAGAACCTCTCCTTTGTCTATCCTGATTCAGGCATAAGGGCATTGGATAAGGTGAGTTTTGAAATTAAGGCTGGTAAATCATTGGCCATCATAGGTACTACTGGTTCTGGAAAGTCTACCATTGCCAATCTCCTCATGCGCACCTATGATGCTACCGAAGGAAGGATCCTGCTGGATGACCATGATATCGGAAGCTATGACATTGCCAATCTCCGGGAGCAAGTCGGTTATGTCCCTCAGGATGTGTTTTTATTCAGTGATTCCATAGCCAATAATATTGGATTTGGGCTAGGCAAGTCGTTGGATATGGCGCAGATAAAGCAAGCTGCTAAAGATGCAGATGTCTATAACAATATCATTGAGTTTCCGCAGGGATTTGAAACCCGGCTTGGAGAAAGAGGGATGACACTGTCAGGTGGCCAGAAACAAAGGGTATCCATCGCCAGAGCAATTGTGAAATCTCCAAAGATTCTCTTGCTGGATGATTGTCTTTCTGCAGTAGATACCAAGACAGAAAATGCGATCTTGAATGCCTTGGAAAAGATCATGAAAGACCGGACTTCCATTATCATTTCGCATCGAGTATCCTCCGCCAAGCTTGCCGATCAGATTATCGTACTAGATGATGGTGCCGTCATTGAGAAAGGCAGTCATACGGAATTGATGGCCATTAAGGGGGCGTATGCTTCCTTGTACGAAAAACAAACTCAGCAAGCCGGGGAGGTGGATTGAAGTTAAAGAAGAAGGTTTATAATTGGATAAATAATCCTGCAACGGCAAACTGAACCAAAGTAAAATTGTACACCACGTCCACATCAGCTCCTCTTTCCAGAAAGCGGTAACCTGCTTTTACAGCAATATGATCCGTGAGCGGAAGTCGTGTTCCCAAAAACAAGTCAAAAGCCCTTCCCGGACCTCCGGCTAGGCCATCTCCTTCAAAATAAATTAGATTTTCGCCTCCCAAATCATAGGCGGTGTAAAGGTGCAATAATGGCACAAAACCCAAATCATCTTTTTTATCGCTAAGTCCTTGGTCATTGGCCAAGCGAACCTGGGCATCCCGGATTTTGGCTGTGAAGCCAACACCCACAAGCCAGTTTCCCGCAGTAATGATGTTCCTACGGTAAGTCAGCCTATAACTGTTGAACTGGTAATAGCCGTCCAAAGCCTGTCCTTGCTCAAAAACGCTGGACTCAAAGTTGATGTCTCTATTGACAGTGCCTTTATAATTGACTCCTAGTGGCGCATAAAGTGCAAAAATATGGTTCTTCTCATTGAAGGGATAGCCCAACCTTATTCTATAAGGTATTACAGGTCCTTGCGCTTCAAAATCGTCCTGAAAACTAAACAAAGTTCCTGTGGTATTGGGTATGCGCACGTCATTGTAACCCGGAAATGCCAGCCCGGTCTCGGCATCTATCGTTATCTGAGCCTGGGTAGGAGTGGTGACGAAAGAAACGAGGAAAGCCAAAGGGATAACTACTAATCTATACAGGGGATAAATTGCTTTAAGGTTTAACTTAATCCCTTAGTATCAAGTATTGGGCCTTTTTTCTGTGCGCTTTTTTATCTTTTTACCTTGGTTTTTTTGCTTCGTTTTTGTATCAAGCCTGTCCTGAGTAGGTGAAATTAGGTATTTAGATTTACTGACTCTTCGCAGGAAGTGGCTCCATCATGCAATTAGAATGGTTATTGTATATTTCGGATTATACATCCTTGCACCTCTTCTCCTTCTGTCGTATATTTCTATCCGTTGTAACTAATTCTTTCAATAGCCCAAAAAATGCCCTATGAAAACGATAATCGGACTGCTACTAACTTTTTCTTTTTTCACCAGTATGGCACAAAAGCTTACCTTGGTCAAAAATAAAAAATCTGATTTTACCATCATTATTCCCGAGCAACCTACTGTGGAAGAAATTCAGGGAGCCAAGGTTTTGCAACACTATTTGTACAAAATCTCTGGCGCACAGCTTCCCGTAAAGCAGGACAGGGGACTTCCCGGCAATAATGAAATCCTGGTAGGAAAAGTTAGCCGTCCTGAGACTGCCAAGTTGGCCTATGACCAAATGGGTAGAGATGGGCTGTATATTGGCAATAATGGCAAGCAACTTATCCTGACTGGCGGACCAAAAAAAGGTGTGGAGTATGCTGTCTATACTTTTCTGGAGCAGTACCTGGGTTGTAAAAAATATACTTCATCCTTTGAAGTTATTCCCAAACAAAAAACCATCAAAATACCAGCCATTGATGACTTGCAGGTACCTGATTTCACCTTTAGGGAGGTGTTTTATAATGATGCCTATGATCCAAAGTTCATGGACTGGCACAAGTTGCATTCCCATAGTGAGCGTGGTAATATCTCCTCTGAATGGGGCTACTGGGTACATACTTTTCATAACTTTCTGAACCCAGAAGAATATGGGGAAAGCCATCCCGAATATTTTAGCTATTACGATGGCAAGCGACATCCTGGTATGGTGCCTTCTTGGGATGAGAAGAGCGTGCAGCCCGAATCCCAACTTTGCCTGAGCAATCCAGAGGTACTTGAGATCGTGTGCGAAAATCTTCAAAAAGCCATCGACGATAAACCGCAAGCCTTGTATTGGTCCGTTAGCCAGAATGACAATGTGAATTATTGTCAATGTGAACATTGTGCTGCTTTGGATGCCAAGTATGCGGCCTTTGCCCCCGAAGAAAAAATGTATGCAACACATAGTGGCCAATACCCTGCATTGGGGATGGGAGCTATGTTGACCTTTGTTAACAAGGTGGCAGAGCGCTTTCCAGATAAAATCATCTCTACGCTGGCCTACCAGTACACACGCGTTCCGCCCAAGGACCTTGTGCCTCGTGAAAATGTAAATATCATGCTTTGTAGTATTGAGAGCACTCGAAATGAACCGATGGAATCGGGAGATCCGGACTTCAGCAATGACCTGAAAGGTTGGGGCCAGATTACAGACAATATCCTGATCTGGGACTATAACATTCAATTTGCGAATTTGCTGGCTCCTTTTCCTAATCTTCGGACCCTCCAGCCCAATATCTCTTTTCTGCGCGATAAAAATGTCAGTGCAGTATTTGCCCAAGGCAATATTCAGTCCGGTGGTGAATCGGCCGAGATTAGGGCCTACCTATTGGCCAAATTGCTTTGGGAGCCCGACCTGAATGTGGACCAAGAAATGGATGGTTTCCTAAAGGCATATTATGGCAAGGCTTCTCCTTTTGTTAAAAATTATATTGACCTGCTTCATGACAATAACCAAGGATTCACAGGAAGGAAGATGTCCATTTTTGGAAGCCCGAAACAAGAAGAAGACAGTTTCCTCAGCCCAGAATTAGTAGCTAAATACAATGCGCTCTTCGACAAAGCTGAGAAGGCGGTCCGAAAAAATCCCGAACAACTCAGCCGGGTTAAATCTGCTCGACTGCCTGTGTCTTTTGCCATGCTTGAAATCACGAAGGAACAAAATGGGGGCAATTGGGAGACTTACCAAGATGGAGACCAGCAAAAAGTAAAGCTTCCAGTGGAGGTAAGCCAGCTGCTGTACGATTTTTATTATCAATGCATGGATACCGAAGTCAGCAGATTATCCGAATGGCATACTACGCCTAAGGAGTACCTTGAAAATTATCGGAAGGTAATTATTAATGAATAGTTTTTTGATTGTTAATTATTTATGGTGGTTATCGCTAATGATTACGCCAACGATGTACTGCTTCTTAAGCCCTGCTTGAAGAGAGAAGGTTATTTTGCACACGCAAAAATTAATATAGCTTGACGGTCGCTGAAAGTAAACCCCAAACCCTTACTATTCACGGTACCCACATTTTTTTCATTAACAATTAATAATTAACCATTAACAATTATTCCAAGCTCATCAACCAATGCTTCCAGATCAGAGGGAAGGTGCCAGGCAGACAATATGATGCGGTTAACTGCAGGACTATCGGGAAATGGATAGGGAAAGGAAGATAGTGCAAACCCTTCTTGATGCAATACATCTACCCAGTGCTCAGGGGCAAAGGAAATGACAGGATACTGGGGCAACATTCTAAATTCTTCCATCTGAGAAACAGCGGAGAACATGTAGTGGAGGTTTTTATTTAGCTTTTGTTGCTGGCTTCGGTAGATATCCTGGCCCTCCAGAAATGCATTTAGAAATGCTGGGGCAGGAGGTGAGGAGGTACGGTAAACAGGATTTTTCCTAACCTGATGAATCAATGACTGACTTCCAAGGATAATTCCTGCCGGAAGGGCAAGCGCTTTGCCCAGTGAGCCGCAAATCATAACTTCCACGGGGAGGTTTTTCCATAACGCATAGGTACCATAAATACCTTTGCCCAACAGGCCAAATGCATGGCTGTCGTCTATCAGCAAGTAATATTTATTGGCGGGGGATAACTTTTTCGTCCATTTGAAATCATGAATCTCGGGGATTAGTGGGTTTACTGCATTGGAAAGCAATAAGATCTTTTGTCCCATTAGGTCATGGGATTTAGCAATGCACTTTTTTTGCCATTGTTGGTGCGAAAGGTTCGATGGCTGTTGACTGCCAAAGGTGATGGCCGGATGGGTGTCGGGCGCAGTCCAGGTCAAGTCTACAAGTGGCCCAAGGGTATTCAGTGCAAGTTGCCCAGCCATATAACCGCTACTTAACAATGCGGCATCTGTAGCTCCTGCTGCTGCTGCAAACTGCATTTCAAAAGCATCATATATGGGTAATTTTACATTGCTGTTGCGGCTGGAACCATGGTTGGGACCATGTTTTATTATGCTTGAAATTAGTAATTCACGGAATTCAGGATTACTTCCCATGCCCAGGTAGGAGGTGCCGCTAAAGTGGAGGTAATGTTTTCCTTCATAAATAATTTCCCTGTCCGGAAGATCGGTAAAATAGGAGTGGCTCATTTTATATTATCGTTTTGGTGCTTGGCAAAGAAGCGGATTTAGTAACACTTAACTGTCTGACAAAACTGAACTTAATTCGAAACACAAAACTTTATTTAAGTACTGAAGCCACTTTTTTGCTAAATAATGGTTTTCTTCCTGTCATTTATTACTGTTGTTTGTTTGTCAAAATTTTGTTCAGGATCTGTAATGTCAACAACAAATGTCTTCGCCCACATGTCACCAATTCGTTGATGTTTGTCGGAGTTCTTAATTGAAATTATTGCAGGTATGCCATAAAATAAAATGTCAAGCGGGTAAAGTAGGTGTCGCTTTAATGCCTGTCCGCATTCAATTTTTCTTCTTTGAAGGGACTGAACTTTCAAATTAAACCCTTGGTGCGCAAGGGTAGCACCGTAATATGCCTCAATTATTACAAAGTAAATAAACCAAACTACCGGAATAGGCAAAAATAAAAACCATTCAACTGTTCTGCCTCCTTCGTCATTGTCCTGACCGAAGAACATTACATAAACATAACAAACAATAAAGAATAGCCCGTAGTCAAGTAGTGTCGTATAAATTCTCTTTTTGAGATTTGGCTTAAACTTAAAAGTTGCCGTGTTGTCGGTCATATTTTTGTTCGATCTATTTATCACTTTATTTGTTATTCTACTGATAATGTTTGCAGTGGGTTAAAAAGCTTATAAAAATAGGTTATAAAAGTAAAGCACCCGTTCCATTTCTGTCTGGAAATGCCACATGATCATCGAAAATTTTCACACCGCTGGCGATGTCTTTTGACAAAAGCATGGCTCCGTCCATGTCCACATAGTCCAATAAAGGAGCAATATGAGCAATGGCGGAAATTCCTACTGAGGATTCGGTCATGCAGCCGACCATGGTCTTCATACCTAAAGTTTTGGCTTCCTTAAGCATCCGTAGCCCAGGCGTGATTCCCCCAGCTTTGACCAGTTTCACATTTATCCCGTGAAAATATCCATGGCATTTGGCTACATCCCCTTCGGCAATACAACTCTCATCGGCGATAACCGGTAAGGCACTTTGGGCAAATACTTTTTTCATCCCCTCAAAATCATCTTTAGGGAGAGGCTGCTCCATAAACGCTACATTCAGATCAGCCAGCTCTTTGGAGTAGGAGATGGCTTGAGTTGCATTCCATGCGCAGTTGGCATCGATTCTAAAAGCCGCGTCAGTATGTTTTCGCAGTTCCTTGATGATCCCCATGTCATTCGCAGTCCCCAATTTGATTTTATAGAGTGGCCATTTCTTTTCTTGCATTTTCTCCACCATTTTAGCGATAGGGGCAATGCCAATGGTGAAATTGGTTACGGGTATTTTTTTCGGGTCAAGATCAAGCAACTCGTACAGCTTCTTACCCTGTAGCTTGGCATACAAATCCCATGCAGCTATGTCCAGGGCACATTGAGCAAAGGGATTGCCTTTAAAGAATGGGGCAGTGATAGCCCAAAGTTGCTCTGGATGGATAGGATCCATTGGGGCCAGTTTTTCTGCTACCTGTTTCAAGCAGGACTGCATATTGTCCAGAGTCATCCCATAAAATGGGTTGGTAGTAGACTCCCCCAGTCCGTAGTGTTCACCAGAACTTAGCTTTACAATCAGGGTGTCTTGAACATCTCTGCTTTGATGAGCGATGGTGAAGGTATGTTTTAAGGGCAGTTTGTAAGGCAGTATTTCTAGTTTCATAAAATGATAGGCTGGGATTTTAGAAGTATATCCTTTTGGTAAAAAACTGCCAGATAATGGATTAAAAATGGCAGTACCTTTTTAAATTCGTCTTGTTGCTGTTTGCTTATTTCGGGAGTCGAATTTAATTAAATTTCGCCATATTTACATAGTAACCAACATTCAGTCGCCTAATGAAACCTTCTTCTGGAATAAGTGTGCTTTTTATTGTTCTCCTGTTTTTATTCTACAGTTGTCAGCCTGCAAAGGAAAGCCCTGACAGTATCAGCCCAGAGCTTCTGGAAAGTGCATATGCCCAATACAAAGCTCCAGAAATTGACAACAGGCGCTTTGGCTATGAAATAATTGCACCTTTAATTGCCGGAAGGAAGGTAGTGTTTGAAACAACTGTACTTGGGGAATCCGTGGAAGGCCGACCGATAAATGCGTTGACCTATGGCGAAGGTACTCGTAAAGTGCTGCTTTGGTCTCAGATGCATGGCAATGAAAGCACTGCCACCATGGCGCTTTTCGACCTTTTTAATTTTCTGGAAGGATCACCTGAAGATGGCTTTGAATCCATTCGTTCGGCCCTTCGTGAAAATTTGCGGCTTCGTTTTATCCCCATGTTGAACCCAGATGGTGCAGAGAAGTTTGTCAGGAGAAATGCACAGCAAATCGATCTTAACAGGGATGCTGTTCGCCAAAGTACTCCCGAGGGAATTGTCCTTAAAACTGCTAGGGATGATTTTGAACCTGAATTTGGATTCAACCTTCACGATCAAAACAGGTATTATAATGTGGAAGGTACCGCTCTTCCAGCCACCATATCTTTTTTGGCCCCTGCCTACAATGAGGCCCGTGAAGTGAATGCCGTAAGAAGTAGGGCGATGAAAGTTATCGCTGGTATGGACCAATTGTTACAGCAGATGATTCCCGGTCAGGTAGGCAAATACGATGACAGCTTTGAGCCCAGGGCTTTTGGGGACAATATCCAAAAATGGGGAACCAGCACGATATTGATAGAATCTGGCGCCTATGCCGGTGATCCTGAAAAGCAATACATCCGCAAGCTAAATTTCATGGTCCTACTAAATGCATTGTATGAGATTGCTACCGAGAATTACAATCAGTATACGGAAGAGGCTTACGCTGCCATACCAGAAAATGATTCCAAGCTGATGGACCTGTTGATAAAAAATGTGGAAACAGCAGCAGGTGATAATAATTACTTGACAGACATTGGGATAAAAAGTAGCGAAGTATTTCTGGATAGCCTATTGGTTATGGAGGGAAATATTGAGGATTGGGGGGACCTTTCAGTATATTACGGCTATGAGGAAATAGATGCAAAAGGAATGACACTTGAGAAGGGGAAAATATGGCCTGAAGTCATTCCCTTAGAACAATTGGATAGTGCCAAGGTTATGGAATTGCTGAAAGAAGGCTATTTGGCTGTTGCAACAGACAAGCTTCGTCAGGGGCAAGTTCATCAATTACCGATCCTAATCTTCACCGAAGGAAATGCTCCCAACATGAATCCGACACTGGAGAATCCGCCCTTATTTTACCTGACGGTGGATGGAAAAAGGGATATGGCAATAATAAACGGCCATGTTATCCGACTGGACAGGCAGGAAAATTTATTTTTTTGGCAATTAATTAAATAAAGGCTTGAATTCGTGTAATTGTCTCGCAATTAAATGCGTGTAATCATTATTACGCCTTTAGTATTGATAGAAAGTGGTTGAAATGTTGTAATTGTATCTATAAATAGTTAAAATAATGAATGTTTAATTTAAATAAAACCAAAAGAACCTCATGCAAAGCAAATCTACTGTAAAAGAAATTAAAGAAAGATTTGATCAGGATGTTGAGCGCTTTTCCAATTTAGAGACAGGACAGCAAGCGACAATAGATGCACCATTATGCATGGATTTGATAGCAAATGCGGCTTTAGCTTGCAACCCTGAAGCAAAAAATTTATTGGACATAGGATGTGGCGCCGGAAATCTATCCTTAAAAATTTTGGAGCAATTATCCCAGTTGAACAGTGATTTGCTGGACCTAAGCCAACCCATGCTAACCAAGGCCAAAGACAGGGTTTCCTGGGCAACAACAGGGAAAGTGAATACCATACAAGCAGACCTCCGGGATGCGAAATTGGAAGAAGGTAAATATGATATTATAGTAGCCGCCGCTGTTTTGCATCACCTTAGAGAGGAGGAAGATTGGGAAACAGTCTTTTCTAAAATATTTAAACTGCTGGCGCCAGGTGGCAGTTTTTGGATATCAGATCTCGTTATTCATGATGATCCTGAAATTCAGCAATTGATGTGGAACCGGTACGGTAGCTATTTGGAAAAGCTAAAGGGAGCCGAATACCGCAAGGATGTTTTTGCCTATATAGAAAAAGAAGACAGCCCCAGGTCTTTGCGTTTTCAACTCAATCTTATGGAGAAAGTTGGATTTACAGGGGCAGAGATTTTGCACAAGAACTGTTGTTTTGCTGCCTTTGGGGGTAGAAAACCCAAATAAACATTATAGAATAAATTTTACGCTGGAAGAAATGGGCCTGCTATAAAAATATATGACGGTACATTTCTTCCAGTTTGCTTACTGCGACTACCTCGATTTGGTATTTGTCTAGTTCAAGGCCTTTGATGGCGTAGCGGGAAAGCATGATTTTCTTAAAACCCATTTTCGCTGCTTCAGCAATCCTGTTTTCGATCCTATTTACTGCGCGCACTTCCCCTCCCAGACCAATTTCTCCAGCAAAACAAATTCCAGGATCAATCGCTTTGTCCTCGTAGGAGGAAATGATAGAAGCCACAACGGACAGATCCAGCCCTGGATCATCCACTCTGATTCCACCAGCGACATTGAGAAATACATCCTGTTGACCCAATCGCATGCCTCCTCTTTTTTCCAATACAGCCAGTAACATATTCAGTCTCTTGGCGTCGTGACCGGTGCTGCTCCGCTGCGGAGTGCCATAAGTGGCAGGACTGACCAGCGACTGGATTTCGATCAATAGGGGCCTGTTGCCTTCCAGCATGGCACCTATTGCCACACCGTTTAATTGCTCGTCCCGTTGGGTCATAAGGATTTCGGAAGGATTAGTGACAGGTCTCAGGCCATTGGCATGCATTTCATAAATACCCAATTCATTGGTAGATCCA
>Ga0075109_1002142_pt1 | contig 11245 bp, 4 predicted proteins | sample AntAceMetag02UKD_FD_69798 | JGI IMG/M metagenome (GOLD analysis project Ga0075109, IMG submission 69798) | Saline lake microbial communities from Ace Lake, Antarctica - Antarctic Ace Lake Metagenome 02UKD | ecosystem: Environmental > Aquatic > Non-marine Saline and Alkaline > Saline | place...
CCCTAAACCCTAAACCCTAAACCCTAAACCCTAAACCCTTAACCCTAAACCCTAAACCCTAAACCCTAAACCCTAAGCCCAACCCTAAACCCTAAACCCTAAACCCTGCATCCTAGACCTAGACCCTAAACTAAACCGTAAACCCCAAACCCTTAACCCTAACCCTGTGACCCTTGACCCTATACCCTAAACGCTAAACGCCCGACCCTAACCCTAAACACTACCCCTTTGACCGTTAACCCTAACCCTTAACCCTAAACCTCGGACCCTTAACTCCAAACCCAAAACCCTAAACCCTAAACTCTAAACTCTAAACTCTAAACCATGAACCCTAAACCCCATTTCCTATTTCGTAAACCCTAAACCCTACCTTGTTAAACCCTTAATCCTAGACCTTAGGACGTAAACTCGAAACCCTAAACCTAAACCCTAAACTCTTAACCCTAAACCCTGAATCCTAAACCATCAACCTTAAACCCTGAACCCCAAACCCCAAACCCTAAACCCTGGATCCTGGACCCTGAACCCTGAACCCTGAACCCTGAATCCTAAACCGTAAACCGTAAACCCTAAACCCCAAACCCCAAACCCCAAACCCTAAACCCTAATCCTTGAATCCTTAACCCTAAACCCTAAACCCCCAACTATAAAACTGAAACCCCAAATCCTTATATAACCCTAACCCCTTAACCCTTAACCCTAAACCCTCAACCCTAAACGCTATACCCTTACCCGAAACTACACACAACCCTAAACACATAACCCTAAACTCTAAATCCTAAACCTCAAACCCTTAACCCTAAATTATAAACCCTTAACCCTTAACCCTTAACCCTAAACCCTATACCCTGTACGCTTTATCCTGAACCCTGTATCCTAAACCCTAAACCCTAAACCCTAATCCCTAAACCCTAAACCCTAAACCCTAAACCCTAAACCCTAAACTCTAAACCCTAAACCCTAAACCCTGAACCCTAAACCCCAAACCCTAAACCCTAAACCTTAACCCCTCAACTCTATACCCTAAGCCCTAAACGCTAAACGCTAAACCCTAAACCCTAAACGCTAACCCTAAACCCTGAACTCTGAAGCCTAATAAACCCTGAAGCCCAAAGTCTCAACTCTTAAACCTGAACTCTGACCCTTAACCCCAAACCTTAAATTCTAAACCCTAAGTCCTAACCCTAAACCCTCAACCCTAAACCCTAAACACTAAACCCTGAACCCTAAACCCTAAACCCTAAACCCTAAACCCTTAACCCTTACCCCCAAACCCTAGATCCCAAACCCTAAACCCTAAACCCTAAACCCTAAACCCTAAACCCTAAACCCTAAACCCTAAACCCATGATCCTAAATCCGAAACCTTAAACCCTAAACCCTGAACACGAAACCCTAAACCCCTAAAACCCTGAACCCCAAACCCTAAACCCTAAACCCCCAAAACCAGACCTTTCGTAAGTAGACGTTACAATGCGCCCGTACTTTGCGGTTCCGTGCGCCGACAACATGGGTCCCCGCGGGGTTGGCACATTGCGCGTTACAGTGCCCCCGCTCTTGAATGCGAAGAATCCCATCGTCGTTAACCTCACGTCTATGTGTGGTGGCGACGACTCCGCGCTCTCGGCCTCGGGGTCTCTCGGCGAAGAGGTGCTGGTTTCCCCTGGCATCGCCTGGCGCTTCCCCCGGATTTCGCTCATCTACACCTCAGAGGACTCCAAGAGGACTTTTAAGGGAACAGTATCCGCTGACGAACCCACGGATGAGTCCATGCACGGATCGCTTTTGTTTGGTGGCTCGACGAGCTTCTCGTTTGCTGGCGTCAGCGTCGAGTCCACCGTCACAAGTAAATTGACGTTGCACTATAGGGACATGTTTGGCAGCTATCTCGACGCAAAGGGTGAGCTCGTGTTGGGCACGTGCTCGAGGCCGGGCGGCTCATCGAAACAAGTTCTCGCCTCAATGATGGGCTCGATGAGATTAATTGACACGGCGAATAATGTATTTGCTGCCGAGGGAGCTGAAGTGGAGGTCATGTGCTCCAAGTACCATCACGGCGCCAGCTCCACCGCCACCTCGACAGAATCAAGCTCTGGGGTCAAGTCCGGGGGGGGGGTCGCGGCAGCGGAGCAATGCGTGACTATCCGATTCGATTCCTCCAACCCCAACGCGGGCTCAGACCCCGAGTCAAACATTCAGTGGGACGCTGCCCCTGGTGTGTCTTTGACGGCGCCTCTGACGATCAGAGCAACTGCAATCAAGGGTGGCGCCGCCTCTGGCACTGGGGCGGGGTTCACCGCTGCTTTCTTTGGCGTGGTGACCGGCGCTGTGCGCTTCAACGAGACAGTAGGAGCCGCCGCCTACACAGTTGCTGTTCCCGACTCTGTGACGAGCGGCGTTCACATCACCGCCGTCGCAGGATTCGATAGGCCACACTGCCGAATCCGCACCTTCTCCAACGCTAATACCAACGCTGACGCAAAAGCCGACGCGTTGGCAAAGTCGTGCGGCACACACCTGACGGACGGAGGCATCAACATCACCGCCGCCGTCAACATCTCAGTCGACGGCGGATTCAAGCTGACCACCACGCTTGAACACAGGTACCCCTGCGCCCCAGGTTCTTCCATCTCCGCCATCGGCAACGTGTCCTTTACTGCCGGTGGATATACAGTCGATGACGTGCCAGTTGAGCTTTTTTGGATTTGTGGCGGGGGATCGTCCATCATCTTTGTTGCACTGATACTTTGTGTGTGCTCACCATTCGATTAATCTCGGCCCTATTATCCAGCCCTTTGCTTCTGCTAATACACCCGTTTAACGTGATGCTTCAACCTAAGCGTGTCAACGGACAATGGCGGCACTACTCTGAGGGGACGCGTCCAGAATCAACGACACGAGTTCTCCATCGCAACGCAAGATTTTCTCCTTCGAGGGCCCTGGAGAAGGCATCGTGTTAAAGCCTGGTGGTGACAAGCCTGCTGACTCGTCGATAACCTTAACCTTCTTCAAACTCACGGGCACGGGTGAGGTGGACGCGGTCAGCGGACAACTCATCATCAACGGCGGGGACAGAGATGTTTAAATTCCCCTTCATCGGACTATATTTTTCATGGTTGTCCACGTCATTAGTATCCTCAATTGTGCTCAAGCCGACTCGTGAGAATGATGCCATTAGCATAGTGGCGAGACCCTGCTGCACGGAAGATTATCGGGCAACGACGCCAACGTTGACGTGATGACTGGTGGAGGCGCGTTACTTTCATTTATCTACTCGATGACGATACCCCTCTCCACAGACAGTGTAGACGAGTCCAGGGTTGGATACACGTCGTCCATGGTGCCCTCAAAGAAAGTCGAGGTCAACACCGTCTGTGTCAAGGGTATGCTCCACGCTCAAATGAACTGGATCGATTGCGCGGAGGCAGCTGCAGATAAAACCCATGGCAATATCATCGCCACGGGCAAACTGAAGTTGCAGTGCGGCGGCGTGTCGGGTGCTGGGGACGCAATCGGCCGCATCGCATGCACGCATGACACCATGGGTAGTCAAGGGTTCTTCGACCAGGGGTACGAGCTCGCAGTTGAGCTTGGCGACCTCACAGTCATGATTGAAGGCAGACGAGTTTCTCTCCTTGCCTTCAAGGGCTTTCTGAAGAGTGCTGACCAGGGCTGGCTGCTGGACGGACAGGGAGATATGCGGATACATGTTCGCGGGACAGGCATACCTCGCATTCCTACGTTCGATATTCCCAACCTGCAAGGCACTGCACAGGTTTTCCTGGACGAGTCAGTAGACAGTGGAGACCTGCAATTTTCAGGCGAAGCTCGCAAAACCACCGTGCGCGTAGTTCATGTGTTCTCATACGCTTCTCCGGTGGTCAGCACTTCCGATGATGATACGGCATCAGCATCGACGGGAGCGCCTGCCGTTCGTGTCACGGGAACCCTGGACTTCGAATACCCCTGCCTTGCGGGTGACATCGCAGTTGCTGGCGGGGGTGCCAGCCTTGCTGTCGTCACCGATGGCCTCAAGTTTCCTCCAGTTGCCGCCCACCTCGTCTTTCATTGCGAATCCCCTCCCGGCTCTGCTGTCCTCACGGCAACGGCCATCCTCATGAAGGCAGATGCGCTGAACATCGGAGGAGAACAGCTCGTCGGGCCCGTGACAATCTCGATGAACGGCTTCTGGGAATCACACCATGAAGGTTGGTTCTTTGCCGGCTACGTCGACGGAAGCGCCTCGTCTTCTTCTGGTTCTTCTGCCTCCTCTTCTTTGGGTGCTGCAACGCATCTCTTTGGTGCCCCCGGGCTCAGACTAGGCTCGAAGCTCTTTATCCTAGACAGTCGCGCCGCATTAGCCGTGCCTTGGAACACAGAGCCTATGGTTGTCAGCCTGCTCGACGGTGATATAAAGATCAATGTGCGCCTCCCACCGACTGCAATGGGGTGTGACGCGGTTCGGGGCGAACTCATGGCAGGTTACGCGACTTTTTCCAGCCAGGACGGTGCCGCATCAGCCTCCGCTACAGTCAATGTGAACGGCAGAGCGCAGTGCGACAACCACGTCGAGGCCGTGCGCGCCACACAGGAAGCCGCGGGAAATATGACCGATCTCATGGGGTCCCCGAAAGTGATGCAGTCTCTCAAAACTGCCGTGGAGGCGCTGAGGGCCGGAGCGGGACGATCAGCCGACAACATAAAAAATATGCGTAATTTCGCCGCCGCATCGTACGATGCGCCAGAGGCCCAAGGGCAACCGAAATACACGCTCGCATGCAGCTCGTTCCCTGCGGGCGCCCATGCATTTCTTCCGGGCTTCACCGTGCGGGCTGGCGGGAGTGGTACGATGCAGCTTACCGCAGTCGGATCGGCAATAACAACCTTCGAGGAGCAGATCTGGGCAGGAGACGTACGCTTCATCGCAGACATCAACGCGTCGATCGCGCTGCCGCCATTCCCCGGATTTCCAAACGAGCCTATCGTGACAGTCACCGCAGGCATCTCTTCAGGCGGACAATCTTCCGGGATGACCGCCGCCGTCGTCGCCGCTCGCGTCTCCTTCACACATGGAATGATTGAATTCGAAGGAGAAGCCAAAGCGGTCACCGGACTCCTCGCAGCCTCTGTAAACGCTGAAGAAGTGCGCCAATCGATGTGCTTCTCTGGCATGGTGGGCTTCACCACAATCAAGAGGCTGGTCGTTTCAGTGCCGCTGCTGGATAGCGTGACCGACCCGCTTCATCGGATATCCTTCTCCACGCGCGCCGAGGGCGTGGTGATGTGCGCGCCGGTGAACGGTACTGTCGTAGCGATTATCACAGGGCAAGCCAGTGGCAGTGGCGGCAACTTTGAATCCCTCTCGCTTACTATCCAGCACGCATCCATCACCGTGCAGCTGCACAGGCGGGCCGTCGACGCTCAAGATGGGCCTGCACAGTGGGCCACCGGTTCAATTTCTGGCGACTTGGGATTGGATCCCTCGTTTTCACCGGAGGGCCTCTTCGCTACCGGCTTCGTCGTGTTTGATACGTCGCGGCGCGGCGGTGGCTTTGTCAAGACTCCGAAACCGACCATTGGCAACGATGATGAAAGACGTCTTCCCGAAACGCAGGTGTCGATCAAGCTCTTGTCATGGCAGAACCACTCTGAAAGTTCAGGCGTGAGTGTGAGCCTGAGTGCCGTGACTGGTAGCGACGGTCTGCGCACCTGCGCCTCAGACGGCGATGGGTCTTATGCCGTGTCTGGCTCCGTGAACATCCGCCTCGCCGATGACTGTCCCTCGAGCCTATTCGAGGCGACGTCCAAGAACTTTCCTCCGACCACATCGACCCCAGCTTGGACCGTCTTCAAGGCGATCGGATCAATCGGGTGTGACTTAGAGGGTGCTGTGTACAACCTCTCGCTGGAGTCGTCGCAGTCTGCAAATATTCGAGCAAAGCGAGTGCAACAAAACGCTCGGAACTCAACAGGCACATTCGAGTACGCGTGCGTCAACCTTATTGGACAAACCAAGGCTGCCAACCTCACCAGCCAGTACGGATTCCGAGTGAGCGGCATCAACGGCTCCCGCACAATAAGGGGACATCTTGTCGGAGAAATCTCGGTATCAGGAACGAGCCACGAGGATAGCGTTGGCTATCTTAACTGGCGAGCGAGCCTGCTCGGTGCTGTTCACGTCGATATGCTCGCGCGGGTGGGGCTCGGCGCGCCCAACGGCGGTGGTGAGTTCATCGGCTTTCCGCGCGCGCTGTTAGGGCTCCCGAGTGATGCAGTGGAAGCTATAGCCACTTTTAAGCTCAATGGTGCGGGCATCCTCTCGCTCCCGAGGGTCGACGTGACGTTGAGGCAGGCGCGATACACACAAGGGATGGTGGGGATCAGCGGCCTAATCCAGGGGATGCAGTATCCGTGTGTAGGCGACGTATTCTTAACCAGCGATTCGGTGGTCGTAGAGATGGCACGCCTCGACGGAACAGACTTTTCTACGGTTGCCACTGGTGGCGTGGTTTCGTTCACATGTGGTGAGCACAAAGCGACGGATCCAGTCATGATGTCCTACGTGGTGACCGCGACAGAGCCTGCTGAAATCAATGCCGAGCTGGGATTGTTTTCGAAGGACCTTCTACCTACATCAGGTGAAACGGTCTCGACCATCTTCGGCGAATGCGAAGAAGAACAGGAGGTGGACATGCCCGACGGTGAGCAGTTTACCGTATGCTCTGGAGAGGGGGCTCCCCGTCTTCTACCGTGGGGCATCGAAGGTGGTTTCGAAGTCAGGGGCGTGGCGTACGACAACGTCTTGGGACTCGACGACGGCGAGGTTGGATACTGGCGGGGAAGCTTAGGATTTGCAGGCCAAGCTATGGGCGATGCTGCCAGCTCCATTCAGTTTGATACGGGAGTCGAAGGCCCTCCCCAACCCGCCCACTCCTTCGACTTTGACTTCGGACCTGTAGAGGCGTCACTCATCGGTGGCCCCGTGCTCCGCAAACGTCCCTACAAATGTGCTAAGACAGGGGGAGAAACCGACACCGGCGATGTATTCGTCGAAGGCTCTGTGTGGTTTAAGAGCTTTCCGAATCAGAAACTGACCCTGACTGGCACCAAATACTGTCACCCAGACTTTCCCGACAAGGTTTGGAAGGAGATTGCCGAAAACGAAACTCATGTCGGTGCGGCGCTCGGTTCATCGCCTCACACCTCCATTACGGAGCCAAAGTCTTCGTCATCGTTGGGAGCGTCATACGAGGCGAGCCAACGGCCGTCCAACCGCCACGCGAACGTGCACAGTCCTTATCGTGAAGGCCACCCTTTGGTATACGCCGTAGCATTACCCTTGACCAAACTATCGAGGGCAGGGCTCGGGTCAAAACCCCTCAGTGGCGCCTCAGGGCTCAAGGCTCGCTCTTTGCGTATACGGCCTGGACGTTTGCAGTGGCTCCTCGAGGTTAAGGCGCCCGAAGTTACCATTCCGTTGGGAAACACGTCTAACATCTCGCTCTCCGACGTGAAGATTCAATTCAAAGGACTCGCCGTGCCCCCAATACTATCCAACGACCCAACGCACCAGTTCCAAGGAGCCGACCAGATGAAGGGGCATCTGCTCGTGTGGAACATCACCATGTTAGGAACGTTAGAGTACAGGTCGAGTCTAAGTTCGAGGTCTCCTTCAATCGTACCGGACGGCTTTAACGCCGGTGCCGATGAAGGCGTCCAATTAACGGGCATTCTCGAATCCACATATGACACTTTTCAAATGGCATGGGACTCGAATTTCCAAGGATCCTTTTCAGTCGAAAAGTGCACCACTGAGAAATGCGCCACTGAGGATGGGAAACACGCGCTAAACGCCGCCGCAAGCTTGGGAGATGGATTATATCGGTCGAGGCCGCTTCAGGCACACGAGGGCGGTCCGGGATGGAGGAGCGTGCGGGATCGTGCCCTCGCCCGATATCAGCACTCGGGCACGTCCTTTGTGGACCCGCGCACCGGTGATCGGTACAGTCCAGACGGATCAATCGTCCGCACGGGTGCTACCTCTGTCGACGCCGACGACGCGTCGAAGGGGACAGGCTTCGAGGAGCTCGACGACGAGTATGTGGAGACGGGATGGGAGCATCTTGACGACCTGGACACGGATTACGAAGTTGAACACGTTTCCTTCAACAGATATGTGCACTCTGCAGCTCTTCTCGGTAGAAGGGGCGGGAAGGGTAGTACGAAATCCACCACTAGACTGACAAGCACAGCCGCATCAAAAGCTGCCAGGGTGAAAAGGTCCACGCAGAAGGACTATTGGAGACTCGAGGCGGCAATGTACGCCACGTTTCCTTGTGGTCAGGACGAAAATATCACAGTTGTCGCCACGTATAATCGGCAAGATGGGAGCCTCACAATCACTGACGCCGTGGCATTTTACACCATGCCCTGCTATGGCTTTGACCACGACGGGTATGCCTTTTACGACAAGGGGGCATTCTGGGAAGGGGAAAAGGAGACCCTGGCGTGTAAAGAAAGTACGTTTGGCTGTCGGACGGCGAAGGCTTCCAAATGGGACTGGCTGCGCACGGCCGAGGCGAAGGGCGTGATGGAAGTCTCGATGGACGACGACTACGGCAGCGGTGACTATTCCGACCTCATGCTCAAGACTGGCGACATACCGTTAGACGACCCTTCGAGCTTCATGATCAAGGAACACGAGATGTCACTTTCACTGAAATCAATGAAACTCTCCAGTAAGTTCGAGCTACGGCAAGTCAAGCTTCACCTAAGAATATACAAATACGCTCACATGTACGAAAGAAAACCTAACGAACTGCTTCCGTACGTGGACACGTGCAAAGGAAGTACAGGTGGCATATGTGGCTACGTCAACGCCGGCGCCATGACTGGTCTCGATTTTCCTGTGTTCAACGTGCCTTATGAGGCATACTACAAGGCTGGTCTGATCAAACCGACGTACCGATTCACCATGACAGCAAGTGTCAAGGTGAGCTGGTCAATCGATGATGAGAAGGATAAATCAGAGCAAGGGGGAGTTACATTTGGCGCAACTGTCTATTTCCAGCTCGATACAAAATGGATTCTCTGCCCTAAGATGGGGCAACCGGGTGCTCTTCTACGCGAGTCCGAACAATGCAAAGCACGAGAGGATATCTGGTCCGCGTCGAAGGATTCCTGGGGAGATGATTTACCGACTATTTTTGATGACGACGCCGAGGAGGACGGAGAACACATTCAGCCGTCGTTGTCTATCAGTACACCGGACCTGACTGATCCACTGGGGGCCAACGACCCATCCGTTCGACAGGTGCAAACCAAGACGGCTGCCTGGCCAATGCAGGAGCGGTCCATCAAATTCATCCTTCTCGATTTGAAATGGGAGTCTCAGCTGTACATCGATCCCAACGTGGTAGGATAACAATGCGGTCGCTTTGTCACATCATCAATTACTATCAATCTTAGCCTTGCTTCTCTCTCCCCAATTCGCTCCTCGTATGCTTGTTTGCCTCAACTGGTCCAGGTGTCATCCCACTGAAAAAATTTATCTAATGCTCGTGTACCGCATAGGTGCATTATGCACCAGCTATCTTATACGTTATCGCGGATAACCTAAACCCTAATATGTACCCAATACCCCACGACCTATACCCTATACCCAACACCCTATGACCTAGACCCCATACCTTACACGCTTTACCCTTTACCCTATGTTCCTATCCCTATTATGCCCTGTTATCCTATACCAATAATACCCTTTACCCTTTACCTCACACCCTATACTTAAACTCTATGCCCTATACCCTATAAACCCTACCCTATACCTTGTGCCCTGTACCCTGTACCCAACAATCTACACCCTATACCCTATACCCTATACACTAGACCCTGCACCCTAAAACCTATACTGTACAACCTATACCCTGTACCCTATATCCTATACCTGGTACCCTAATGCCTATCCGAAACCCGAAACCCGAAACCCTTAACCCTAAATCCTATGCCCAAAATCCTGTATCCTATACCCTATACCCTATACAATATACCCCATACCCTCTACCCTATATACTATACCCTATATCCTATATCATATTCCCAATACCCTATACACTACATGTCCTGTACTCTGTACCCTTTACCCTATACCCCGCACCCTATACCCTATAACCTATGCCCTATACCCTATACTTTACACCCTATACCCATGCCCTAAACCCTATACCCATACCCTAAACCCTATACCCTATACTTAAACTTTGTACCATATCCCCAATACCCCAAACCCTTCATCCTTCACCCTATACCCAACACTCTATACCTTATATCCTATAACCTATACCATGACACCCTGTACCATATACCCACGAACGTTGACCCCTGACTTGAGATGACCCGTGTACAGCCCTTGACCGAGTTCAACGACGTGTCATCGCCAGTGGCTCCTACCCCCGCCTACACCAAGAACCATAAACCTTAACCTTCAACCTTAAACCCTAAGCCCTAAGCTCTATGCCCTAAGCCATAAGCCCTAAACCCTCGAGCCCTGAACTCTGAAACCTAAGCCTTAAGCTCTACGCCCTAAGCCTAAGGCCCCAAGCCAAAACCCTAAACCTTACACGCTAAACGCTAAACCCTAAACCCTAAACCCTACTACCTAAACCCCAAACCCTTGACCCCTAAATCTAAAAGCTAAATCCTAAGCCTTGAATCCTAAATCCTAAATCCTAAATCCTGAACCCTTAACCTTATGCCCGAAACCCTTAACCTTAAACCCTAAACCCAAGACCCAAAACCCGAACTCCCAAACCCCATGACGCGCGCACAAAGAGATTCGAAACGCCGATTGTGAAACTATTCATCTGATACTGAAGTGTGTATCTATGCAAAAAACCCTGCACCAAGGACTTCCAAGCCGTCACTGTAAAGCTTAAGAAGAAATGGAAGAATGAGACATTACAAGACATTGCGCTTGCAAATCGTGATATAACATACGCCTTGCACTCCCGCGGGAAATACAATTCGCCGTGCACAAGCTTGGGAGATGTTACTTTGGATGGCACGATGCATTTCGGCAACTTTGGCCAGCAGTAAACCCTCGATCCTCAACCCTCAACACTCAACCCTCCACCCATAACCCTCAACCCTCAACCCTTAATCCTCAACCCTCAACCCTTGACCCTTAACCCTCGACCCTCGACCCTCGACCCTCGACCCTCAACCCTCAACCCTCAACCCTCAACCCT
>Ga0075109_1002147_pt1 | contig 11235 bp, 9 predicted proteins | sample AntAceMetag02UKD_FD_69798 | JGI IMG/M metagenome (GOLD analysis project Ga0075109, IMG submission 69798) | Saline lake microbial communities from Ace Lake, Antarctica - Antarctic Ace Lake Metagenome 02UKD | ecosystem: Environmental > Aquatic > Non-marine Saline and Alkaline > Saline | place...
AATAAGCGATAGCGGGTTTAACAGACTCTAAGGTTAGGAGCCAAAAACTTATCAAATCACATTTTATGCGGCCTCTCTGAGACCTGCATGGCACACGCTCTGAGTGCGGGAGTGCGTGTCCTCCAAGTCTGGAGAATAAAGCATTGACTAAAAAAAGAAAATAGGAACCCAAAACCTGGAAACCCTAAAACCGAAATCCTAAACCGTAAACGTTTAACCCTAAACCCTATGTCCCAAAGTGTGAACCGTAAACCCTAAATCCTGAGCCCCAATTTACCCTAAACCCCGAACTATTAGCGCATAACCCTCAACTCACAACCCGAGATCCTCTATCCCAAACCGTACACCCTAAATCCAAAAAACTTAACCCTAAAACACTAATTCTAAACCCTGATTCCCTTGAACCACAGATTGAACCCTAACCCCTAACCCCTAACCCCTAAACCCTTAATTCTAAACCCTTAAATCCTGAAAACCCCCGAAGCATTAACCATACACCATTGTGGGCTCCAAATCCTCAACCCTAAACAAACTCCGAGCGGAGTTCTGTCCCTACCTCGGCCTGTTTGCGATTGGCTCTCTCAGGGCTCGAATTGTCGTCTTCGCTGCTGTTATCTTCGTCCGCGCCTCGCTCCCCAACCGTCCGAAGGGTGCTCATGCACTTGGTGCGCGCGGCGTTGATCATCTGCATCATGGCGACCGACTTCTTGCTCTGCTGGTTCTTGTCTGGGTGCCACTTGATGGCCAGCCTTCTGTACGCCTTGGTCACATCCGCGGCGGTAGAGCCCACCTTGGGAATCCCCAGAATCTCGAACGGGTCCTGGCTCATCGCCGGCGCATCCCGCGGCATGTCCTCACTATGATCCCCATCCCCAATCCTATTTTCAGCTCCTTTGCCATTCCCGCCAGCTTCCCCATCGTCTGGGATCCGGGCGCTGCGCTGCGCCTTTGGGCGGTCGCGCTCCTTAGGAAAGAGCTGCGCGAAGAGCCCGAGCAGGGTGCCGAAGATCGCGCGGAAGATCGCGGCGACAAGCGCCCCGGTAGACTCAAGAAGAGAGCGCTGCATTTCGTAAGTTACCTCACGCTTAAAAACAATCTTCTCGATGAGCCGAAGCAAAGCTTCGTCCTCCGCCGACAGCTCCCCCGGCCGGCGTCTCGGCATCATGCGTGGTGATGTTGTCCTCCCACAGGAAAATGTTGCCCTAGATCTTCCCCAACTCCAGCGCCTCAAACACCCTGCGCGCTAAATTGGGCCGGCTCCCTTCCCCTCGTTTGTTGTTCTCTACACCGTACGTGCTATAACGATATGGGCACCTCGGGCGGGGTCCGCGGCAGTGCGTGCTTGTGCTGTTGTTCCCTCAGCGCTAGAATAAGAGCCCTCCTTCACTTGTGCTGTAGTCCCCAGCCGGGCGCACAAAGTCATACACCCTCGGGCACTTGTTATTTGACCAGCGCCAACGCCACGCTTTAAAGACGAAGAAAGGTCTCACGCAGCCATGACGATGCACCCCCAAGATGGACCAAGAGAGAAAGAGCGGCAGTTGAGGATGTGGGTCGCAGCGCGCAGCGTTGCACGCGTGGTTGAAGTATACTTTGGTGGACTATCATTTTGAATCTTTGCTCTCCCAAAAAAGAGGCAACGAAACGAAAGGTTGAAGAAAGACTTGAAGGCTTTATCAAGCAAATATCATCAAGGCAAAGCAACGGGCTGACCACTCAACGGAGGGTGGTACAGTATACAGTCAGACAGTCAAGCAGTCTTGTCAGACACACAGCCACTCTAAAAAAACGCAGCGAAGGAGAGAAGACGCCAACGCCCGACTGCTACTTCGCGATTACTAATGGCGCCGACGCATTCGTCTTTGACGCGGCGTTTGCCTCACCTCGCTGCCAGCCTCCTGTGCTCGCGACAGCACCCGCGACGTTTACCGCCTCCACTTTAAGATGTGTTCCCTCTGTAGACGAGGTTCCCGTTTCACACCCCGCTCTTCACACAGGCGCTGCTTGTCGCACACTGCTCCAAAGTGGCCAGGGAAGTGTCCCCGACGGCAAACCTAGAAAGCGGAGCGACAATGCCAGCGTTGTCAACACAACCAGATACAGAGACGACGATGGCTAGGTGGCAACATCACTGGCGCGAGCTCCTATGTTGGAGGTCGAGAGGGACGCGGCCATCAGGACAAGAAATCACGCCAACACACACCCCCACCTTGGAAAGGCCAACGGACACCGACCCTGATAACAAAGATAATGCCGTGCCACTGTCACTGTCACTGCCACTGACAGCACTTCCGTGGATGAAGAGTTTGTGGCCGAACTCGACCTGCAGAGAATGGGAACACGACCGGTGAAGCTACGAAATAGATGCTGCGCTGGATCTCGAGGACACTGGAGTAGAAGGACCCGTCCTCGATCTCGGCCTTGACCTCGATAAGAACAAAAAGAAATGCAAAGAAATCAAGGAGAAAGCCAGCGATAATGCCAAAGATAGAGACACGCGCAATAACACCATGCACGTCTACGTGGGTAGACAATGCATGGGTAACACCGACGTCGCCAATCCGCCGCTCCCCCTCACTTGGACCCCAATCAAGGATTACCTCGCTACCACGATAGGCGCCATCGCTGATGCCGCTACCTCAAGTCTGCCACCGGCGCCGAGGCCGAGGCAGCCGGCGACGATGCAACATCGGATACTACTGACGACGATGCCAAAACCCCCATCGTACGCGACTCTAAAGATCCCCTGTATCGAGCATGGGACAACAGACGGAAATATTAAAGGCAGGGAGGACGCCGTAGCGATAGCAGAAGAGATGAAGGCGGTGGTGACAATGGTAACGCTAACAACGGCGTCGGAGGTCGCGTCTGGAAGGGCATCAGCGACGGCGGAGATCTGCGATCTGATCTTGCTTAGAACGACGATGACGACGATGACGACGATGACGACGATGACGACGATGACGACGATGACGACACCATTCGGCGTAAGTCATTCGATTTATGGAATGAAGTCACCAATGACATGCAGGAGAAGCAAAGGAACGGCGAACGCAGTGGTGATGATAACAAAGACGCGGGCATCTTCACCCACGGTGATGATGACGACAATTCCAACGACAACGACGAACTGAGTCGCGATCTGGCGAACTATGAAGACCAGTGGGGAATAAAGCGGAGCTTCCGTCGTGATAAGAACACCGACCACTACGATGAAGACTTCACCTCCGCTAAACGCAAGTGTTACCGTAGCTGGTCTGAGTACATCTGCCGGTTTGAGCCCAAGCCATGGGGCTGGCAATGGCGCAGTTGGTACTTCTATCGAGCAGCAAGGGAAAATCGCAAAACATACAACTATCGGTACCCTAAGCTGCACGTGGAGGACGAGTGCTACAACTACCGGGACGACCACTTGCAACTCGGAGAGTTTTTGCTATTGCACTCGTGATACACCGCAGGCTACGTATGGATCGACGCGAGCTAAAGATGCTGAACATGAAATGCCGTACGATACAACACGACGAAGGCGACAATGAAGAATGAGATGACACAGTAATTAGCGTACGAGAAAGTTTAAGAGGAAATCGACGGAGGGAATACGAATACATTGGTGACTCACGAAGATATAAAACGTCTAGAATGGCGGCGGCGCAGAGTATGGAAAACACGATCTGACGAAGTTAGTTGTGCGTCACTTTGTAGCGCGCAGACCGCCCGAAAAAGAATGCACTTTACGCTCTCGTTCGCCAAGAAAAAGGTTCTTGTGAGCATCGTGCAGTAACAGGTTCTTGTGAGCATCATGCAGTTCGCAAAGGGAAATGACATTTGCGGGCTGGAGAAACACGGTTGGCCGTTTTCGCTGCTCGCTGACAAAGGCGTGTTCAGCCCAGCGCTATTTGAGGCGTTCGTTGAGTGCATCGACAAGTTTGCGTGGGAGCCACAACGCCGACGCGCGCCTCATCAGGGGCCTTCACATCGGATTGACCGTGATGGAGACAGCGCCCAACACTGGATTAATAAAAATGTACGCAAGATCGGTCGCTTCCCGTGTGAACCATCGCACGTGGATCAACAGACGTGCTCCTCAGGAGTCGCTTCTGAGAACGCATGTATAATACACCGTAAAAACTGAAAAACCACATTGAGACTGAGGCTCTAGCCCGGTCGCTAATTTCAGCTCATATTAACAGATTAACCTTTGGCGGGGCGACCGACGAGCGCCACACCCCCAGCCCGACCGAGGTTTGCCACAGTGGTGAATTGGCGAATCCTGCTCGGCGCGTCAGCACAGCCCACACGCCGAGGTATCCGCTGACGTGCATCAGGGTGCCCACCAGGAGCGTCGTTTGAGGGCCTCCGTTTAAAGTCTTCCGTCGTCCGTGCTTAACTTGTGTCATATGAGAGTATACTCAAACAATGTTTCATCAGGGTTCTCTAGTGGATGGACGCTTTTGAGACAATTGCATCGGAAGAATAAACGGCTCAACATGTCGAGGTTTACACGAAGTGGGCGAGGGGAGGTGGGTCAAATCCCCACCTACGTAGTCGTATAGCACACCTGCAACAACGCTAAAGTTCGTGCCAACGTCCATCATGGCTCCGAGCAAGTTCACGTTGGATTGTTTGTCGGATCGTTTGTCGGAGGTACTTCGAGTAGAGTATGTACAGCGACCAGCGGCACATAAAGCTGAATTCAAACGCGAAGGCGAAGGCGAAGATGAGGGGAAGGCAAAGGCAAAGACAAAGGGGGAGGGGCAACTTAGACTGCAGACATGAAGAGGGCGGCGGAGGCGATGTACCCCCAATGGGCCGCGATCGAGAGGTCTCGGATGGTGGACATCACGGGGCACTGCACTTTCACTGCACGTGGCGAAGGAGGCTGAGGGCGAGGCGGCGGACGAGAAACGGCGGACGATGTCCGGAAGACGGGGAACCCCATGCTATCACGCTACTCGTAGCTATCGACCCCACCTCAGCGTACACAGCGAAGGAGTAGGCTAAACCGCCGCAGGCTTGCACCAGGGTCGCCGCCGCCAGGACAGTCCACGCAAGGATCGTCGTCCTGTCTATCCTTCCAGCATGTGCGCATCGTGTACGCTCCTCCGTAGCATGACACGTACGTCAGCGGCATCGTCGTTGCCCACGTCCTCCTCCTCTTCGACTGTGTATTTTTCGTCTTCTTGTTGCAGAGGAGGAGAGGTGTCCGGGTCGTGTACGGGGAGGGTCGCGAGGGGACACGCTATGGGTGTGTAGATAGTGCCGGCATTCCCTCAAGCCCGTCGGCGACGATTCATATGCTGCCGCGTCGTCGGAGGAAGAGTCATCGTCCGAAAGACGACTCGAAGGGGGCGCTTCACGGCACCTTGCCTCCATCTGTCGTGGTCCTCGTGGTAGTCGTGGACACCAGCATCGAGACCACTCCTGTTGCTAGTGTCGGGGACTTCCAAGAGCTTGCTGCGAACGCCAAAAAACAGGCGGAAGGGGTGTGCGGGGTATCGGGGTATGCTCGCCGAGGTGGAAGCGGCCGCGGCTAAAGCGAGGGCTGCCGCCGATGAAGAGGCCAAGAAGCTCAGGCTGGAAATGCAGAGGGACGGCGCGGCGAACGAGGCCACGGAGATCCAGAACGAACGCGACGCGCTCGTGGCAGAAAAGGCAGCCATGAAGATCATGCAGGCAGCCATGAGGATGGCGCACATCTTCCAGACTGAGCAACAAGATTATGCTCGACGTCGGAGGCCACACGTTCTCGACGTCGCGGCAGACCCTTACCGAGGTCCCCGACACGTACTTCGCACTCCGTGTTCTCCGGCCGCTTCGAGCTCGCCCCTGATGTCGAGGGTGCGTACTGCATCGACCGCGACGGAACGCACTTTCGACACGTCCGCAACTACCTTCGCGACTCGAGGAGAGCTCCGCTCGGATCTGACAGAGGGACAGAGTAAGGAGCTTGCGGTGGAGCATGCTGACGTTTTACGGCTTGCTATACCGCATGATGCCCATCTATGCACAGGAGTGGATCGGGCAGGCACTTCTACAGCGTACGTATCTCTCAGGCACCAAAGAGGAGATACAGACGGCAGTGGCACAGGCGCGCACGCTCGTGCTCAAGTTCTGGAGCACCAGCACGTCTTTCCTCACCGAGTTTTTCGAAGATATGCGGTTTATCATCATCGACCGCATGGTCCACTGCTCGCCGGTGTGAGTAGCAGTGGGGCTAGTGGCGGATGCGGACGATGGTTTGATCGTGTGTCGCAACGTCGACGGCTGCATGGTGATCAACAATAAAGCTTACGATGTCCATGGTGATGACGGCGGTCTCATATACAACATGGATGCGAAAGACCTCGTCGTCGCGCCCACAGAATTGTCCTCCGTCGGATAGTTGGTTGTGCGAACCCACTGCTGTGCTGAGATTGCAAAACGCATTCGCCGACCGTCACGATGCTGGAGTTCACTTGGTGTTGGTTCCTGACATGCGCCTGACGGTCGTGCACGGGCTGGACGACAGGGACCTGACGATGGCGGCAGCGCTCGGCAGCTCGCTACATTTGACTGAAGACCAGAATCAACAATTTTCACTTCTGTGGAAATCACCACTTTTCTTTCCGCATCATTGACACCTTCATCGAAACGACGCTTGATAATCACGTGACGGTTTTAAAGCCTCTTCCAATAGCTAGTACTGCTAGTACTGCAGCTTTATCTGTATGCCTCTCCAGAAATTAAAGCAACAAATCATCACTGACGCCTAACTGTCCGTCGACGAAAGACCTGCTTTATATCAGTCCCCTTGTATTAACGAGGTCGACGCTCAATTGAATAAATAAACCTAAGCCATTCCGCAACGCGCTCTTTCAATGAGAATCATGCAGGTTTGTTAGCGCGAGGAGGGTGACGCGGAGGTATATGGTAACACCAAATGCATTAGTAAAGGTAGCGACTAAGTAACATTATGGTATTGCGGTTGAACCTTAACCCTTAAACCCTTATAATTAAACCCTTAACCCTTAAACCCTTAACCATGAACCCTATACCCGTTACCATAAACTCTAAACCCTGTACCCAAAACTCCATACTCTATACCCTGTACCCTGCATCCAAAACCCAAACCTTCAAACTCCCAAATTCGAAACTTAAAACACTGACCCTAAACCCTTAACAGAAGACCATTAACCTGAAACTCACTCCCTCGTGCTAGCAACCATCTAGACTTCTCTGCCAGTGTATACAGACGCTCACCCTCCGAACTGCTTGCGACACGTCTTTATTTTATTGTCTTCAAACCTGAACAAACTCGGAACCCAATATAACATTGATTTATAATATCATAACATCATAAATCTTAAAGCTCTAAAATAAATAAGCTTTAAATATCATACCTATGATACTAGCTAGCTAATCTGACTAGTATTATATCATAAATAAAATAAAAACAAAGACGTTCCGCGAAGCGATTCTTTCGGTGAGCATCTTGCTAATATATAAAGCAGGGGGGGCAGGCATACACCTTGACCCCTCCGATTCGAAGCGCACGGGCTAAAGACAACTTCTTTCTTTCTCAAACCCTAGAAGTCTAGAAGGCCTCTAGCGGAGAAGTTCCACTGACCTTTCGACCGGCCGGACGATGTTGAAGGCGGGGCGGTGGTGTAGGATATGAGGGCTTACGCTGCCTTGATGGCTCGAAGGTGGATAAAACTCGATGGCTTCAACCATGAATTCACTCGTAACCCCAACGTAGTGAGCTCATTTATGGGTGACGTATGTTGGTGCTTTATCATAAATGAATAAAGTTTAATAAAATAATTAAAATATAAAATAAATTCTAAAAAAGCTAAAATACAACCATACACATTCTGAGAGACCTGGATGCAACCATATACGCTCTGAAAGACCTGGATGGTGAGGGTGATGGTGAAGTTTACCTTGTGCGATGATGGAGCATGGCGGTAATAATGATGATAGTACTGTAACAAAGCGATGATTGCAGGTTGAGTCAGAAATAGAGCGCGGCGATGAAAGCTGGCAAGGACGGCAGTGGGCAGTGATGGAGCATGTAGTCCGTGGTGACGGAGTATGGTGGTGATGGCGTTGATGAAGGAGGAGGCGGTGGTGAAGCATCTATGTTGGCCAGTTGGCGGTGGCGCGTGCCAAGTATTAAATGAGTATGGGCCACTCACAGTCAGCCGGCTCAACCTTATCATGGACACATCTATACGGAAGGGAAGGTACTCTGCGGTAGCTGCAGAATAAGACTGAGAGGTTACTTCGATCGCGATGAAAGAAGAGGCTGCGCGCAGAAACAGAGTCCACTGTACTGTATCTATCGCAACAGATCTCAACGCTGTCACTTTACATTCCGGTGCGAGATTGTGTCTACATCTTCGCACGTGGACATGATGGTGCACCTTATCACCGCTTCGTCAATTCCAGGGTATAATTTCTCAGTTGAACTCCCTCCTCCACCTCCCCAGCTCGGACATCCCTCTGACCTTCAAAGCCTACCATTCAGGTGTATCATAGCAGCCTGGCTGCTGGAGCCTCTAAATGTGCGTTCGCCGTATAAATTACCTGCAGCTTCTAGCTCGGCGTTGGCGGCGGCAGCTGCCTCTGCCCTAAGCAGGTGAGCATTGTTGTGAGCCCGAGCCGCTTCCCGGAGAGAGCTAGGCTCACCACCGCCACCTCGGGCATGTTGTCGATAATCTGCGGCTCGGAAACCTTCGTCGGGGTGAGCCTGAGGGGTTACACAATCGTGAAGTTCAACTTGAGCTCCTGGCTCTGGAAGCGCTCGAGGGCGCTCCACGCAACCGTCATTGTCGCGCCGCTGAATCTCCAGGTCGGAGAAAATGAGGTTTACCAGACGTTTAAACCCGTATTGGAGGAGCTTGCGGTGGAGAAATGGCCTGAAGAAGATGACCATGACAATGAGGATGGTACAGGCGAAACCGATAACAGAGCAACTGACGATGGCGCCGACAAAGATTCGCGAGCTCAGCCAGGATGACGAAGAGGCGAGGTCATCTTCAGAAAATGGAGGAGAGGGTGATGGAGGGGGCGTGCGAAGTTGGGAAGAGGATGGGATGCTGGATGCGAATGGTGTAGGTGGATATTGGGTGCGGGCGAGTGTGGGTGCAACTGGTGGAGGCGGAGGGCGTTGGGCGGGGCGGATGGTAGAGGTAGGTGGAGCGTAAATCGTAGGGGGAGCGTAAATCGCAGGTGGACCTTTGATTCGTATCACCGCGGTAATTCTGGTCAGGCCTGCCGAATATAGCGCATTGACCAGGATGTTACTGCTGGAGGTGGAGTCGAATGTATCCAGCTGCGTCCTGACTAAGTTGCCAACCGCAGTATTCGAGACGTCCACCACAAAGTCGATGTTGATGCCGAACACTTGCGTCAGTCGGCGGCGACCCGCCGGAAACGTGTTTATGACTCGAGTGACGCGGACAGCGGCGGGACGCAGCAACAGGAGCTGAGCCACGGTAGTGGCAAAGGCTGTGCGCTCAACGGGGCCGAAGGTAGCCTCTGTATAACCAGTTAGGGTATATGTGACGTTGACAGATGCCTGGGGGGGGTTAGTAGCGGAGGGTAGGGAGGGTGTAGCTGTTGATTCAACAACACACGAGCCTGCAACTAACCTACCCGGTAACCTACACGAGCTCGGAGGAGGGAGATTCGGCAACCAAGCACCCGGCGGTCCATCGTACAAGCCGCTCGAGTCCGTGTAAGTTTCCGTGCACACACTCGTGTCCGAGTTGTCAAACCCGCAGTTAGTGTACGCTTTGAGCCACTCCGTCGCGCGCAGGAACATATCCGTCATGGAGAATATCGTCCCCTGCCTCGGGAGGGTCCAGTGTCTAATGCTCCGATTGAAGGAACGCGCATCCTGGAACATCGATGTCATGGCGGTCACGGAGCTCACGTTCCAATCGCTGATGTTGCCGTTGAACGCTTGTGCTCCAGAAAACATTCGCTCCATGCTCGATACTCTGCCCACGTTCCAGTACGTAAGGTCCTGATTGAATCTTTTGGAACCAAAAAACGTGCCAACCATACTCGTCACGTGGCCCGTATCCCACCTTGAAATATTCTGTTGGAAGAAAGCTCGACCCGCAAACAACGCTTCCATGTCCGTAACCAGCGACGTATTCCAGCAAATCATGTCCTTAGTACCAGCAGCTCCGCAGTCCGCTGAATTTGTCGCGCGAGAACAGCAGTTGTCTCCCGAGGGCACAGCGGTGAGGCAGCTGTCGACGGCAGCTTTCAATGCGGCTGAACTGGGGAACGCGGGAGCTAGGCCGCCGACGCAGACAATGCGTTTCCAAGCCCTCGGCGGCCCGTCGTACAAGCCGCTCGACGTCACATACCTCCCGCCCGTGCACGAACTCCTGTCCGAGTTGTCAAAGCCGCAGTTAGTGTACGTGCTGAGCCATTGTTGCGCGCGTGTGAACATCCCAGACACAGCAACATCTCTGTCATTTCTCAAGGTCCAGCCCGTGATGTTACGATCGAAACATCGTGCATCATCGAACATGCGCACCATGCGTGTCACCGACTTGACGTTCCAATTCCTGATGTCGCCGTTGAAGGCACGTGCCCCGCGAAACATAGATTCCATATTTTCAACTTGCCCCACGTTCCAGCCCGCGAGGTCTCGGTTGAAACTACTGGCGTAAATAAACATTACGTACATATTCGTCACCTGGCCCACATTCCACTTGCTGATGTCGCTGTTAAACACTCTATTTTGGTCAAATAGACCCTCCATGTTCGTAACCTGACTGGTGTCCCAGCCACTGAGATCGCGGTTGAATGCTTGCGCAAATTGGAACATATATCCCATGTTCGTTACCTGACTCACATCCCATTTGGAGATGTCCTCATTGAAGGAGGTTTTATACCTGAACAAATATGCCGTACTCGTCACCAGCGACGTGTTCCACCCTGGCATATCTGTTTTCCCCGCAGCGCCGCAGTCCGCGGGATTCACCGTGCGCGAGCAGCACGCTTCACCCGATGGCACCGTGGCGAGACAGTTGTCGACCGCAGCCTTCAGGGCGGTTCGCGTTCGGAACGGAGACGAGAAGGAAGGCCTAGCTGCTGTATCGAGGACACAGACGCCCGTACTAAGCCTACCTGATAAGCCGCACGAGCTCGGACCGGACAATGTGTAGCCACTGTTGCACGTCGGCGTGCAGGTGGAACCAGCCAGTACTGTATGTGTGCAGTCACCTCTCG
>Ga0075109_1002160_pt1 | contig 11189 bp, 10 predicted proteins | sample AntAceMetag02UKD_FD_69798 | JGI IMG/M metagenome (GOLD analysis project Ga0075109, IMG submission 69798) | Saline lake microbial communities from Ace Lake, Antarctica - Antarctic Ace Lake Metagenome 02UKD | ecosystem: Environmental > Aquatic > Non-marine Saline and Alkaline > Saline | place...
TGGCGCGGTATTGAGAAAGATTGCCATAATCACTGGCACGTAAAAGGAATGGTCATGGAATTACATCCGACTTGGGAATTTATATCTGACACCGTCATGGGCGGGGTTTCTTTAGGTCAAATCTCGATTGAAGAAATAGCTGGCCGTCGGGCAACAAGGCTTAAGGGCGATGTCTCTCTAGATAACAATGGTGGCTTCGTTCAAATGGCGTTCAGCATCAACGACGATGGTAGCACCTTTGATGCATCAAGTTTCAATGCGATCGAGCTAGGCGTATTTGGCAATAATGAAACTTACGATCTACGGCTGCGAACAACTGATTTAACGCGTCCTTGGCAGTCATATCGGGTTTCATTTGAGGTCTTACCAGCGTGGACTTAGATCGCCATTCCTCTCATCGATTTCATTCCGCACAAGACAGATATTCAGTTAGACCAATGCTGATTAAGGCAGATTGAAATTTTAGCTATTGGGCTGATCTTTAAAGCTGATGTGGCGGTTTCATCTGTTCGGTTTCTGAGAGCGATCGAATGAAAAAATATCGAAACGTCTGGCCCTACAAGTTATTTGATGAAAAGATTTTAGTGACCGCTATCGTTATGACGGAGTAGAACAAGGGGCGACCAAAAAGGAGAGGCGAATATCGTGTTGCTTGGCGGACACAACTCAACGGTCTCCAACCCAGAGGCGCATGCCCGTGGTTTTGCTCTAACGCTGTTCGGTGTTTTGGTACTTACCCCGGATACCTTATTAATACGTTTAATCGATATTGACCCATGGACAATGAACTTGTGGCGAGGGCTTTTGATGTCGTTCAGCCTGACCGTCTGTTACCTATTGGTTGCGCGTGGTCAGGCTTGGGCTGGGGTCAAGGCGCTAGGCCTCACCGGGGTCGCGGTTGCAGTGATATACAGTATCAACGCTATCACTTTCGTGTTGGCAATCGATCACACACAAGTCGCAAACGTTCTCATAATAATCGCTTCTACGCCTCTAATCGCGGCACTGCTCTCGATTATTTTTCTTAAAGAGCGTGTTGCATTGCCAACATGGCTGGCAATCGCCGGGGCAATGGCTGGTATTTCTATCGTCGTTGGCGACGGTGCGCGCGCTGGTACTTCTTTAGGCGACCTGCTGGCGTTAGTCACGGCGATCGCACTTGCCGTGATGTTCATTATTATCCGCCACAACAAACATGTGAATATGATCCCGGCGACCGCTTTCGGCGCTCTTATATCTGCGCTGATCGCAATACCGTTTGCCGAACCTCTCCAGTTGGAGGGCGCGCAGCTCGGACTAATGTTGCTGTTGGGTCTGTTGATAATGCCGTTATCTTTCGGCTTAATTACGCTTGGACCGCGTTCCATTCCGGCGCCCGAGGTCGCGCTACTTTTGCTTTTGGAAACTGTTCTTGGACCTATTTGGGTGTGGCTTGTGATAGATGAGAAACCGAGCGAAATGACTATTATTGGCGGGTGCGTCGTGATTTCGGCTGTCATGCTGCAGTCGATCTGGCGTTTGCGTCGCAACCGAAACTGATCAACAGCTAACTACCTTTGAAATTAGGACTTGGTAATTGGACGGGCAGGATATCAGTGCTACGGTCATTGCTAATGGTTTGGCGTGGAACTGCACGTAACATTGATGATCGATATGCAGGGTATGCAGATAAGGAAGCGGTAACAAGGGATGGATTTAAAACACGTCAGTTTCACCCGTATGGAAGATGGAACTAAAGAGGATTATCAGTTCTTAGAAGAACTTGAGAGCGACGCGGCCAAAGGCCTTGCAGATCGTATTTTGGAGGAATTGCAGAGTACCAAAAACATTTTAGGTGGATATATGATCGACCGCTTTGCACATTCTCTGCAATCGGCAACCCGAGCCTACAGAGACGACAATGACGAAGAGTATGTTGTCATGGCCCTATTGCATGATTTGGGGGATGGCTTGGCGCCCTATAACCACGGAGAGCTGGCGGCGTCTGTACTGCGGCCTTACGTGTCCGAAGAGACTTATTGGATCGTCAAACACCACGGTATTTTTCAGGCATACTATTACGCCCATCATCTGGGCAATGACCGCGATGCCCGTGACCGCTATAAGGCAGAGCCTTTCTATACCGCCACCGAGGAATTTTGCGCAAAGTATGATCAGAACTGCTTTGACCCTGAATATGAAAACCTACCATTAGATTTTTTTGAACCGATGGTTCGGAAAATTTTCAATCGCCCAGCATTTTCTTACGACCGAAGGTGACTGGTGAGCTAACTTGAACAGCCCCACAGATTAAATAAAAAAAGAAAGAGGCAGGGCCAAGGAGAGGTTAATTAGAGAACACCTCAATGATTTCAATCTTTGGCAATGATCTCCCACATTACAGTTGCTGACGATTAGTACTAACAATAAGGAACAATCAAATGGCCCAAGATCAAATCTCCAATAATGACCAAGGCTCCGTCCGCCTGAAAATTAAAGTCGGCGTGGCGGAAGTTTTTTTTGACAGACCACACGCAAGAAATGCAATGACTTGGAAGATGTATGAGGAGATGGCAGCGGCCTGCAACCAAGTTATCAGCGACGCATCAGTTCGAGCCGCTGTATTTCGGGGCGTTGGCGGCCAGGCATTTGTTGCGGGGACAGATATTAGTCAATTTAGTAACTTTAAGGATGGCAAAGACGGCATCGCGTATGAGGATAAAGTTGAGACGTATTTAACTCTTGTCGAGAAATTGCCAGTTCCGACCATTTGTGTTGTCGAAGGCTGGGCCGTTGGCGGCGGCATGGCGATTGCCAATGCTTGTGACTTTCGCATAGCAACAACCGGTTCGCGTTTCGGCGTACCCATTGCGCGTACTCTTGGAAATTGCTTGTCGGCAGAAAATCTTCGCAGCTTAACGGCTACATTGGGCTTGCCCATGGTCAAACGCATGCTTCTTTTAGCTGAGATGCCGGAAGCTGATGAACTACTTAACCACGGATATTTGTTGGCTGTGGCTGATCCCGATGATCTGGACAATGTTGTTACCGAGACCCTTGGTAAACTTCTCAACCACGCTCCCGTGACAATGCGGGTAACAAAAGAAGCCCTTTGGCGTTTAGGCAAGGACCTGACGCCAGATGATAAAGACTTAATCCGTGATTGTTATGGTAGCGAGGATTTTGCCGAAGGTGTCCAGAGTTTCATGGCCAAAAAGCCAGCCGCTTGGAGAGGAAAGTAAAGCTAGGCATCGACATTTGACGTTAAGGATCGCACCAACTCCCGAAGCGCCATCTGCCGCAATCAGTTCAAGTCCTGCCGCGCCAACTCATCCATAATTTTCCTGAGCAAAAGCACCGATGCTTCAAAACTTGACACAACATCTATGACTGCAGATGCCATCATTAGGTTGTCAGGCTGACTAAAATCCTCGACCTCAAGGCCCTGTGGATCACGCCATCGTTCATCCTTCGTCAAATCGCCGCTGAAAAATTCGCGTACACGATCTTTGTAATCGCGATCATCTGACGACCAGCCTATGACCGTCTTTCCCTGTGCGTATGCATAGCCAATCTCAAATGCGGTGCCTCCATCCACTCCGGGGCCACGAAAGGGCGTCATGTTGGCGATGATAGCGTCACACGCTTCAATGTTCTGGATGTTGGCGTCAAATACAGCTTCAGCCATCTCCCATTGCGCTAGACCGTCAAAGTTCACGTCGCCATCCAATGGGAAAACGCCTTCAAAGCCGTGTTCAGCACATATCGACTTTAATCGATGCCCTTCCTCAAGCGCATTTGAGAAAAATACTTCAGGACCGGCTAGATAGATTTTCACGACATGATCCAAGTTCAATTTCAAACGAAGCCCAAACACTAATCAAACAGTTTAGATGCGGCAAATAATGGAGATGCCCTAGCAAACACAATGTTTGGACATTAAACTGAAGCCACAAATAAATTATCTATTTATCATCCTGCTCTTGCTATTACACCTCTCGGAACTTAACCCTCTCCGATATGTAGGACCTAACCTCATGTTATTTGCAGCTTATTAATATCCAAAGCGATCAACATTTTTGTAGGTATCTTGACACATCGCTTAATAATGTTCTTTATTTGTTCTAATTGTAAAATTAGGGGATATCCATGCTCTGGCGCTTAACGGACCGACCATCAAAATTAACGTTAACGCTTTATGGAGCGAACGTATCTGCAGGCTTTCCAAGCCCTGCTGGAGATCACGTAGAGGGTAAACTAGACCTTAACGAGCATCTTATTCGCCGTCCCGCTGCAACCTACTTCGTGCGGGCCGAAGGTGAGAGTATGCGTGATGCTGGAATATTCTCAGGTGACTTAATGATTGTTGACCGAAGTGTTAATCCGAAGTCTGGGGATGTCGTTATTGCGTTGGTGCATGGTGATTTGACCGTTAAACGCCTGACTGGTTCCCAACGGGGCTGGAAACTGACAGCAGCAAATCCTTCCTTTGCCGATATCTCCTTAACTGAACTAGGTTGTGAAATATGGGGCATCGTAACCCACAGCATTCGACAGCACTGTGACCGATAATGCCAACGTTTGCGCTAGTGGACTGCAATAACTTCTACGCTTCATGCGAGCGGGTATTTGAACCTCACTTGGTTGGTCGTCCAATCATCGTGTTGTCGAACAATGATGGATGCGTAGTCGCAAGGTCGGCGGAAGCCAAGGCGCTGGGGGTTGCAATGGGCACCCCTTTATTTCAGGTTCGCGATATTATCAAAAAGCATAGCGTTGTCGTGCGTTCATCCAACTATGCACTTTATGGTGACATGTCCGAACGAGTGATGAATATCTTATCTGCTTCGGCTCCAGATCATGAAGTCTATTCAATTGATGAAATCTTTTTAGATTTAGAACGTTTGGCAGTTTCTGACTTGAGTGAGTGGTGTCGGGACTTGCGGCAACGTGTGCGGCAATGGACGGGTATTCCCGTTTCTATTGGTGTCGGGCAAACCAAGACACTTTCTAAAATTGCCAACAAACTTGCGAAAGCAACAGCCGATGATGACGGCGTATTTATTCTAACCCCTAGGGTGATGCAGAACTGCTTATATAAAACGCAGGTTGGCGACGTTTGGGGCATAGGAAAACGATGGTCAAAAATGTTGTGCGGTCGAGGTATTGAAACCGCACTTGATCTTAAGAATGCACAGGATGGTTGGGTGCGGCAGCGCATGGGAGTTGTTGGTCTTCGCACGGTCCATGAACTTCGAGGGATTTCTTGCCATAATTTGGAGACTGTGACACCTGATAAAAAAACCACATGTTGTTCACGAACATTCGCTAGTGCGTCATCTGATAAAGACCAAGTGCAAAGTGCCGTCTTATCTTATGCAGAACGTGCCGTAGAGAAAATACGCCATGCAGGGCAGGTGTGCCGCGTCGTTCAAGTTTTTATCCGAACAGACAGATACGATGAGAATACTCCCCCATATTCTATATCAACATTAGAAACGTTAATGACGCCAACAGCAGATAGTCGTGTCGTAGTTGCTGCAGCCCTCAGAATATTTCAACAAATTTGGCGGAATGGTATTCCGTACAGGAAAGCTGGTGTTCTACTTTTAGAATTATCATCTGATAAAGACGTTTCGCCATCACTATTCGATGACCAGTTGAGCGGTAGTGAACCACTAATGGAAGCGTTAGATAAGGTCAATGCACGGTTTGGACGCGGTTCTATTGGGCTTGGATTATCGCCCAAGGGAGCAAAATGGCGTATGCGTCAGGAGCGTTTGTCACCTCGCTATACGACACGATGGTGTGATATTCCGCACGTCCAGATTGAGTAAATAGATGGATAGTATGAAACAAGCACTTTGCGAGACCTATAACAAAATAGCGGGTAGCAGACACCTTCTTCTTGCTAGTTGGTGAATGGGTTTTGGATGGGGAAACAATGAGAAAAAACCCAACTGTCACCGACTGTTAGGATCAGTTACATTGTCTCTACAGAAAAGTGGTATTTTATCGGGTTGCCATTCACGTCCACACTTTTGTAATATTAAATACCTTCAACGTTCTTAAACCTTGCATCTCTGTTAGGAATAAGGCCAGGCTCAAGCCAAAACCCATCTCTCGCAATTCGTATGTTTTTTTCAATCCTGGCATCACCAAAAAATGCAGCAGAATAGCTTCATCATTAGCTGCTACAGCCTCACCGCTCACGCTGACAGCCAGCAAGGTGGGTAAGATTAGTCATTTCACGCAACACCTAGTTGGCTAAGTGCAGATTTAGCCTGTGGGCTTGCTTTGGTCAGTACCCACGCAAGCCTGTATTACGTTTGAATTCTCGGCAGATCGTAGACTTATGAACACACACAATTAGTGCCGTCTCTGTCTGGTTCAGTCCCGCTTTCATTAATACCTGTGTCTGGTATCTTTGATCTTGGGTTAACTGTATGTAGCGTCTGATATGTGCCTCTTATTCTTGCCGGAACGAAAGGCCATGATGCTACCGCAGATTAACCTCTATTACGACACGTTGAGTTGTACTTAATTGTTGAATTTAGGTAATTAAACGAAGTATGGATACTAGTTAAAACCAATTTTAATCTTAAAATTCTAGGCGGATGCTCAAAATATTAAGGTTTACCACATGATGAAACACTTAGATGACGGTGGTATAATCCATCTACTAATATCATGTGAGGAACGGTTAACGCTGCTAGTCCAATAAATATAATACGAATAAATGCTACGTCGGCTGAGACCTGAAACATAGCCAGCCAAATTATCAATCCCCCCAGTGCCCAAGTGATACAAGTAAAACTAGCGATTTGAAGGCAAATATTTCTTAAAGGAATGGTATTTCTCAAAGGCAGCCAAATATTTCGAAAGTGACGGACTGAGTGAAGGCCACAAAAATAAATTGCAAAACTAACTAAAGGTGGAAGCTGTGAAAATAATATAAGCAAAACCAAAAGCTCGATAAACTCAAGACGCCATTTGGTGTCTAAGATTGCTTTGCATGTATAAAAGACTAAGACGATCAGAAAAATAATAGAAATAAAATCAATCATAACCCAAACTGGACCAGCATCCTTGCCAATAAGGAAAGCATAAATTTGTAGAACTTCTTCTTTATGGCTTTGGCTAATACCAACTATTACCACACATCCGTGGGCGTATCCTTGCACTAAAGACATCCATCCTTGCTTTGTGCGTGCAACGTCGAGACCAAAATGAATGATACTTATTGTCAAAAAAACCATCAGTGAGATTGTAGGGAATAGCATCCAAAAAAATATGACTAACACAGCCATTGCGATGTAAAGACCAAAGAATTTAAACAAGCTACTAGGCTGCCTTGTATAACCGATATATCCTGCAATTGCACCATCTGCAGCGCCATGGGGTAAGCCAATTAGTGAAATTGCCATAAGTGCAGCAAAGTCAAGATTGCTAAAATCTGAAATTAAAGAATTGAGCAATATTAAGCGCCTATTTTAAATTTTAAAAAAATTGCTATAAAGTAACCGTATAAATGATCTGATAAAAATCCACTTAGGCATCGAAAAAATCACCTTCAAGCGAAGGCGCCAACATGCTTCCCCACTCATAAATAAAGCGAATTCATCACCACTTAATGCATCGGCAAGCTGTATAAATATGTAGGGGGTGACGGCAGGCCATTCTTTAAGAACTTTTACAAACATTTGATCCATCCATAAATCAATGATTTTATGAGGTGAAGTGATTTTCATTAATTTGTTTTTGGTTTGAGCTGTTAAAATTGCTGCAGATATTTGCTTTTGAATGAAATAAAATGCGTAACCACTAGAAGGTTTGATTGCGCCGCCATTTCCACCGAGACCTACTACAGAAACATCTGAGCGCTCTAATAAGCCCATTGGAATCGCGCCTTTTTCAGTACGCTTCACTGAAACAACTTGCTTAGAATGACAACGTTTTAGGTAGTCTAAAATTGCTTTCTCAAAAAATTCATCAGGTTCTCTATCACAGCTAAACATAGTGGATTCGACAAGAGCTTCGCTATCAGAAAATGGTAAGATATATATAAAATGAATACCACGTGACTGATCACATCGGAAATCCATCATTGTTGCTACGGATGGATTAAAAGAACCACTTTTAGCCAACACCTCCCAACCTATAAAATGCTGCATCAGTTGTCCATGTGGGACTGGTTGCGGCCTGGTATCAAGAATTTGTACTTTATGATCGCTTGCTACTTTTGACTGACTAACAATTTTGACGCCGTGTGCAATTGCAAGCTCCTTGCACATAGAGGTCCAACGACTACGGTAAATGGCATGGTAGGGGTAGTTAGTTGAAGTGAGTACAACTGTTTTCTCATTAGTTACAACTTGCCAATTCTTCCAAGAACAATGAGAGAGCCCTGCTGCTGTATTAAGAATTGGGAGGTGCCAAAAACCCCATATGTGTTCCTGCTGTCGTGGAGCTCCTTCTGGGACAATCAATGTTAGCTGATGGTCTGGCAGCTCTCTCGCACGTGCTGCAAGTGAGAGCCCTGCGCATCCATCACCAATGATTTGTATAGCTGGCATAGATTAAATTACCATAATTTATTTGATATTTGGTAGTCCTTTAAGGGCAATGTGCAATGTGTAATCATGTGTTTCTGAATCCATTCGACTCCGACAAAAAATTAAGTTCATAATCGCCTTAAATGAGCATCTTAGCTTGGTAGCTTTGCTGGTAACCTGTCGACCCATATGCCAGCTGTAGCCTGATTGAGCAAGCTGCATACCGATCTCACGATAGACCTCAGCCGCAACAGCGATAGAAATACGAGCTCGCCAAGGTAAATATCTATAGCCGATGGCCCCACTTTGGTAATATTTATCTGCGAGCGTTAACAGCTGCATCACGGCTTTTTTGACAAGTAAATTTTCAGGAGAATTTACTTTTTTTGCGGCAATGCAAATTTCTTCAGGGGAGAGGTCTGACACCCACTCTCCTGGGATATAACGTCGATCCATACGGGCATCCTCTAAAACGTCACGGGCAATATTTGTTAATTGCATGCCAATGCCAAGGTCGATAGCATATGATTTGGCTAGAGGATTATGACAATTCAAAGTTTCACACATCAATAGACCAACAGTCCCTGCAACGCAGTAAGCATATCTAAGTAAATCCCGCTCAGAGTTTAGGCGAATTATCCCTCCCGCATCTTGAACCAATCCATCTAATAAGGCAGAAAGAACTGGCCTCAAAGATGACACATCATGGGGGAAAAATTCAAACCCAGAGGAAGCGAAATCATAATCTTCATTGCTTGATTGAAGCTCAGATTGCAGCTGAGTAAGGCGAGCTTCTCCACCCGGTATGTCGCCATCTGCCAGGTCATCAAGAATCCGGCAAAATGCATATAATCTAGCTGCTTTTTTTCTATCGTAAGGGGATAGAAAAATGCTCGCCCAGTAAAAGCTGCGACCATTTATTGATAGAGACTGAAACGGTGTTATTTTTTCGTTTGGGTGCATCAATTATTCAACGCTACATCAATAGACCAAATACCTCTAGGGTAGAAATTTGACAGTTTAGGGAAAAATTTCCTCTTTATCGATAAGGTTCTCAACAACTTTTGCAGAACATAACACACCAGGGATGCCTGCACCTGGATGCGCACCAGCAGTAGAAAAATACAAATTTGGAATATGTGGGTCACGATTGTGGTAGCGAAACCAAGCTGATTGGGAAAATATTGGCGAAATTGAAAATCCAGCACCGTGCATGGATCTATAGTCTTTTTTGAAGTCTTCTGGTGTCATCCAAAAGTCATCAGTAATGCAAGATTTAAGATCGGGCATTATAGTAGCCTCTAGCTCATCTATTATACGTGATCGTAACCATGAGCCTTTTATCTTCCAATCAATATCGGCAAGAAGGTTAGGGACTGGGCATAAAACATAAAAGCTGTCACATCCGTCAGGTGCAAAACTAGGGTCTGTGGCAGTCGGTCGATGAATATATAATGAGAAATCATCGCTAAGTAATTTCCGGTCAAATATGTCCCTTAATAACTCTTTAAATCGTGGCCCCATCCAAATTGTGTGGTGGGCAAGATTAGGATAAGTTTTTCGTGTACCAAAAAACAACACGAAGAGGCCCATTGAGTATTGATTTAAAGAGGTGGGTAAAATGCGTTTTCTGCGCGCAACTGATTTTGGCAACATTTCACTATAAACGGTTGGTGGATCAGCGTTACAAATAATACGGTTAGCGTTAAAGGATCTTCCATCTCTGCTTCGACAACCTGTTGCACGACCATTTTTTATAATTATCTCTGTAACGTCAGTATTTGTAACAACATTCACCCCAGTTCGCTCCATAAGCCGGTATAATTCACTGACAATCTTACCCGTCCCACCCATGCAGAAATAGACACCCCATCGACGTTCCAAATAATGAATTAAGCAATAAATTGAGGTTGTACTAAAAGGATTTCCACCCACTAGTAGTGGATGAATTGAGAATGCTTGTCGTAGTAAGGGATGCTTAATATGACTTCTAACCATTCCATCAACAGTTCTATAACACCTTAATCTTATTAGTGATGGTAGCTGTTGGAGCATGGTAAAAAAATTAGTGAACGGTTTTGTTGAAAGCTTTTCAAAACCAATCTCAAAAATACTCTTTGAAGCAGCAAGAAGTCTATCATATCCAGCAACATCAGCAGGATTAAAACGTTTAATTTCCTTCTTTGTGTCCTCAATACTTGCCCTGTAATCGAATTTATGGCCTCCATGAAAATAGAACCTATACCAAGGGTCTAATTCTTTAAATTCAAGATAGTCAGAGCGCTTTTCTCCAAATAATTCATATAATTCATCGAATAAGAATGGAGCCGTAATGACTGTTGGACCGGCATCATGTGTGAAACCACCCCTTGAAAAAACTTGCGCCCGGCCGCCAATTTCAGGTAATCGGTCAAGGAGAGTAACAGAAAACCCTTTGGCACGCATCCTTAACGCTGCCGCAATACCACCAAAGCCAGCACCAATCACTAGAATATCACTTGAATTATCTTCTTTTGGTAAGACAACGTTTTGATGGAGTTTATTAGGTTGTGACGGCATATTTACTAGGGCACCTCTAAAAATACCCGACTGACACAGAGTTGGCCAATATAGGGCCCCGCTGAAGTTCTTTAACCGGGATTTTCAGGATTGCCT
>Ga0075109_1002165_pt1 | contig 11177 bp, 10 predicted proteins | sample AntAceMetag02UKD_FD_69798 | JGI IMG/M metagenome (GOLD analysis project Ga0075109, IMG submission 69798) | Saline lake microbial communities from Ace Lake, Antarctica - Antarctic Ace Lake Metagenome 02UKD | ecosystem: Environmental > Aquatic > Non-marine Saline and Alkaline > Saline | place...
ACGAAATCAGCCGTTATCGGAGAGATTCCTCCCAGGTCATCGATCCCTGATTCCAGCAACGTATCAAGGTCATCGGTCAAATTTGGAGGAGCCTGCAAGTGCACACTGGCTGGAAGGATTTCCCTTGCAATGGCAATAGTTTCCAGGAACGCTTGCGGTGAACACGCTGGCCAATTGCGCATTTGCGTATCTTGTTTTGGGACAAAATTTTGGACAATTACTTCCTGAACGTGACCATACTTTTCATGTGCCGTCGCAATTGCCTCTAGTGCCGCGACCCGATCTTCTCGTGATTCCCCGATCCCCACCAAAATTCCCGTCGTGAAAGGGATCTGAAGTTCACCCGCCGCATTCAAAGTTGCTAAGCGGCGTTCGGGGGTCTTGTCGGGCGCACCCCGATGCGCTGCGAGATCAGGATTGAGGCTCTCGATCATCATGCCTTGACTTGGGGAGACAAGCCGTAGCAAAGACAAATCCGCGTGGTCCAACGCACCTGCATTCGCATGAGGGAGCAGACCTGTCGCGTCCAGCACCTCCTGTGCTGCCGCTACCAAATAATCAACCGTGCTGGTGAAGCCATTTTGGTCCAGCCACTCTCGAGCCTGGGGGTAACGAAACTCGGGGTACTCTCCCAAAGTGAACAAAGCTTCGTGGCAACCGGCTGCCGAACCCGCATTTGCGACTTCAAGGATCGACTCGGTACTGAGGTACGGGCTTTCCACTCGATGTGGTGCCTTAGCGAATGTGCAATAGCCGCACCGATCTCTGCATAAAGATGTGAGTGGAATAAAGACTTTTGGTGAGTACGTGATTATTCCCGACATTGCCCAAGCCTACTCACCCACTTTTGGTTCAGCAGAAGTCGCAGATGAGTGCCTGCTACCTAGCCTGAGACGCCGACATGCATGGGGTTGAATTCACGAACACTTGCGCGGGAGGCGGTCCATGTCCAACCAGGCTCTCGCTTTGGCGCGGTCTCGGTCACAACCTCAAGGCCCACTTCTGCAGCGTTACCAAAATTGTCATCGACGTGAATCAGGTTGTCGTAACCTAAGTGCTCCAGCATCGAGACCACGGCAGAAGCGCGATACCCCGAGCCGCAGTACACATACACGTCTTTATCGCGCGGAATATCACCGAGACGATCCATGACTTCATAGAACGGGATAAATTCGGCGCCCCGAACGTGTCCGCCTTCCCACTCAAGAATCTGGCGGGTGTCAATCACCATCGCATCGGGATTTGCGGTCCATTCATCCCGCACTGTTGCAAAATCAACCCTGCGGGTCACTGCGGGAAGCTCACCGTCTTCGAGCCAGAATCTTGGGTCGCCAACGGCATGTGCTTTTGGCACTGAGATACCAACGCGCACTAGTTCACGCATGGCAGCTTCTACTTGCTGGGTGGTTGCGCCAACCAGAGTGACCGGTGTTCCCCAAGGCATCATCCAGGCAAGGTAATTAATGAATGCACCGTCAAGATCAAAGTTCACCGCTCCAGGAATGTGTCCTTGGCTGAAAACTTCACGTGAACGCAGATCGACAATCCACTCGCCACGGGCGATTGCAGCGCGCAACGCTTCGGGATCTGCTTGCTTGGGCAACTCAAGATCAACATCTGCTGGGCCAGCAGCGTTGGCAGGACCCATATGTGCGTAATACGCGGGGAATACGTCCAGTCCACCAAGGACTACCTCAACAAAGTCCGATTCGTTTTGGGTCAAAGCCGGGTTACCGAGCTTCTCTTTACCGATTGTAGATTCATAGCCGCCAGCAGCCTGGGTTGCCGAGCAGAAAGATCCAAATCCGTGGGTGGGAAACACGCCGGTTTCACCTGCAAGATCTGTCGCCAGCCGCTGAACTGAGTTCCACTGGTCGTGGGCCTGCTTCTTGGTGAGTTCGGGTGAGACTAGGTCTGGACGCCCAACACTGCCAAACAACATTGACCCGCCGGTGAAAACCGCACCCGGGTGACCGTCCTTGGACGCTGCAAAAGAAATGTGGTGCGGGGTGTGACCGGGCGTGTGAATAACGGCAACATCGAATTCGCCAACAGTGAATGAGTCACCGTCGCTCACCGCCCGAACAAACGGTTCGCTCAGATAATCAAGTTCGACATCCCCTGGGACCACGTAGGTTGCACCGTGCTTGCGTGCAAGTTCAAATCCACCGGTTACGTAGTCGTTGTGAACGTGTGTCTCCGCGACGTGGGTCACTTTTAATCCGTGCTCAGCGAGCACCTGCTCAACTCGATCAATATCGCGCTGGGGGTCAACGACGAGCGCCGAAACACCGTCATGGACAACATAGCTGCGGTCACCAAGACCTGTTGAGTCAATTACTACGACGTGCGGTGCACTCGTTGATGTCATTTATTTAACCTCTCGCGAATATTTACCGATGAATTTTTTAAGGTGAAAAACTATTTTTGAACCGGAAGGCCATTGGCACGCCACGCAGATGTTCCGCCTTCAACGTTGATCACTGGGTACCCATGGCGGGTGAGGTAATCAGCCGCTTGCCAAGATCGGCTACCAGATTCGCAGATCAACCACACGGGGTCTTTCATGTCGATTTCGTTCATGCGAAGCGGAATCACACTCATGGGGATATGAACTGCCTCAGGTACGTGCCCTGCGTCAAATTCATGACGCTCACGGACATCGACAACTTTTTCACCGCGGGTCAGTGCTGCCTGAAGGTCCATGATTCCAGCTGATTTCACAGTATTCATATTGCTCATATTGCTCATTACTTGATGTGCCTCTCAATAGATCGTGAAAGGAACTATACCCCCTAGGGTATGCAGATGTCTAGTTAACCCTGATGAATTAGTTAACTGAAGTCCACGGTGAGCGGGGCATGATCACTCCAGCGTTCGGCGTAGGTGGCGGCTTTGCCCACCACAGCTGTCTTGGCCCTCCCAGCCAACTCCGGGGTTGCAATTTGGTAGTCGATCCGCCAGCCCCCATCGGTGTCGAATCCCCTGCCCCGCCAGGACCACCAGGTGTAAGGCCCAGGACCTTCGCCCCCCAGCTCCCGCCCTAGGTCGGTCCAAGAACCACCAAACCAGCGGTCGAGGTGCGCGCGCTCTTCTTCGAGGAAGCCCGACTTCCCCCTGTTTCCCTTCCAATTCTTTATATCAACTTCTCGATGCCCAATATTGAAATCCCCACAGACCAAGGCTTCCCGCCCATTCCGATTAGCAGATCGGGCCAATGCGGCCAGTCGCTTGTCGACTCCCGCAAGAAATGCGAACTTGGCAACCTGCTTTGGAGTGTCGACCTCCCCTGAATGAATGTAGGTCGAGACCACCGTCACGGGTCCGACTCCTGAATCAAAATCACATTCAATCCAACGACCCTGACCGTCGATATCGGCATTCTTCACGTCAATTCGAATAGCACTGGGCGTCTCGCGGGAAAGCACCGCAACTCCCGCCCGCCCAAGGTCGGGTGCTGGCGCGTGAGCCACTTTCCAGTCAGCGAGCACCGAAGTGTTCAACACTTCCATTAACTGGTCAGTTGTCGCACGGACTTCCTGCAGGCAAATAACATCTGCACCATTTTCGGCGAGCCATTCGAGTCCACCTCGTCGAGCTGTTGCCCTGATACCGTTGACATTTGCCGTAACTACTCGAAAGCTCACTCGTTACTCCCTGACATTTCACTCCCTGACATTTCACTGACTGACATTTCACTTGCTTGTTTCATAGCCTGAATCAACACTTCCGGCGGTTGTGCACCCGAGAGCCCGACTCTTTCATTGAATACAAAAAACGGAACACCGGTTGCCCCGATTTCGCGCGCTTGAGCTTCATCTGCACGAACGACATCCAGATACGCGTCGCTACCGAGTACTGAATCAGCGTCTTCTTGGCACATGCCGGCTTCAACGGCAAGCGTGCCAAGAGTGGCAGGGTCGCTCACACACAGACCATCACGTAATGCGCCCATGGCAAATCGAGTGGCAACGAGCCCGCCCAATTCTAGGTCACTTTCCTGTGCGGCCTGAATGAGTCGATGCGCGTCAAGGGTTGAGGTCGGTAGTTGCTTGGGGAGATCAAAAACCAAACCAAGGTTTGCCGCCCGCTCGGTCATGGAGTTAACCATTGAACTGGCATCTGCTTCGCTCATGCGATATTTGGCCGCAAGGGTTTCCACCATGGAGCGAGAACAGTCCGCGACCGCATTGGGGTCTAACTCAAATGCCCGCCAGTAGATCTGCACTTCACGACCTGATCGTTGGATCGCCTGTTCTAGGTGGGCCTTTCCAATCATGCACCATGGGCAGACAACGTCCGACCACATGTCAATGCGGACTTTTTGATTCATAGTGAAGTCAATTCCTGATGTTTTTTCTCCAATGCGACGAATGTCAATGCTTCACTCACGGCACCCGATGCAGCAAAAAGTGCCATTCCGATCCCGCGCCGGTATGAAACCTTGCCCGACTTCGCGGCAACAACAAATGCCACAACGTCAGTAGAGTCACTGATGGCCTGGGCCAAAATCCAGCCAGACGGATCTTCATTGCGGCGCCATGCTCGAATCGCACCAATACCAATGGCTATCTCTCTAGCCCCCGCAAGCCGGGTCAGCCAACGGGAGTCATGTGCTGTGTCAGAGTCGATACCCAGTCCTTTGGCCAAACCATTGGGATTCACAATCAAGCCGGCACCAATAACGATTCGGCCTGCGCCCAGGATTGGAAAAATACGAGGGGGAACTTCACCCGGAAATCTGGTCATGGTTGAGGTTAGTACGCGGGTACGCTTTACTTGCGCCCATGACCTCATTTCGCGCCGTGCGCCTTGCCCAACGTCCCACCGGACTTCCCAGCACTGACACGTGGGCCATCCAGGCAGAGGAACTCCCCGCACTTTCAGCCGGCGAGTTCGCCGTCAAGATTGAATTCATTTCACTTGACCCAGCCATGCGCGGCTGGCTCGACGACCGCCCCTCCTACCTCCCCCCTGTTGAGATTGGCGCGATCATGCGCGCGGGATCTGTGGGAACCGTCACAGATTCACTCAATCCACGTTTTCCCGTCGGGGCTCAAGTAGTCGGAACATTTGGTGCAACCGAGATCGCAATTTCCGATGGCACCGGTGTAAATGTCATCAGTTCAGATCTGGCACCGCTGCCGACCTTTCTCGGAGCACTTGGCATGACCGGTATGACGGCCTACTTCGGACTCTTTGAATTAGGCAAGCCGCGCGCTGGCGACGTAGTCGTTGTCTCTGCAGCCGCTGGAGCTGTTGGAAGCATTGTCGGGCAGATTGCAAAGATCAATGGTTGCACCGTGATCGGCATAGCTGGCGGCAAGGATAAATGTGACTATGTCACGGATTCCCTCGGTTTTGACTACTGCATTGACTACAAAGAAGAAACCGGAATGCGCAAACAGCTTGCGGCAGCCCTCAAAGCTGTTGGAGGCAAAGGCGTTGACGTGTACTTTGACAACGTCGGTGGCGAAATCCTCAACGCGAACCTCGCCTTCCTGTCCTTTGGTGCGCGAGTTGTCATTTGTGGCGCTATCTCCCAATACAACGCCACCGAAATTACTCCCGGACCAAGTAACTACATGAACCTACTGGTCAAGCGCGCAACCATGACCGGCTTCCTCGTCTTTGACTACGCATCGCAATTCAGTGTTGCCCAGCGCCGTATGGGAACCTGGATTGCCCAAGGAAAAATCACCGCCCCCGAGACAATCGTTGAAGGAAGCATCGAGGACTTTCCTGCCACCTTGAATCGCCTCTTCGCTGGAGAGAACTTGGGTAAGTTGGTTCTCCAGATTTCGTAACCACCCTTGGATAGTCGCCCTTGGGTAATCACCATTGGATTGGGCTGCAGGGAACGAACTGATCTGTGCGGCTCATGGGACCCTGCGTTCACTTATGAGGTCGTAAATAACCATGAAATAGTAAAATGTTATGTTAGTATTTCATGGTGATTAAACGTTGGGCACAGGAAGTCGTGAATTCTGCGCTGGAGACATTTCCTGCGGTAGCACTACTCGGGCCACGACAAATCGGAAAGACGACGCTCGCTCGCGCGCTTGAGGGCTCCGGAGCAATCGCAACCTATTTGGACCTTGAGCGTCCATCTGACGCTGCAAAACTCACTGACGCGGACTCATACTTGCGCGGGAAATCCGGTGGGCTCGTAATTATCGACGAAATCCAACGAAAGGCAGACCTATTCCCGCTCCTGCGCGGCGTCATTGATGAACAACGCCGCACCGGTAACGGCAATGGCGCGTTTCTGCTTTTAGGTTCAGCTTCTTTAGAACTTGTGGGAGCCGCAAGCGAAAGCCTTGCCGGACGACTGGCCTATGTTGATCTAACATCCATCACACCTGCTGAATCCCTGAGCGCAAATATCAGTCAAGAGCAGACTTGGCTGCGAGGTGGCTTTCCCAACAGCCTCCTCGCGAAAAGTGATCCTCAGAGCCTGCAATGGCGCGAGTTCTTCATTCGATCATTCTTGGATCGCGAAGTACCAATGTTTGCTCCCAGAATTCCAGCCGAAACCCTTTCAAGGCTGTGGCAAATGGTGGCGCACAACTCTGGAGGGGTGCTCGATTCCACATCACTCTCGACCTCACTTGGGATTTCTGGTCCGACAGTTTCTCGCTATCTCGACCTGCTAGTTGATTTAGGCATGGTCCGGCTCCTCAGACCATGGACAACCAATGTTGCTAAACGAGTAGTGAAAAGACCAAAAGTGTTTATTCGAGACACCGGGATCCTTCACGCACTCCTGGCAATCGAAACAATGGAAGAATTACAAGGACATCCCGTAATTGGACACAGTTTTGAATCCCTCGTGGTTGAGTCATTGACAACATCGCTAGCCACCAATATTCGGGGTACTTCATGGGAAGTCTTTTACTACCGCACTCATCAGGGGTCCGAGATGGATCTCGTCCTTGTCAAAGGTGGTGTGCCAAAGATAGCCGTGGAGATCAAATATTCGACATCACCGAAGCTCACCCAAGGGTTCCGTAATTCACGGGAAGACTTAGGAGTTGCACACACTTACGTCGTCTACCCAGGTGTTGAACGCTATCCAGCGGGCCCCGGCGTGGAAGTTATCTCCCTGATCGAATTACAGAATATATTTCACACCATGTGAAGCGGGGATCAATCTCAAAGGGAACCTGTCTTGGTTTTTTTCCAATTGACTAAGGTTCTGCATATGTCCAAAGTTCTCGCATCTTTGCCCGTTGGCGAACGGGTTGGTATTGCTTTCTCCGGTGGTTTGGACACTTCGGTGGCCGTGGCCTGGATGCGTGAGCATGGAGCGATCCCTTATACCTACACCGCTGACCTGGGCCAAGCCGACGAACCCGATATTGACTCGGTTCCCGGCCGAGCGGGCCAGTACGGGGCCGAACAAGCTCGCCTGGTCGATTGTAAATCGGCATTGGTCGAGGAAGGCCTAGCCGCGATTGCATGTGGTGCCTTTCATATTCGTTCCGGTGGTCGCACCTACTTCAACACAACTCCTCTAGGCCGCGCAGTCACAGGGACATTACTCGTTCGGGCCATGCTCGAAGACGGAGTGAGCATTTGGGGTGACGGTTCAACCTATAAGGGCAACGACATTGAGCGGTTCTACCGCTACGGACTACTCGCAAACCCCGAATTGCGAATCTATAAGCCGTGGCTTGACGCGCAGTTTGTCACCGAGTTGGGCGGACGCCACGAAATGAGCGAGTGGCTCAAAGAACGTGATCTCCCCTACCGTGACAGTACCGAGAAGGCGTACTCAACGGATGCGAATATTTGGGGGGCCACTCACGAAGCCAAGAGCCTAGAACTCTTAAGCGAATCGATGGAGATCGTTGACCCGATCATGGGTGTGAAGTTCTGGGATCCATCCGTTGAAATCAAGACCGAGGACATCACTGTTGAGTTCATCCAGGGTCGACCTGTCGCGATCAACGGGCGAACATGTGAATCAGCGGTGGACCTAGTCCTTGAAGCCAATGCAATTGGCGGTCGGCACGGTCTTGGCATGGCCGACCAGATCGAAAATCGAATCATTGAAGCGAAATCTCGTGGGATCTACGAGGCCCCAGGAATGGCGCTTCTATTTATTGCCTATGAACGACTGCTGAGTGCCATTCACAACGAAGACACGATCGCGAACTATCACGCTGAGGGTCGGCGTTTGGGTCGTCTTCTCTATGAAGGGCGCTGGCTCGACCCACAAGCTCTGATGCTGCGGGAGTCACTCATGCGTTGGGTTGCCTCTGCTGTCACCGGAAGCGTCACGCTTCGCCTGCGCCGAGGTGACGACTATTCAATAATCAGCACGGACGGTCCTGCATTCAGTTACCACCCGGAGAAACTTTCCATGGAGCGCACCGAAAATGCAGCCTTCGGTCCCACGGATCGAATCGGTCAACTCACCATGCGCAACCTTGATATTGCCGACACCAGAAGCAAACTCGAGTTGTATGCGGGGCAGGGTCAACTCCTTGACGGTCACGTGAACCTGGTGGGCACTTTAAAGCCAGGAGGGGCAAAAGCAATTGTCGGAAAAGCAACAACTTCGCAATCACCCGACGAAGCGCTATTAGAACGTGCATCCTTCGACCTTGGCGCTGACTAATACCTGAACTAAGAGCCTCACAAAAACCTTGCAGTACCAACGCTTGACTGGCTACACTTGTATACATGGGATTTGGAACTGTCTCACAGAGTACGACACTTCAGTGGCGGGATCGAAAGCGTTATCTGTGGTTGGTCGCAATCACGATGCCAACACTGCTTTTCCTGGCAATCGGCATGTACTCCCTAACCGGGTGGGCCGCGTGGTTCTGGATCGGACCGATTTTCATTCTCGGGATTGTTCCAATCATTGACCTGGTCTCGGGCCGAGATATTTCTAACCCTCCCGCAGAAATAATCGCAGAGCTCGAAGCCGACCGCTACTACCGAATCTTGACCTACGCGTACCTCCCCCTTCAATACGCCGGCTTTGCTGCTGGCTTTTACGTGATCGCCAACTGGGATCTATCCACACTCACGAAAATTGGTTTCGCAATCTCCATTGGCATGATTGGTGGGATCGGGATCAATACCGCCCACGAGCTTGGTCATAAAAAAGAAAACTACGAACGTTGGCTGTCCAAGATCGCCCTGGCCCAGAGTTTTTACGGCCACTTCTTTATCGAACACAATCGCGGACACCATGTTCGAGTTGCCACACCGGAAGATCCTGCCAGTAGTCGCTTGGGTGAAAACTTCTACCGTTACTGGCCCCGCACGGTATTCGGCTCATTAAAGAGTTCGTGGAATCTGGAGAAGAATCGAATCGGTCGGCGCAAAAAACACCCATTCCGGATCGGCAATGACAACATCAACGCCTGGCTTATGTCTGTTGCCCTGTGGGCTTTCATGCTTGTCTGGCTTGGAATCGGGATCCTTCCCTACCTGGTCATTCAAATGCTGATTGCCATCACCTTGCTGGAAGCTGTTAATTACCTCGAGCATTACGGAATGCTTCGGCAAAAAGTGAAGTCCGGGGACCGTGAACGCTATGAGCGTGTTGACCCCAGCCACAGTTGGAACTCAGACAACATTGCCACCAACGTATTGCTTTACCATCTTCAACGTCATAGTGACCATCACGCGCAACCCACCCGGCGTTACCAAGCATTGCTTTCCTATAAAGAGAGCCCAGTCCTACCGACCGGCTATGCCGGCATGATTCTCTTGGCTTTGATTCCGCCGGCCTGGAATCGAGTAATGGATCCGCGAGTTCATAATCACTTTGATGGGGACCTTTCACGGGCAAATATTGCACCAGGGAAAAAGGAAAAACTGCTCACAAAGTACCCGGTTAAATCGGGCGCTAATCTTCCTACCGACAGAGAAAACCCATCTCGCGCAGGTGAGCACTTAATTTCGGCTCAATGCCCCGGTTGCGCGTACACCTACCGTGTCGAGCAAGGCGACCCTCGTGAAGGGTTTGCCGCTGGAATGCCCTTCTTTTCGATCCCAGATCCATGGAACTGCCCGGACTGTGGCGTATGCAACAAGAACGATTTCACCCAATTACAAGAACAGCAGGCTCGCTAGGCGCTTACGTGACGCCCTTGCTTGCGGTCCCAACCGTATTTCGCAACGGCGAGTGCGCCCACGAGTAACTGCGGCAAGAACCAACCCAACCGCCACAGCAGGTCTGCTGCCACCGCGGTGGAACTGTCAACCCCGAATGCAATAAGTAGCGCAATGAGTGCTGCGTCAACAGTCCCCAATCCCCCTGGAGTGATCGGGAATGCGGTGAGTACCAATGCCACGGAAAATGCAGCGAATAGTTCAACGAGGGAAAGTTCAGCGTGAGTGACACCGAGTCCTTCTAAAGCTGCCCACAGCACCAACATCGGTGCCATTTGAGCCGCAACATTTGTGATTGTTAGCGCTTTCCAACGCGTCTTGATCAATTCCGATGCTTGATCGTGGAACTGAACCAGAATGGCCGTCACATCGGGTGACTTCTTCTTGAATTTACCCAAAACGGCATTGAGTGGCTTCTGTGCCCAACTGCCAATTTTGCGGGCAGCACTTTCACTTCGAAGTACCGCGACAATAAGAATCACCGAGATAATGACAGCGGTTAAACCAATCATGGCGGTTGTGACAAAACCACCGGTTGATCGCCCTTCGAGTACAAGCAGCGTCACAGCGATTGAGGGTGCGCCAAGTGTGAACAGGTATGTGAAAATCGCATCTGCTGATACGGCGGCCGCCGCACGGGCTTGAGGCACGCCGTACTTTGCCAACACCGCGTATTGAGTTGCCACAGCCACTGCCCCGCCACCGGGGATGATATTGCTCAAGGTAAAGCCAGCCTGCCGGCTTAAGGACGCATGCAGGTAGCTCAGTGAACGAATTGCAGCGATCGCAGTGAGCGGGTAGATCGCAATATTTATTAACGATGCAACCCCGATCATTACCTTCCAGAATGTGTCAATGGACCCAAGTTCGGTGAAAGCTTTGCTGTATTCCCCGGCATTTTGACCAATAAACCAAATCAGCAGCACCATCACGATCAGCCCTACTACTGCACTGATGATCATGCCCTTGCGGCTTTTCTTGACCGGCACCCCTGAATCACTCACGTGGGGAGCCTAACCGCTGTAGTGCGCTTGCATCCA
>Ga0075109_1002168_pt1 | contig 11165 bp, 8 predicted proteins | sample AntAceMetag02UKD_FD_69798 | JGI IMG/M metagenome (GOLD analysis project Ga0075109, IMG submission 69798) | Saline lake microbial communities from Ace Lake, Antarctica - Antarctic Ace Lake Metagenome 02UKD | ecosystem: Environmental > Aquatic > Non-marine Saline and Alkaline > Saline | place...
TGGTGACAACGTTGAGATGACGGTGAAGCTTGGCAAGCCGATTGCTATGGACGAAGGTCTTCGCTTCGCCATCCGTGAAGGTGGCCGCACTGTTGGTGCCGGCCGCGTCATCAAGATCCTTAAGTAAGCAATTTCTGACGACAAGGGTCGGCTCGGTTAGTCCGAGCCGATCGTTGTGCCGTCACCACCCGTCGCCCTGGCGACGAACACGAAAGCGAGCCAGACATGGCCAAGAATGACAAGCGGGTCAAAGTGACCCTGGAATGCACCGAGTGCAAAGAGCGCAACTACATCACGATGAAGAGCAAGGTCAATGACCGTGAACGCCTCGAGATGAACAAGTACTGCTCGCGTGAGCGCAAGCACACTCTCCACAAGGAGACTCGCTGAGAACACAGTGAGGGCGAGTCGGTGGCATCCGTTGCCGACCCGGCCTCACCGGATGCGCTGGTACCCTGGTGCGTCCAACCGAGGGCAGTAGCTCAATTGGCAGAGCACCGGTCTCCAAAACCGACGGTTGTGGGTTCAAGTCCCTCCTGCCCTGCAAGTTTCACCGGGATACCGATGATGACCAAACCACTCGAACACGAGAGAACGCAGTAACAACGTGTCACTTGATGATCTGAACCGTGAACAGAAGCGACAGCTCCGCAAAATGGGTGCCCTCGATGAAGATGGCAGGGCTACTCGCGCGCCGCGCCAGCAGGTGAAGAAAGACCAGCGCGTTGGCGCCCTCCAGTACTTGCGTGAAGTGCGTGAGGAAATGCGCAAGGTCGCCTGGCCAAAGCGTCCAGAGGTCACTCGCTATTCCATCGTCGTTGTCATCACGGTCGTGTTTTACACGGCACTTGTCGGCGGATTCGACTACCTGTTCGGGCAATTGTCCGAGTGGTTCTACCGAGCATCATGAGCGACGAGATGACAGACCACAACATGCCCCAAAGCAGCACCGACGACACCGGATCCACCGGGACCGACGCCTTGGCTGCGCTTGACGCGGAACTTGACTCGGTCCTCGACGCCGCCAGCACGTCTGCGGCCGCTCTCGAAGGTGCCGCCGAAGAACTCGCCGCCGACGCCGAGGCAGCTCACGCGCCCGCCGATCTCCTTCCCTCGGGCGACACCGACGTGCTCGCCGGTGCCGAGACCGAAGCATCGGTTGGCAGCTCCGTCAGCGCCGACGCCGTGCTCCCGACCGGTGACATCGATGTCACGGCCGGGCCAGGCGACGATGCTGCTGACGACTCTGACGACTCTGACGATGCCACCGACGATGCCACCGACGATGCTGACGATGCTGGAGCAGCAACCGATGAGGTTGCTGCCGCCGAAGCAGTCGAAGAGGAGCCGTATGACGATCCGCTGCTCCGCCCGGGCCAGTGGTACGTCGTACACACCCAGTCGGGCTACGAGAAGAAGGTCACCGCGAACCTCAACGCGCGCATTCAGTCGATGAACATGGAAGACAAGATTTACGAGATTGTCATTCCGATGGAAGAAGTCGACGAGTTCAAGAACGGCAAGAAGCAGACCGTCTTGAAGAAGGTCTTTCCGGGCTACCTGCTGGTCCGTTGCCAGATGGACGACGAGTCTTGGTACTGCGTCCGCAACACGCCGGGCATTACCGGCTTCGTTGGCCAGGCCGTCAAGGGCCAGAAGCCCACGCCGCTCTCGCGTCGTGAGGTCAAGACCTTCCTGTCCCCGAAGACCAGCGCCCAAGCCGACGCACCGCGTCGCAAGGCCAAACTCGACTACGAAGAAGGCGAGAGCGTCCGTGTGAAGGAAGGCCCATTTGCCGACTTCACCGGTGAAATCGCCGAAATCAACGCCGACCACCTCAAGCTCAAGGTTCTCGTCAACATCTTCGGTCGTGAGACCCTGGTGGAGATGGACTTCAGCCAAGTTGCAAAGCTCTAGCTCGTCACCAACTCTGATCAGCGTCGTTCGCTGACTGACACTGAAAAGAAACCCTCGAGAGAAGAAATCACATGGCCAAGAAAAAAATCCTCACCGTCGTCAAGATCCAAATCGAAGCTGGCAAGGCGAGCCCCGCCCCGCCGGTCGGTACCGCGCTCGGACCGCACGGCATCGCGATTATGGACTTCGTGAAGGCGTACAACGCCCAGACCGAGGCTCAGGCCGGCACAGTCGTGCCGACCGAGATCACGATCTACGACGACCGTACGTTCACCTTCGTTCTGAAGACGCCGCCCACTTCGACGCTGATCCGCCAGAAAGCCGGCCTCGCGAAGGCTGCGAATAACCCGGGCTCAGAAATCGCCGGCAACATCACTGAGGCTCAGGTCGAAGAGATCGCCACGATCAAGATGCCTGACCTCAACGCCAACGACATGGAGGCAGCAAAGCTCCAAGTTCGTGGCACGGCTCGATCAATGGGGATCACCGTCAGCTGATTCGCTGGGCGAATCAGCTCACGCTGTTCCCCTTCGAACGATCCTCGGCGGCTCCGCCGCCACTGCGACTGCGTCGCAGCCACCAAGTCCTCAGGCTTTGCCTGAGCCGTCGCCTTCGGCGCCGGGAAAACCCCCATCCGACTGCCACCATGTGGCAGGCGGCTGGTTCACTGAACAACCACACACAGTCTCGACCGGCTCACCTCGACCGGCGGACTTACTACTGAGGGAGACATATATGTCAGGCAAGAAATTTCTCGACGCATCGAAGAAGTTTGATCGTGAAACGATGTACACCCCGACAGACGCAGTGCGTCTGGCAAAAGAGACCGCAACGGCGAAGTTCGACGAATCTGTCGACGTGTCGTTCCGTCTCGGCATCGATCCCCGCAAGGCCGAGCAAATGGTGCGTGGCACCGTCGCTCTCCCGCAGGGAACCGGCAAGGACGTTCGCGTCGCCGTGTTTGCTTCGGGCGAAGCAGCTGATGCTGCTCGCGAAGCTGGCGCCGACATCGTGGGCGCCGACGACCTGTTCGAACAGATCGAGGGCGGCATGATGGACTTCGATCTCGTCATCGCAACGCCGGACATGATGCCGCTCGTCGGTCGTCTCGGCCGCACGCTCGGCCCGCGCGGCCTGATGCCGAACCCCAAGACCGGCACCGTTACCCCCGACGTCGCCAAGGCCGTCACGGAGTTCAAGGGCGGCAAGGTTGAGTACCGCACCGACCGGTACGGCAATGTTCAGCTCACCGTTGGCAAGGCCAGCTTCACCCCTGAAGCGCTCGCCGAAAACCTCTTCGCCGTGATCGACGAGATCCAGCGGGCGAAGCCTGCTTCGGCCAAGGGTCGTTACATCCAGAAGATCACCGTTTCGTCGACGATGGGCCCCGGAGTGAAGATCGACATCCAGCGCCTCAAGCCTGTCCTGCCTGGCGAAGGCTGATTCAGTCCTTCTCGTACACGTGGCGCCGTGCGCCGCGTCCACGAACTGAACGAGTGCCCGCATCTCGGTGCGGGCACCCGTCGTTTTCGAGCGCAGGCGGCCCTTGCGAACACCGAGTCGATGCGTTGTTTGGGCGATTGCTCCTACCGACACCGCAATCGCATGCGTAAAACGTCGGTCAACCAAACCCGCACGCGTGGAAGGGCTGCGCGCGAGTCGTAGAGTTACTGACTGTAAAACAGGTCGCTCGCCAGAGACCGTTGGTCTGATTGTCAGTGATGGCAGTCAGGTAATGGAGTTCACTCCGCCAACCGAGGTGCATACCCCCAAGAAACGGCTCGAGACATCGTCTCGCTGGTCGCTCCTTGGTGGTGTTCGCTGAACATTGCGAGCACCCCGAGTTGAGCGAGAGGAGGAAAACACACATGACAGAAGCAAACGCACCGCGACCCGACAAGGTCGCAAAGGTCGAGGAAATCACTGCAAAGCTCAAAGAAGCCCGCGCAGTGTTCGTCACCGAGTACCGCGGCATGTCGGTCAGCCAGATGGCAGACCTTCGTACCCCGCTGCGCGCTGTCGGCGCTGAGCACAAGGTGTACAAAAACACCCTGGTAAAGCTCGCCGCCGCCAACGCCGGTCTCGACGGCCTCAATGATCACCTGACCGGTCCGACAGCGCTCACCTTCGCCACCGAGGATACGGTTGGCGCAGCAAAGGCGCTGGTTGACGCGGCCAAGGCAAATCCGCTGCTGGTCATCAAGGGCGGCATGCTCGGCGACGCGCCGATGTCTGCCGATGATGTCAAAGCACTGGCCAGCCTGCCGTCGCGCGAAGAGTTGCTGGCGAATTTCGCTGGCGCACTCCAAGCACCATTGGTCAAGACCGCACGGCTGCTCAAGGCACTGCCGAACAAGTTCGCGTTCGGACTTTCTGCTCTCATTGAGAAGCAGGAAGCCGAAGCCTGAACACCCCATATTTCTGGGGTCGAACGGCCCCGTACCAAAACTGAACGAAAAGAGAGAACACTATGACTAACGAAGAAATCCTCGACGCCATTGGCGCCAAGACCGTCATCGAGCTCAAAGAGCTCCTCGACGCCTTCGAAGAGAAGTTTGACGTTACTGCCGCTGCCCCCGTTGCAGTCGCTGCAGCCGCTCCCGCCGGTGGTGGCGAAGCAGCCGAAGAGAAGGACGAATTCGACGTCATTCTCAACGGCGCAGGTGGCCAAAAGATCCAGGTCGTCAAGGTTGTCAAGGACCTGCTCGGTGTCGGCCTCAAGGACGCCAAGGACATGGTCGATGGCGCCCCGAAGGCCATCCTCGAGAAGGTCAGCAAGGCTGACGCTGACGCCGCCAAGGCCAAGCTCGAAGAAGTTGGCGCTGACGTCGAAGTGAAGTGATTGATCGGCAGCGCAGTGCGCTGCTGATCTGAGTTCTTCCGAGAATTCCAGAGCCCAGGTGCCACCATCGGTGTGCATCTGGGCTCTGTCGCGTTCTGAATCGGTGACTCAGCTCGTGTCTCCAAACGACACCGCGTGCAGAACCGGCCACCGGGGGAGCGTCACGGCGAGTACATCGGAGGTCAGTGGCCTCAGCAGAACACCTGCTCACGTAGTGAGTTCGCGCCGATACAGCCCAGATGCTTGACATTGCGACGGATGTTCTTTACGTTGACCCGCAATTCGTCGGTGACACTTTCAACATCGTCGATCCAGAAAAAGTATGCCCGCACCGCGAATTCAGGCTGTCTGCGGTTGATGTTGCTCGCCCCACGTGGATAGTCTGGACGACTGCCGTGCGTCTACTGTCCACCAACTTTTCACCAAGTGTGGTTCAGCGCGCCCAGCTGCCTGGCAACAACCCTCAACTCTTTGGAGAGTGATCGTGGCGACTCGTCCCGTGTCTCGTGAACGTTATTCGTTCGGCAATCTGAAGGAGCCGCTTGAGCTCCCCGACCTGATCGCTGTCCAGCGTGAGAGCTTCCAGTGGTTCCTCGATGAAGGGCTCGCGAATACTTTCCGCGATATCAGCCCCATCAAAGATTTCTCGGAATCGCTCCAGCTTGAGCTTGAGTTCGACCCGTTCGATGAAGACTTGCGCCCGCCACCGAAGTTCACGGTGGAAGAGTGCAAAGAAAAGGACATGACCTACAGCGCGCCCGTCTTCGTGCGGGCCCGGTTCATGAACCGCAACACCGGTGAGATCAAGGAACAGACCGTCTTCATGGGCGACTTCCCGATCATGACCGAGAAGGGCACGTTCATCGTGAACGGCACCGAGCGTGTCGTCGTGAGTCAGCTCGTCCGCAGTCCCGGCGTCATCTTCGAGCCGGGTGAGCGTTTCCGCCTGCGTAACCTCACTAAGCACCAGCTCGTCAAGGGCACCATTCATCCCTACCGCGGTGAGTGGATGGAGTTCGACGTCGAGCACAAGCCGGGCAAGGATGTCACCGCTGGCACGCGTGTCGCTCGCAAGCGTCGCCTCGGTGTCTTCACCATGCTTCGTGCGCTCGGCTACGACGAAGAGAACGCTCCGGGCTTCCTCGATCGCTTCGTCAGCCATTTCGACTTCCTCGAGGGCCAATGGGACAAGGAGCGCGACACCGCGCCGACCCAGGAAGAAGCACTCATCGAGATCTACAAGCGGGCCCGTCCGGGCGAGCCGCCGACTGCCGAGTCCGCCAAGGCGTACTTCCGCAACGCGTTCTTCGAGAGCCGCCGCTACGACCTCAGCCGCGTCGGTCGGTACAAGATCAACCGCAAGCTCGGCGAAGAGCTCAGCCAGGTCGGCACGCTGTTTGGCCTCGAAGGCGGCCTGAACGCCGAAGGCGAGCCGCTGCTCGACTACCCGCAAGAGGGCCAGAACGTTCTCAGCCGCTGTGAAGTGCTCGCAACAATCAGCTACATGCTGCACCTCGTGAAGCAGGAGCCTGGCTACCGACTCGACGACCAGGACCACTTCGCCAACCGTCGCATCCGCAGCGTCGGCGAACTGATTCAGAACCAGGTCCGCATCGGCCTGAGCCGTATGGAGCGTGTCGTGCGTGAGCGCATGACCACGCAGGATGTCGAGGCAATCACGCCGCAGACGCTCATCAACATTCGTCCGGTTGTCGCTGCGATCAAAGAGTTCTTCGGAACCTCGCAGCTCTCGCAGTTCATGGACCAGGTCAACCCGCTGTCGGGTCTGACCCACCGTCGTCGCCTCTCGGCGCTCGGCCCAGGTGGTCTGTCCCGCGAGCGCGCCGGCTTCGAAGTCCGAGACGTTCACTTCAGCCACTACGGCCGGATGTGCCCGATCGAGACCCCGGAAGGCCCGAACATTGGACTGATCGGTGGCTTGTCGTGCTACGCCCGAGTCAACGAGTTCGGTTTCATCGAGTCGCCGTATCGTCAAGTCAAGAACGGCAAGGTCACGGGCGAAATCGTCTACATGGCCGCCGACGAAGAAGAGAACTACGTGGTCGCCCAGGCGAACACGCCGCTCAAGGACGACGGCAGCCTCGCCGACGAGCGCGTGCTCGTCCGTCGCTCGCCGCAGGCCGCCAGCCTTGAGGATCTGCGCAAGATGCTTGAAGCCGAGAGCTTCTTCGGTGCCACCACCGACATCGGCTACGTGCCTCCGGCAGAGGTCGACTTCATCGACGTCAGCCCGAAGCAGATCGTGTCCGTTGCTACGGCACTGATTCCGTTCCTCGAGCACGACGACGCGAACCGCGCCCTCATGGGCGCCAACATGCAGCGCCAGGCTGTGCCGTTGCTGCGTGCCGAAGCGCCGTACATCGGTACCGGCATCGAGAACCGTGCCGCACGTGACGCCGCCGATCTGATCATGGCCGAAGACGACGGTGAAGTCACCGACGTTTCCGGTGAGGCGATCTCCGTCTTGTACAAGACGCTCGGCAAGCGGACCTACAAGCTCTCCAAGTTCCGTCGCTCAAACCAAGACACGTGTATTAATCAGCGTGTCCGTGTCAACGAGGGTGACAAGGTCACGACCGGCGTCATCCTCGCTGACGGTCCGTCGACTGACCAGGGCGAATTGGCACTGGGCAAGAACCTGCTCGTGGCGTTCATTCCTTGGGAGGGTTACAACTTCGAGGACGCGATCATCCTTTCGGAGCGCCTCGTGAAGGACGACGTGTTGACGTCGATCCACATCAAGGAGCACGAAGTCGATGCGCGTGACACGAAGCTCGGCCCGGAAGAGATTTCCCGTGACATCCCGAACCTGAGCGACGACATCCTCGCTGACCTTGACGACCGTGGCATCATCCGCGTGGGCGCCGACGTTGGCCCGGGAGACGTCCTCGTTGGCAAGGTGACACCGAAGGGTGAAACCGAGCTCACGCCGGAAGAACGTCTGCTCCGTGCAATCTTCGGTGAGAAGGCTCGCGAAGTCCGCGACACCTCGCTCAAGGTGCCGCACGGCATGACCGGCAAGGTCATCGACGTCAAGGTGTTCAACCGTGACGATGGCGACGAGCTGCCCCCGGGCGTCAACCAGCTGGTGCGTGTCTACGTTGCGCAGAAGCGCAAGATCTCGGTGGGCGACAAGCTCGCTGGGCGCCACGGCAACAAGGGCGTCATCTCCAAGATCCTCCCGATCGAAGACATGCCGTACAACGAAGACGGCCAGCCCGTCGACATCATCTTGAACCCGCTGGGTGTTCCGTCCCGAATGAACGTGGGCCAGGTGCTCGAAGCGCACCTCGGCTACTGCGCTCGCTGGGGTTGGACAAACCCGGATGGCACCCAGATTGGTGATGACCCGATCCGTGGGACCGAGACCAAGACCCGCCCGAACACTAAGCCCGCCACATTTGTGGCGACGCCGGTGTTCGACGGCGCCAAATGGGACGAGACAGAGAAGGCCGGCAAGCACCCGGTTATCCAGAACATCCTCGAGAACCTCAACGTCGAGTCGGCGTCAGGGGCTCGCCTGGTCGGCACCGACGGCAAGATGACCTTGTACAACGGTCGCACCGGCGATGCCTACGACAACCCGATCACCTGCGGTTACATGTACATCTTGAAGCTGGCCCACTTGGTCGACGACAAGATTCACGCCCGCTCCACCGGCCCGTACTCGATGATCACGCAGCAACCGCTGGGCGGTAAGGCCCAGTTCGGTGGCCAGCGCTTCGGTGAGATGGAAGTGTGGGCACTTGAGGCCTACGGCGCGGCGTACTGCTTGCAGGAACTGCTCACCATCAAGTCTGACGATGTCCTCGGCCGTGTCCGGGTGTACGAGTCGATTGTCAAGGGTGACAACATCCCTGAGCCGGGCGTGCCCGAGTCGTTCAAGGTGCTGATGAAGGAGATGCAGGCACTCTGCATCAACGTCGAAGTGCTCACCAAGGACGGCCAGGAGATCGAAATGCGCGACCTCGACGACGAGGTGTTCCGGGCTGCTGAAGAACTCGGTATCGATATCTCACGCCCTGAGCGCGGCACCGACGAAGACGATGCACGCCGCGAACGCGAAAAAGCGGAGCGCGCCGGAAACTTCCGCTAACGATCAGGCGGTCACTCTGTGCCAGGCACAGTCTGACCGCCTGATTGCTGGAGCCTGATTTCCGGTCACACTGTGCCTGGCACCGAGTGACCGATGAACCCCGAACACCCAGAGCAACCGACAAAAGGGAAACCACATGCTCGACGTCAACATGTTCGATCAACTGAAAATCGGCCTCGCTGAGGCAGACCAGATTCGTAACTGGTCACACGGCGAAGTGAAGAAGCCGGAAACGATCAATTACCGCACGCTCCGTCCCGAAAAGGACGGCCTGTTTTGCGAGAAGATCTTCGGGCCGACTCGCGACTGGGAGTGCTACTGCGGCAAGTACAAGCGTGTCCGGTTCAAGGGCATCATCTGCGAGCGCTGTGGCGTCGAAGTCACACGGTCCAAGGTTCGTCGCGACCGCATGGGCCACATCGAACTGGCCGCACCGGCCGTGCATATCTGGTATCTCCGCGGTACCCGTTCGTGGCTCGCTTACCTCCTCGCCGGCATCGAGCCGAAGGAAGAGCTCAAGGCGAAGATGCTTGAAAAGGTGATCTACTTCGCTGCGCACCTCGTCAGCTGGGTTGACGAAGACGGCCGCCACGAAGCACTGCCAAGCCTCGAGGCCGAGTACCTCGAAGAGCTCGAAGCCATTAATAAGGAACTCGAGATCGCCATCGATCGTCGGTTCAAGGACCTCGAAGAGGCCGTCGATGCTGCTGAGAAGGAAGGCGCCAAGCCTGCCGATCTCAAGAAGCTGCAGCGCGAAGGGGACAAGGAGCTCGAAGGCATCCGCGAGCGGTACGCCATCGAGCTCGATCTCGTCGCCCGTACATGGGACGAATTCAAGAGCGTCCATTCTCGCAAGATCATCGAAGACGAGATGTTGTGGCGCGAAATGCGCGACAAGTACGGCGAGTACTTCGAAGGCGGCACTGGCGCCGAAGCCATCAAGCAGCTCATCAACCGGATCGACTTTGACGAAGAAGAGATCAAGCTCCGCGATGCGATTGACGTCGGCGACTCCGGTCGCAAGCCGCTCAGCGCCCAGCGCAAGCAGAAGGCCATCAAGCGCCTGAAGATTGTTGCGTCGTTTAACCGTCGCGACGAAAACGGTCGCCGCGAAAACGATCCGATGGCCATGATCCTCGATGTGGTCCCAGTCATCCCGCCGGAACTGCGCCCGATGGTGCAGCTCGACGGCGGCCGCTTCGCGACATCTGACCTCAACGACCTCTACCGTCGTGTGATCAACCGCAACAACCGTCTTGAGCGCCTGCTCAACCTCGGCGCACCGGAGATCATCGTCAACAACGAGAAGCGCATGCTGCAAGAAGCAGTCGACGCACTCTTCGACAATGGCCGTCGTGGGCGTCCCGTGACTGGCCCGGGAAACCGTCCGCTCAAGTCGCTGTCCGACATGTTGAAGGGCAAGCAGGGTCGTTTCCGTCAGAACCTTCTCGGCAAGCGCGTCGACTACTCGGGCCGTTCGGTCATCGTGGCCGGTCCGACGCTGCGTCTGCACCAGTGCGGTCTGCCGAAGCTGATGGCGCTCGAACTGTTCAAGCCGTTCGTCATGAAGCGCCTTGTCGATCTTGAGCTGGCTCAGAATATCAAGACCGCCAAGCGCATGGTGGAACGTCGCCGCCCGCAGGTATGGGACGTTCTCGAAGATGTCATCCAAGAGCATCCCGTCATGCTCAACCGTGCGCCCACGCTGCACCGTCTCGGCATCCAGGCCTTCGAGCCTGTGCTGGTCGAAGGCAAGGCACTCCAGATCCATCCGCTCGTGTGTACGGCATTCAACGCTGACTTCGACGGTGACCAGATGGCCATCCACGTGCCGCTCTCCGCTGAGGCTCGCGCCGAAGCGCGTGTGCTCATGCTGTCGGCCAACAACATCTTGTCGCCTGCATCGGGCCGCCCGATCGTCACGCCGTCCCAGGACCTGATCATCGGTGGCTACTACCTCACCGAGTCGATCGCTGGGGCTCCGGGCGAAGGCCGTACATTCCGCCACCTGTGGGAAGTGCTCCGCGCGTACGACGAGAAGACCCTCGATCTGCACGCAGTGATCAACATTCGCATCCCAGGCGAAGCACCGTTTGAAACCACTGCCGGTCGCGCCCTCTTCGAAGAAGCGCTCCCGCAACGTCGCGTCGCTGAGAGCGGCGAAGTGCAGCAGGAGTCGTACCCCGACAAGTTCGGCCACATCGACTACCTCGTCACCAAGAAGGAGATGGGCGTCATCGTCGAGCAGCTCTCCGACAACTACAGCAAGGCTGAAGTCGCCAACGCTCT
>Ga0075109_1002181_pt1 | contig 11119 bp, 10 predicted proteins | sample AntAceMetag02UKD_FD_69798 | JGI IMG/M metagenome (GOLD analysis project Ga0075109, IMG submission 69798) | Saline lake microbial communities from Ace Lake, Antarctica - Antarctic Ace Lake Metagenome 02UKD | ecosystem: Environmental > Aquatic > Non-marine Saline and Alkaline > Saline | place...
GAGAAAAGCATTCAGGCTGTAGCCCATCGTGTTCTTCAATGTGAAGATGCGCTGGAGGGTCGCAACCATTTTTGGAGTGCGCCTAATCTGGTCACGTTTGGCTTCGAGGAAGGCAAAGAGTTCTGGCTTTATCTGTCTCAGACAAGCATCCGCATCCGGCCCGGCTGAGTTGAAAACTTGACCATCCGAAAACACGATTTGGGCGCTATGGATGGTCGCGTAGCTATTGAATATGGTGCCGCACGTCATGCCGCTGGAATTATTGCTGACCGCGCCACCCAAAGTGCTCGAGACCAGAGAGGCGGGATCTGGGCCCACCTTCTTCCCCTTGCGGAGAAGATGACCGTTGAGTCGCGCGAGTGTCACCCCCGCCTGCGCCGTCACTAGCCCCTCCTGGATCTCAATAATTGACTGAAAACCGGTGCGGGTATCGACGACCAGGCCTGTCCCCAAAGTCTGGCCGCTGAGAGAAGAACCACCAGAGCGAAAGGTCACGGACGTTTTCGTCTGACTCGCAGCGGCCAAGATGTGAGAAATGTCGCTCATACTGCGGGCGCGCAATGTGGCGTCTGGGTGAATCTGGAAGTGAGATGCATCTCTCGACCACACCACAGATCTCGCCACCGACTGCTGAAGTTGCTCCGGGTCGAACCCCGTCTTTGCCAGTTCATCTAGGACGAGGTGTCTGCCCATTATGTGTCAACTCCTCGTGTACCACCGATTTCTTGCCAGGAGGCTGCGCTCACTATGAGGGTAGCGCTGTCGACGGGATTCGCCACGAGCCCTTGGTGATATATTAGTATAGTAGACCCTCGTATCTATCGACGGCTACCTCTCGATAACCTCTACAAAAACGTTAGTGCGCCTTATGAATTCTCTGCCTAATGCCACGGCTAGCTTGGCGCACGCAAAGAGGGGTCGGCCGCAGCAATTCGAGGCGGTGGATGTCGTAACCGTAGGGGAAACGATGGGACTCATCAGGGAAACGGCGACGGGCCGACTGGACCCACAATTCGTGTCCGGTTTCGGTGGAGCTGAATCCAATGTCATGACGCAACTATCTCGCCTTGGTCATAGGGCTCGGTGGATTAGCGCACTAGGTGATGACAGGTTCGGGTCGCACATCAGGCAAGGGCTCAGTGCGGAAGGGGTCCAGGTCGTCTGTGGCGATAACCACGGCAAGAACACCGGCCTCATGGTCAAAACCTATGCGGGAGATCAAGACCCAGCGGTGACTTACTACCGCAAAGAAAGCGCCGCATCTGGGTTGGGCTTCGTCGACATACCCAGCGAGGCAATCGCAACAGCCGGCCTCATTCACCTCACCGGTATTTACCCGGCCCTCTCCCCCGCGTCACTGAAGACCACCATGCAGGTACTTGAGGCAGCGAGGGAATCTTCCCTCCAGATTAGTTTCGATGTGAATTACCGGCCGGCGCTCTGGGACCGGGCTCACGCCAGGGCCGTGCTTCCTCTCTTGGCACGCTACGCGAACATTATTTTCGGAAGTAGAGACGAACTTGATTTGCTCGACAAGGGCGCGTCCAACCCCGACGATCTGGAATTGCTCACAACGCTGAGCGCAAAAGAAAGGCTCGTGGTTCTCAAGCGCGGACCACACGGGGCGGCCGCCCTGGCAGAAGGTAGTTTTTTTGAGTGCGGAGCGTGGCCGGCGACCGTAGTGGACACCGTGGGGGCAGGAGATGCTTTCGTGGGGGGATACCTGTCCCAGTATCTGGAAGGGGCCACAACGGACGACTGTCTTTCCGTGGCGACATACTGTGGAGCAATGGCTTGTGAAAAACGTGGAGATTGGGAGGGGCAACCACTCCGCTCCGATCTCATAGCTAACGGTCTAATCCCGCCTTCCCGAACAGAGGTAATGAAATAGCATGATCTCTGCCCTTCTGCTTCCTCCGAACAAATCCCTTATCCCTCTCGTGTATGTCAACGACGTCAAGACCGCCGTGGAGTTTGCAAAAAGATGGGAAAGCGCCGGGAACACACACATTGAAGTTCTCTTGCGAACACCTCAAGCGCTCGCGGCGACTGAATCCATCGCGAGCAAAACATCTCTCGTGGTTGCGGCGGGAACTATTACCTCTCCCAACATTTTGCGGGACGCTCGCGACGCCGGCGCCCACCTCGGAATAACTCCCGGGATCGAATCGGAAATCTTGACTGAAGCGGAATCCCTTGATTTTGCGATCATTCCCGGGGTTCTCACTCCGTCAGAGATTATGACCGCGCGAAGCCGAGGCTTCAGTGTGCTGAAGCTCTTCCCCGCCAGCCGGCTAGGTGGAACGGCTTATCTGAAAGACCTGGCTGCAGTCTTTCCCGAGATTGAATTTATTCCCAGCGGTGGACTAACACTTGAGAACCATCAGGAGTACCTCGAGCTGGGCAATGTGCGAGCTGTGGGCGGGCGATGGATGATGTCGAGCCTTTAGCTGCGCAAACATTGGGGTGAAATCTTCACTCTCCCGGGGCTACCTAGCGAGCTCAGCAAAGGGAAGGGAATCGAGGTGGGCGAGTTCCAACATTCGATTCCATTTGGCCGTCCTCTCGGATCGCATCGTTGAACCCACCTTTATTTGGCCGGCGCCAGAACCTACGGCGAGATCGACCAGCCAAGACTCTTCTGTGTCGCCGGATCGCGCCGACACAATCGTGTGCCAGCCGGATTCCTTGGCTCTGCGAAGAGTCGCCAGCGCGCTCCACAGGGAACCTGCCTGATTCACCTTAATGAGGACCGAGTTTGCTTCCGCTTTCTCAATTCCCTTTTCCAAGCGACTAACTGACGTGGCATATCTGTCATCCCCCACAACACGAATCTGATCGGTCAGATTGGACAAGGGGCTCCAATCATCATCTTCAGAGAGAGGGTCTTCTACGCTCACGACGTTCGCGTTCGCTACCCAGTCTTCAATGGTGGCGATGAGCGTGGAGCTATCCACCTGTTTTCCCTCAAAGTTATACGTGCCATTCCCCCGGCGCAGTTCATTGGCCGCCACATCCAACCCGAGCAATACTGCGCTTCCCGGCTCCAAACCCGCTCGGTGCGCGCCGTCATTAACAGCCTTGAGAGCAGAGGCATTTGTCGGAAAAGATGCGGCCAGGCCGCCCTCGTCTGCAACCAAGGCAGTGAAATACGCGGCGTCATTCATGATCTCTCTCGTGCCCAACCTCACTCGCCACACCGCCTCGATTGCCTCTTCGACGGTTCGGGCTTGGGCTGGAATTGCCAAAATATCCTGCAGATCAAGGCTGCCCCCGGCGTGAGCCCCTCCGGAAATAATATTCACCATAGGCATGGGAAGTTCCGGCTTGCTCTTCGTCCAAGATGAGATGACTTCCCACGGCTCTTGCTTTCTCGCTTGAGAGACAGCCAGCCATGTGGCGACACTCGCGGCCGTCCCTACGTTTCCCCCCAGAAAGGACCAATTTTGGTGGCCATCCAATTGTTGAAGCGCCTCGTGGACCGCTTCGGGGTCATCAGCATCGACACCCACCAAACCCTCCCTCAATGCCGGGGTGATTGCTCTCAAATGATCACTTACAGAGCGTCCACCAAACGACTCGCCCCCATCGCGGATAAAGGGCGCCTCATGCCCCCCCGCGCTTGCCCCGGCAGGCGCCAGAGCGACCGCCGAAATTCCAGGCCCAAGGGTGATTCGAATGGCAACCGTGGGGTCACCTCTCGAATCGAGCGCCTGCCACGCAGAAACGTTTTCTATGGAGTTCACCATCGATTCACTACCTCCTCCAAAATCGCCCCATTGAGGAGCGCTACCGCAGCATCTCTTGCCATTTCTTGCCCTTTAGCGTCTAAGTAGTCGACGCGTGCGCGACCTGCTACACGCACTCCTAGGATCACACCCACATGAACACCTAAAGATGGTGGGATGCTGGCTTCGCACCGGGAAAGCCCCCTGAGAAAGCCTTCCCTCGTTGTGGCGACGGCTTCTCGAACCCGACCGTTTCCTCTCCAGTGCACCTCCTTCAGCAGCAGGTGCGCAAGCATAGATGCGGTGTCCAGCACAGGGTTACCGATATGCGCCACTTCCGTGTCAATGACCCACAGACTGTCGCCAAAAAAGAGCACGTTCTTGGGGGTAAAGTCCCCATGCACCACCGTCACTTTCGCCCCCAATAGCTCCGTAACGGCCTCAGAAATGGCTACCGCATGGTCTGGCCATCGTGCGGCTAAGTCGCGATAAAACGGTCCTAGCCGAAGGGACTCAAGGCGCGATGTGTCGTCCAGCGAAGTCCCTCGCGCCGGGGTCGGGTCCGCCACATGCCAACGCGCGAGCAAGTCGCCAAGGACCCAGCCAAAATCTGAGTTCCAATCTTCTGGCCGATTGACGAGAAGGGTTCGCATATTAGGGCACGGCTGCGGGGCGCAGGGGAGAATGAGAGCGTTGCGCTCCGGAACAACCGCAATTGGCTGCGGAACGTGTTCCGGGGTCAGCTGGTGGAACCACTCGAGCGCCTCGCCTTCAGCAACAATCCTTCCCGGGTCCGCCTCCCACTTTTCCTCCACACGCAGCTCTGAGAGCGCGCGCTTTATAACGAGGTCCCGGTCACCGAAACTCACAAGAGCAACTTCCGCAGACACGCCCCCCGGAAGAGGCGTGATCTGCGATCCAGCCGTGTCGATGCCTGCCAAAGACATTACTTCACGCGCGAAAACGGGATCCACGGAGCCTCTAGACCGCCATCCGGAACAACATTGCTTTTCCTCTCATCGGGTGCGCTAATCTCCCCTAAGCGCTGGGGTCTGAAACGCGCGTCGAGGGGTGCCCATAGGCCGAGTGCTCTAGGCCACGAATATACCCAACGGCAAACAGCCGGCCGAGCGTTTCATACCCAGGCCGATCATTTGACTCCCCGTGCAGGGTCGGAACGTGATCGGGTCTCATGGGGCCTTCAAAACCGATCTCTCTATACGCCTCGAGACATGCAGCCATATCAGTCTGACCATCGTCATGAAACGTCTCCCGAAAATCCTCGACATTTCCTCTCACGTCTCGGAAGTGCACAAAAGGCACCTTTTCCGCCCCAAACTCACGAATGACTTTTGGGATGGAGGTTTCTCCGCTGATCACTTCGGGCATCAGAGCAAAATTTCCCTGACAGAGAGTCATGCCGTTGTAGTCCGAGGGCACGATTCCCACCAGTCGCCGATAGGCGGCGATCGAACTCATGATTCTGGGAACGCCGCGGTCCATTTGTTGCGGCGGGTCGTCTGGGTGCATGGCGAGGCGAACTCCAGCTTTCTCCGCCTCGGGAACCACGGCTTTGAGGAAGTAGGTAAGAGCGTCCCACATAGCCTCGACAGTGATTGATCCCGGCTCCATAAGATGTGGCCTGGCCTGACCGATGGAACGGTTGTAACCGGTGACGAAGGCTCCGCCGCGGTCCTCCATCCGGATGTCCGTCCTCCCCCAACTGCTCAGGGCCATCCAGTTGTAGGCAAGTGTTGTGACTCCCAGCGCGCCTAAAGCCTTCACTTGGACGATGAACTGGTCTATCTCTTCGTCGCGCCCCTCTTGGCCCAATCGAACATTGTCCATAGACGGCGTATCTTCCATCGCCACCAAGTTGAAGCCCCACTTTTGATACACATCAATATTGTTCTTGATGGCTTCGTGGCCCCACGCAACCTCGCCTCGCTCATCGGCATCCCAGCCTTTTCCTCCAACAGAGGAGAACATTCGCTGGTCTTGCTCGGCGCCGTTGAGAACCCCAACTACGTTGTCAATTCCAATCTGGCGAATGAGATGCCAGGAGTCTTCTGGTCTCGGGGGAAGTAACTCGCTGAGCTTGATCATAACAATTTGTCCCTTCGGTTCTTATTCTGAAATTCTGATATCAACAACGAACGTGAATCACTCCGGAGAGGCGGGCAACGCCGCTCCGATTTGAGCCAGTAGACCACCATCTACACGAATTTCCGCACCCGTGACGAAGCTCGCTAAGCCGCTGGCGAGAAAGGAGCAAACCTCGCCCACTTCCTCCGGCTGCCCCACACGCCCCAGCGGGTGGGAGTGTCCCCAATCTTGGACGACCTTCTCCGCGCCGGCTTCGGTTCCATCCGACCATTGGCGCGCAGATGCGCGCAACATCGGAGTATCGATGGAGCCAGGCAAAATCACATTTACTCGCACCCCATATTCGGCTTCGTCCACCGCAAACGCCCTCGCCATCGCGTTGAGAGCCCCCTTGGTCATCGTGTATCCGACGACGTTTCTTTGGGTTGCCACCCCCTGCACGGAAGAGATAATCGAAACAGTCCCCTTATTTTTTCGAATCTGCGAAATCGAAGCGTGGACGGCGAGGAAAACTCCGCGCACGTTAACCGCGTATACCCGGTCGAAGTCTTCGGCAGAAGTCGTCAAGGCGTCCCCGTAGGTCTGAATGCCCGCGGAAGCCACCAGATGGTCGATTCGACCAAATTCCGTCATTGCGGTCTCAACAATGGCATCATGGGTTGACGCGTCGGCAACATCGCCGTGCACTCCTACAGCTGAGCCGCCCACGGCCCTGATTGCCTCCACAGTGCCGCTCACATGGGCAGCAGTGAGACCATGGACAACCACGGACGCCCCGTTTTGGGCAAAAGTAGTCGCAACTCCTTGCCCGATACCCGCCGAAGCGCCAGTGACCACCACAACATGACCGGAATGGCGACCTGTTGCGCTCATTTGCCACCCCTCTTCCCCTGCGCGCCGATCAACATCAGAGAATTCCGTAGCGCGAGAACGCCTCTGTCGCGCTCATCCCCGCTGTAATCTGGGCCAAAATCTCGTTTTCCGTGCCGACTTTACTCAGAGCCAATTCGATCACTTCCGCCTCAACCTCGCGGGGGATAACAAGGACTCCATCGATATCGCCAAAAATCAAATCTCCTGGAGTAATCTTGACCCCGCCAATTTCAATTTCGGTCCGAAACTCTTGCACCACAGAGCGCAGAGATGAGTCCTCGCCTGAGGAGCCCCAACCAAATACGGGGAAGTCTTGTTCCAGGATCTGCGGCGTATCCCGGTAGTAACCGTCTATGAGAGCGCCTACAGCACCTCGATATTTCGCCGCCGCGGTAAGGAGCTCTCCCCACATCGCGACGGGCTGAACAGCCGCGGAAGCCACGTAAATCTCATTGGGCAAGAGCTGGTCAAGGGCCTCGGTAAGAAGCCCATACGGCTTCTCTTGCACACCGTAAACATCGGATATCAAAACGGGCATGGCGCGCCCGACAATCTTCATGGTGGGGGAGAGCGGGCGAATTTTCTGGGGAAGGAACTGCTTCGTGTGGCCAAAGTTGTCAAGGATATCCCCCACTACGGGCGTGTACAATGTCTCTCGGATTACTGCGAATAGCTTCCGGTCGGAGTCTTCGTTTATCATGATTTTTTCTTTCTTTGGGTAATGGATGGAAAGGGAAAATTAGCTGAGTGTGCGCCTACCACGCCACACATTAACAAACACAGCAACGAGCACAATCACTCCTCGAACTACCTGCTGCGCATAGGCATTCACACCCAAGAGCACCATGCCATTAAGTAGTGCTGCAATCATGACAATCCCGATAGCGGTACCAAAGACGCTTCCCTTCCCGCCAGTAAGCGCTGTCCCACCGATGATCGTGGCCGCGATGGCGTCGAACTCAAGCCCAATCGCAATAGTGCTGTTTCCTGACGACAGCAGGGCAGATTGGAGCAATCCGGCGATGGAAGCCGCCAAGGCGGAAATTGCCATCACCACAATCTTCACTCTCCGAACGGGAATGCCGGAGAGAGTTGCCGCCTTGATGTTGCCACCTACAGCATAAACAGAGCGCCCAAATACGGTCCGCCTGGCCACGAGTCCCACGACAACAGCCGCAATCAGCAGGTATACAGCGGCGACCGGGACAAGGCCAAAAAGCTTGCCCGAGCCCCAGTAAAAGAACAGATCGCGGTCGATGGGGAAAGGAAAATTATTGGTGAGCAACTGTGCCAAGCCCCGCAGGACAAAGTACATAGCGAGCGTCGAAATAAAAGTGGGCACCCCGAAGTAGGCTCTCATCACTCCTGTGAAGGACCCAATAAGCGCGGCAGTTGCCATCACGATGACGACGGCGATCGGCATGGAAACACCCTGGTTCGTGATGAGGATGCCGAGCATGGATGAAGACAAGGCTGCCTGGGATCCCACGGAAATATCTATTTCCCCAGAAACAATCACCAGCGTCATCGCAAACGCCACAATGCCAAAGAAAGCTGCATTCTGAAGGATTGCAAGCTGATTGCTCAGAGTAAAGAACAGCGGCGAGGCCGTCGACAGCGAGACATACAACAGGAAGAGGGCTATCAAGAGCCCGAGCGATTCCCAGCCTTTGATTACGCCCCAAATTTGACTTACTCGATTTGTTCCAAACGCTTCATTACTCATGGACGTCCTCCTGTTTCATTGCCAATGCCAAGACTTTTTCCGGAGTTGCTTCCGAACCCTTGACGTCTTCATAGACATGCCCATCCCGGAGAATGAGGGCACGATCGCAGACTTCCGCTATTTCCTCCAGTTCCGAAGAAACAAAAATTATAGAAATCCCCTCGTCCGCGAGGCCGCGTATAACGTCGTAGAGCTGAGCCTTAGCCTCAAGATCCACCCCTCGGGTCGGTTCATCAAGGAGGAGAATTTGAAGATTTGCTGCCAACGCACGTCCGATAACGGCCTTCTGCTGATTCCCCCCGGAAAGAGTCCCGATCGGCTGCTGAGGAGAGGATGCGCGAATCCCCAGAGACGCAATCATCTCCGATACAATTCGACGTTCTCTGCGGACAATTCTCCAGAACTTAGGAAGGACTCTCCCTCGCGCGGAAACCAGGATGTTTTCGTCAAGGCCCAGAACGGGAAAAATACCCCAACCTTTTCGATCTTCAGGGGTATATCCCACCCCAAGATTAAGCATTTTTCTAGGAGATCGTCGTTTCACTTCTGAGCCGTTCAGAATGACGGTTCCCGTCGAGCCGCGTAGCTGCCCAAAAACGGACTGAAGAAGCTCGGTTCGACCGGAGCCGAGCAACCCTGCCAGACCCAGCACCTCTCCGGCTGCGAGACTGAAAGAGGCTTCGTCGAGACGCCCAGCGTAAGAGATGCCTTGGGCTTCAAGGACTACCCGATCAGACCGCTTTCGAGGGGCAATCAAGCGGCCAGATTTCTCGGGGGTCCCACTGACGAGAGACGCAACCTGCTCGGAAGATACAGAGGCGACATCTTGGGTGCTGATCTCCTCACCGTCGCGCAAGACAGTAAGGGTGTCTGCGACCAGAGGTATTTCTTTCATGCGGTGCGACACGTAGATGACGGAAATACCGGTGGAGGCAAGGCGCCGAATTAGTGCCAGGAGCGTTTCAACTTCTCGAGAGTTGAGAGCGCTCGTTGGCTCGTCCAAAATCAACACGCGGGGATCTCCAACCAGCGCTTTTGCAATCTCCACGAGCTGTTGCTCCGCCAAAGGCAGGGATTGAACTTCCGCAGAGAGAGGTACTTTTACCCCCAGCTTTTCGAGCGCCTGCCTAGCCACTTCGTTAACGCGGGCATTGTCGATAAGGCCAAGCTTCTTGGGCCACCGGCCCAGCGTTACGTTCTCAGCAACACTGAGACCGGGGACAAGGCTGAACTCCTGATGAACTACGGCAATGCCTCCAGCCTGAGCGGCGCTGGGCCCAGCCCACACCACGCGCTCGCCATCAAGCTCAATCGACCCGGAGTCGGGCTTGAAGGCACCGGAAATCAAATTCACGAGCGTGGATTTCCCGGCCCCATTTTTTCCGAGGAGGGCCCTCACTTCACCCCGGTGAAGATCAAAATCAACTTCACTCAGGGCAGTTACTGCGTCAAAAGTTTTTGTTAAACCCCTACAGGATAGGACCATGTCGCTCACAAGAAATCTCCTTCAGACCATTGTGGTGGTGGGCAAATGATAGACCCACCACCACAACGTGGATTGTTGTGCAGTGAACCTAGCCGGCGAGGAAGGCCTCGGCGGTGGCTGGGTTTGCGCGGTCGTAAGTGATACCGGGAACCTCCACACTGTGCTGAGGAAGAGTTTCACCAGCAATCAGGAGCTTGGCCATCTCGTAAGCACCCTGAATGGTGCCGACCGGGTCTTGTCCAGTCGTGGCTTGCAACATTCCTTCAGCGTCGAGGACGAATTCAGCAATCTGAATGGAGATATCTGTTCCGAACACAGGCTTGCCAGATCCCTCGGTTCCGATTACTGCGCCAGCGGTACCACCTTCATTGGATGCCCAAAAAATATCCACATCCGGGTTTGCAGTGAGAATATTCGCTGAGACCGGTTGTGCCTTGTCGATGAGGTAAGCCTCTTGGTCTGTAACGATATCCACGGTAATTCCAGCGCTCTCTAGAGCCTCCAAGAAGCCAGCCTTGCGCAACTTACAAGCCGAAGCAAAGTCACAATTCAGGATGGCGAGACTAACGGAATCTCCAAAATTCTCCTGGATGTAAATCGCCGCAGCAGCACCAGTTCCAGTGCCGAGTGCGGTGTTGTCGGACTGAATAACCCCGTCAACATTGGCGGGGTCTGCTGTCGTATCTATGCAGTTTCCGTAGCAGATGAGAGTGATGCCAGCGTCTTTTACTCGCTTCATCGCCTCAAGCGACGCTTCGTCCGCTGCGGGCTGCATCAAAATAGCATCAACCTCAGCCTGGATCATGTTGTCGATAGCCGCCGCTTCCTGAGCAGGGTCACCGTTGGAAGTAGCGGTAATGAGTTCAGTACCGTCAGCCTCAGCGGCTTCCGTTAGCCCCGCAAGGATGCCTTGGTAGTAAGTATCTCCCTGGAGCATGATGAGACCAATCTTCAGGCTCTCAGCCACTTCCTGGGTCTCCGCCGTTTCTTCAGTGGCGGTGGGGGCAGGGGTAGCAGCGCTACACCCAGCTAGAGCGAAAGACAGGGCAACAAGACCGGTCCCATACTTCGTGAACTGCGATTTCTTCATTTGGGACTGATGCAGGTTTAGGAGACAGTTTTAGTCACGCGGCCACAGCGGCCGGTGTTGCCATCATGGTCTCGAATTCAATCGGCGTCAAACGCCCGACCTTTCGCGAT
>Ga0075109_1002186_pt1 | contig 11105 bp, 8 predicted proteins | sample AntAceMetag02UKD_FD_69798 | JGI IMG/M metagenome (GOLD analysis project Ga0075109, IMG submission 69798) | Saline lake microbial communities from Ace Lake, Antarctica - Antarctic Ace Lake Metagenome 02UKD | ecosystem: Environmental > Aquatic > Non-marine Saline and Alkaline > Saline | place...
TAATTGGCATAGATATACCCACTGCCTGTCCTTTGAACGACTGTGCTGTTTCCAGCGGAAGATGAAACGGTATAGGGAAATGTGTAATTGTTTGCGTCATCGTCAATATCGTCTAGCTTGATGCCATCTGTGGCTACGTCTCTGCCGTCTACGGTTCCGCTGACAATAATATTACCAGTAACATCAAGCGACTTGTTCATAGTCCACTTGTCACCGACAGCGATGTACTTCAACTCAGCGTTAGCACCGCCAACTGTTAGACCACCAGTGTTAGCCGCTGAAGCATTAGCCGCATCTTTAGCAACCTTGAAATTCAGATCAGCAATCTCAACGGTGGTTGAATTTATGGTGGTCTGGGTTCCATCAACCTGAAGATTGCCAGCAATGACGACTAGCCCTGTGTCATCTCCATGAGTAGCAGGGTCAATAGTGAATGTGCTTGGACCACGCAAGTAGCCGCCTAATGTCATATTGGTGAGGCTTTGGTCTGCGCTTAGTGCCAGAGTAAAGTTAGCTGAACCAGTAAGCTGATTAGAGCCACCTGTAAGGCCACTGTTTGCCGCTGTAGTAATGTTTACAGAGGTTATATCTGCCGCGCCTACTGTTTGAGAAGCACCTCCATCAACAAAGAATCCACCATCTGTTGTGTTGTCTGTTATGGCAAAGGTTCGCGAGTCCGAAGAAGTGACCTTGATGGATGCGGTGTTATATCCTGAGCCATCATTAGGGCGCATGAAGGTCTTAAAGTAATAAGTGCCAGCGGCTAAATCTGTGATGGTAGCGGATAGAATAATCTGTCCGTTGGCATTCACATCTAAATGGTTGTTCCTGACGTTTGCTCGCGCTCTCCATGTTCCTGGGGGTTCAGGGTCATAGAACCATAAAACGCCATCTTTGACGTAATCGGTGTTCATTGTGTACCGAGTGTAGTTGTCCGCGCCAGCCGTAGCAGTAGACGCAAGCGTTCCCTCACTTATTGAAAATCCGCTAGTCGTACCATAACGAATCATCATATCAAACGAATTAACTATCTCATTTTCAGCCGCAGTTATACCCGCCGCCTCAGATGTATTTGACTCCCCCACGCCTGTCCACGCGGATACCGACTTAATGCTTTTCACTGTTAAAGTAGAGGTTTGTGAAATGACTATTTCAACTTCATCGCTGTCATTAGCTAAGGCTTCTGAATAAGTCGTTACCTTCACGCCCTCAGAATCAGAGGCAATCTGAGTCAATGCTAAGGCTTCAAATCCTGTGGCACTGGAATAAATGAGGTTGTTGTTGCTGTCATAAAGATAAATATCACTGGCATGAACGCTACCATCTGAATTGACATAGAATTCGTTTGGCCCTGCATCAGCTCCAGTATAGAAACGCCTAACAGGGTTAGAACCCTCAACATCGCCTGACATAGTTGCCGAATTAGCCCCAGTGCCTACCGTCACTTTATTTGCTACTACATTACCCTCAATGGTCAATAGGGGGGTTGCCGAACTTCCATCAAACGTCAACTTATCGGATAGACTGAATTTGCCGTCTGAACCTAAATAGAACCCTGTGTTTGCGTTGCCGTAAGTACCTGTGCCTTCAAACAGCTTAGTGGCATTGATTGTTATACCCGCTACATTGCCGCCATGAAGAGAGCCTGTAGTGATCGTTCCCATGTTGGCGCTTATAGCAGATAGCGTTTCAACATTAATCTCAGTGGCGGTTACAGCATCAGCGGCTATTTCAGAGGTGGTAATAGCATTAGCCGCAATCTGACCAGCCGTTATGGTATCAGCGGCTATCTCGGATGCAGTAATGGTGTTGGCGGCTATTTCAGTTGCAGTGATTGTATTGGCCGCTATTTTCGCGGCTGTTATGGTGTTGGCCGCTATCTCCGTTGCAGTTATGGTGCCCGCTACAATCTCTACCGCAGTGACAGAATTGGCGGCAATAGAATCTTGATTCACAGCGTCAGTTGCTATCAAAGCATTGGTCACTGCATCAGACGCAATATTGCCTGTTTGAATTGTCCCGACCTGCAAATCGCCGCCACTATATGTAACAGTTGTTCCATCAACATTAGTGAGCGTTAGATCGCCTGTAATTGTGGCGTTATCTGCTATCAGTGCCCCATCAGGACTGACACTAAATGGAGCCGAGGCAAACACTGCGTTGCCTAAATAGATTCCATTTGAGTCAGCTTTGAATATGCTGTTTCCTGAGCCTATGGAAATAGTGCCGCCTGATAGCGCCCCCGCAAAGGTTCCTGATGCCGCAGATAAAGCCCCACTGAACGTACCGCCACCATCAATCGTTAGAGTGGTGCCATTCCAAGATAGCTTGTTCTTGAGGCTAAGCTGACCTGCATTATCAACATAGAAAGGAGTGTTAGCGTTATTAAACGTGCCTGTCCCTGAATAGATTTTGTTGGTGTCTATCGTGAGGTTTGCGATTGCTCCAGAGGTAGCGGTGATCGCACCTTGAATAGTCGCGCTTGTAGCGACCAAGTCACCCGCAAGATTGACTCTAAATGGCGCGGATGCAAAGGTGTTGTGGCCCATACTGATACCAGCGGCAGTATCTAAGGATATTCTTGTCGCGCCTGTTCCCGCAATCAATGATGTCGCGCTGACGGTGAAGCCGCCTATCTCGCCTGTGGTGGCCGTTATGCTCCCCGTTACGATTAACCCGCCTGTTGGGGTATACCTAAGACCGTTTGCGGCTGTGCCTATATATAGGGCCTCCTCAATGGTGCCTGACGCTGTGAAGCCTAAAAAGAAACCGCCTGTAGTGGAATCTTCATAGGTAGCCTTACCAAGCCTAACTGCATCGGCGGTGCTTCCTGAGAGGGTCAGCTTGCCAGTTTTGATTTCACTGGCGTCTAGGTTGACCACCGTAATAACTTCGGCATCAATCTCGCCCGCCGTAATAACCGAGGCATTCAAGTTCTCCACATCGGCGGTTGTAGCCTTTAGCATTTTAGCGACTGGGCTTTCCGTATAAGCGGATGCACTGCCATAAATGTTAATGGCCCTTAGCTGAAAGTAATAATCAGTATCGTATTCAAGCCCTTGAGACTTGCCGATAAGCACTGTCTTTTTCTTGGCGATGTCACCGTAATAGGTGCCAACAAGATTTCCTGCGCTGGGGATGAAACCTGATGTTGTTGCGTAATGAACCTCTACTGCCCTAAGATTCGTGTTTGCAGGGTTAGTCCACCCTAGTTGGACATTAAATGGCTTGTCAGTGGTAGTGGTTATTGTGTTTGCGACAATAGCGAGAATAGTGTCAGGCTGGGCTATCGTAATAGTGGCCACACTTGAATATACGCTGTACACGTTATCAAAGGAGAAATGGCGCACCCGAATATCGTATGAAATCCCCACAGTGACGTTTGCTATCTCCGCTGTGGTCAGACCTTTACCCGCGAGCGTTGCACTTTGGTACTCAGAAACTGGGTCTGTGACTTCCCGAAATTGTATTTCAGTTCCTTGGATTGAGCTATCTACTACATTTGTCCATACAACCTTGATATTAATCTTGGCAGTTTGACCTTCAACATTAGTCACCTGCACTGGTGTGCCTATAGTTGGGGGGTCTACAGCTAGAGTGCCGATGACAGGCGCTGTCGCGTTAGCCTGTGGCGTTGAATAGGAATCGTAGACAAACCCAAACACATCAGTGGACATCTCCTGTAACTGCAATGAGGTGGCCGCAAAGATGTTCCCGTCATTCTCAAGGAACGTCATAGACATACCCTGAATCTCAAATATTTTGTTTGTATACCCTAGCCTAGAGTTTGTAACGTATATCCAGTCGTTAGGCTGTGTTTTCATAAACTCAAGAGAAGTTAAAACCTCCAGAGAAGTTGACTGCCTTTGATGTTCAAGGCCAATTCTCTGTAGCCGTTGCGCCATCGTTTCTGAGGTAGTAAAAGGATATTTAAGTTCAAGGGTGCGAGCAAAGTTTGCCGATGCTTCACCTGATGGGGTATCAGCCGCAAGAAAGGCTGTACCGTTGTATTGCGTCACTTCGGATGCTTGGTAATTGTCGTCCTTATTGACGAATATGGATTTAACAGAATTAAATAATTCCCCACTCATAGACTGGGTTGTAATTTTAGGTGCCGCTAAAATATTGTCGTCATTAATAGTCAACGCTGGAGTTTGAGATGCTCCAGCGAATAGATTAAATTTGCCGTTGGTATAAGTGACGTTACCCGCGCAAGCGGTGGTTATTGATTCAATTAAACCAGAGCCACTTGCTGAGAAATTTGAGAATCCGTTAGAGGTATAGCGGGTCTCTAGTGTAGAACCATCAGCCAAAGTCACATCTTGATCGCAAGTATTGGCCGCTGATTGAAAACCGCCCCCGCCTGTGGTGTCGTTTATCTCAGAATCTAACGCCTTTAAACCATAGAGGGTATTAGATAAGTAATCTCTAATTTGAAGGGCTGGGTTTTGTCTTTGTAGGTCGGTGGTTGATATGGCGCTTGTTCGCGGGTCCCATATATTTTTACCCCGCATAACGAACCAAATGCTAGGCATACTAGGCATATCTTCAGGGTCATAAATTATCTCCATATAGAAATATGTTACGCCCAGTAGCTTGCATGATGAAGGGTATCTTACTGCACTACCTGCCGCGCCAAGCCCGTCCACCGCATCTTGGGTGCCGTCATGGAATGTCCACCGAGCTAGGCTAGTGCCGCCAAAAGCAAGGGCATTTTCTGAGTTAGAAAACTTTGCATTCGTTGCCGTGTAGACTGTCTCGCCGCTAGTTGTAGCATTGCTATGAGTCAGCTTGGTTTCATTAAAATATATGTCGTCCCAGCCATCGCATTCATGCCCTGCGACAACGATGCTCATACATAAGATATTGCCGCTTGAGCCTCGCGTATCCATTTTAACGATGGTGCCGCCAACCCTAGTTGTGCCGTAAATTAGCTGTCTGGGCGCGGCTCCAGCCTTGGCTGATACCTTAGTTCCAAAGTTCGCCCCACTAGCCCCCATGCCTTTAGATGAGAGCATTCCTATGCCGCCAGCGACTAGTGTGCCTACAAAAGCCGTCAGGTACATTGTTACAGCCGCCGCGCCCCACATCCCTTGGGTTACAAGAACGCCCGCTGGGCCAAACTGTATAACTGCCGCAACCGTTATAACTACAACAACAACGGCAATGATTGCCGCTTTAATTACCTTAGCCATCTATTCTGAACACCTTTATAGCTAACTCATTGCCCCTAAAACTATAGCCTTTATCTGATGGGCTCAAAATTGCAAAACCATCACAGACTCCAGTGACCTGCTTACCTTCAAACTTAAAGACCACAATATCGCCTTTTGAAATGTATTCCTTTTTAATCACCTTCAGGCCCTTGAGCTTGGTGCCTTTGACCATACTTTGCTGGAGTGTTTTCCCATAGGATTTGATAGCTTCGCCAGCACTTTCTTCATCGTGCCATGTTAGCTCTTCAGGAATTAAATCTTCGCCTGTCATTGCCTTGAACGCCGCATCTGCGAACTTTACACAATCCCACTCACCCCATTGAAAACTTCTATCTTTATTTTCAATCATGAATGCGTGATACCGTTGTTCCCAATCTGGGAGTTTTTTAGCCATTGCTATATCCTCAATCTGAATTTAGACCCGGAAGCACCTGAGCGGGCAAACCCCCACCATGACCGCCACTGCCGCCTCCACCACCGTAACCCCTGCCCCACAGTACCTCTGCATCCTGCAATTTCTCAACCGCATCAAACCCTGTGTCACCACTCCCTTCCAAAGCCACTTGCGACTCTTTAGTGTATCGGTAATTGCATGGGCGCTCTAGGTCTAGCAGTCTGTTTTCGGTGATTAGGGTTATCATTACTCCATCAGTGGGTGAGTCAGTTATTGATGTAGAAACCATCCTACCCTTGTATAGAGTCATAACGCCATCAACATGGTCAGTGCCACCACTAACAAACGCCAGAAACAAGGTGATTGGCCTATTTTGATAATTCTCTGATACAGCATAGCCCAAAACGGTAGCGTTCATTCCTGATAGTTGGAACGTCACCCCTGCGCTTTTTAGATCATTAGAGTCCTCAATATCAGATACTGCCAGTAATGTACCTGCGCCTGTATAGGTTTCTGAGTTTATCTCAAGATCACCGCCACCAGAATGTAGGAGTAGGGTGCTAGTATCAAACTCAGCTTTGATGGCAAAAATAATATGCTGATTATCTTCCGTTAATTTAATGGCCGCTTTTGCATCTATGCCCGATCTAGTGGCCATTACATAACCTCAATGAAGCTGAATACAATATTATAAATAGAATTATTATTTGCCGCCCAATCAGCATTATTGGAGTCTAACCTGAACAATCCTTTGTTGACTGAGCTTGAAAACCCTATGACGTAATCATCAACAAGATTGGCTCTCAACTTAGGCTGAATGGGTATTGAGTAAGTATCCCGACCTGCAACCACAACGACAACCGCATCCGCAGTGGCCATAACAAGCTGAGATATTTTCTGCTCCTGACCAGAGGTAGAAGCCGCGCTGTATACCGCCAGATAATCACCCTTTTTGACGGTTCCCACTATGCTATCGCCTGATGCCTTTAAACTAAGAGCCGATGACCCTTTTACGTTCTGGCGAACCTTGCAACTTGCAGTGCTAGTTTCCACGGAGTCATTGAAATACCCATCCGTCACCACTACCGTATCGCTTATCTTTGTGACTATTTTGAACGTCCCATTATTGGGCTCTTTAAAAGCTCCGCTAACTGTAATGTAATCACCAGCCGCCAAACCATCAAATATGGCTGTCCCTGCGGTAATGGTGGAACCGCCTGAAATTGACCACGATAGCGTTACAGACTCTACATTAACTCCAGAATTCACCCGAACATCCGCAAGGATAGTCTCTCCGTTATACGTTCCTTTTGGGTTCTTCCCCTCGGGGTCTCCCATCCTAAAGTAATTCTTTTGCCCTTCTAAGGCCATTAAGAAAGACTGCCACTCTACTGCCTCTGTTCTACGCATTGGCGCGAGAGTGACCCTGCCTGTCCAGTAAACCGCATCATACTCTTGGGTGCGCTGTTTTCCTGAGAATGGCGAGACTGTTACGCCCAAAGTTCTATTTAATGAGAAGTCAGAACTTATGTACCCCACGTTAGTCGGTATATCAATTATTCTAGGCACCAAACAACCCCTTTCTGTAGTTTCCACCGCGACGGCTTGCATCCAATACGCTTGCTTTGGATACCTCAGCTATCGTGGGTAGCATTCTTTGTATTTCAGCCCTTACTGTCCCGACCACTCCCGTTGAGAAGTTTAGGCTTTGGTTGACTATGATAGTTTGCCCCCCGCCCATAGCATTTTTTGAATTCATGTTATTCATTACAGTGCCGCCACTGTTGGGAATGATTAGCTCAGGGCCGCGCTCACCAACCAACATTGCCCGACCTCCCTCAAAATGTCCGCCGCTAGCGTTGGTAGCCGTTGGGTTGGGGACTGATGCTGTTGAAAGCCTATTAGCTCCAGTTAGACCAAACACATTGTTTATTATTTCATTCACGATAGCCATCTGCATAAAAATAGCTATGATTTGTGACACCATGCTTTTGGCAAAGTTCTTAAATGATTCTAAAGCGTTTTGCCCCTCAATTAATGAGTTGACGAATTCATTAGTGAATGCATGGGCAGTTGATACAACAGCATCTTTTAGTTGCGCCCCAAGCGTGTTTCCGAGGTCTTCGGCAGACTTGCCAGCCTCCTTCATATCAGCGGCAACAGCCGCTATAATACCCTGCACAACTTCTGGGTCGTCCGTGCCAAATAACGCAAGCATAGCGATAGAATCGCCCTCAGCAAGCCTTGCTTTCATTCTAGCCAGCGTTGCTTCCATTTCTATCATCGGGTCTGTCACTGACGCAACTGCTCTTATAATATCTGCGTTATCTGCATCAAACGCATCCCGAATACCCTCGTCTATCTCAGCTTTCAGTTCCGCCCTCTTCTTACCAAGAAAAGCAAGCATGTCTGTTATTTGAGTGGGGGTGAACACTGCTTTATCAAATTCCACAAATTCCCCATTAACCTTTTTCAGCGCTTTCTCAGTGATTAGAGATGCTAACCCTACCTGCACAACTGCTTCCTCAAGCTCCAGAAAAGGAAATGTGGCCTCTTCTACTTGTCGCGCCAGCTTAATCAAATCAGGCAGTGCGATCAATGCAGCGCCTTCCTTTCTGGCACTGGCAATTTCACCCGGGAGTGCTAGCTCATCAGCCTTTTTCAGCAAAGATATTCTATCTTCTATTGTTTGGTTTAAACTTCGCTGAGCAGTAATAACTGTAGCTAGATCCGTCACTTCTGCCTCAAAATTTGCAACCCTCAGACCTGGAGCATCATCCGCAAGATTGTTAAATTTAGCCACTGCTTCAGCAAAATCTGCTTCAGAATCTGAGAGGGCTAACTTAAGTGACTCCTGTGCGCCTTCAAGTGCACCCATATCCAATGTTGGGACTAGGTTTATTGCCTGATTGAAGTTTGTGAAAAGCTGACTGACATTCTTATCTGCTGATCGCGACCCACTACTTAAGTCTGACCCCACCGTCTTGTTGACCTGCGTTATGTTTTCGGTGATTGTGAAATCATCCCCCGCCGTCAGTTTGTTGCGAATACGAATAAGGAAGGCTATTTTATCAATAAAGCCCGCGATTGAATCAGTCATGGTTTTCAATTGAGCTGCAAACCCAGATTCAAATATTGCCAAGGAAAGCTCTTTGAATGCGATAGTCAGGTTTGATGTTTTGTTGGAAAGGTTAGCCATCAATTCAGCCATTGTGCCGCCGGTGGTTTCCTTGAGTCCTTTTATCAATGATTTAAGGATGAGCGCCGCGCCAGCAGTGCTCTTGCCAAATGCAGCGATATTGTCTCTAGTCAGGTCAAGTTCTTTTCTTAAAATTGGATAGACTGCAATACCCTGCGTCTCTAGCTGCTCAAGTTCCTCAAGGCCCAGGCCACCGCCTGTAGATTTTGCGGCTATTTTAACCAGTGCCGCGAAAGCCTCAGTAGCGTCCCCAGCGATAGAGGCCGCATCACCGAAGGTTGTAAGCATGTCAATATTAGGCTCAAGGCCAGCAGATTTTAGCCTGATGAATGCCTTGGTAACATCTTCAATTTGAAAGGGGGTTGTTTTTGAAAAGCTGATAATCTGATCAAAGGCTTTCTGACCCTGGTTAATGCCACCGAACACAGTATTCAAGGAAACTCGCAAGTCCTCAAAAGCCATGCCTACATCAGCTATTTTTTTGCCGACCAAGAGAGCTATACCAGCCACGACAACACCAACACCCAGCATAGCCGCTTTCAACGCTATGATCGCACCCGCCGCCGCATTCGCCGCAAGCCTCATTCCGACTAGGGCTCCAGTTGCAGGAGATAGCCCTTTCTTACCGGACTGACCTGCATCTTTGGTTTTTTTCTTTACATCGTCTAATGCCTTATTAAGCTGTTTGGTATCAGCTTTGATACGGACGACGAGTTCATCAATTTCAGTAGCCATTAGTCGGGGTATAACTCCATTAGCGTTTCAAGGCTGTTCCGATCTAAGGGGCCACTATCCTTATCTGGCGTAGTGTTAAACTCCTTAAAACCGTTGAGCGTTGCGTAGACTTCAATAGGCGACATATCCCAAAACTCACTTGGCTGAACCCCTGCCATCCCTACGCATATTTCAAAGAATCGCATCCAACGTATGGGCTCAAGCTCGTCACCTACGCCTTTTTTGAGTCACCGCCCTCCGATGATGGGTCACTCAATGATTTTGCTAAAAGTTTTGCGACTACGGTACATGACTCTACTATGCCCGCATTCTGAATGATGGTTTTAACATCTTCCATATTAACGTCATTGCCTCCACCTCTAAGAGCATGAAGCAATACAATAGCAAGCTCGCCCACCCGGACATCGGCCAAGGCTAATTTTTGAGTGATCGCGATGATGCCCTTATCAATTTCAGTTTCAATCTTGATAATGCCATCAATGGTTAATCGGCACTTGTAATCCTTACCTGCAAGTTTAAGAAGTAGCTCGCCCTTCATTGGGTTTGTCATCTGACTGTTCCTTTTTTGTAGCCGCTTTTGCGACAATTAAATGTAAGACACCATCTCTGGAGTCAAGGCGGCAGTCCAGCACATCATGCTTCTTGCCGTTTACTACTATCTCACTCGCACCATCAAAGCCCTCAGGACAGGCGCAAGTTACCTTGTCACCCTTAATCATCCCCAGCACTTTGACAGAATTAACTTTTATCTTAGCTATAGCCCAAGACATCATTCACCTCCATCATTATGCAAACGTAGTATAGCCCGCTGACTCTAACGATATAGAATAAGACGCTTCACCATTGTATTCGCCAGCATATTCCAGCGATGTAATTTGGAATGCTCCAGTGAATGTGCCCAGATCAGGAACGATTACTTGGAAGCTTTCAAAGGCCGCTGTTTGACCTGTGGAACCATCAGTGGTATTTGCCTGAGCCCCATAAGCCGTCCGAACCGCAACCTCTGCCGCTGAATCAGTAAAGATACCAGAGCCAGAAATGGATATGCTTTGAACTCCACCGCCCGCAAGTAGGGTGCGAGAGCCTAGCGAGTCTTTGCTAGTAGCATCCACGGACTCTTCGTTCATGGTGATTGATGTAGAGCGTAGGCCACCAACGGTAGTGTACGTCCCTGAAATATCAATCTTTAATAGTAAGTCTAAACCTTTTTGTGCCGCCATCTAAATTCTCCTATCAACTTTCGTTGAGTACATTAACCTAGCATAATTGCACGAAATCTCATTACTCCATGCCTAGTAATCCCATCTGGGTCTCTGATTGTATCACTGAACTCAAACCGCATATTGATAAAGTTGGTTCCAGTGACGGACAGACTGCTATCATGCAACAGAGTATGTATCCTGTCCATTATATTTTTAAGCTCCAAACTGCCTCTATATCTGCTCCAAACATCCAAGTTAACTGAAACATCTGAACCATTCAAATCTTTAGTGCTGTAGTCAATAGCCGTATCCTCGCCTATCTGGACGTATGGGTAGGCTGTTTCCTCGGGAACATCGTC
>Ga0075109_1002188_pt1 | contig 11095 bp, 13 predicted proteins | sample AntAceMetag02UKD_FD_69798 | JGI IMG/M metagenome (GOLD analysis project Ga0075109, IMG submission 69798) | Saline lake microbial communities from Ace Lake, Antarctica - Antarctic Ace Lake Metagenome 02UKD | ecosystem: Environmental > Aquatic > Non-marine Saline and Alkaline > Saline | place...
GCGTCGAGGTCAGTGATCCCACGTTGGTGAATCCACTTCAGCACCTGATCGGCGTGAAATGGTTTTTCACCAAATTCTGTAAACAGTGCTCGCAGACGATCGCGCCCCAAACCTGCTAGATTAGGAAGTGTGCTATCTGTCATGCTTAGCTGATTCTTTACGCTATCAGGCATGGCTCACAAACCTCGCGGGACTAAGTGTAAAACAAGTATTAAGAACAGATTTCTTCAACACTGAAAAAATAAGCGATTTCGCGCGCCGCGGAAGTCGTTGAGTCAGAGCCATGGACCGCATTAGCGTCAATGGACTGAGCAAAATCTGCCCGAATTGTACCAGCGTCAGCGTCAGCTGGATTTGTGGCCCCCATCAGATCACGATTTTTAAGGACTGCGCCCTCGCCTTCAAGCGCCTGAATCATTACCGGGCCAGACGTCATGAATTCAATCAAATCGGGGTAAAAAGGCCGACCTTCATGTTCAGCATAAAAACCACCGGCTGATTTTCCATCTAGTTGCACCATTTTCGCAGCAACTACTTTTAAGCCAGCTTTTTCAAATCTAGTGTAGATTTCGCCGATAACGTTTTTGCCTACGGCATCAGGTTTGATAATAGAAAGGGTCTGTTCGATCGCCATCTTAACTCCAAGTATTTCGGTTTTTCTAAAGAGCGCGCATTATACGCGCAAATACTCGGATTTTGTACGTGCAGTGATAAAAAACCAGCATTTCTAGGGTTTTATTCGGCAACCTCTTCGATCCCAACGGCTTGAATAGCTTCTAAGGTTTCTCCGGCTACGATCGGTTCGCAGCCAATCCCGTCAAGTTCACAGATCAACTCTGCTGGATTTTCACTTTGAGAGTCAACATTCCAGCGCTCAGCCAGATTGAATCGTTTACAATAGCGGGGAGCTGCTAACTCGACTTGAAAACTAATTGTTTAACCCTGCTCTCAAGCCCAGAATAGTCGACCTGATAGCTTGGAGTTTATCTGTGGCCGCCATGATTAGTCATCGCTCGTTATCGGGCAGCAAATTGAGCCGAATTCAGGCCAGCACTATTTTTTAATCCATCCCAAAGTGGTGACAATTCTCTTAATTTAGTCACTGCATCGCAGATTTTTTCGATGGAATAATCAATTTCTTCCTCGGTCGTGAAACGACCGAGTGTAATCCGCAGCGAGCTATGCGCCAGTTCGTCATTCAGCCCCAGCGCCTTTAACACATATGATGGCTCCAAACTTGCTGAGGTACAGGCCGAACCGGAGGACACGGCAAGATTTCTCAGCGCCATCATCAAAGATTCACCTTCGATGCAATTAAAACTAATATTCAGATTGCCTGCCACACGAATACTCTCATGGCCATTGACGTAAACTTCTTTCAATTCTCTTAGACCCGCTAGCAGACGCTTGCGCAGAGCTAACACTCGCGCGTTCTCCTGAGTCATTTCTTGTTTGGCTAATCGAAAAGCTTCGCCCATCCCCACGATCTGATGTGTGGGTAAAGTGCCGGAGCGCATGCCGCGTTCGTGTCCGCCGCCGTGCATTTGCGGCTCAATTCGAACGCGAGGGTTACGCCGCACAAACAGAGCCCCTATGCCCTTTGGACCATAAGTTTTGTGTGATGTAAGAGACATCAGGTCTACTTTCATAGACTGCAGGTCTATTTCGACTTTGCCTGTGCTTTGGGCTGCATCGACATGAAAAAGAACACCTTTCTCGCGGGTGACCTCAGCGATGGCGGCAATGTCATTGATGACTCCTATTTCGTTGTTCACATGCATCAATGTAACCAAAACTGTATCTGGGCGAATGGCAGCAGCCACATCTTCGGGCGCGATGATGCCATCCGGTGATGGGGCAAGGTAAGTAACTTCAAAACCTTCTCGCTCAAGCTGCTGGCAGCTATCCAAGATCGCCTTATGCTCTATCTTGGATGTAATAATGTGCTTGCCCTTCTCACCATAAAAGTGGGCTACACCTTTGACTGCCAAGTTGTCGGCTTCGGTTGCACCTGATGTCCAAACGATTTCGCGGGGGTCACAATTAATGAGATCTGCAACTTGCTGACGTCCCGTCTCTACAGCCTCCTCAGCTTTCCATCCAAACATATGTGAACGCGAAGCGGGATTTCCAAAATTTGCCTCTAACGTTAAGCATTCTGCCATTTTAGCAGCAACCCTAGGATCACAAGGAGTTGTCGAGGAGTAATCCAAATAGATAGGGAATTGCATTTATAACTCCGAAAAAAACTGACTATAAGCTCACAGATGGGATAAGAAACGCTCCACGCTCGCCCGCATCAGCTAAACTCTCACTAGCTATCAGATGCTTACGATCTTGTCGTTGGGCAATATCTTTTACTTCACGTTTAGCGACTAAATCGGCGAGGCTTATACCTTCAAGAAAATGATGAATCTGCTCGCTGAGATCCTCCCATAAATAATGGGATAGACAAGTTTCACCATCTTGACAATCTCCCTCCCCTCGACATTTTGTCGTGTCGATGGATTCGTTGACCGCATCAATTATCTCGGCAATAAATATCTCACTTGCCTCTCCCCTCAGGACATAACCACCACCGGGACCGCGAATACTGTTGACGAGGGAGCTTTTCCTCAACTTCGAGAAGAGCTGCTCCAAGTAAGACAGTGAAATGTCTTGCCGCTGAGAAATGTCAGCCAAGCTGACTGGGCCTTTTTGCTTATGCAAAGCCAAATCCAGCATAGCTGTGACGGCGTATCTTCCCTTGGTAGTCAATCGCATAGTGATGCCTTTACGGAGATCTCAATTGATTTAAATTATCAAATACCTAAGTAAAATAGTCAAGTATTGCCGCAGCTTCAGAGTCCGACTCAAAATAACAGATAAACCAATAAAATTCAATGGCTTACAATTCTATGAGCGCTCGTAAACGAGAGTTGAAGGGGCTTTTCCGAAACTCGGGTCCATCGGGTGGCCACATTGCTGGGCCAACATTGAGATAATCGCTAGATGGTGAGTGCTGTGTGCAATCAAACCCATTAGCTCTCGCTCAAGCGTGCTGGAAATCTCAATTGGGGCACCACGATGGTAAACAGTTTCTCGCACCGAAATAGACTGCCCCAATAGCCTAACCAAATCCAATTCCCGTATGCGCCAAGACACCAATGCGATCGCCAAGCGCGCAGAATCTGCGCTCGATTCAATAGCTTTGTCTCTCTTTCTAGCATCATAATCAACACTCAGGTCAGGCAACCCAGCAAACAGGCTCTGAAAACGATCCAGTATATGTCGAACATGACTTCCCATTGAGGAAGAGCCTTCATAGCTATTTGCATAGTCGTCAGCATCAAAGCTGTTCACTAGGTCTTCACATTGCTGTATGCAGTGCAAACACCCTTTGAGCAGCAGATCGGCAACAGAGCTCGAGACATCCTGTTCCATCAAAATAGACCTATCCATATAAAAAGCTGTTCTGCCCAATAAGACCTGCGTCATTTAGGCCTGGTAACTCATACGCCACTTATCTCTAAGCTTCAAACAAAAGACTGCGGCATCACCGCAGCGCCCCACCAAAAGGCACTCCGGTAGACTGTAAGGTTAAGAGCGCCGTTTTCCAAACTGAGCGGCCAGCTGTGTCTTTTAGGTGATATGAATTCCGTCTTAGCAGGTAGGCTTTCAACAAGACCATAGCAGGCCCCGGTTTATTTCAAATTCAGTTACTACAATCCAAATCGCTTATTGAGGTAAACTGATAGCTCTATTGAGCCTTTCTTTTTAACGACTAACCTTGGCGGCCTCTCAGCTGAGAAAAGCCAGCCTTAAACACCAGAGCTACCATGAAATTTGATTTACATTGCCACAGCCATTTCTCTGATGGTAACCATTCGCCAGAGTTCCTTATTGAGCGAGCAGTAGCGAACAAGGTTACCCATTTAGCAATTACCGACCATGACTGTGTGCAAGTCTTTAAACAGCCAGTGGATGTGCCGCAGGAGCTCACCTTGATTCCTGGGGTAGAAATTTCTTGCGTCTGGAATGGTCAAGAAATACATGTCGTAGGCTTAGGCATAGACGTAGAGGCTGAACAACTCAGCACACTCCTCAAGGTGCAGCAGCAATCAAGACGAGAACGAGCAGCAACCATGGCCAAACGGCTAGCGAGCTTTACCGATCACGATCTCGAGTCCTATTTAGAATCGCTCCCCTGTATTTCCAGAACACGCAGTCATATTGCCAACTTCTTAGTCATGGAAGGGGTTTCTAAGAATCATCAGCAAGCCTTTAAGAAATACCTTTCACGCAAAGGTAAACTCTATTGCCCGGCAAGTTGGTGCGATCTTGAAGCAGCTATAGCATGTATCAATGCAGCCGGCGGCTTGGCTGTGGTTGCCCATCCCAGCAGATACCCTTTTACCCGAAAAAAATTACTGGCCTTGCTGGACGACTTTAAGCAAGCAGGAGGCGCCGCCATTGAAACTGCATACAGCAATCTAGATCCTTTGGCGCGCAAGAATCTTGAAGAGGTTTGTGAGAAGCTGGAGTTGTATGCGTCTTGTGGGTCAGACTTTCATAGTGTTAAAAATACCTGGACCGATATTGGTAAGTTTCACAGTTTCGCCGCATCGAAAAAAAATGCCATTTGGAATCACCCCGAATGGCATTTTAAACACAGTTCTTTTTAAGCGGTATTTCCAAACAAACTTGAGGGCTGGCTGGGCCTTTTTTTAACGTGCTTTTCTAACGTCTACGTATTGACGCGATTACGTCGCGAAAAATATCTAATAATGTTTCGTGCTTGTAATCGGTAAACTCACCTGCGTCCATGAACATTCCATGCTCTTCGCATGCCTCATATTCAAGGTGCTTTTGCTTAGGGTCATTAATCTTTTTCATTGGAGCACTGCAACGAGGACATTGGACGTCTCTTACTGTGTTGTAGGTTTTTCCTACTGCCGGGTCTCCACTATCTGCAAAGTCCGCCATCCAGTCGCCTTTAAGCTGCTCTGCTTCTCCGTTGTCGAACCAAAGCCCTTTGCAACTGTTGCACTTGTCGATAACCACTTTACCGTGAAGGGTCTCGATTTTTAACTCCTGCATATCAGAATTGCATTTCGGACAGTCCATCTTAGTCTCCTTCAGTTCGTTTATTATTATTCCGCAGAATCGTTACAAAATTACCCACATGCTTAAGCTTGTACTCGGCAACGACCTGCCAACGCTTGATCTGAGGGCTTAAAAACAAGAAATCTGATTCTATAAGATATTTCTCTCCATGACCAAGCCAAAATAGCAGTGTTAGGACCTCAACTAAGCCAACCTCTATTAAGTAAGCATTCATCTTCACCAAATTAAGATGCATCTAAACACTCTAGTCGCTTATCCACGAGTGTATTAAGGGAGAGAAATCATGAAGACTTTAAAAAGTCTGAGCTTAACAATTTTGATGTCAGTGCTTTCGCTAAGCGCTCAAAATGCTATCGCCCTAACGGGCTCGGCCAATGTCAGTAGCGCCTGCGCCACCTTAGAATTTATGGCTAAACTGGTGGCTATCAATTCGCTGCTTCCAGCCAATTACGACGATATTACTGAGCTACGGGAAATAGAGGCTCAGCTGGCAGAACTCAATACTATGGTGTGCCAGCCCGTTATTCTTAGTGCATCTACTCGTGGCAACAGCCGTTATGACAATGGCACTCGGGTTTCCGACGATCTTTATTACAACTCGTGGTACTTTTCCAACAGACAGCTATTCATGGCCGAGCCTGGAGAAGACACCACGATCTACTACCCGAACGGTCGCATAATGGCGTTTCATTGGATGCACGGCGATCAAGCTATTTTTTGGCCAAACGGCAATTTGGCGACGAATTACTTTCGAGAATACGACGAAGAGTGGTACTACCCCGATGGCAACATAATTACGTATGAAGCGGGCTATTCTGGAGCGCGTTGGTTTTATCCCTTTACTAGACTAGACGGCGGCATCGGGCAAGAAGTCATAGCCAGTAACTGGGGAGTTGAAGATGAAAGTTTTACCTTTCTCAATTTCGATTCAAATGGCACACTAACTACCAGCAGGGAACGGATTAGGCGAAAATTGATATTTGATGATTTTGATTTGCTTGACGTCCCAGGTATCTTATTACTTGTAACGCGCTTGTATCAGAATTCAGATTCAGCGAAGCAATTTGCGCCCGCGGACATAAACATTACAGGAGCACCGTTTTAAACCGCTGACGCACATTTTATTGAATAGGCCACCGCGCCAGCTTTTAGTAGCTGTAAGTCGTGGATTCGGCGAGTAGGGAAACCGCATCCATCTCCCCCGACTGACATTTCAAAAGGTTTTCCTTGGTCACCACATGGACCTTATCTGATTGCTTAGAGCGCTCAGTCTCTTCACCCAAGTCCTCCAAAATGACGGATACACTTTCAGTATTGGGCAACTCACGTAACGTTGCACCATAAGTGCATAGAGTCGCAAACAACTTGACTTCGAATGCCTCTATTTCTTGCTCAAGCCTTAGCGCATATTCTTTTTGCGCCTGTTCAGAGCGCGCCTGTAGATCAGCCGCCTTTCCAAGCGCCCTCTCTTTCAGTGGCTCAACTCTCACCATAAACGCGTCATATTCTGCTTTGAAATCAAATGACGAAGCTAATGCGGCCACAGACCTTTCATTGGCGCTGTCTTGTTCTGCGGAATTTGCTTGCTCTGCGGATGCTGCTTGTTCTGCAGAGCTTGCTAATAGCGCACGCATTTCAGTCATCTTCTCTGAAGTTTGCGCACGAAGACTGTCTAGCTCTTGCTGCAATTGAGCATATCCCGCATCGTCAACCGAACCGGTGTTTCGTAATGAACGTGCGGCGGCGGCGGCCTGTTGGATAGCGGAATTAACTACTAAAGAAAAATCCACACTGGCCATTTTTTCCATCAAGCCCTCTTGCATCGCTGGACCATCCACAGGCGCAGTTAAACCAGTATTTGTGGACTGCGCGCTGATAGCGGCAAAAGGGTTAGCTCTGTTTATCGAGCGCATTGCTCGGCCAAGAGATGAAAAGCTCATCTGGTTTTTTTGGTTCGCTAGCGGCGTTCGAATTTCCAGAACAGCCCCCTGCCCAAACAGGTAAATACTATCAACACCGCCCAGACGATTACCGAAAATACCGGTGGCCTGATCTAACTCCAATGACTCCTCTACAATACTGGAAAATATAGAAATACTTTCCTGCAGCGAATCCAGATTCATTTCTTGGCTGTGAATCCCAGCCGAAGCGGCTAGCAATGACATCGAAAAGATAACGCTATTGAGTTTCATAAGCCGACTCCTATTGGACCTTGCCGCTAAAACTTACATATTGGGCTAGCTGTTCTAATGACCTAATAGTTTCGTAGTCATTATTGGCAAGCTCTTGATAACCAACGCGCATATCTTCTAAATCTTGCAACCGTTGCTCCTCAAAGAAAGCGTATATTCGTTCCAAGTTTTCTGCAGTGGTTTGCTGGGTTTGATCGAATACTACCTGCATCAACTGCATGTTGTTATTATCTTGGCGATTTTCTATTCGAGTGACGAAATCCGCTAATACCGCTTGTTGATTTTGCTGAAAAGACTCAAGTCGTGACTCAAGCTCTACATCAGGCTTAAGACCGGCAATAGACAATGAGTTACCGAATGAAATAGATACGCCGTTGTCACCGATCACTAAACTTGTATTTAGAACAACGAGCAACATCATCGCCAGCGATGCCGCAGTGGGAACCCAGCGCCAGAAGTCAAATACTCGACCCTCTCTTTCATTGCTCCGATCGCCGCTGTTGTGCTCGCGTCTATACAATTCCATTATTCGGTCCCAATGCGGGACTCGCTGATCTTGCCAATTTTCCAAATTGCTTTGAACTAGCAAAAGAGACTCTAGCTCTTGATTGCACGAGTCGCAGCTTCGTAAATGACTTTCCATTTCTAGCTTGGACACTTTACTCAAGTCGCTTGAGAAATATTCTTTGGTTAAGTGTTCAGTCTTGGGACAAGGCATTAGCTTCCTCCGATACTACTTTTAATTTTTTAAGGGCTGTATAAAAACGTGTTTTGGCTGTATTCACTGACATGTCTTGTAATTCTGCAATCTCTTCGAATGTGAGTGACTGAAAAATTTTACACTCAACTATCACCCGCTGCTCCATCGGCAGTTCTGCCAGCATACTGAGAACCTGCGAATTGAGCTCTTGCGCGTTGAGCCGATGCTCAGGTTCGCTTTTAGCCTCTCCTGGCAAACTGTCTAAAATATCGAAACCGTCATCGTCTGCCTTTGACTGCACAGTCATCAATTTCTTACGGCGATTCATATCTACCGCCTTATTGTGAGCTATGCGAAATATCCAACTGCTAAATTTTGAATCCCCTCTAAATCGATGCAAATTTCTGTACACCCCCAGAAAAACCTCTTGCATCAGATCCATCGCATCAGTGGGATTTCCAGTCAACCTCAGACCATGATTGTAAATACGAGGCTCATATTTTTTAACCAATTTTTCCCAAGCATAGGCGGACCCATTGACAGCTGCCGCTATCAAAGCTTGGTCTTCGTCGATAAGACTCATTTCTGCCGCATCCCAAACCTATTCTCGATTGCATCGGACGCAACCAAGCGAATAATCCATTTCGCAGGATAGTGGTAATTAGGAATAAGTCGCAAGTGACAACTTAATAGTTTGAATTTTAAGGGTGGTTTATTGAGGATACTGATGAAGAGAATCATCTATGAGCGCACCCCAAGCACGATTGAATGGATGGACGGATTTAACTAATCCTTCAGAATTGACTAAGGGATAGCCTTTTTCAGCCCATTCAAAAATAGAGTGCTTGAGATTTCGGACATTGGTATAGCCAAGAGAGGCTAGCGCGTCTGCTACGGCCGCCGAGCGATAGCCAACAGAGCAATAAACTATGATTTCTGCATTTTTGTCGGAAACTAACTCTGCAATATCTGCGCTTTTTGAATTATTTATGGCGCCGGACAGATGACTAACTGTGAACTCTTCCGGCTCCCTGACATCAAATATCTTAGCTGATGAGGTTTCAGATTGTCGACTTTCATTGAGCTGCTGCGTGGAGATGAAACTCACGGCTGGAAATTCGCGCACAATTTTATTATCCACAGATTCCCAGCTGACCCCAAACAGGCCAACGAAAAGTGAAGAAAGTGAGGCAGAAATGATCAGCTGTACCATGTGTATTAAGACCTAAGGGTCGGCCAGTTTATTACAAAGCTCAGGCAGCTATCTCGGTATTTTATGCCAACCCAATTTGATCGACACCTTTTGAGCATCTTCAAAAGTAACTGAGAAAAGCTACCCGCATGCTAAAGGCTGCGTTTAGGCCGCAGCTTTTTGTTTACTTAAAAGCTGACTGGCCGCTCCAATGAAGGCATTGAGGGACGACGCGATAATATCTTTGCTTATTGCTACACCGCTGAACTTTTGGCCATCGCTCTTAATTTGGATATAAGTAACCGCTTCGGCATCAGCCCCCTGCCCCAGCGCGTGTTCACCGTACTCCATAATTTCGAAATCTTGATTCAAGGCAACCCTCATGGCTTCAACGAACGCCCCCAAAACACCTTCCCCTTCGCCGTTTATCTCTAAAGGCTCACCAAAATAGTCTATGCTCGCCGAGAAAGTTTCTCTGCCATTGCGCTTCTCTATGGTGAAGTTCTCTAGGCTGAGCGCTTTTTTATTGCTGAGATAGTGCTGATTAAAAAGACCCCATATTTGATCCGGTTGAATTTCCTGGCCACTTTGTTCTGTGTGCCGCTGAACGACGCGACTGAATTCAATTTGCAGCCACCTTGGCAATTGGAAACCAAACTTATTGGCAAGGACATAAGCGACCCCGCCTTTGCCTGACTGGCTGTTTACCCGAATGACATCTTGGTAAGTTCGGCCTATATCTCTTGGATCAATGGGCAAATACGCTATCTCCCAGGGAGTACCTTCTTCATAAACATCGAGGCATTTCTTGATTGCGTCCTGATGAGAGCCGGAAAACGCAGTGAAAACTAAATCACCGGCATAGGCTTGGCGCGGATGTACATCAATCTGTGTGCACTCCCTAACGACAGAGACTATTTTATCCATGTCATGAAAATCCAATTTAGGGTCTATACCTTGGCTATACATATTCATCGCCATAATGACGATATCCATATTGCCGGTTCGCTCGCCATTTCCGAGCAGCGTGCCTTCAACTCTTTGAGCGCCCGCCATAACAGCCAGCTCGGCAGCCCCAACCGCACAAGCCCTATCGTTATGAGTATGAAGGCTCACAATGACCGAGTCTCTGTTGTTGATATTCCGGCAGAACCACTCTATTTGATCGGCATAAATGTTCGGTGTTGCCATTTCCACCGTCGATGGCAGGTTAAAAATAACCTTATTTTCAGGGGAGGGTTGCCATATGGCTGATACCGCATCACATACTTGGACCGCAAAATCCACTTCTGTGCCGGTGAAACTTTCTGGCGAATACTCAAACGTCCATTTCGTCTCTGGAGCTAATGCCGCGCAGCTCTTAACTTCCCTAGCACCAACTTCAGCGATAGCGATAATCCCGGCCTTATCCGTTTTAAATACTTTTTCGCGCTGAACAACCGATGTTGAGTTGTATACATGCAGAATTGCGCGCTTTGCTCCCTTAAGGGATTCAAAAGTGCGCTGAATAAGCTCGGGGCGAGACTGAGTGAGAACCTGAATTGTTACGTCATCAGGGATTCTGCCTTGCTCAATCAAATCACGAACAAAATCAAAATCCGGCTGAGAGGCTGCGGGAAAGCCGACTTCAATTTCCTTAAAACCCACTTCCACTAACAACTCGAACATTTTAGACTTTTGAACAACAGACATGGGTTCTATAAGCGCTTGGTTTCCATCTCGCAGATCCACACTGCACCATGTAGGCGCTTCGCTAATCACCTGGTCGGGCCAGGTGCGGTCGCGAAGCCCAATGGGCTGAAAAGGCTTGTATTTGGTATGGTCAAACCGCTTCGCGTTCATCTCTTTTTCCTTTTGGGATTTCTATTTCCGAGCTTCAAATTTGTTTAACTCTCAGCTCATAGC
>Ga0075109_1002200_pt1 | contig 11063 bp, 11 predicted proteins | sample AntAceMetag02UKD_FD_69798 | JGI IMG/M metagenome (GOLD analysis project Ga0075109, IMG submission 69798) | Saline lake microbial communities from Ace Lake, Antarctica - Antarctic Ace Lake Metagenome 02UKD | ecosystem: Environmental > Aquatic > Non-marine Saline and Alkaline > Saline | place...
ACTGCCAAGAAGGCACCCGCACGCAAGACAGCCGCCCGCAAGACAGTCGCCAAGAAGACTGCCAAAAAGGCTCCCGCCCGCAAGACTGCTGCCAAGAAGACAGCGCGTAAAGCACCAGCACGTCGGCGCTGATTGTTCAGCACGCTGAACAAAGATGAGGGCCCCTGCCATTGCAGGGGCCCTCATCTTTGTTTCACGCTCTCAGTACACGTGGTGCCTACCTATCGTCGTCGGCGTCCCACTGCTCACCTCGAGCTTGCGCGCGCGCCAGCGCCGTTTCGGCATCAACTTTTGAGGAATACGGACCCATCCGCTCAGCATTTGCATCACCCGGTCCCTGCTCGACTGTTTGAGTGCGCAGGTTGAACCACCACTGGTCGTTACCTTCAACCCCTAGATCCATCGCAGTACTCCCTCTCTGAGGCCGTTGATACGCATGGGCCATGAATGTTGTCCGTTTGCTCCGGCTACGCAGCCTACCTGCTAGGTGCGCTCACTCGAAGTACCCCGCACGTACACTCTTGGGCATGGCATCGACGCGAACCCAGGTCACCGCGGGCACTCTCAGTCCCGAACGCAGTGTCCCTCGGCACATCCCAAGGCCGGAGTACGTGGGCAAAGCAGCCCCCACACCGTTTGTCGGGTCAGAAGTTAAAGATGGCGAAACTATCGAACGAATGCGCGTAGCTGGACGTATTGCAGCGCAGGCTTTGCAAGAAGTCGGATCCCATGTGCGCCCAGGAATCACCACCGACGAACTTGATCGCATCGGACACGATTTCCTTCTCGATCACGATGCCTATCCCTCCACGCTTGGATACCGCGGATACCCCAAATCCCTGTGCTCCTCCCTCAATGAGGTGATCTGCCACGGCATTCCAGATTCCACCGAACTTGTCGAGGGCGACATCTGCAACATCGACATCACCGCGTTTTTCAATGGTGTTCACGGCGACACGAACGCAACCTTCTTCGTTGGTGATGTATCACCAACGGTTCGTGACCTCGTGGACCGAACCCGAGAAGCCACTATGCGCGCCATCAAAGCTGTCGCACCTGGGCGCCCACTCAGCGTCATCGGAAGAGTGATCGAAAGCTACGCGAAACGATTCGACTACGGCGTCGTTCGTGACTTCACCGGACACGGCATCGGTACGTCGTTCCATAGCGGTCTCATCGTTCCTCACTACGACGATCCACACCTTGATACGACGATCCATCCGGGCATGACCTTTACCATCGAACCAATGCTCACCCTAGGCGGGATCGACTATGAGATCTGGGATGACGACTGGACAGTCGTCACTCGCGATGGCAGCTGGACAGCACAATTCGAGCACACGATTTTGGTGACCGATTCAGGTAGTGAAATTTTGACGCTGCCATGAGCCAAACTCCTGCGCAGCCCGACTCTTTGATCGCACCCAGAGCTGGTTGGCTAACCGATGCTGAGCAGGCTTCATGGCGTGCATTTCTGCGGATGGCATCATCCTTGCCCGAGCAACTCAACCGTGACCTCCTCGACAGCCACAACATGACTCTGGCCGACTATGACGTCCTGGTGCAACTGAGTGAGGCACCAGAACACCAACTACGCATGAGCGAACTTGCTCTCGCCGTCATCGCATCGCGGAGCCGACTTTCCCACCAGGTAGATCGCCTCCAGCGAGCCGGGCTCGTGGACCGAGTTCCATGTGCCGAAGATGGTCGCGGGTTCTATGCTCGCATCACCGAAGTGGGTCTGGGAATTCTCGTGGCGGCCGCTCCCGAACATGTGGACTCCGTCCGACAACACCTCGTCGATGTCCTGTCACCTACAGAGTTCGCTGAATTCGGAGCCACGTGTCAAAAAGTAGTGGATCACCTGTTCGATACGCAGCGGTAAGCATCAGCGACCGGCGCTAGCTGAGGACGGACGAGTCGCCGTGTAAGCCGGGTTCTGTCCCCGCCGAAGCGGGGGGTGATCATCCATCTGCGATTGCTGTTACCAGCAACCTGGTGCGGTCTACCCGCGAACATTGAGCAGGCGGCTCGTTCGCGCAGATCGCGATGCGATCCTTTTGACCTTGCTCCGGGTGGGGTTTACCTAGCCGCCATGGTCACCCATGGCGCTGGTGGTCTCTTACACCACCGTTTCACCCTTACCCTTCGCCATGGTGCTGAACACCATGATGAAGGGCGGTTTGTTTTCTGTGGCACTGTCCCGCGGGTTACCCCGGGTGGGTGTTACCCACCACCCTGCCATGTGGAGCCCGGACTTTCCTCGACAACACAGGCCAGATTTTTCAACCCGTCTGCACTGCCGCGATCACCCGGACGACTCGTCCGCCGTTTTCCTATCGTAGCGAGCAATCAGTACAGTGTTCGCGTGCTGGTCCTGTTACCGCCGAGTGAGGGCAAGACCCCTGCGGCTAGCGGCGCTCCGCTGTCTTTGGCCTCGCTGAGTTTTCCCTCCCTGACCGACACCCGATCCATTGTTGTCAACGAATTGGTGTCCTGGTGTGCCAACCAACCCGGTGAAGCGCAATCGAGACTCGGATTGTCCGACCGACTCGCTCACGAGATTGATCGCAATGCCCAATTGCGCAGCGCACCGTGCGGTCGAGCAATATCGATCTACACCGGGGTCCTCTACGATGCGCTTTCGTGGCCAACACTCACCACCACCGAGCGCGCACGCGGTCAGCGCAGCATCGCGATCGCATCGGCTCTATTCGGTCTCCTACGCCCACTCGATGCTATTCCGGCATATCGACTACCCCCCGGAGCCGCGCTCCCTCGACTTGGCCGACTAAAACCCCTGTGGCACGAGCACATCGCAACCGCTCTGACAATCGCTGCGCCCACCGGAGTTATTGTCGATATGCGGTCCAGCGCCTATGCAACCATGGGCCCCATCCCAACTCCGCTGCTGCCACGCACCGCAGTGGTGCGCGTTCTGACTGATGGCAACGGCAAACGAACCGTGGTGAGTCATCACAACAAGTTCATCAAGGGTTTACTCGTTCGCGATCTGCTCGCCTGTCGCGCTGGCAAAACTGTCGTAGACGTTGCCAGAATCCTCAGCGAATCAGGTCGCAAAGTTGACGTGGACCCTCCGGTAAATGAGTCGAAGCCGTGGACCATAAACGTGATCACGACCGATGAGCACCGTTAGTTGCTAGCTGGAGTATCGAGCGATGGGGTCGGTTCGACCGGCTGCCGCTTCATCCAGTGCCTCGTTGGCCAACCGATCCGCGAAAGTGTTCTGCTCCCGTGGCACCCACGTGTAGCGAACGGATCCACCGAGGTTTCGTAGTTCTAGCGCTATCTCACGAAGTCCAGCATTCTTAATGGCCCAACGGCCCGACATCTGCTCTACCACCAGCTTCGAGTCGAGTCTGGCCTCGATCTGCGCCTCGGCGTCAAGCACGAGCGCGGCCCGCACTCCCGCCAACACGCCTCGGTATTCGGCCACGTTATTGGTGGCCACCCCGATGTATTCAGCCAGTTCGGCAAGGACCACGCCGGTGTGCACATCACGAATCAGTGCACCGTAAGCGGCGGGGCCGGGATTGCCACGGGAGCCACCATCGGCTTCCACGATGAAGTCAGCGGTCACAGACCTGACTCCGGGGTGCGCACCAGAATCCGACGGCACTCCTCGCACCGGGTGAGTTCGTCATCGGCCGACTGTCGAAGTCGATCAATATCGGCGGCGGTGAGTTCGATTCGACAGCCCTCACAGCGACCGCGGTACAGCGGGGCGGCACCAACACCTCCGTGATCGGTTCGCAATTTGTCATAAAGGGCAAGCACATCACCGGGAATTCGAGGCTCAACGGCAAGACGGTCAACAGTGAGCGCATCAGATTCGGTGGCAATTTCGCCGAGTAACATATCGCGCGCCGCTGCTACTTCACTCATCCGCTGCTGGACATGCTGCTGTTCCTCACTGAGGTCACGGGCCACATGTTGGGCTTGCTCTAGTCGCTCCATGACGAGGAGTTCGATCTCCTCCAGCTCGTTTTGCCGGCGTGCCAAAGAGCCGATTTCAGACTGAAGACTCTGCAACTGCTTAGGGTCGGTGATCACTCCGGAATCGAGCATTTCAGCGTCCTTAGCCGCCCGCTGGCGCACAGTGTCCACATCGGACTCAGCCCGTGCTCGCTCACGGTCAATATCGGACACCTCAACCGTAATCGCGGTAATACGGTCTGCGATCTTGCGCAATTGCGTGTGCAGCTCGTCGAACTGGGCCGACTCAGGAAGACTGGAGCGCCGATGCTGGAGTCGATCAAGATCGGTGTCGATACCCTGCAATTGCAACAGCAGTTGTTGAGTCGCCTGATCGGCCTTCACGGGCTGCTCCTGACATCTGGCTTAACTTCGGCGACACCGGACACATGAAACGTCCAGGGGTCGGTGACGATGGTGGACACTAGCGTCTCCACGGTATCGCCCTGAGTTTTAAGTTCGGTGGTCAACCGCTGCGCCGCGACGGCCAGCCAAGGCCACTCACTCGCCCAGTGCGCCACATCGATCACCGCCGTATCGGAATCGGAAAGATGATCCAAAGTGCGGTGGTGCTTCAGGTCAGCCGTGACATATACATCAGCGTGCTGAGCGGCCGCCTCCGTTAATAAACTGTCACCAGAACCCCCGCACACCGCAACGGTGGCCACCAGGCGAGCCGGGTCGCCGGCAACGCGTACGCCGTGGGCGGTGAGGGGCAACCGCGCGGCTACGCGGTCGGCAAATTCGGCCAGCGACACGGGAGTCGCCAAGCGCCCGATGCGCCCCAGACCCACCTCGGCGGTGGCGGCTGATGACAGTGGCTCGGCATCACTGACGCCTAGCACGCGGGCCAGCGCATCGCTCACACCCTCTGTTGCAGAGTCGGCGTTCGTGTGGGCGGTGAACAAAGCGATGTTGTGACTGATGAGGCGATGCACCGTGCGGCCGGTGGTGGTGCGAGTGGACACGTCATGCACGGGAGTCAGCAGCAACGGGTGGTGGGTGATGATGAGGTCTGCAGAAACACCGATGGCTTCATCAATGACCTCAGGATGGGGGTCCACCGCGAAAAGGATGCGACTCACGGGTGCCTGGAGGTCACCGCACACCGCACCGACTGCGTCCCAGGCTTCGGCTAGCGAGGGGGGATAGAGGTGATCCATCGCGGCAATTACCTGGCTAAACGTGGGCACTGGCACGAGGGCAGACTAGCGCCGATACCCTCAAGGCCGGGCGCGCGCGCCCACGGGCCTGTAGCTCAGTTGGCTAGAGCACGTCCCTTACAAGGACGGGGTCGCCGGTTCGAGCCCGGCCGGGCCCACTTCAACTAAGGATGCGCGATTGCCCATCCGGGTGTGTAGTAGACAGAGTCGTGGTCGTCAACGACCCGAGACGATGGCGACCACGACCAGGAAAGGATCACCCCTTTGGCCCTGCTTACCCCAGCTGCCCACGAGCGTGGTCGCGCCACGGCAAATCTGGCCAACCTTCTCACCGACACCCTGCGCACGTGGGACATCGCGATCGGTGCCGTTCCCGCACTGGATCTTGACCACAATTCCCGGATTCGGGGTAGAACGGTGCGCGATGTCTGCCTCACCGTGGGCACCTGGCCTCATGGCTACGCACTATCCGACATGGTCACCGCGGGCCTCAACAATGACCTTGTGGCGCCGCCCCGCTCAATGATTGACACTCAGGTTCGGCTAGGTAACCCCGATGCCACGCTCGACGACGTTGGTGCGGCCTGGCAAAAGTCCGCAGACGATATTGCCCGGTGGCGCGATAGCGGAGACGCGGAAGAGCAGGCGCTGCTCACCGTAGGTGGGCCGCTGGGTCCGGTTCCGCTGGCCACCCTGGTCGGTGCCAGTGCGTTTCAAATAGCCGTCGCGTTGCGCGATATTGGTGTGGCTAGTGCCGATCATCGTCTCAGCGCCGACGATCACAACCGCCTGCACCGCATAGCTGTGCACTCCCTCACCGACAGCGCCGGGGCGGTGTGCGCTCGAAGCGAACAGGTCCATGACGCCGACCATCTTTTGATGCTCAACATTGTGACCCCCCAGATTCGGGTGGGATTTGGTGCCATCAAGAACGCGTGGCGCACCGCCTTACTCCCGGATCCCATTCCTGATGCTGGGCCGCGCATCAATGCTGAAGCAGAGGTCATGATTGACATTGCCGCTGGCCGACGTTCACCGCTCACCGCGGCCGCAAAACGTGAAATCACCGTGGGTGATGCATCGGGTTTACTCGCCGTGGCAAGAGCACTGTCGGGCGCACCAGATCTTCCCGGTGGCGATGGTTTGCGCGCTGCCTTAGCGGCCGCTCAAGGTGCCAGCGGTCTGGGTTCGTTCGTCAAGAACAGCCTCGGGCGGTTCCGCACCTAAATCCAACTTCAGACGCACAGATCACAGCAGCGGGGGCCTACATCACCTGCGTTATCCGCGTTCGGAGCGATGCATTTCCCTCAGCGGTTCGCGGTGGGGAATCGGTTGTCATTGGCGTTCATCTTGCTTTCGACGGCAGCAGCCAGATCGAGGTGCAGCACGTCAGCCAGTCGAATGAGATAGATCAACACGTCACTCACTTCCTCGCCAAGGCGCGAACGTAGCGGATCATCGCCGGCCATCTCCACCACGTTCTCCGCGGGCAACCACTGCAGTAGTTCCGCCAACTCCCCCACCTCGCCCACCAGCGCAAGCGCCAATGACTTGGGGTCGTGGAATTGTTCCCAGTCCCTCGCCGTGGTGAACTCCCGCATCCGATTCCGAATTACCTCAAGACTGTCGTGGCCCATGTTGGTCACTCTCTCACTATCGCCGCACTTAACCCGCTAGCCTCCCTACGTTGGAACGACCCGACGGGCTTCCACCGCGAAGCGGTACTGGATATGCCCCCCTGTCGTACGAGTTGTCTCGTGCTGTCCTGGGGGATATCAATGCCTTTGCTTCGCGCTTCAGCGCAGCAACTCGCTGCCTGGGTTCCCTTTGACAGTGCGGTTGAGCAGATGACCGAGCAGATGCTCTACCAATACCTCAACCGCCCATCACCCAGCGAGCAACGCTCCTGGGCGCGCAGCATCCCTGCTCTCGCACGGGACCTTGCTGATGCTGGGCTTGGGTCGGCCGAGGTACTTCTTGAGCAGCGCCTTCCCCTCACCAGCCGGCGCGTTGATGCCATTGTGGCCGGGGTGCATCCACGGACCGGCCGGCCCTCCTATGTCGTTGTTGAACTTAAGCAGTGGAGTTCGACTGAAGTCTTTCAAAACAATGCCTCGCTGGTCGTCATTGACGGCTATGGACATGAGCCGCACATCCACCCCGGGGAACAGGTAGCGGGGTACTGTCAATATCTGGCCGACTTCATTCCCGCGCTAGGTGAGCAGGAAGCTCACATCACCGGCGTGGCCTATCTTCACAATGCAACCGAACTTGCGATTCGGAGCCTTCGTACCTACACCGGGGCTGCCGATATTCATCTCATCACCGGTGAGCGACGCAATGACCTCATGAAGTTGTTGCGCTCCCAAATCTCCACTGAAGTATCCGGCTCAGCCGCTGCTGACCTACTGCTCAATGCTCGAGAGGCACCATCAAGACCTCTACTCGCTGTTGCTGCACAGGAGATCCGCGAGCGCGAACAGTTTGTGCTTCTGGATGAACAAAAGCTGGCCTACAACCTGGTCCTTCACGCTGTGGAGCGCGCGCGCGAGGCGGACGTGAAAACGGTCATCGTGGTGAGCGGCGGCCCAGGATCGGGCAAGAGCGTGATCGCGCTGTCACTGCTGGGGGAACTGGCGCGGCAAGGCCGTGCGGTCCTACACGCCACCGGTTCGCAGTCTTTCACTCAGACACTGCGCAAAGTGGCTGGTTGGAGATCGAAACGTACGCAACAACTTTTCAAGTACTTCAATTCGTTTATGGATGCAGAAAGAAACTCTCTCGATGTGTTGATTCTCGATGAAGCGCACCGTATTCGACAGACCTCAGCGAACCGTTGGACGAAGACCAGTCAACGAACCCAGCGCCCGCAGCTGGACGAACTGATGGCCGCTGCGCGCGTGCCCGTTTTCCTGCTCGACGAACACCAAACCGTGCGCCCTGGTGAACTCGGTTCCCTAGCCGATATTAAGGCTCATGCGGCATCACACAGCATTGCGGTCCAACACATTTCACTGGAGGATCAGTTTCGATGCGGGGGTAGCGAGGCCTATGTTGAGTGGGTGATGCGGCTACTCGGGCTCTCCCCTGGCGGCCCAAGCGCGTGGTCGGGCGATGAAAAGTTCACCCTGTCACTGGCGCACACACCCGAAGAACTCGAAGCAGCTATGGCTGCCCAGGAGCGCAGTGGCTACACCGCTCGCGTTACTGCTGGCTACTGCTGGCCGTGGTCAGACCCCAATCGGGATGGGTCACTGGTGAGTGACGTGGTCATTGGTGACTGGCGAAAACCGTGGAACCTAAAAGGTGACCGGTCAACCGGGGGTGCCCCACCATCTGCGTTGTGGGCGACTGATCCCGCCGGATTCGGCCAGGTGGGATGCATCTACACCGCGCAAGGATTCGAATACGACTGGAACGGGGTAATCCTAGGGCCCGATTTGGTGTGGCGAGAGGATCGGTGGGTGCCGCGTCGCGCCCATTCACGAGACCCCGCTTTCCGAAGCGCCACAACCGTCTCAGACGCGCAATTCGACGGGCTGATCCGTAACGTTTACAAGGTACTGCTCACGCGAGGCATGATCGGCACGGTGGTGTACAGCACGGATGCGCAGACGCGCTCCTACCTGACAACGCTGATACGGGATTGACCACCCCGGAGAAACCCGGTGACCCAGCGAGCAAAATCCCCACTAGCGACGAGCGCGCGGTGCGACCAGCCGGGTGCCCTGCCAGTCCAAAGATGCACTCACCGTGGATGTCTGCTGTAAACCGGCGGTAGGTGCGGCATCAGCAATGTCTTCGGCACTGACGTGACCATCGCGTCCAGGTTTGGGCGTGAGCAGCCAAATGACGCCGTGGTCAGCAAGTGGGCCGATCGCGTCAACGAGGGCGTCCACGAGATCGCCATCGTCATCGCGCCACCACAGCATGACCACGTCAACCACGTCGTCGACGTAGTCGTCATCGGTAAATTCCACATCGTCTGCGGCAACAACCGCAGCCTGCAGGTTCGGGTCGGTATCAGAGTCGGCGCCAACTTCCCAGACCACATGGCCCTGGGTCACACCGAGCATTGATAACACCGCCGCGTCGTCCGCGGACACCGCAAACCTCCATCTCGACCTACTCCGCCGGCTCCGGCGGTAGGCGTAGTCCACCGGACTACAGCGCCCAGCGCAAGCGGGTTGCCGGTATTGGCCAAAATTCATCCGCGTCATTCATTCGTCGTCCTCGCCGACAGGCTGGCGCAATCGACTCGAAGTGAGTGCGAGAGGATAACGACGTCAACCCCACCCGGGACCAACACGACAACGAGGGACGCACCCATGACCCTTGACCCATTCGCTCGTACCCAGCCACTACTTGCTGGCGGGTTGCCCACCCAGTACGTCGATGTCGACCCCGACGAGACCTCAGAGTGGACAGCGTCCCTTGACCAGGTCATCGACGCCGCCGGGCCTTACCGGGCTCGATACCTGATGCTGTCACTGTTGCGCCGGGCAGCTGAGCGCAACGTAGGCGTACCCAGCCTTCGTTCCACCGACTACATCAACACCATCGCCCCCGAGATGGAACCGTGGTTTCCCGGCGATGAAGCCATCGAACGCACCATTCGTCGTCATGTTCGCTGGAACGCGGCGGTCATGGTGCATCGGGCGCAGCGACCCGGTATCGGCGTGGGCGGGCACATCTCCACCTATGCGTCCTCAGCCACCCTGTACGAAGTTGGTTTCAACCATTTTTTCCGCGGCCCCGACCACCCCGGTGGCGGCGATCAAGTGTACTTCCAGGGACACGCGTCCCCCGGTATCTATGCTCGGGCTTACTTAGAGGGTCGACTCACCGATAATCAACTCGACGGCTTCCGCCAAGAGTTGTCCCACCCCGGTGGCGGTCTGCCCTCCTACCCGCACCCCAGACTCATGCCCTGGTTTTGGCAGTTCCCCACGGTGTCGATGGGCCTAGGGCCCCTCAACGCCATCTACCAGGCGCGGTTCAATAAGTACCTGCACCATCGCGGCATCAAGGACACTTCCCAGCAGCGAGTCTGGGCTTTCCTAGGCGATGGCGAAATGGATGAGGTCGAATCTGTTGGCGCACTCGGCCTGGCCGCCCGCGAGGAACTAGACAATCTCGTTTTCGTGGTCAACGCCAACCTGCAACGACTCGACGGCCCGGTTCGCGGTAACGGCAAGATCATCCAAGAACTTGAGTCCCTCTACCGCGGTGCCGGCTGGAACGTCATCAAAGTGATCTGGGGTCGCAGGTGGGATGAACTCCTCGCCCAAGACCGCGACGGAGCTTTGGTCAACATCATGAACTCCACCCCGGATGGGGACTACCAGACCTACAAGGCCGAAGACGGCGCTTTCGTGCGCGACCATTTCTTTGGACAGGATCCTCGAGCCGCCAAACTCGTTGAGGACTGGAGCGATGAGGAGGTGTGGTCGCTACAGCGCGGCGGCCACGATTACCGCAAGGTTTTCGCGGCCTATAAGGCAGCGGTGGAAACCACCGGACAACCCACGGTGATCCTGGCCAAAACCATCAAGGGCTATACGCTCGGGTCTCATTTTGAGGCACGCAATGCCACGCACCAGATGAAGAAGTTGACCCTGGACGACCTGAAGATTTTCCGCGACCGCCTCCAAATTCCCATTACCGACGAAGAACTCGGCGATGGTGTCCTGCCGCCCTACTACCACCCCGGCCCCGACTCCGATGTCACCCGCTACATGCTGGATCGGCGCCGCCGCTTGGGTGGATCGGTGCCCGAACGACGTGTGCGGGCGAAGGCATTGGAACTACCCGGGCCGAAGGCTTACGAAGCGGTGCGTCGCGGTTCGGGTAAACAGCCCATTGCTACCACGATGGCGTTCGTTCGATTGCTACGTGACCTGC
>Ga0075109_1002217_pt1 | contig 10996 bp, 9 predicted proteins | sample AntAceMetag02UKD_FD_69798 | JGI IMG/M metagenome (GOLD analysis project Ga0075109, IMG submission 69798) | Saline lake microbial communities from Ace Lake, Antarctica - Antarctic Ace Lake Metagenome 02UKD | ecosystem: Environmental > Aquatic > Non-marine Saline and Alkaline > Saline | place...
GGAGGTTGGAGGTTGGAGGTTGGAGGTTGGAGGTTGGAGGTTGGAGGTTGGAGGTTTCCCTAAAAAATTTATGTTCTTGTTGTACAAATAGTTACAAATTTTTTTAATTAATTTTTTTCTTTTCTTGGCAAGAATCAAAACCTCTAACCTGAGCGAAGCGTCACCTCTAACCTCACACCTGCGTAAGTGCGAAGCAATTACGACACCTAAGCGAAGCGACACCTCTCACCTCAAACCTTAGCAAGCGCGAAGCGATTGCGATACCTACAACCTTTTTTTCGAAGCAAAAAATATCACCCCACCAACGACTGGAATATCAACATAGCCGCAATTGAGAGGGTAACAACAGTAGCTACTATACTAGGTTTTGCATCTTCTATTGCCTCAGGAATAATTTCTGAAAACACCATCCAAATCATAGCTCCACCAGCGAAGCCTAGGCCAATTGGTAGTATTTCATGAAACCACTCTACAAACATGAAAGCCGGGACCGCCATTAGCGGCTGCGGTAGCGACGAAAATACCGCCCACAACGAAGCTTTGAACACCGAGCTTCCTCTAGGAATTAACACCAACGCAATGGCCAAACCTTCAGGGATATTGTGAATGGCAATGGCTGTAGTTATAAATTGCCCTAAGCCTTCACTTCCACTAAAACTAACCCCCACACCAACGCCTTCTGTGAAAGAATGAACCGTCATTACGGCTAAAATCATAATGACTTTTGATGCATTTACCCGATCTAAATTCTCGAAACGAACCTCTTCCCTTCCTTCCAACCATTTCTTAGACAACCATACAAAAACTAATCCTAAAATAATACCGAGTTCTAAATACCAAAGCCCATAATCCATTCCCTCATACAATAAACTGCCACTAGCTGCTAGCATTAATCCAGCCGCCAAAGCATTAAAAATACCCATCCATATTCTGCTGGGTTTCTTAATAATTGCAAAAGGCAGCACACCTAAACCGGTGCATAGTGCCGTTATAGAGGCAAATCCGAATACAGCTAATGGTGACATTTACTACTTAATTTGAGGGTTTATTCAAAAAAAGGAAGCAATGTCGTTAAATCATTACTTCCTTTTTAAAGAATGTAAGCTTATTTGATTCGTAATAGCTTTAGAAGCTATTTACCTTTGCTACTGCATCTTTAACGATGTCAAGTGCTTCTTTATCTGATCTAGATTCAGAATAAATTCGCAGCACAGGCTCAGTTCCTGATGGACGAACCAATAACCAGCTTCCGTCTTCAAAGATGTGCTTCACACCGTCTAGCATGTCCCAGCTAGCTACTTTTTTTCCCGCAGCTTCGATAAAGCCTTTTCGTTTACACATTTCCATCATTGAATTTTTGCGATGATCTGTGGTGTGCATGTCTTCGCGATAGGTTGCATGAACGCCAAACTCGTCGTTCAATTCTTTAACCAAAGCACTCAAGGTCTTGCCCGATTTTACCATCATTTCAGTTATTAACAAGCCAATATACAGGCCGTCTCTTTCGGGAATATGACCTTTTACGCTCAATCCACCAGACTCTTCGCCACCAACTAATACATCACCACTCACAATAAGTTCAGCAACATATTTAAAGCCAATGGGTTTAACATGAATCTTTAAGCCGTATTTTTCAGCTTGTAAATTCAGCATATCGGTTGCAGAGAAAGTCTTTACAATATCACCAGTCATGCCTTTTTCTTGGCTTAAATACTTCGTTAATAAACAAAGCATCTGATGAGAATTTACGAACAATCCGTTCTCGTCGTACATCCCAATTCTATCGGCATCGCCGTCATTAGCAATTCCCACATCGCAGCCATTCGCTTTAATGTATGCAGAGAGTTCTTGCAAGTTTTTATCAATTGGTTCCGGTGCTTGGCCATGGAAAGATGGATTTAGCTCATCGTGCAGCTCATGCACCATTTTATCGCCAAGTAAACGCCTAACTAAGCCTTGAGATGCGCCATACATTGGGTCATGGGCAATTTTTATCCCACTTTTACGGATAGCATCTAAATCTAAATTCTTCTCAAGCAGTTTTATGAATAAATCAGTTAGACCAAACTCTTCAACCATGCCCTCTTCTTTTGCAGCAGCGTAACTTTTTACGGTATAACCTTCTGGTAGCTCTTCATAATGCTTTTCTACGGCATCAATTTGGTCTGGACTAGCTGGTCCACCAAAGGGTGCTTTAATTTTGAAGCCGTTGTATGCGGGAGGGTTGTGGCTTGCTGTAATTACAATACCAACAGCGTCATAGTCTAGAGCTGCCATACTTACCGCCGGAGTAGTAGTAATATTGTTTGCCATTTTCACTTTAACGCCTTCTGTTGCAAAAACCGCTGCAACATGCTCACTAAACTCACGACCCATAAAACGTGCATCGTGGCCAATAACAACGCCTGTAGAGCCTATTTTCTCTTCCTTAATCCATTTAGCTGTGGCACGAGTAACAATACTCAGATTTTCAAAGGTAAAATCTTTTGCGATGATTGCTCTCCAGCCATCGGTTCCAAACTTGATATTTCTATTTTTAATTGACATATATGCGTCCTCTTTAATTTGTTACGCTATTTATTCTAACTAAAATTATTTTTGTGCCTCTATAGCTTCTGTCTTTTTTTGCGAGGCTTGTTTTAACACCCATAAACCTGCTAAAACCACAGGGATACTGAGTAATTGCCCAACACTGAGCGCCCAATCCATGGCAAAATCGGCCTGAGCAGACTTGGTGAACTCTATGAAAAAGCGAGCACCAAAAACTAAGCATAAGTAAAAACCTAAAATTAACCCTTCTTTTGGTTTGCCATTAGCTCTAGAGTAAATGAACCACAAAAAAGCAAAAATCACAAAATAACTCAAAGCCTCATAAAGCTGTGATGGGTGCAATGCTTCTGGGCCTAAACGCTCAAAAACAACCCCAAAAGCACTGTCTGTGGGCATCCCAACTATCTCAGAATTAAAGAAATTACCCGATCTTATGAAGGCTCCACCAAGGGTTGCTGGCAATGCCACTCTATCGGCTAACCACAAGAAGCTCATATCTTTACGAGACTTAGTTATCCACCAAATAGTACCAATAATGGCTAACGCAGCACCGTGGCTAGCTAAACCACCTTTCCAGATCATAGGTATTTCAAGCGGATTGGATAAATAGTAGCCTGGCTCATAAAAGAATACGTGTCCAAGCCTAGCTCCTATTACCGTAGCGCCAAGAATGTACATTAAGATGCCTTCTAGTTCTTCTTCAGATCTGCCGGCATCGGTAAATTCTTTTTTCCCAATTATAAAGCCAAAAACAAAAGCTAGGGCAAATAATAGACCATAATAGCGAGGCTCAATTGGGCCAAATTGCGCTAAAGCTGAAGCACCAAAAGCGAATCCTAAAAAGGTTCCTAATACCAAACAAAGCGCTAATAAGTACCAAGATTTATAAATGATATATGCGGGAACAGCTTTCTTTTGATTGTTAAGTTTTAAACCTTTTTCGTCAAAATTGGCATTTAAAATAAAGTAAGCGAATAGGCCAATGAGCAAGCCTGGGATGTTAACGGGAACGGGAATGGCAAATTCAGGAATAGAAAAAACAATGGGATCTATGTTCCAGTGAAATGGAGAAGAGAAGGCTAAGTTTAAGAGCTGAATCAAAGCGAGAACTTGATTTAATAAAAATTTTAGGTTCGGGAATATAGGAAAGTACCCTTTCATTTACTGTTATCGCTTCACGAGATTTTGCCATAGCCCACTTTTAAGAAAAAGACGTCAATATTATGCTAAGATGTTGGTTTTTTTCACACATACTACAAAGTTGCATAGTATATTCAGCCTCATAAAGCCAACCCAGATATTTAGCTAATCATCATCATTCAGTGGATTTAAAATACGTTAAGCCTCGGCAGCAATTAGTAGATGAACTTTATGAGAAGGGTATTGAGAACCCGCAGATTCTACAGGCAATAAACCAAGTTGAGCGACATAAATTTCTGCATTCTGCCATGCATGAACGTGCCTACGAAGACACAGCGTTACCAATTGGAAAGCAGCAAACCATATCTCAGCCTTATACCGTTGCCAAACAAACGGAATTATTGCAAATAAAGAGTGGTGAGAAAATCTTAGAAATTGGCACAGGCTCAGGCTATCAGGCTGCAATTTTATGTGAATTGGGTGCAGAATTATACACCGTTGAGCGCCATTCAGAGCTTTCACACAACGCTCGTTCCATTCTAATGCAGCTGCACTACAAAGCAAAATTCAGAATTGGCGATGGTACCAAAGGCTGGAACGTCTACGCCCCTTTCGATGGCATCATTGTTACCGCAGGCGCACCAGACACCCCAAAAACCCTACTTTGGCAACTAGCTATTGGCGGTAGGTTGGTGATTCCGGTTGGTAACCAACATTCCCAAAAAATGCTTAGAATAACCCGAGTTAGTGACGAGGAGTTTGTCAGAGAATCTTTTGGTGGCTTTAAATTTGTTCCGCTAATTGGGCAGGAAGGCTGGGATAACTAATATTTTAGAAATGCCCAACTTCCCTTTTCTAGCTATATTTCTACATAATCCATTTTAAAATTTAGGCACTAGAAACCGCATGTCTAGCACAAAAAATAACCTTCCCCCTGAAAAAAAGCTAGACCAGCTTGAGAAAGACGAAACCACTACCAAAGAATGGCCTTTTTTAGCTTTGAAAGGATTTTTGATGGGCTCTGCAGATATAGTGCCAGGTGTAAGTGGCGGTACAATGGCATTGATAACGGGTATTTATGAGCGATTATTAAGTGCGATTAAAAGTGTGAATGCCTCAAGTTTAAAAGCCTTGGTGAGCCTAAAGTTTAAGCTCTTTTTCGAGCTATTTCATTGGAAGTTTTTGGTGGGACTTTTTGCAGGAATTCTTTCAGCTGTAGTCTTTTTTACCAAAATTGTACCCCTCCAAGTATATATGTTTACCCAGCCAGAAATGGTGTATGGCCTATTTTTTGGGCTTATTTTGGGCTCAATCTGGATACTGGCTAAGGCTATTCCCAAATGGTCTGTAGCTGAAGCGGTTTCGCTTATTATGGGAACAGTTATTGGTTTTTGGATAGTAAATTTGGTGCCTGCCGAAACGCCGGAGAATGCGGCCTTTGTCTTTTTAAGTGGCATGATTGCCATTTGTGCTATGATTTTACCCGGCATTTCGGGTTCGTACTTGCTACTAATGCTGCGAAAATATGAGTATGTTTTAAGCAGAATTAGTGAGCTGGGTGGAGATAATACGGTACAAGCCTTTCTAGATTTGGTGCCATTTGGTTTAGGTGCTGTTGCAGGAATTATGCTTTTCTCGCGTTTCTTGAGCTGGTTTTTGGCAAAATATCACAACAAAACTATGGCATTGTTAATAGGATTTTTACTGGGTTCACTTTATGTAATATGGCCATATCAAGAGCGTGAATACGCTAGAATTAACAAGGTAGAAATTCTTCAAGCATCACCAGAATTAAGGCAAGCATTTACAGCGCAAAAATTAGATACGCTAAAACCTAAATTTAGCTATTTAAAAAAACTCAACGACGGCCGATTTGAACGAGTAGAAGTCAAAAAGAAACAGCTTTCTGTTACGCCTTATAATCCTATAAAACAGCAAATTAGGGGCGAAAATGGTATCTTACTAGTGAAAGGTTTGGGTGGTATATTTTTAGGCTTGGTATTAGTAGTAGGAATTGACAAGTTGCGCTCAAGTAAATCAATGAATAGTAAATAATAATAACCCTTTAGTTTGCTCAAAAAATTATGAAACCTATAAGAAAAATCCTGGTTGCTTCCGATTTCTCTGGTCCTTCAAATACGGCCTATCTTTATGCCCAAGAAGCAGCTAAAGTATTTACTGCAACTGTAGATAGCCTTCATGTAGTGCCCACCATGCGCTATTTTCAAGAGAGTTTAAAGCCTATGGTTTTACCTCTTGATATGGAAAAGAATCTATATCCTCAGATTAAAACAATCGCAAAAAACCAGCTGAATGAAGAGCTCACCTCCAATATTGACGAGATATACAGAGGCACATCTTATGTAATTATTGAGCGGAAAATTGCTCAAGCTATTGCAGATTTTGCCGAAAAAAACGGCTATGATCTAGTGGTTATCGGGAGTATTGGCTCACATAAGTCAAAAACCCATAGAGGAAGTATAGCAGAAAGAATTGTTCGTAAGTGCAGTGTGCCTGTCTTTGCCGTTCCAAATGTTAGAGAAGTGCACCGTATTAACAAAATTGTAATTCCTCTAGAGCTAACACCTCTGTCTATGCGGGCAATTCCGTTCGCTGTATACTTAGCCAAAACACTAGACGCAAGTATTACCTTTCTGAATATTATTGAGCTCTATGAAAGCAGAGCCACATCAGATTTTAATACCGATGAAGCAGAAAGTACGTTCAAACGCCTGATACAAATGGCCAATGAAGAGCTTGAAAAAATAGAAGGTGGCGTTAAAATTTCTATTCTTCAAAACAATGTAGTAATGGAAGGCACTATTCATCTGCATACGAACCAACGCACCCATCAAATTCCCTTACATTGCGTGGTAAAAAAAGGTATTAGTGCGTATAATCAAATTATGGAATATGCCAGCGAGGAAGCCGATATGTTGGTAATGACAACCCATGGCTCTGAAGGTCTAGCTCATTTTTTACTGGGTTCTACTACCGAAAAAGTGGTCTACAATATGGATCTGCCTATTATAACTATTCGCCCGAAAAAGAAAAAATAGGTCTACTTTATTTGGTAGTTGAGTAGGCTATATTTTTAACCCAAACTGTATCTTAAATTTTAGTAACAATCATTCATTAATTCATTCATGCGCGAAACAGACGACACCCAATTTTTATCTGAATTACAAGCCTTATTAATTGGCCGTAAAGAAGAAATGCCGGAAGGCTCTTATACTTCTGAATTGTTTGCAAAAGGAACAGCCAAAATTGCTCAGAAAGTTGGTGAAGAAGGCGTTGAAACCGCTATTGCTGCCGTCCAAAATAACCGTGGCGAAATCATTTCAGAATCTGCGGATTTACTCTTTCACCTGCTTGTACTTTTAGTTGATCGTAATATTGCTTTTAGCGAAGTAATTGCTGAACTGGAAAAACGCCATAACAAAAACGGCGAACTGTAAGGGTACTAGGTTTTTTTTAACGCTGAGACACAAAGGCTCGGAGACATGGAGTGTTTTGTGTTTAGAAGATTATAAGAGAATGCGATTATACGATTAGGTTTAGAATCTAGCCAATGCGTCATTCCGCATTGATCAACGCTAGGCTTATAAAACTTCGCTTCACTCAGTTTATGAAAATGGGAGATGCTTATCTACCCAGTACTGCGTACTGGGCTATGATATGTAATCCCTACGGGATAGCATGCAGAGTCAGATTTCAGGTTCTACGGTAGTTCCGCCATTCGACCTAGCGAGTGTAGTACTAGCAATGCCAGAACCCCCAACACTAAAATTATGGTAAAATCTTTGATAGAGCTCATGGTAATAGAGCGTAACCGATATAACCACATCCCCGGAATCCGTCATTAGCAATTACCACATCAATCAATTATGGCTTTAAACCCATTATTATTAGATTATTCATTAAAATTCTTTGCGTTTTGGTTCCCGAGCGTAGCCGAGGGATTGCGTTATCTCTTGCCGTCATTTGAATTGGCCAGTATCATCAGCAATTCCCCAGCCTGCCTACTTAATCACTATCCGGACTTTTGTACTTAATCATTAGATGAACCATGCGCAGTAAATTGTCTGAATCATCTTTGTTCATCTGCATCTCATCTATATTCCGAAGCTGCCTGTTTGCATAGTTCATAGACCTGGTTGTGTCTTTCTTAAATTGAGAAAAACGGGTTAGCAACCAGGCAATCATTCCTAGTAAAACCAATAGGATTCCCAAAAAAGTATAAATCAATACTTTCTCACTTACGCCATACCCAAGGGTAGAAAATTTCGCTTCCCGACTAACATAAACCGTATCTATACGACCTTCTTGCCATTTTTTACGGTCAAATTCTATAGCTTCATAACCGTATTCACCTATGAGAAAATGCACCAGCTGGTCAGCATGTGGTGCTGGTATATTTGCAAAGCTACTTCCCGCATAGGTTTCTAGGTGATTTACAAGTTCTGGGTAGTTTTTAAAATCCTCTTGGCGAAGCCTGTTTAATAATGTAACACGTGCTTTTACGCCGTCTAGTGTTATTATTTGTCTATAATTGGCTTTAAAAAGCTCAAATAATTGCCAATTTTGCTCTTCCGACCATTCGCTTCTTATTCGTTTCCCAAAGCGTTTTTCATAGGCATCTAAGCTTTCAGAATTATACTCGCTAGTGGATATGTCGTAGATATTTAGCAGGTCTAGTAACAGAAGTTGATCGGCGCCCAAGGTTTTAGCTTTTTTTGCCGTCGCATCAGGAATGTAGTTTACACTCGCAATTCGGCCATCAGGATGCGTTGCAATAACCCACATAAAGCGCTCTCCTTTTTCGGAGCTATGCTCATAAACCATTACGTCTATTATGGGTTGTGCTGATAAAATAAGGCCCGAAAACATCAATAAAACTAACAGTAGATAGCTTCGATATGAGGGTTTAGTAAGGCTATTGGCAACTAAATGCTGTGTAGGAAACGATAACATAATCGGTAGTTAGTAAAGATAAATATAAGATTATAAAAGGCTATTTATCCCAAGTGTTATAGCAATTCCTGATAGAATTACGGCAATAATACCCATCAAATTTTGGCTAAACCAATCGCCTCTACTTTCCCCAAGCAACTCAAGAATTTGCTCATTCTTTTCTTCATAACTATGGCGAAGTTTATCGAGCTGTTCGTCATAATACTGACGCATGCTCGACTCTGATGTATCAAAGATTTCAGATTTAGCTTTACGAAGCTCGTCTTTGAATTCACGTAGGTTTTCTTTTTTTAGGTACTCAATTTCTGTCAAATCTTTTCGTGCTCTACGTACTTCGTCCATCAAATCGCGCTTTTCGGCACTCAATTCTTCTAAGGCATTAGTGGCCTGCTTAAATTCTTTGGCATGCGTGATGATATGCTCACTCACATTTCTTTCCATACGCTCTTTGAACTCGTTGGTGGCTTCGTAAACCTCTTCATTCAAATATTTAAGAACAGAGGCCAGCTGCTCATCTTTAATAGTCTCTTGATAAGCGTTCCACTCTTTCAGCTTGGCTTCTAAATCATGCTGTAAGCTTTCATCGTATTCAGAAATCATTTTAAATAAAGAATCTTTCAACTCTTCATTAAAATTAGCGATAAATGATTCCTTATTGATATCTAAATCCTGAATATCATTCTGAATAACGCGCAGAACTTCCTGCAGCGATTCGTGATGATTTCTAACTGTGCTTACATCGGTCTCTAGTAAGTTGAATTGTTCATGAAGCACTTCTACAATCTCTTTTGAAGCCGTTCTATTTTCAAGTTCTTCTACTTTGGCTCTAATCATTGCATCTACAGCTGACTCTTCGGGAAGTCGGCTAATATGCTCGCTATGGACTTTTACAACCTTCCCTAATTGGTCTAGCTCTTCTTTGGCGGGAACATCTACCAACCGATCTTGAATTTCATTTACTCGCGCTTCTAAACTGATAAACGCATCTGTGCTATCTAACTGAATTTGCAATTGCTTTAAGGCTGTGTCTAACTGCTCTTTACTAATAGCATTATTTGAACGCTCTGTAGCTACGTCTATGTCTAAACGAAGCTCACCAATGGCTTTATTTTTGCGCTTAATTTGATCATCGAATTCGCCTGCTTTAACAAAAGTGGATACCAAGTTATCGTAATCTGGAATGGTTTTAATTTTTTCCTGCATTTCAGATAAGAAAAGACGCGTCTCATTTTTGTGTAGTTCAAGCAGCTTTACTTCATTTCTTAAATCATCTTTTGAAACTAAGCCTTGTACTTTTTCTTCGATGGTATTTACTTCAACTTTTTTCGAAACTCGCTCAGATAGCTGATCTAAGGCCGTTTCTATACTTTTTAGCTCATACCGTTCAACAAACTCCTCTGCTTGGCGCTCATCTTGAAAGATTTCTCTAGTAACTTTGCGTAGTTGCTCAATATTTGGTCTATTACTTAGTTCGCCTCGTAACGCTTTTAAATCAGAGCTCAGCTCAGACTGTTTATCACGTAAAATATTTTCAATTTCTCTGAGTTGATCTCTGTTTGGCATTTCCCGAAGGCGCGCATTTAACTCGCCTTTTAGTACAGCAGACTCTACTTTTTGGTTAAGATCTGTTAATAACAGCTTGGTTTGCTTTTCCAGTACATTGACTTCAGAACCTAATTGGCCCAATTGCTTCATCACCAAACTGTCATTCAACTCACCGGGCATGGAAGATAAATCTTCAAGCTCAGAAATTCGGCGGCGCATTCTCGACACTTCAGTTTGTAAATTACTTTGCTCAGAAATAGAAGATACACTCTGATCTAACAAGTCTCTTTTATCTACTTTTTCTGATAGGCGTTGCTCTAACTCAAAAATTTTGTTCTGAAGATCGTCGAATAGCTCTTGAGAGCCAGACGAATAGGATGAAGTTGAGGTTGGCTGGTTCATAGGGTTTTCTTCTTTGTAGTCGGGTGTAGCGTAAGAAATAGCTTGGGTTGGTGCTTCTTCTTCATAATCTGAAGCGTTTGGGTCTATTTGCTGTGAAGAATCGGATGAATCTTTATCATTACTAAGTTCATCTAATTGGCGAACGGCTTGGCGCATTTTCCCGCCTATCAATTGTATAGTATCACCATGATAGGCTAGTTTTTGTTGTTCTACTGCATTTAATGCAGCTAAACAGGCATCTGCTGCTGAGTTAGTATCTAAAAGCCAAACAAGCTCTTTTATACTATTTCGCAAATTATCGCGTGTATCATTTAGCCTAGTATGCTCACTAGTATAAATTTCTTGCAGTTCAAGTGCCAGATCTGCTAATTCTGCATGAATTGTA
>Ga0075109_1002218_pt1 | contig 10995 bp, 1 predicted proteins | sample AntAceMetag02UKD_FD_69798 | JGI IMG/M metagenome (GOLD analysis project Ga0075109, IMG submission 69798) | Saline lake microbial communities from Ace Lake, Antarctica - Antarctic Ace Lake Metagenome 02UKD | ecosystem: Environmental > Aquatic > Non-marine Saline and Alkaline > Saline | place...
GTCGCCCCCCAGGCCGTACATGCTGGATGTGCTGCCAGCCTCCACCGACACCTGGCCGCCGTCGCCCGTGTCCCCGAACCCTACCTTCACCACGACGTCGCCGCCCGAGCCACCACCAGCCGCTCCAGTGAGCATACTTATGGATCCGGAGTTTCCCGCAGTTGATATGCCTGTAGCGTGGATAACAGCGCCACTTACGCCACTTTTCCCAGCATCTGCGGTTTTGATGCTCACTACTCCACTCGAGGTTGCAGATCCCACGCCGCTGGTCAATAAGATTGCCCCTCCGCGCTCGTGCCTTGAATTCCCAGAACTAACGATAACATCACCGCCCAGACCGTACATGCTAGATGTACTTCCGGCCTCAATGGATATTCGCCCACCATCATTGACGTGGGCATGCCCGACAAGGATAGCAATATGACCTGATCTGCCGGCGCTGATACTTCGACCTGTGCTCACCACAATATTACCAGCTCTGCCAGCATCAACAGCGCCGGTCTGCAAGGAAACGTCTCCGCTATTAGAGCTCTCAAGTGCTTTTGCAGTTTGAATGACCATTTGTCCGGAACCGTTTTGCGTGCTAGAGCCACTGGATATGATAGCGCTTCCTCCTGGACCCCTAACGGCAAAGCCGGCTTCAATCGTAATGTTACCCCCGAAACCTTCAACGTGCCCACCCAATGCAGACCCTCCCTGGATGTAGACGCTCCCTCCACTCGCTGCGTTACTGTCATCATCATTATATGATGATCCAGCAATAATGTGCACTATTCCACCTTGACCATTGAGGGCGCTGGTGTTTCCTGCCGCCAGGCTGATATTTCCAGAAAGTGCTTCTGTACCTGAACCAACAATGATGTCAATATTTCCGCCAGGCCCATTCAATGATTCTCCTGTCAATAACTCGACGGATCCACTGGCAGCATCATCCGAATCACCAGTAGATAGACGCATCAAGCCACTGGCTCCACCCGTTGCACTGTGAGCAGTTCTAACATGAACGCCGCCGGTGACGTTGGACGACGACTTTCCGCTCGTCAACTCGACCGCACCTCCTGTCCCGTGAGGTGACGAACCTCCGAGAATTGAAACGTCTCCTCCATTTGCCAGTGAGTCTTCAGAGGAAGTGGCGCCAGCGTGGACTTCAATGCTGCCGCCAGATCCCATCGCACCATTACCAGCGCTCAAGTGAACATCGCCGCCAGCGCACATTTGATCACAGCCTTCATCGATCATGATGACGTCCTTGCGTAATACTGGAATGGGGGGAACGCCACAGAACACCGAGTCAGTGAGCAACGATCTACGGTCTTCCCTGCATCCTTGCCGAACAGCCCTGTACACTTTGGAGTCAATGTAGGTTGGTGTGAACACTGATACTGCTCCACCCTGCCCAAGTTTCCAAATTTGTGTCCGCTCCGCACCACAGATGTACTGGTAGAGAGTGCAGTTGCGTGAGTCTCCCGTCGCTTCGATGGTATTCCCGGCACTGATATTTACCGCACCACCATGGCCGTACTGCCCGCTTGAAATACCTGCTTGGATATCAACGTCGCCGCCGTTACGCTGAGAGTCAGCAGTGTTTCCAGCAGAGACCAAAATTTTGCCACCATTGCCTTTGCTCCCAGTTCCGACTTCAACGAGGATATCCCCACCAGTTCCCTGTGCTGCGTCTCCGGTTGACAATTCCATGCGACCAGAAGTTCCAGCAGAAGCACGCCCAGTGCGAAGATACGCATTTCCGCTCCCACCTGTCGACCCGGAATCAGACGTGAACAGGCTGAGCATTCCACTTGATCCGCCGGTGGCACCGCCGCTACCGACGTACGTGTGTCCACCGCTGGCAAGTGGGCCTTGCGAATCACCTGCCATGAGGAAGGTATCTCCGCCGCGACGCTCGCCGAGGGTGCCTACAGTTTTCCCTGCGACAATGCGAACGTTGCCGCCGCGAGACTCGAAGGCATCTCCTGAGGCAATTAAAATGTCGCCAGACACACCGTCGGCCGTGCCTCCAGTACGAATGCTAATTGTTCCTGAAGGTCGACCTGCTGGCCCTCCATTCCCACCCCTTGCCGTGGAGTATCCTGTCGACATCGATATTCCTCCACTGATGCCGTTCACACCAGCATCTGGAGTGTTCAGGAATAGCCTGCCGCTGGTCGAAGCCACACTTACACCAGCGGACACTACAACGTCACCGCCTATCAACGCGTCGCCAGATGCAGCCCCTCCAAGTAGAGAAGCACGACCTCCTTTCATTCCAAGTGCAATCGTCTCACCTGCAGCCAAATGCAGTTCGCTCCCATCTTCAGATGCAGTGGAACCTGGGTTCATAGAAACGGATCCAGCACTGTTCAGCGAATCGCCTGAAAAGACAGATATATCGCCACTTGATGCAGAGCTTGCTGATTGTCCGGAGGAGAGCGTAATCGGTCCACTTCCAGCAATTGAGTCGCTGGTACCAAATCTTGCTGTTCCACTACGCTCGTTCACACTGACGCCACTCATGACCTGGACACTCCCTCCTTGACCTGCGATTGCTGCGCCACCCATGATGGATACGTTGCCTCCAAGGTTTTCCCTAGAGTTTAGCCCCTTCGCATCGCCACCTAACACGTAGACTGCCCCACCGGAGCCCCCGTTTGACGCCGACGTACCAGTCCCCTCACCAGCAGAGACGACGACATTCCCACCCCTGGACATGAAATTGTTGCTAGATGAGCCCCCCCGAAGCGAAAGTTGGCCACCGACGCCTTCCGCAGCAGAGGTTGACCCTGCCTGCACGTCAACATTCCCACCAGTGCCATGATTGCTCGCACCAGCGTAGATGTTTACCAATCCTCCGGTCCCGCCCACTGCAGGACCAGAGAAAATGCTAACGGCGCCGCTATTGCCGCCTACTGCCTTGCCTGAAGCGAAGCTCACGCTTCCGGACTTCGCTGCACTGATAGATGATGCGAGCAGCTGACGGTGGCGCCTTGTTGATTCCGATGAATCAGCCGATTTGATTTCTACAGCCCCAGATATACCCTCCTCATTGCCACCTGTTGTGATATAGACAGATCCACCAAATGCCCCCACACCAGCGCCACTGCCAGCATGAAGGCGGAAAGAGCCACCATTTCCAGCCATGGAACTGCCAACCATTACCTCGACATCACCGCCGGCACCAGTCTCTGCAGTGCCTGTTTCTAACCGAAGTGTCCCACTTCCCAACACCGTCGCCGTTCCAGTTTTTAGTAGAAGACTACCACTGGAAGCACCGTCGCCGTGCCCAGTTTGCACGATGGTATCTCCGCTGGCCCGGTTACCTCCTGAACCTGAAGTCAACACAACTGCACCTCCCGAAGCTGCTGTTCCAACCCCAGAGCCTCCAGATATCAGCACGTTGCCACCAGTCGAATCAAGGCTGCTGCCCGCACTGCTTCCACCAGAGATGGCAACATCACCCCCCACCCCAGAGGTGGATTCTCCTCCAGATAGTGTTATCTGGCCACCGCTGCATTGTTTCTCGCACGGTCCCTTGGCAACAGCAGCATAGTCCAACGCACTGACGCTGATGCCTTCACATTGACTGTTTCCTTCAGAGTCAAAAAAAATCCGCTGGCATCCCTTGAGGATAGCCCTGTACACCACTGAAGATACCGACTGCCCAGCGCATGTGTATACACCAACATTGCAACCCTCAATGGAAGCTGATCTACCACCCACGAACTCCAAATCTCCACCTGAGGCGCCAACCTTTCCATTTCCCCCTCCACCGTGCATGTGAATTACACCTCCAGACACGTTGTTTTGAGAAGCAGCTCCAGCTATGATCTGGATAAATGCCCCCTTTGCTTCATTGACTACGCTGGAAGACGTGTTTCCATCGGCAGATCTTATTCTAATTCCAGAACCCATGGGATTTACGCTATTGACCACTGCTTCAATGGTGCCAAGAATGGTGGAGTTGACAGAGGCTGATGATTGAATGCCTAATGCACCGGCTGCCAACGTGCTATCGCCAATGTTAATATTGCCGAACGATGGCTCGATACTGCCACCGACTATAACTCCTGATATCGTGCTGTTGCCAACGTCAATGTTGCCAAACCCTTGACCAATGGACCCAGCAGTCAGAGTTCCTGTCGAGTTGAATGTAGAGTAGTCAAACTCGATATGGCCCTCATCATTCACACTCAGTGGCTTTGTCACCGACACGAGCAGCGTCCCATTGGCATCAGGAATAAATATTTTGTTCTTCTCACTTGGAGGACGAAGGACGAAGGAAGTCTCCTTGCCGTATGCAGATGAGTTTGTGTCCATGGCAAAAGCTAGAGGAACCTGACCCAAAACCGGTCCTCCCAACTGAGTATTTCCTGTGATAGCCAATTCTCCAGCTTTAAGTGCGTTGCTGCCAATGTGGATATCTCCAAACGAAGGAAGAATTCGTCCAGCTTCCAGCTCACCGACGCTGGTTATCTGTGATTGATTCATCATCACTTCGCCTTTTGGGTCGATGGACAGCGGCGCCTGAGCAGACACGACTAATCTTCCACTTGCATCCGGCAGGACAATTGTTCGCCAGGCAGAGGTGGGCTCTTCCACAACTAGAGAAATTCTACGTTCGTCGTCAACGGCACCACCAAACGAAAATGCCGTGCGCCCTTTGACAGTTCCACGGAATTCGATGTTATCCTTCCAAGTCTCTCCAAGCTGTATGCCACCATGTCCTGTTACGAAACTTCCATTAAGTTCAGTCTTACCCTGGTGCACGATATTGTGTGCTGTAATGCGCACCGTGCCGTTCACGACACTCAGCGCAGAAAGCAAGCCTGAGTCGCTGACATTTTGTTCCGTTCCTGCTTTCCCCCCTTGCAGCATGCTCGTGTTTCCTCCTGGAATGTGACTATCCCCGAGTTCAATTTCGCCGTGAATACGAATTTTACCACTCGATATCAAGGAGATGTCTCCGCCATGAGCCCGAATGATAACATTGTTCGGCGCAGCTAACTCCGTATCTTCATTTTCCGTAAATTGAAGAACAGTGTCGTTTCCTCGCTTTACCACCACCTGCTCACCCCCAACTAGACTATATACACCAAAACTCCTCTTGTTAAAAGCAGAAGAGCTTACCGTGCTGCCATCACCTTCCGTCACATTGGACTCGGGCAATTTTCGGCGGGATACCGAGGACAGGTTGTCCACAATGAGATCGGGACCCAGCTGCAACCCAACTGTTTGTGAACCCTTGGAGTCAATTTTAAGGATTGAAGACTGATTGTTTCCACCAACACTTGCGTTGCCTCGAATCACCACCTCTCCTGCTACGTCAAGTGTCGCAGCAGGGGATGTCGTGCCTATGCCCACGAATCCCCCAGTGGGAGCGAGAGCCAACTTGGCAGTTATCACCTGGTCAGGAAACATGAGAGCAAAAAATCAATACAGATTTCTTTTTCCCTAATAAAAAGGCAAAAAAAACCAAGCAGAAAATAGTCCTAGCCACACGATAGGCGCCGTTATCTGCATTCACCTCAAGCGTTCCATCCCCTTCAGAGCGCAGTAAACTCTTCGGAATGAACTGATCCCCTCTGTATGTGCCAAACTCCAGAACTTCGTCCGCCTTTGTGGTTCCATCGCTGGACAAGAATTGAAAAGTGAGAAAAAAAACAAATTGAAACTTGAACAATAACAACTTACGCGCTTGTGCGGCTTCCTATACGAATGTGAGCCTGACGTATCGATCCATCGTTGGAACCATCCATCCAGAGTGATGGATCCATGTCGCGTTCTCCGAATACCTCTAATGCGTCGTTAACCTGTGCGAGCAGGAAAGAGAGCTTATCAGCCTGACTTACTGTCCGAGGACCACGTTCATTTTCCAACCAGGATGAAATATCTTGGGTGCAACTTAAAGAGCTCTCCTCTCACCTTGACGCTTTCGGACGATAGATCGACTCGATACAGGAAGCTAATGGAGAGCGTGCTAGCCCATATAATCAAGCCAGCATGGATTACAATGAGGAACACCATGCCCTACTGTTGGGGTCGCCAGAACATCAACATACAGGTTTCGAGACAATATTGAATTCAGCGTTGCAAATGTTGATGCATTTGTGGGTTCCTTTGCTCTTGCTCGCTTGTGTGTGGAAGAAATGAACTCCCTTACGAAAAAATGTGCTGTCAGCTGAGACGCGCTCTTGTGCCGCCGCCGACTAGCTGCACCTGACTCAACGCCAGCACCGCCTCCTCCCATGAATTGCGGCAATATACTTCCTGTACAAGGTGGGACAAGAAATAAAGACGTCAACCATTTCAAAGGAAATGTGACACTATAAACTGAATTCGGGTGCTCACCTTTCGAGGTGCGAAAATTTAATTTGAGACGCGGAAGAAGGGGAACCTTGAAGCCTCGCTTCTGACCTGCGTAGGAGAGGATTACATAGGATCAGACAGAATCCCGAAAGCGAAATCAAGGAATCGCAGAGATGAGAAACAGGATTCTGCCCTTATTATGTAGGAGCGCACTTGTTGCAACTTGAATGTTTAAAATCCGTCGGATGAAATAACGTGAGAAGGTTAGTCATGCTGAAACATGGATGGACTCTACAGGGTTCTATGTCGCACCTGCTGCAGAGCTATCCGTTTGGGCAGGTTGGGTACGAGGTTGATTGGCAGGAGGGGCTCTTTCCACGGGGGCTCCCTCGTGTCCATCCTGTGTAGTAAATGCAAGCGGGAGATGACGCAGTCAGCATTCACGTTGGCGCTTGCACGTTAACTTCAACGATGCATGCGATTCGACGCGATCCCAGAGAACAGTCGGCGGCAAGACACTCTCAGAAAGGAGACGTCATGAGGCGGTGACAAGCACGCATGACTGCGGCATGTGCGCGTGGCTAGCTGCGCACTCGGTGAGAATATGGGGTCTGGGTTAGTAGATCAACTGTCCACCCTTGTCACCTGTTGGCGTTGCTTGTCTTTCTGCCTGTGTTTGTGAGGCCTTTCTCTATTTTCATCTCTGGGTGGTCTTGGTCTCGGGGGGCCTCCTTCACCCCTACGCGCAGAGGGAAAAGGAAAAGAGGTTAGGGAATCTCGGGTCAGCGGGCCGCACCGACGTCCTAGTCCTAGTGGTATGAGCAGTCGAACACGATGTACCGCCGCCCAAAATAAGCGGGGCAGGAAAGGGAGTCGCCGTCCATAAGGTCATGAACATTGTCTTGGCCAGCCGCGGGGCGGTCAGCCGCAGCGCCCACTCTCGGCCACCGCGTCTCGAGACGTTGCAGCCCTGCGACGTGCCATGCAACTGCACAGGTAACGGAAAGCATTGTCGGGGAGCTGCAACACGTGGCGTCGTGTCGCCCCTCCCCACTGTACCCCTAGCAACGAAAAGCTTGGGCGGGGAGGAGGTTCGCGGTCGTCTCGACAATCTCACGGGGGGGTCAACGTATTCGTCTCCGGGTGGGCAAAGAACCAGCGAGGCGGCACTTACCACGCGATTGGAGCGGCGCCTTGCTGGGGCCTCATCGTCATCTCGTCGCGGGCTACTGGCTGAGACTGTTTCTTGGTCACGCGTTTGTGAGCCTGTTGCTATCAGATGGTTAGGAGCGACGCCCTCTGTTCACCGCTCCTCCCGACAGCGACAGGGGAGATTGTGATGGTGCGAAAGCTTGTTGCAAGTGTGCACTCGGACGCCGCCTGAATCTCACAGGAGCAATAATTGAGAGTCCACACTGCGCCACAAAGCAGCGACCGACGGTGAAGGTCGCCGCGCGGAAGCCTCGCGCGACGATCAGTTACCCCTTAGAATGCGTTGACAACCACTTTTTTTTAAATGCCACAATCTCGAACGGAAAAGAAGGTTGAAACGTAACGTAAAAAAAAAAAAACGTTGATACTCGTAGAGATACGTATGATTCAATGATATATTATCATATTATCATAGTATACTTGATGACGCGGTAGTTGAAGCATACGACTGGATAGTACTTATACTTGTACTCGTACGATAAAACGGTCAGACGGTAGGCTTCAAGGCTGGGTACGCCCATCGTTCCTGCAAAGTTATGTTGCGCAGCGGTGGGGATGATAGAAGGGGCGAAGCAGCCACGTGCAGCCAAGAAGGAGAAGGCGAATCGTCCTCTGCGATGTCGTCGTCGTCATCTCCAAGGCGGCCCAGTACGGGCGCTTCAAGTCTGCCTTGGCAGGAGGACATCGACGCGTGCAAAGAGGAGGCGAGGCGGCAGTTCGCCAAGCTCCTGTCGCGACCGGAGGATCTCGCGCGCTTGGCAGAGCTGCAGGAAGCGGTGGCAGCGAAACTCCACCGGGCAGAGCTTGAGGTCGCGACAGGTCTTGACGCCGCGACCGACGGGGTGCGCGCCGGCCTTGACGCCCTGCACACAGCTCGCAAGGCGGTGGTAGACACGCGCGACAACTTCGCCAACATCGACGCGCTCTGCGAGGAGGAGGGCTCAGGGCTCGCGGACCGCCACGACCTCATCAGGGACCTGGCCGTGATGCGCGTCAACCTGTCACGCACGATGGCTGACGCCGAGGCCATCATCGCGCTCCCGGAGCAAGCTGCCGCGGCGGTCAAGACACTTAGCGACGAGCGTAACCTGTTCACGTGTTGGGAGCAGCTCACGGCGCTGGCCCAGCGTGCCCGACCCGCACGCATCGCTCTCGAGGCGGCGCGTAGGCAACCTCACGGTGGTGTGCCGCGCGCGGCGTCCCGGCCCGCGGCTACTCACTTTGCCGCCATCGACGAAGCCGTTACCCGATTCGAAACCATCCTGTGGCGCTCCGTGCGTAGCTCGCTCTTCGCGGGACGCGGGGGGTGCCGAGCGTTGGTCCGCGCCCTGCGGGTGGTTGAGGAGCAGGAAACCCTCGAGGCGCTCCTCGCCGCCAAGGCTCGGAAACACGCGGCGAGGAGTGATGTCTCCGTCAGAGGCGGTAACGATCGAGCTGACCCGGAGCGGGGCGCCGTCACCAAGGGATTCAGAAAGCGCGTCCTGCTTGAAGTGCGAGAGGCAGTAGAGGAGAGGTTCACCATGACGGTTGACAGCCTCATCTCCGCTGACGACGACGCCAACGCGTGCGCTGGGGGATTGGTGCCTCCGCCGCCGGACATTCCGGTTGTGCTGGAAAATCTCAACGTCCTGATGCAGCAACTGACCGAGGCGTACGATTACGCCGCACCTGCGTTTCCGCCTGCATATCACATCTTCGAGAGGGTCCTAGCTCCCGCCTGGCATGGACACGTTACGGCGTTCCTCGGCAAGCTGGTGGGCGTGGCGCGGGAACTGTCAAACGCAGATATCATCGCCGTGCTCCACTGGTACCAGCCCTACGCACAGCAGATGGCAGCGCTGGGAGTGGACGTGGAGGCGGCGCCGCCCGAGCCACCCGATCCTCTACAGATGATGGCAACGCCGCCATCGTCCGTGCCCGCGACGCCGCACATGTCTGATAAAGCTGGAGCCAGAGAGAGAAAGGACGCCGCAGGCGGCGGCAGAGGCGACGGCAGAGGCGGCGGCAAGGGCGGCGGAGGTGACGTTCCCTCGGTGCTTTCTCTTGATATGTTCCTCGCCACTGGCTGCGATGAAAAACCCCCAGGAGTTTGCGAGAGCAGTGACGATTGGCAGGGCCGAGGTGGCGGCGACTTAAATGTCACCCCTGGCGCGTGCATTGGTGGTCTTCCCCGATCTGTGGCAGTGAATGAGCATAAGCAGGAGATGTTGTATCCTGACGGGCTCGTTAAGCTGGTGGATATCTACACGACAAGAATGTCCCAGACGGTGCGCACGTGGGCAGCGAACCTACATCGCATGACTGCATCGCACCCTTTAAAGCCAGCTGAGGATGGCACGCTGTGGACCGCGAGCGACGTTGAGTTTTTTCGGTTGTTGAACGAGCAGCTCGAGGTCGCGATCGGCGGCGGCATGCAGCTCGTCTCTGCTGCCGCCGTTGTGATAGCTTCGATTCTATCTGAGTTCGCCGCTCAGCAGTTCAAACGTCTGGGGGGTGACGCTACCGCCTCGATCACCTCAGCCACAGCCACCAGCAGCTTTTCTGCTTTATCCTCGCCCGGACATTTTAAGAGGTCGTCGTCAATTTCGGCAGCTTCAGCGGCGTTGCTCGAAAGGAACGCTCCGGAGAAGGCTGCGATGGCAGCCGCAAAGGTGGTGGAATACAACGTGTTACTGGCGGGGGTCAATGACGCATCAAGATGCCATCGTCTCGCAATGGAAATTGAGACTTCGCTCACGCAGGCGCTCGGCTCGGCCGGTGTCATGGCGAAGCTTGCGAAAAGAAAGGGAGGCGGCGTCATGGGGGGAAACAACAGCAGCATTGTACAGCCCGCGCTCGACGCATTTATGACCAACGCTGAACACTGTGCCGCCGCCGCCGCTGCAGCTGTCGTCAGTGATCCGAGCGTTATAGCTTTGTTTGGACAGCTGTTCGTCGTCGAGAAGAGCGGCTGCGGCAGCGCGTGGCTCGAGGGCAAAGCCACGGAAACGTTAGTCGCGACCTTGGTGGATTATCTCGGAGACGTGGAACAGTACGTCACGCGTGACCTTGCGCCCATGGTGAGCGAAGCCGTCCTCTCCCGCGTCGTCAAGACCGCCATCGATGCGTGCATGCGGCAGCTTCACGCCATTCGCCCAGGCACGGTAGGCCGCATGGCTGCGGACGAGGATGCCCTTAGAGAATGCTTTGCGGAGCACCTGCCGCACAAACGCGTGGACCCATGGCTGCAGCGCCTCGCTGATGTGCGCGACGTGGTGGCTGCGGACGACACCGAGTCGTTCGTGCTTGCGTATGGGCTGCTGATGCAGTCGATGCCGGAACTGGGCCTTGAGCCCGCGGCACGTCTGCTGGCGGCACGGGAGGATATCCCACGCGCCACACAGCGCGAGGTGCTCGAGGAGTGTAAGCAGCTGCTCAACAGCCACCTCGCCACCCAAGCCGCCTGTCCTGTCAAGTCGTCAGCGCCGTCGAGGTGGAAACTCG
>Ga0075109_1002223_pt1 | contig 10984 bp, 7 predicted proteins | sample AntAceMetag02UKD_FD_69798 | JGI IMG/M metagenome (GOLD analysis project Ga0075109, IMG submission 69798) | Saline lake microbial communities from Ace Lake, Antarctica - Antarctic Ace Lake Metagenome 02UKD | ecosystem: Environmental > Aquatic > Non-marine Saline and Alkaline > Saline | place...
TTCTTGGGCGAGGAGCTCGACCGGAACGAACAGCGGAATCATGCAGCCCAATAAGACGGCGGGAAGCCGACGTTTCAGGGTCTTTGCCAATGTTTTCATGGTAAGGGAGTGTTGGGTTGGGGACACAGTGGGTGGGTTACACCACACCGTTTTGGGTAGGGTTAATCGCGGTCGCCCCCGAAGTGGGGACGACGCTGAATTGCACAGGGCAGGGGGGGCACTCGGGCCGGTCCGGGGGAACTGGGGATCAGTTCGTCGCGGGACGTAGCGTGGGGGAGACAGTAATGCCTATTCGTCCCTGAATTTCACGGTTATCGATGCGCCAAACGAGGCGGTCGATCACGGTGTGGATCAAGGTCGATAGATTGATATCGAGCAGAGCGAGATGACGATCTAAAAAATTGTATACCAGAGTTTTATAGTTTCCGAGAGTGATCTCGAAATCAGTGCCGTGCTGCAGTCCGGCGTTGCGCAGGGCGCGAAAAAGTGCTCCCGCAAAATGGTCAGCGGGAAGAAAGAGGCCGCTGGGGCAGGGGTCTTGTTGCCTAAGGCGTTGCACGAGTTGTTCGATCCCGCTGTTGAGCGGCAAAATCTCGGGGTTGCTCACTTGAGGGTTTTCGTCGCCGAAAATGCGATGGGCACGTAGCCTTAACTCCGTTGCACGGTGCATAAAAGCCTGAGCGCGGGAAACGTTGGCGCTGCACCCAGGGCCGGTCGTGAGGACCGCTACGTTGCGGTGACCCCGGCGGGCAAGGTAGTCGGCGGCCATCCGGCCGTTTTCCTCATTATTGGGCTCAACGTAGTCGCCCGGGTAGTCATCGGTCTGTCTCGTCATGAACCAGACGTGAGGTAACTGACTGAGTTTTTTGAATACCTCGAGGGCCGGCTGCTGCCTTGGGATAATCACGCCGTCCAGTTTCTCCGTCGTAATGGCTTGAGGGAGGTCATGAACCGAGTTGGAGAACAGCATCTGTAATTCCACGCGGCGCCGGGGACGATTTACCCCGAACTCGGACATTTGGTCTTGGAACCAGCCTAAGCTGGGATCTCCCGCTTTGGCCCCGACAAACCACACTCCCAAACGCAAAACGCGGCACCCCCGATTTTTGGGTCCGCGCCGGAGGTTCAGGGGCAGCGGGGTGTAGTCATGCTGCTCCATCACGGCCCGGATACGAGCGAGGGCCTGCGGCGCGACAATTTCCGGTTGGTTAATCGCTCGCGACACCGTCGCGGTCGATACGCTCGCTTGCATGGCGATTTCAGAAAGAAGCATGGGGCGCGCTCGTGTTATTTCGTATAAGCCAAGATGGTATTGGAACAAGTCAAGAATTTTGAGGGGATTTAGTTCCGATTTTCAGAAAAATTCGGCAACAAATCGCAGAATTCGAGATGACCCTCACGTTTTGGGTGAAATCTACGCCAAAATTGACGAATTGGGTTTCATCGCGATTTATAGAAACCCTGAAAACGATGATTTATTCATGAAATAACATGAAAAGATTGCTGAATATGACGCCCCGATTTTAGGATTCGATTGAAAAAGTCGAATTTTTTGTCGTTTGTTCCCCTTCCGGTATTTTCGTATCAACTCCGTGTGCCTGTGTCATCTTCCCCTCTCCCTTTTTTAGGTAAGTCCTCGTGGATTTGGTCCGCTGAAGGCAGCCACTCCGTGCCTGTGCCCGAGCAGCGCTCTCCGTCGCACTACCAAGTGCGGCGGTTTCAATTGGTCGTGAATCTAGATTCGCTGAGCGACCTCTCGGCGCGGGTTGATGTCAGCGCCGACAGTCGATTTCTGTTTTACTGCAACGGCACGCTGGTGGGCCGGGGCCCGGCCAAAGGGGATATCGACCATCATTTTTATGATACCTTCGATCTGTCTGCCCACCTCCGGACGGGAACGAATGTCATCGCGGCGTTGGTTTTGGACATGTCCAAGGTCGCTCACCGTCCGACTGACTTAGGCGCGCCGTGCTCGGTGATGACCTATACCGGTGGATTCCTCCTCGAGGGGGCGATTTCATCCAGCCAAGGCGAAGTGGTCTTGGATACAGGCAAAGCGGACTGGCGCGTCGCGGTGGATCGGGACTACCGCTTCCAAAACGACGGCACACGTTTCGAGGGCTACCACGGTTACTTCGAAGACCGGCACGATTCGGCCGAGGGCGATACTTGGTTGCGCGAACCCGCTCAGGGCGACGATTGGTCCGCCGCGCGATCCCTCTATCCAGCGGAACGATTAGAAAACCGCCGCGATCCGGCCAGCCCCTACGGCATGGTAGCCCGGATGATCCCCCAACTCCCGGAAGGTGAGCCGACGGTCTTTGCGTCGGGATTCCTGCCGGGTGGGGCAGAGCTTCCATCGGACTGGCGGGGCCTGTTGGTGCCGGACTCGAACCTACGCGTCGAGCCGGGCGCGCGCGCTGAATTTATTCTCGATGTCGGCGAACTGACCTCGGGTTATCCCGCCGTCGCGGTGGTCGGCGGAAAGGGGGCGGTACTCCGACTGACCTACGCTGAAGCACTTCGTTTACCGTGGGAGACCCCGGATGCGGTGATGCTGGGTGAACAGCAACCCCTAGAAAATCTCGCCTCCCATTTCGCCGATGAAGGCACCGGGTGGACCTTTGATCGTCGCGGCGCGATCACCGGCTGGTCTGATACGTGGCGCCCCGCGGGCGGCGAATCCCGCTTTGAGCCGTGGCACTGGCGCGCGTTTCGTTACGTCGGAGTGATCATTGAGGCCGGGGCTGAGCCGATCAAAGTCACCTCCCTTAATTTTCGTTATTCCGCCTATCCCTATGACCTAAAGGCCCGCTTCACGTGTAGCGATCCGGCGCTGGAGCAGGTTTTCCAAGCGGGCGTGCGCACCATGCAGTTGTGCTCCCACGATACCTTTGAGGACTGCCCCCACTACGAACAGATGCAGTATGCGGGCGACACCATGATCACGTCGCATTTGGGCATGCTCACTTCGGGCGATTATCGGTTGAGCCGGCAGGCGGTGTATCAATTCGATTGGTCGCGGGGCCCTGATGGGCTGACTCACAGTCGATTCCCTTCCCGGCTGCGCCAAGTGATCCCGTCGTGGTCATTGCACTGGATCACCACCGTGCGGGACTTGGGTCTGTGTAGTGGAGATTTAGTTACGGTCCGGGATATGTTACCGGGCACCTTGGCGGTGTTGGATTGGTTTCGCCGCCATCGCGACGAGCGGGGATTGCCCGCCAAGTTGCCGTATTGGAATATCACCGATTGGTGTCCGTGGTGGCCTCGGGGCGTGGTCCCGGGGGCCGACAAGGGGCCGACTTGCATCATTTCCGCTCAGTGGATCCAGGCCTTGGCTGAGGTGGCTGAGATGTGCACCTGGTTGGGCCGAGCCGATCAAGCCGCGGAATTGAGCGCGGAAGCAGCGGCCACCCGTCGCGTGCTGCACGCTACGTTCTGGTCGGAAGCCGAGGGGCTCTATTTTGACCAACCGGGCGGTCCGGAGGTCAGTCAATATGGTAACGCCTGGGCCGTCGCCTGTGGCGCGGCCGATGAGGCCACCTGCGAGCGCCTCAAAGCCCGCTTCCCGCTCGATCCCAAACTCGCGCCCGGATCCTTCTTTGCCTGGCACGTCGCCTTTAAAGCGATGCGCATCATGGGCACTTACGATGAGATGGCCGACCACTTGGGACCTTGGCATGAGTCGATCAGCTTGGGGCTCGATACGTTTGTCGAAGAAAACAGCTACTGGCGATCACTGTGCCATGCCTGGAGTGCCCATCCGGTGCTGGAGTTCCTGCGGCACACGCTCGGCGTGCAGGCGACCTCGCCGGGATTTGCCACGATTCGAATCCAGCCACGGCTGGGTCGACTCACGAATGCGTCCGGGCGCGTCTGCACCCCTCGAGGATTCGTTGAGGTTACGTGGCAGCGCGATGGACCTCAATTTGACCTCAAGGTGAGTTCTCCGGTCGACACGCCCGTCGAGATCATGATGCCTGACCACACCATTCACCACCACCCGGGTGGAGAGTGGCAGTCTCCGCCCTCCCGCTAATTTTTTCATGTCTGTTTTGCAATTTCTCCAAGCCCCGCAGGGCTCCTTGAGTATCGGCTCGGGAAATGCCGCCGAGCTCTGGCGTTACGTTTACGCCCCGGCAACGCCGGCCGATGAATCGCCCCGGCCCTACGCTCATCCGGTGTATTCAATTGATGGAGACCTGCTGTCCAATTGGCGGCCCAACGATCACCGCTGGCATCACGGGTTGAGCTTCACGCTCACCGCCGTGAACGGAGTTAACTTCTGGGGAGGGCCGTCTCACCGCCCGGAGGATAACTACCAATGGCGGGAAGACCATGGGGTGCAAAAACATCTCGAGTGGTTGATCCGCACCCCGGAAAAATTGGTGGAGAAATTGACTTGGCACCGCTCTGCCGACACGGCTGCTGCGATGTTAAACGAAGAACGCACGCTGACGACTCGCTGGGAGGAAGAAGGTTGGAGTTTGGGCTGGCAGACTCGGTTGCACAATCCCGGCCCTGAAGACCTCACCTGCCACAACTATCACAGCTTAGGCGGGCTGGCCGGTTCGCACTACACCGGTTTGCAATTTCGAGGTGCGCGCGGGCTGCTGGACGAGCACGGCGACGAACAAATCCGCATGCTAGGAGAGAGTGGCGCGACCGATCCGAATATCCTGCACGGTCAGAAAGCTAACTGGTTGGAATGGTACGGCCAAGTTGATGGCACGTTACGCCGAACGAAGTTGCGTTTTGACTCCCTCGATGGCCCTATTCCATGGTTCACCCGGCAGGACAATCCCGTGGTTGCGTTTCCGCCGCATCGAGAGACGGCTTGGGTCATCTCGGCGGGCGACACGGTGGAACTTAATCACCGTATTACTTTTTCTCGAAGCTGACCATGAAGCGAAAAACATTTTTACAGAGCCTCGGGCTTGGGGCTGTCGGAGTCGGCGCGAGCCCCCTGTGGGCCGGCGCTTTCCGTCTCCCTCAGTTTGATGCGTCCTCGCCCGAAGCCTATTGGGAAGCCGTCCAAGCGGGCTACGAAATCGCGCCGGGATACTACTATTTCAATTCTGGCGGCCTCGGGCCGAGCTTGCGGGTGGTCCGCGAAGCCACCGCAGCGATCGCGGCGGAGTTGGAGGCGTTTGTCGAAACGGGACACGACCGACTCGAGCCGGTCCGGGATCGGGTGGGCGCGTATTTTAACGCCCAAGCCGACGAAGTTGCTTTTGTGCGCAACGCCACCGAAGCCAACGGCATTGTGGCCGGCGGCTTGGCCTTGCAAGCGGGCGACGAAGTGATCTTCGAATCACACGCTCATCCGGGGGGATCGTTCCCGTGGTTGCTGCAGGCGGAGCGGAGAGGGGTGGCGGTGCGAATATTTGAGCCGGATCCCAACTCGGCGGCGGTGAATCTAGAACGCATCCGCGCCTTGGTGACGCCACGCACTCGCGTGGTGCAGGTCTCGCACATCACGGCGCCGACGGGGATTCTGATGCCGGTGAAAGAGATCGCGGCATTCTGCCGCCAACGGGGCTTGTGGTTCAATATCGATGGAGCGCAATCAGCCGGGATGATCCCGGTGGATTTTGCCGCCATGGACTGCGATTCTTACGCGACCAGTGGTCACAAATGGGTCGGCGCGCCGCGCGAGACAGGCGTGCTCTTGGTCAAACGGGACCGCCAAGACGATCTAAAATCCGTCATGGCGGGCGCTTACTCGGGTGATCTAGAGACGCTTCCGGGCCCGCTTGATTATTACCCGGGCGCCATGCGTTACGAATACGGCACCCGCGATAATGCCCGCGTGCTGGGCATGGCAGAGGCGATGGATTGGCAGGAAAAAATGGGTCGCGAGCGCATCGCCGAGCACGGTCGGACATTGGTCCGCCAGCTTTGGGCCGGTCTCCGCGACGTGCCGGATCTTGAACTCCTCTCGCCGGACAATGAGGAATTAGGCTCTTCGATGTTTGCTCTTCGCAGCCCGCGGATGACCTACCGGGAGTTGTTCAGCGTCCTGCGCAGCAAACACAACATGCGTTGCCGTCCTGTTTCTGAGCGGGAACTCAATGCCGTGCGGATTTCCTGCCACGTATTTAACACCGCTAACGACGTGGACCGACTCATCGATGCGATTACCCTCGAGCTAAAAAATGCTTAGAACGATGCGGCTCTCGGTGTTATTCCACTTCCACAATCATCGCGATCTCGACCGAGACATCGAGGGGGAGGGAACCGGCCCCGATGGCCATTCGGGCGTGTCGGCCCGCATCGCCGAAGATCTCGATCAGCAAGTCGGAGCAGCCGTTGATCACCGCGGACTGTTGGGTGAACTCGGGGGGGCAGTTTACGAAACCCTCGACGCGAACGATGCGTTTCACGCGATCCAGCGACCCCAGTTCCTGCCGCAGCGTGGCCAAAAGCGCGAGCGTGGTATGTTTGGCGGCCGCTTGACCCTCGGCCAGCGAAACGTCCACGCCGACTTTGCCGGTCATCAGCTCGCCCGCATGATCCCGCGGAATATGTCCGGCCAAGAAGACCAAGTTTCCGACCCGCACCGCAGGCACGTAGTTGGCCACCGGAGACGCGGCGGGAGGCAGCACTAATTCCATTTCGGTAACCCGTTTTTCGGGAGTGGCGGACCAAGCCGTGCTCACAATCAGCCCGCTCAACATCAATCCCCAAGTCACCCGTAGTATTTTCATCCCTTTACCCAATGCGCTCTTTTAGTTCCCGCAACCTCATATCCCTTCGCCGGCCGTTATTGGCGGGTTTGGTAGGCTTGACGCTTGCGTCGAGCCTGCTGGCCGCAACGGCTTACGACTTCTTTATCTGTGCCAACATCAACCGCAACTATGTGATCGGCTCCACTATCGTGACGACCAACGGGCTGTTCCAGCGCGATGCGGCGACGGAGGAGTGGCACCACTTTGGTTACAACGACACCACGATTTCGGCCGTGGCCGTAGACCCGCGCGATCACGACGTGATCTACACCACCACGCTCAATGGTATTTGGGTCAGTTACGATGGCGGCGATTCGTGGAAGATGACCAACAGTTGGGACATGACCGAGGGCCGGGATGTGGCGGTAGATCCGCATGCTCCGGACACGGTTTATTTCGCCCTGCCGGATGGTATCGCCGTATCCACCGATCGAGGACAGACGTGGGAACGCCGGGAGAACGGGCTGCCCGACCGCGGTAAGTTCACGCAAACTTTAGCCGTGGATCGCACCACCGAGGGCCGCGTATTTGCCGGCTGCGAAAAAGGCGTGTTCCTCACGGAAAACGCCGGCCATTCGTGGCGCCAAGTATTGCCGACCGAAACGCAGGTCAACGACGTCGAGCAATCCCCCCATAACGACCAACATTGGCTGGCCGTCACCGATACGCACGGGGCCTGGCACTCCACCGATGGCGGGGAAACCTGGATGCAGATCGAGGCTTTGCCCGACCAAGAAGCGATCTACAACGTCACCTTCGATCCGACCGACGCCGCCCGCCTCGCTATCGCCAGTTGGGCATACGGCGTCTGGACGAGCGAAGACGGCGGCAAAACCTGGCTCGAGCGCAACGCCGGCCTGCCGGATAACGCCCGCGCTTGGCGGGTCGGGGTCGATCCCAACACGGGTCGGCTCTACGCCAGTATTTTTCAGGAGACCCTCTTTTACTCGGACGACTTCGGCCGCACTTGGGAGCCCGATGCGCTCGAAGGCTCCTTGGTCAACGCCTTCCTTTCACTGCCCCGCGCTCAACGCTGATTTACGATGAAGTCTCTAAATTATTTCCGTCCCACTTCATCCCTGCGCCTGTGGGTCGTGCTCGCCGTGACGACCTCGGCTTTGGCGCAGCCAGCGTTTGAAGAACCCTTTTCGCGCGAGCCCGTCGAAGCACTCGATGTGCGTCGCGCCAAATACATGGACCGCATCCAACAGATGCAGGACTGGCGCATCGGTCTCTACGCCGAGAAAAACTACACCACGATGGACAATTCTGCGCTGTCGATGTTGCTCATCCGCGGGGAAAAAATCGAGGAGTGTAACCAGCGCGTCATCGAGTTGATGCAGAGCCCCGGGACCGGTCCGTTTTGGATGTTCCCCATCGCCATGGTTGCTTACGCGGGTCGCGACAATCTCTCGGCCGAAGCGCGCCAATCGATCCGCGATGCCTGGCGCACGACCCGCCAATTGCGGGGCGACACCGAGAACCACTGGGTCATGTATCACACCGCCATGTATCTGATGGCGCAGCTCTACCCGGACGAACCAGGTTCCGAGTGGTGGAACGGACTGAGCTCCGATGAAAATCGAGTCGAAGGCCGTGACTGGCTCCTCGATTGGATGAATATCACGACCACGATCGGGCAGGGTGAATACAACGCGACGCACTACATCGGCGAATACGCGATTCCGCTCCTCATGCTGAAGGTGTGGTCCGACGATCCCGCGATGCGCCAACGAGCGACCATCGTGCTCGATTGGATCTTCGCGGAGCTCGCCACGGTCACGCTGGACGGGGTGCTGCGCGGTCCGAACTCCCGCACCGACGATTACTCGGTCGTCGAACGCTGGTATGCTCTTTCAACCTATTTTTCGTGGCAACTCTTTGGTAATGTCCCCGCTGGCGAGGGCTTCCGCGGTTGGGGTTGGGGTAGCTACTTCGCCGTCCTCGCCGAGCACTACCAAGTGCCCAATGTGATCTACCGGATCGCCACCGACCGGCAGGATGATATCTTGCAACATGATCGGGCCCGCTCCCGCCGCATCTGGCGCTACAGCGACGAGCACATGCGCCCCATTTATAAGACCCAGTATTTGCGCGAAAACTACGCGGTGGGTTCTCACCAAGGTGGCCTCAGCGATCCCATTCAATCCCACGTCTGGGATGTGACTTGGAATGTCGATGACCCGCGCGGCGTGCACAACACCATGTTCTCCCTGCACCCGCATTCATCAGGCCGCGTGCAACAGATGTTTTTCTGCACCTTTCCCGAGCCCATGCCGCCGGGAGTGACCTTCGAAGGTAAACCGTCTTACAATTCGGCCAACAAGCTGTTGGGCTGTTCGCCTTACGAACAGGTCATGCAGGATCTCGATACGATCATCGCGCTCTACGATATCGATCCGGCGGAAGACTTTCCCCAGGTAAACGGTTTCTTTTCCAAAGACCTCGCCGAGGTGGAGGAGCACGCGTCGGGTTGGATCTTCGCCCGGGGCGGCACGACCTACCTAGCGTATCGGCCATTGGCCGCATACACTTGGGAGCCGCACATTCGCTACCCGAATGGCCGCGATCCCACGATCACGGAGGAAACGGGGGGGCGCGTATTGGTCAGCCCGCACGTGAAGAACGGCACCATTCTGCAAGCCGCCGATGGTGATGAATTCGCCAATATGGCCGCCTTCCAAGCTGCCATCCTTGCCCTCCCGTTGGAGTATTCGTTGGATCCCCGGCCGACGATCCGCTTCACCTCGCTGCGGGGCCGCGACCTAGAGATGACCTACGGTGGCACCCCGATCGTTGATGGTGAGCCGATCAACTACGCGGGATGGAAGCTCTTCGAAGGTCCGCACATGAACAGCGAGTTGAACAGCCGCGTGCTGACGATCACCCATGGCCAACTGGGCCGAGTGTTGGATTACAACACGCTGTCGATCACGGACATCGTGATGCCGTGATCGTGCCCGTGCCGGAGAACTAATCGTGCCCACCCCAACCGCATTACCCCTCTCCGCCGTCCGGATTACCGGCGGTGTTTTGGGCGAACGGATCGAGCGGGTAGGCACGGTCACGCTGCTGCGGCAATGGGATGCTCTTAACGACCGGATACCCGACGCGCCGCCGAGTCACGCCGTGCGCAATTTGAGGATCGCGGCGGGCGATGAAGTCGGGGAATTTGATGGCCTGTGTTTTCAGGACTCCGACGTCGCGAAGTGGCTAGAAGCCGCGTGCTACCGCATCGGATACGCCGGGGAGCTGAAACGGGCGTCGTCAAGCAACGCCCCTACCCACGAGGCCACTACCACCTTGCTCGCGGCAATCAATGAGCTGGTGGACCTCTATGAACGCGCGCAGGCGCCGGACGGTTACCTGCACACTTATACGCAACTGAAGCCCGCAGCGAAGCGTTGGGAAAATATTCGCGATCTTCACGAACTCTATTGCTTCGGTCATTTCATCGAAGCCGCCGTGGCGCATCACGAGGTCACGGGCTCGCCCCGGTTGCTGGCGGTGGCGACTAAGCTAGCCGATCTGCTCGACCACACCTTTGGGCCGGGGATCGATCAGATCAGGGCTTACCCCGGCCATCCGGAACTCGAGCTGGCGCTGGTCAAATTGGCCCGCGCGTCCGGGGAAAAACGGTATCAAGATCTGGCGGAATTTTTTGTGCGCGAACGAGGCCGCAGTCCGCACTATTTTGTCGAAGAAGCCAAACGCCGGAACGAAACCGTGCCTCCCGTTTGGGCTTACTACGACGAGCAGGCTTATTGGCAGGCGCACGTGCCGGTGACGGAGCAAGCGGAGCCCCGCGGTCATGCCGTGCGCGCGATGTATCTCTACGCGGCGCTGGCCGACCTCGCCCGCGAAACCGGCGCGGCGGATCTCCGCGAGAGTGGTGAGCGGCTTTGGGATGAGATGGTGGCGAAACACCTTTATATCATCGGTGGGGTGGGCGCGGATGGCCCGGGTGGGGAGAATTTCTCGGAGCCCTACGATCTGCCCGATGATCGATCCTACACCGAAACCTGTGCGGCGATCGGCCTGATGATGTGGGCGCGACGGCTGTTGGATTTGTCCTTGGATTCCAAATACACCGAGGTGCTGGAGCGGGCGCTTTACAACAACGTGCTCGCCGGGCTTTCGCAGGATGCCTGTCACTATTTTTACGTGAATCCCTTGGCGGTGAATCCCGGGGAAACGCGCCGCCGCTACGATTGCAAGATGGTGAAGACGCAGCGGGTGCCGTGGTTTGG
>Ga0075109_1002224_pt1 | contig 10979 bp, 8 predicted proteins | sample AntAceMetag02UKD_FD_69798 | JGI IMG/M metagenome (GOLD analysis project Ga0075109, IMG submission 69798) | Saline lake microbial communities from Ace Lake, Antarctica - Antarctic Ace Lake Metagenome 02UKD | ecosystem: Environmental > Aquatic > Non-marine Saline and Alkaline > Saline | place...
GAAAGGGTAAGCGACATTCCAGTGACCACCAGGTTTATGATGTTTATCAACGATGATGATATTGGCGTCAGTTTCGGTAAGCAAAGTATCGGCGAAAGCCATACCGACCGCCCCACTGCCGGCGATGAGGTAATCAGTGTTTAGGTTTGTAGTGGTCAATACAAGCTCCTTGCTAAGCTCTATTAATGCGGCTGAAATAATGTAACGCCTAAGGAATTATGACTTTACGGGAAAATAGAAGGTATACTTTTAAAATAGCCCCTGCAATCGCCAAAACAACAATACACAGGGATGTATTTTCAGCGACTGATAGTGGCCGCTGACAATCGCCGGAGAAGCAAGCCTCTTGAAAAGCCAAAATATCCAATATGTTCCTGCTCTGGATCACCTGCGCGGTTTTGCCGCCTTGCTCGTGCTTTTTTACCACGGTGTTTTTGGCATCTATCATGATCTAACTACCGTGCCGCCGGTCTTGGCGTATACCGATGAAATGCTTCCGAGGGCAGATTTTTTCTTGTCTGCATTTATTTACGAAGGACATTCTGGTGTTGCATTATTCATGGTGCTCAGTGGCTTTATTTTTACCGTTGGCACCCATGGGCATGGTATTTCGTACTGGCAATTTATACGAAACCGGTTTTTACGTACCTATCCACTGTTTTTATTCATGCTTTTATCGGGATATATTCAAACCCAGCAAGTTTTGATTTTGGCGGCCTACTGCAGTCGATATTTTTCTTTGCCAACATGCCAGGAAGTGCAATCGGAGGGGCTTTTACAAACGTTCATTGGGCGGTTGCCGTAGAGTGGCAGTTCTATTTGATATTCCCCTTCCTCATTTATTTTGTTCGCCAACAAGGCTTGCGCGTGGTGTTTGGTACGATTCTACTAATGATAATCATGCGCTCATTAATTTATCTAGAGGGATTGTCGGTAAATTAGCTTGCTTATATGACCATTGTCGGCAGACTAGATCAGTTTTTGATTGGCATTTGTATTGGGGTTTACTACCTAAAACGATTTAAAAAAGATGTTCTTCACGATTGCCTTTTTATCGTATCGCTAGCCTTCATCTGCGTAGCGCTCTATCTTTTCAATCTCAATGGCGGGCTGCTTACAGATCAGTATTCCAAGGTCTGGTGGCCAACAATCGAAGGCGGCATGTGGGCTGGCTTTATACTTGGGTATTTGTCTATTTCAAGATGGGTGCCAAAAATACTCCCAGCCGTTTTAATTAAGCTTGGGGTCATCAGCTATTCGCTTTATTTGCTGCATTTTGTTTTAGTCGATATCACTATTAAGCAAGCATGGCTGGTGGATGTAGGTCCTGACAATATTCTTGGCACAGCCTATGCGACTAGCATTTTTGTGATTCTGCCATTGTCTATATTGATTTCTATTTTGACCTATCTCTTCATTGAAAAACCTTTTTTGAAACTAAGAGGGGTGTATCGACAGCCCATAAAGTAGCCATCCTTTAGTTCGCTACATTTTTAACAACCTGGTCCCTGTTTTCTTAGAAATAACTGAGCAGGCTTCTCAATAAAAATATAGGTAGCTTTGGAGTACGCGACTACGAGAATTAGATAAAGCGCAAACGTAGAAAAGCTGCGTAGTGAATCCATATCCAATCCAAGAATATTCTGCCAGCCATAAAGCAATAGCCATATAACTGTAAAATGGTTTAAATAAACAGAGTATGAAATATCGCCCAGCCATTTGAGTTTGCTAAATAGGAGAGACACAATTCCGCGCTCCAAACTGTATATCACGACTACAATACAAAATAGAAACGGTGCGATGAAGTCCTGCTCACTGCGCAGTGAGCTTCGAAAGTAGAAAATCGCTACTACAGCTAGCAATAATGCTACTTCTATTACACTTGCCAGCGCCAGTTCAGGTTTCCAAGCCAAGCATTGACGATAAACTCGATAGGCAATGATCCCTATGAAAAATGAAGCAAGGCCGCGTAAAAGCCCCGAATTAAGATAGTAAAAATAATTCTCGTGTGAGACATCCAGATCACCTGACTGACTATAGATTATGAATAGTGCTCCAACAGCGACCGCCACCAGTAGATAGCTTCGTGTTGTGATAGAGACTAGATAAAGAAACAAAATATTAATCCAAAACTCAACAGAAATAGACCAAGATGGAGTATTCCAAGACGTTTCACTGGGGCTGAGACCCACGTTTTGGGTAAGGGTTAAATGCTGAAGAAACGTCCAAATTGTGCCGTCGGCGTAAGAAGGAAGCGCACCGATATAAAGTACGTAACCTGCCGTCCATGTCACTAACGTGAACAAGTGTAGCGGATACAGCCGCGCCAATCGACGCCAAATAAATTTTCGAGGACTGATCGCCGCGCTGGTATATAAGTAGTTATGAGTGAGAACAAATCCGCTCAGTACCAAAAAGAAATCTACGGCGAGGTAGCCTGGAAAAGAATAGTAAAAATGATACACCGCCACCGAAATAGCCGCGGCACCACGCAGACCGTCTAGGGCAGAAAATCTGTGTTGCAAGAACAGTTCTCCTAGGGTTCTTTGTTAAACTAGGCCACAAGAAATTAAAATCCCTCGCACTCCGATCCGGCTATTCCTTAGCTGGATTTCCAATAAAAATAACCAAAGCCTAAGCCGCTTTTTATTAGGTAACACCTATTACAAAATAATCCCTACCGCTGTCGAGAATACTTGGAAATTAAGACTCGCTTGCTGATCTTCCAGCCCTCTGTGGTGCGCACAAACTCATCGTGATATTCACCCATAAGGGCAAAACCACTAACGGCAGTTTCGCCTTCAGGGGCACTGTAAATAGTGGCATAACTCACGCCTGTCGCATGGTCGTCATCGACTGGAATAATGCGAATAGTACTCATCTCATGCCGTATAGTGGAGCCTGTTTTAAGTCCTTCGATACGCTGCTCGATATTGCTGCGCCCTACCCATGTTTGATTGACCACAGTTAGCGATGCGTTTTCAGTAAAAAGATTAGAGAACTCCTGCGCATTGAACTGGTCGCGGTGATAGGCGTAGTCAGTGACCAAATTGCTACAGGCCCTATAGACGTCCTCAGCCGCAAAACTGCTAGTGGCAGCAGTGAAATAAAGCGCAGTAATTACCATCAGTTTTCTTATCATTATTTTAATCCTTGTATGTGTGAGGGAGCGGTTTTCTGAAAACCGCAAGCATAAACCCTCGGCTACCCTAAGGCTAAGTTAGGCACAGTCTAATTCAGCGGGCGTTGCCTTGGTATCTAAAAGTTAGGTCGAAAACACAAGCACCGGGCTAAACAGTCGTGTCTTTCTATGTAACGCCCTAGAACCGTCGGCTTCGCCGACTCTCACTAACTCTGGCTAGGTTCGCCCTGAGCCGATAAAGCTGGATAAGTGGTCCGGCAATCGTTAAGTTAACGTTTCGCATAGTCATAACAACCGCTATTTTCGAACCTAATTAATTCGACTGGCTCCCAGCAGCAAAAACCAATCTAGCCGCAGCCTTATAGGAATATTGTGCTATGAAAAAGAGTCTTGGAATCAACGTCTTTATCCTGCTTATCCTGAGTTTCCCTTTACTAACCCAGGCCCAGCTTGAAGCTCTGCCAGTGACAATCGATGATCTCATGGCTTTAGAATCAGTATCCAGCCCACAGCTTAGCCCGGATGGTGAGTGGGTGGCCTACGTCGTGCGCTCCCGTGACATGGAAGAAGACAAATCCAAGTCGCAAATTTTCATGGTTGCATCCGCGGGTGGTGATGCTATACCCATGACCGCTAAGGACACCTCAGCAAGTGATCCTCAGTGGAGTCCTGATGGCAAATATCTATCATTTAAAGCCAGTAAAGGCGAAGAGGCTAAGACCCAAGTTTGGACTTTAAATCGACTTGGCGGAGAAGCGGTGCAATTAACTGATGTCTTACAAGGTGTGGGCAACTACGCTTGGTCTCCTGATGGAAGCAAGCTACTTTTAACTCTTACCGATCCCAAACCTGCCGACCTCACCGAGGACAAAGACGATGATGACAAAGCAACTCCCTACGTCATTGATCGCATGCAGTTTAAGCGTGACTATAGTGGTTACCTAGACCGTCGACGCACACATATCTATGTCGTTGCACCTGGTGCCGATGCACCTACTCAGCTTACCTTTGATGATTTTGATGACTCCAATCCAGTCTGGAGCCCAGACGGCATGGCAATCGCCTTCGTTAGTGATCGCTCTGATGATCCCGATCTAAATTACGGCACTGACATCTTTGTCGTAAATGTGGATGACCAAGACCCGACCCTTACTCAAATTACGTCAAACCCCGGCCGAGACTTCTCGCCAGCATTTAGTCCTGATAGTAAAAGTATTGCCTATGTGACTTCCACCGGACCAGACGTTGGCGGCTCCGCACTAACTCCAACAAAATATCTTGCCGTAACTGAAATTGGTGCAGATCAGCGCCGCATCCTCACTCCCAGTCTTGATAGAAGCGTCTCCAGCCCGGAATATTCCAATAATGGCAGGGACATCTATTTTCGTCTCGAAGACAGCGGCATGAATCACTTTGCTAAAGTAAGGGCGCGCGGCGGTGATATTGTTCGTGAAGTTAGTGATAACGTAAGCGTAAGAGACTTTTCGATTAGCGGTGGCCAAACAGTTCTCGCTATGACCAACGCGGCCACCCCAACCGAGCTGTATAACTATGCTAATAATGAATTAACACGGCTTACTTTTGTTAGCGATGAAGTCTTGTCTAACGTTGGCCGCGCCGAAGTCGAAAAGCTGCGTTTTGACAGCGCCGATGGCACGCCCGTTGAGGCATTCTTAGTTAAGCCTGTCGGCTATGAAGCCGGGACGCGCTACCCAACAATACTTTGGTTACATGGTGGCCCGGCAGCACAATTTAATTTTGGCTATAACGACACCGCTCAACTTTTTGCCGCCAATGGCTACGCCGTGATCATGCCTAACCCGCGTGGTTCGACTGGCTACGGAGCAGAGTTTGCCCACGGCACTGTTGCAGCGTGGGGTGAAAATGATTTCGACGATGTTATGGCTGCTATCGACTATGGCATCGAAATAGGCGTGGTTGACCCGCAGCGCACAGGTGTCGGTGGCTGGTCCTATGGCGGCATTCTAACCAACTACGTGATCACCCAAACTCAGCGATTTAAAGCCGCAATGTCCGGCGCTAGCCTAGGACTGGTGACATCCAACTATGGCCATGACCAATACCAGCTCATGTATGAATTGGAATTTGGCCTGCCTTGAGAAAATCCTGAGCTATGGGCCGACTTATCGCCTTTTAATAAAGTTGAAAATATCACCACCCCGACGTTATGGATGGGCGGCGAGTTGGATTGGAATGTCCCTATCAATAATTCCGAGCAGATGTATATCGCAATGAAACGTTTAGGCCAAACAACTCAGTTAGTTGTCTATCCTGATGAACACCATGGTATCCGCCGTCCGAGCTTTCAAAAAGATCGCTTTGAACGTTGGATTAATTGGTACGACCGTTTTCTAAAGCCAACACCTGCACTTAGCAGCTCCAGCAACTAGTCCTAACTCAACTTAGATAGCTTGCTGCGACAGCAGGCTATCTAAACTATGTCGCTTCAGGTTTTGTGCTGGTCATATCTTTAAGCAAGCATAATAAATCTCGTGCCTATTGAAGCCATCGCTGCTGGCAAGCATTTAGAAAGCCCTTCCATTAAGCCAGTGCCAGAGCACTCTCACTATTTTAAGCTGATTTTAAGCCCATCGGCGCATGGCACCGACCAGCTTGGGACTAAAATTTTCTTCTGCGCAGGCGTTGACTGAGCGCCGGCGAGGCTAAGTTGATGGCTTTAGATAGTCAGAGATTAATTGCTTATTCTTCGATAATGGTCTCCGAGAAATTATTCGGACGTCTACTAGCGCCACAAACATAAAGCCCACCCCTGCGACTAAAAACCACAGCCAACTCGACTCCTCGATGCCCGCACTGGCGCCATCCAAACCACTGTAAGTCCATACATGGTGTCGGCGCTCCATACTAATAAAACAATACAAGCGTAGGCTAAAAGATGTGGTTTTGGTAGAGAGCAATAGATCGTAGCCATAGCTAAATGAGCGGGTGTTTTATGTTTTTCTTATCTCAGACAATCGTAATTCTGCAGTCTTGCTTTCCTTCGCATTCAAACGATTTAATAATAATTAAAAGGTGTATAAAAATGGAAGGTATGAAAACGAAAATTAAGACAGCTATGATCTTAGCCGGCATTTTACTGAGCAGTAGCGTATTGGCAAATCCTGTCGTAATGCAGGCAGGACTGGACGCAACTGAGCAATTGAGTGCGATGCAACAGTTCATGGAAAGAGCTAGAGCGGTCGCGCCAGATGGGGCAGGAGCCCCGATGCTACTGGTAAACACCTTCCACGGCACAAATTCACCCGGTGGCGCTTCAGTAGCTATCACTTTTGATAGTCTAGAGCATTGGGCTAAAGTCACCGCGAACCAGCGCACCAACCCAAAATGGCAGGCATTAATGCAGACATTTCCGGTTGATAGTTTTAAGGCGAATTATCAGGGTTTAACCGAAATTGTTTGGCAATCCCAGGGAGCTACTCCTCCAACTGCGGGCAACATACTGGTGATTTACGGTTTCAACATCGTGCAAGGCGGTGTCCAACCCCTGATGTCGTTTCTTGACAGATTGACCGATGTAGGCAAAAAAGAAAATATTGGAGGTCAACCAACTGTGATGGTTCCCATGGTGACAGGTGCTGGCAACAATCAACAGGCAACAGTCGTTATCAGGTTTGATAGTGCGGCGGCCTGGGCAGAAGCCGTAGCAAAGCAAAATTCGAGCAGCACTTGGCAGCAACCCTTTGCAACCTTCCCCGCACGAAATTACTCGCTAACTAATCGGTCCATGTCTACGGTTATGACGGCGCCATAGTAATCCTTAATAGTAATAAATGGATTTGAGGGGTAAGTTTTCACCCTCAGACCACTCATCCGTCAGGCTTCTCAGCTTATTGCTAACCGCTTAAATCAAGACTCCGCCTGAGCTCTTTAAAAGCAGGTCAGTTGAGCTTCGGTTAAACGGACTTTGTTATCACGCTTAAATGCGAATAAGCCACCAGCTCGGCCGGGCCTTTGCTGACTTCTGAGCTCTGAGCTCTGAAGCAATAAAGCTGTTTATCCATGCAGAATCATATCAGGTTGAGGCCGAAATAAAATCACTCCGATGCACGGCATAATTGTCTACTGGAATTAAAAGTGATTCAAATAGTTTAAGAACTGATGCTTTAAAGAAATAAATCATGTCTGCTATTATTTCTCAAAATAATGGCCACAAACTGAGAGTCTATGAATGGTTGGCTGAAAAAATTGGAATTTTTAGCTTTATGTTTTTCTTGTGCAAAGACTTGATTTGAATGGTGGTGATAACTTGGGCGCCGCTTTCACGTATTTATTGCTAAGAATGTTCTTTTATTAAACAGTTCAACTTATGCCACAAAGCTTATACCGCTGGTAAATTCGATAATTTTTTCCTGCAAAGTCTAGGTATTGGTTCAGTCCGCAATAGAGTAATTATTACAATATCTTTGGCTATCATCCCTCTAGCCTCTATTGCTAAACATTCTCTCTAAACACTATTTTTAAACCTTGTTTCTAAGCACCTATCGCTAACCTCTATCACGACCCCTTATCTTTGGGCACAAACACGCACTTTCTTAAAGAGTGGCCTGCGTAGGAACACGATAAAATGCTTATACTTTAATCCTATCTAACCAAAAGCCCGAAAGCAGATTAGCTCGTGCTTTAAATTATCGGTCAATGTTTCAAATCATTATTTACTGTTTTAATTGACCGTTTCACGTTTTAAGCTGCAATAGATCCATTGAGCGGAAAAACGCGTATAATGGTTTCATATGCAAAAAATCGAAATGTAATGGCAATTCTTCACACCGAAAAGCTGAGTTGGCCTCGAAAAGTCTCTGTCTTTGCGGGAGTCGCCTTAATCGTACTTTCCGTTATACTCTCTGCTAGTACCCTGTTTGGGTTGTTGGAGTTGGAGTCATTTGCTGTTTTAGGTCATAGCGGAATAAGAACTCTAGCAGGTATAGCCGTCGCGGGCTGCATGGTGGCTGCGATCGGATCTTTCGACGAATAATTGGAGAACGGAAATGTTCAAACAATCAGATTTTTTTATACTTTTGGCGGTGGCGATTTCATTCGCTGTCTCTGGATTTCTTTGGTTCTCAGGGCAGCACGAAGAGGGGCTTTTTACTGCAACATGGGTGCCTTCGATATTATGCTTTGCGATTTATTTCAAGTTGATGGCTATAAGGGGAGCTAGCTCGTGAGCCCGATGACCCTGTTCTACATTGCCATTGGTGTTTTTGGCCTTATGATCGTGGGCTTATATTTGTCTGTACGCGAGTTCTTGGAGGCCAGCAAAAACCCTGCCAAAACGAAAGGATCAGATCCCGCCCACAAACGATAGAACCAACGAGGTCCACTTAAGATGCCCTAGTTTGAACTAATCGAACTAGGGTACCTTGACGCTTAGTCAAATCACTCAAGACTTAATTTAACGCTCCAGAAGATATCTTTTTAGAGATGCAACGGTGCAAATCGAGTTATTTCCTTAAAATTGCAAAGACTAGTGGTCTCGTAGTTCGACCGGTTTTTTATTCCCCCATCCCCGGCAGACAAAAATATCAGACTTAACTAGCCGTTAGTGCCATCCACAATCCTTAACCTGCCTGATCCAAGACCAGCCTAGATCTATCTTTCAATTCTGCTCCTCTTCTTTTAGCCCTGCTTTATTTTTAATTACCAAGTCTTTATCACCGGTAGAACTCACGCTGCCAATAGTCAGGCCACCCGCATATATTCGATAACAAGATGAAACGCCAATCAGCTATACCGCAGCGCTTCACCCTCTTTCTCAATATCGAACGCACGAATCGGTCGTATCACATATTCCCGTGTTTCCACATTCGATACCGCGATGAAGTCTGCGTGTACTTTTTGATGGCTGATACTCAGTCGAATGAACCCTCGATGGCGACCGTCGGACCAAACTATTTCTTTGTTATAAGCGGCGTTAGATTCATCAAACCGCTTCAGACCTTCATCGCCAAGCACCAGTAGCGAACGAGGAGAAGTCACGCCTGCAGCGCCCAGTTCGAGTCCCATGGCGTTGTTGTTTTCATCAAACAGCTGATTTGCCCAAAAGCTATGGCTATCGCCCGACAAAACCAGCAAGTCATTGGCACCAGCTGATTTTGCTATAGTGTAAAAGCGCTCTCTCGCCGCTGGATAACCTTCCCAAGTATCGAGGTCATCAGGCAATTCTAATTCCCCAAACAGCGTTAGGCTTTTGAGTTTATCGCTACCTGCCTCATCAAGACTTTTCATAAGCTCTTCAAAAAAAGGTTTATTTAGCTTGGGCGAAGTGGATTTGGCAATCACACTTTGATTGCCTATAAGACGCCAGCGCCGATTGGCGGTCACAGACTCTTTGAGTTCACCAGCAAGGAAACTTTCCATGTCTTCTGATAGCATTTTGCGATGAGTGTCGTTAAGCACTGATTCTTTAAAGTTCTGCGCTTGTTCTACGCTCTGCAAATTCGGCAGATAATCTCCATAAGAAATCTGCTGGCTGCGACCGGTATGACGACTTTCCAGAGTGATAAGACTAACTAGGTCACCAAATTTGAAGTGGCGCCAGTATTCAGCTTTTGTAGCTCCAACGGCCGGCTCCCTAATAGGCAACCACTCGTAATAAGCCTGCAGCGAAGCTTGCCTTCGGGCGCTCCAATCACCCTCGCTAGGATCATGGTTTTCAGCCCCATTCATCCAGGGGTTGTTAGCTGTTTCATGATCATCCCAAATCACAATTAGAGGCTGCTGCGCATGCATTGCCTGAGAGCTAGCATCGGTTTTATATTGAGCGTGTCGCTTGCGATAATCATCCAAGGTCAGTGTTTCATGGCTAGGGACATGAGCCCTGTCAATACGAGACGCTACATCTGCGCCAAAACCATCGGCACCATGCTCGTAAATGTAATCCCCTAGATGAACAACAAGATCAACGCTCAGATCATTAGCAATAGCCTCATAGGCATTAAAGTAGCCAAACGCATAGTTTGAACAGGTCACGACTGCGAACACCAGGTTTTCAACATGCCCTACAGGAAGAGTTTTGGTACGACCGGTGATTGACGATTCGCCGCTTGCCTGAAAATCATAGAAATATTGCTGCCCAGGGTCGAGGTCCCTGACAACTACCTTGACAGTATAATCTCTCGACTGCTGAGTTTTCACGCTGCCGGTGGCAACAATATTAAACATTGTTTCGTCTGTAGCAACACGCCACGTCGTGTTGAGGATTCCCTCTAAGCCGCTTAACCTAGTCCAAATAACGACACTGGATACGTCTGGGTCTCCACTGGCAACACCGTGGGCGAAGACAGTGCTAGCGGTAGGCTTTGGCTTTGGCGTTAATCCTTGGCCTAGAGCCACAGGTAATAGCGCCGCTGCCGATGCGGCAAGTAGCGCCTGCCTTCTGGTGATCTTTGTTGTCATGTGCTGTTCCCGAGTTGATTGAGCCACGGATTATTTAACTCGGCTATATGCCTATAAGCATATAAGCATATAGACCCCCAAGCCTTAAAACCCTTTTATGTCAGGGAGATTGAGGGAGCCTGTAAGGTAAACAGAAAATAGCTCTGTCCCACGCAGATAGCTAGTCTAGTCTGACATGATAGGCCGAGATTCGGTTAAAAAGATTCTGAGGAGAGAAGTTAGCGTTTGGTCGTTCGGCAGCCTGTGGGCTGCTTTGTTACCTGCTGCGAGGAACTCGGCAATAAAGACATTAACTTCACGGGATAGTTCGTCTAGCTCTCTAACGAACTTCAGAGTAACTGTTAAACGAGGGTACAGTTTGCCAATATAATAAGAGATAACCGCAAAATCTCAAAAAAAT
>Ga0075109_1002225_pt1 | contig 10978 bp, 10 predicted proteins | sample AntAceMetag02UKD_FD_69798 | JGI IMG/M metagenome (GOLD analysis project Ga0075109, IMG submission 69798) | Saline lake microbial communities from Ace Lake, Antarctica - Antarctic Ace Lake Metagenome 02UKD | ecosystem: Environmental > Aquatic > Non-marine Saline and Alkaline > Saline | place...
CTCAATAACATCGTCGAGCAAGACCACCGGGCAGTCAAACGAAACACTCGACCCATGCTCGGATTCAAGTCATTTCGAGCGGCTGCAAATGTGCTGGCCGGCATTGAATTGATGCACATGGTTCGCAAAGGCCAGATGGCCATGCCAGGTTGCGAAGGGATGTCTTTTGCGAACAAGTTTTACGCGCTGGCAGGACAAATCCGCCCTGCATAAGGATGGTGAAACGTCCAACGGCAAAACCTTGTCCTCTCGCAATTAATGCAACAGAACCATTTTTTTAAATCCGCTGCTGTATGACAGCGCACCGCATAGGGCTCAGCTTTCGGCTGGCTCTACGCCACACCAGTCAAGAATAGTTGATGCCACAACCGTGACTGCTGCCAGATAGTCATTCACATCGACCCACTCGTCAGTTTGACCGTTTTGTGACAGGTCGCCGCAAAGTGGGCCAAGGCCCACCGTCGGAATATTTTTTTGAACCATCGGGTTGCGTATGTCGCTAGAGGTGTGCATGGGGTTGACCTGAGGCACATGTCCGGTGGAGCGATGAATAGCGGCAGCCAGGGTCTGGTAAAGCGGATGGTCCGCATTGACTTGCGCACCAGTAACGCCAGATTCCCAATGCAACTGCGGTGGATTGGCACTAAACCACGGATCTCTTTTTGCCAGTTCTACCAATGCGCTTTCAACTTGCGCCATGACCTGGTCCATGGGTTCGGGCGGTGCAAAGGAAATAGCGCCACCCAACCAGCATTCGTGGCGAACCCGCGACAAGGAGTCGTCGATATCGCAGTTGATCATGGACACCATGATGTTCGTCGAACGGCCCACAGCCTGGTCAAGCAAGGGATGAAAAATCTCATCGCCACGTTTTTTATCGAGTTGCTGCAACGCCTGAAACACCTCGAAAGCCTTGGCTACCGGGTTGACGGCCAGATGGGCAAAGGCGGTCTGTAGCGGCTCGGAGGTAGCCGGTGCAGCGCCCAGGACTCGAATGCGAAACTCCAATTGGCCAGATGCGAAGGCCTTGATCTCTTTCATGCCCATGCCCGATTCAGCGGGATGAAGATAGATGGCCGCATCAGCCGTCAAACCTTGGTGCAAAAGGGCGGAGACGCCTCGTGCATGGCGTTTACTCGGCGTGCTCACCATGGTGACTTCGCCCTTGGGCTGAAGGCCACAAGACTTGAGTACCGCCATCGCCTGCGTATAGATCGCTACACCTGCGAGATCGTCAGCAACCCCCCAACCATAAATGCGCTGCTGGCTTATTTCGCCTTTGAATGGATCGTGTTTCCATTCGTCAAGACGGGAGAGAGGTTCACTGTCCGGATGGCCAAAAAAAAGCAAGCTGCGTCCAGCGCCGGCCGTACCTGTTTTGGCAACCACGCATTCACGCAATCCCTGGGTGATGGCTTTTTCGGCGGCAAACTCCTGAACCATGGGGACCGTTTGCGGGTCGTATTTGACCCGCTCGACCTTGCAGCCCATGTTCGCGGACGCCACAGCAATCACGTTTTGAACGGCCGCTTCACCGTGCTGGGTTTGCCCTATCAATTCACGAAGAAATCCAATGATGGACTCTCGCTGAAGCGTCACCGCCTCGGCGATTCGATCGTTGTAGCTTTGAATGTTCAGCATTCAGGCCATCTCGATAAGTATGTCTTGCGCACCTTGCCAGAGCACCATGTTCCCTAAGGCCGGCAATTGCGCAAGGTGGGACGTGAGAGTGATGAAATGGTTACCCGCCAATTGACCCAGCTTGCTAGAGAAGTGAACACCGCCGTAAGCCAACAAGATCTCGCATTCGCTGATACCACCCGGGTAGAGGATCATTTGTCCAGGCGCGGGGTAACTGGTGTGGTTTTCGTACTTCAGGTCAAAGTGCTCATCCCCTAGTGGAACCCACACGCCCTCTCCGCTCCAGCGAACGTGAATCACCTTTTGCCTGTAGGGAAGCAGCTTCATGAACGCGGCGCAGGTCAGTGGCGCCAGTTCGGTTTCGAGCTGACCCTCAAAGGTAAAAGCACCGGCGGAGATCTTGAGTTTAGGGAGAGTGCTCATGATGGTTTAAATATCAAGACAAATGGGAAAGTGAACAGGTGCAGGCGCGCAGTCAAGCGACTTTTGGCCGCGCCATGTCTGGCTTGCTGCAGGGTAGAAAGACGCCGCGTCCGGCGCCAGCGACTAGCTTCTCGTTTTCGATGACAACTTCGCCGCGCGACAACACGGTCACTGGCCAGCCCTCGATCTCCAACCCCTCGTAGGGCGTGTAGTCCACGTTGTGATGAAGCTGCTGGCTACGGATAGTCCGCTTGACGTTGGGGTCGAAAATCACGATGTCTGCGTCGCTGCCGATAGCTAGCGAGCCTTTGCGCGGATAAAGACCAAACATCTTGGCCGGGTTGGTGGCCACGAGTTCGACGAATCTGTTCAGGCTGATGCGGCCCTTTTTGACACCTTCAGAGAACAAGATCGGAAGGCGTGTCTCGATGCCGGGCACCCCGTTAGGAATCCAGTTAAAGGGCGTGGCCTCGCCGTGCAGCATCTTTCCCGTCTCTGACTTGTAGCGAAATGGCGCATGGTCCGAAGAGAAAATATGGAACAGGCCGCTAGCCAGGCCATCCCAGATCACGGCCTGATTTTCCTTGTCTCGCGGCGGTGGGCTGCAGATGCATTTGGCGCCCTCAAAGCCGGGGCGCGCCAGATCGTCTTGCGTCAGTGTCACGTATTGCGGGCAGGTTTCTGCGTAGATTCGCATGCCGCGGCCCTGCGCCCAGTGAATCTGCTCCACTGCCTCTCGGCCCGAGACATGCACGATCAGGATCGGCACGTCAGCCAGCTCGGCGATGGTGATCGCCCGGTGCGTGGCTTCGCGTTCAACCAGCATGGGCCGGGCAGCGGCATGAAAGCGCGGCTCTGTCTTACCCTGATCGATCAAGGTGTCGGTGAGCCAGCTGATCAGGTCGGCGTTTTCGGCGTGAATCATCGCCATCGCACCGTGAGTTCGGGCCAAGGCTAGCAGCTGCACGATCTGTTTATCGTTGAGCTTCATGTCGTCGTAGGTCATGTAGATCTTGAACGAGGTGTAGCCCTCGTTAATCAGTCGCGGCAAGTCCACCTTGAGCAGTGCCTCGGTCGGGTCGCTGACGATCAGGTGAAAGGCGTAATCGATGACCGCTTTGCCGTGCGCGCGGCGGTGGTAATCGTCCACGGCCGCTTGCATGGGCATCCCTTTGAACTGGCAGGCAAAAGGAATGACGGTGGTGGTGCCACCATAAGCAGCGGCCACCGTGCCGGTGTAAAAATCGTCAGCACAAACCGACCCGTCGCCTGTGGGCTGGTCCAGGTGGCAATGGCCATCGACACCGCCTGGCATGAGCAGGTGGCCCGTAGCGTCGATGTTCCTTTTGCCGGCGGGCAACTTGCGCCCGATCGCCTGAATCTTGCCGTCTGTGATGCCAATATCGGCCTCGAAAGTGTCGGAGGCCGTAATGATCATGCCATTGCGAATAACGGTATCGAACTCGATCATCCCAACTCCCTGTTGCGCCGGCTCATAAAGGCCTCGCTTTCGATCTCGCGACGTGCATCGTTTTGCAAGTTTTGCAAATGTCGGCGCATTGCAAACTGCGCTGATTTAATGTCGCGCCGCATGACCGCATTCATGATCTCGATATGCTCTTCATCGCTTTCGGCTTGTCGATGAAAGGGCGAAGAAATACGAAACAAACGCGATACAACGCGTTCCCGTTGTATCGCACGGGCGAGGGTTTGGTTTCCCGCAGCAGTGGCAAAAAATGAGTGGAAGCGGTTGTCAAACTGCCAGTGCGCCAAGTCGTCCTGCGCAGATGCCGGTAGCGCCGTCAACTCTGCATGCAGCGTTTGCAGATCTGAGTCCCGGACCATTGCAATCGCCCGTTCGATGGCGTGGCACTCCAGTAATTCGCGCACGTCCATACATTCGAAAAATTCGCGTATGGACACGGAGCGGACGCGGTAAATACCCTCTATGGTTTTCTCCAGCAGACCCTCGCCAGCCAGTCGCACCAGGGCCTCGCGCATCGGTGTGCGAGAGACGTTAAGCTCCAGCGCCAGGCGGCCTTCGGCCAGCCCCGTACCGCCCAGAATATGCCGCCCCAAGATAAGGGACCGCAGGTGCGAATAGGCCTGGGTTGCCAAGTTGGGGCTGACATCTGGTCGTACGGGGAAGTTGCTCGCCATTTTGGGTAACGAGGCCAACTCAATGGAGTGCATTGGCAATACCATTTTTCAATGTCCTTCTGAGATCGAAATCGTTTTGTAAGCGCGCCCATAGCGCGCCTCAATACGGCGCTGTATGACGTCCCACAGTGAAGTGAGCAACAAGTAGTAGATGGCTGCCACGGCGAACAACTCCAGCACCAAGAATTTTTCTTGGATCAGAATCTGCGTCTTGCGCAGTAATTCTTCCATGGAGATCACCGAGGTCACCGATGTTGTCTTGAGCAAGCCGTTGACACTGTTGCCCAACGCAGGAATGATAATTCGGATGGCTTGCGGCAACACCACATAGAGCATCGTTTGCACCGAATTCAAACCAAGCGCCCGCGCAGCGCTGCTTTGCCCAGGGGAAACCCCCAAGATGCCACCGCGAATGATTTCTGCAAGGTAGGCGGCCTCGTTGAGCACCAAGCCCAGCAGAGCAGACTCCATCACCGTGAACTTGATGCCCAGTTGCGGCAAACCGGTGTAAATGATGATCAGCTGCACAAGGAGCGGCGTGCCCCGAAAAATCCAAATGTAGCCTTTGGCGAGCAGCACAAGCCATTTGTAATTTGACAAGCGGAGCAAAGAAAGCAAGCAGCCCACCACCAACCCGCCAGCAATCGCGGCCACAGTCAAGCCCAGGGTGACTATAGCCCCCTGTAGCAGGTAGGGGTTCACCAGATAATCAAAGAACCCACCCCAATCCCAAGCCTTCATGGCTGCTCCCTAAACGTTCCGCTATTTAGGCGCAGGTGATCTAAAAATCACCTGCGCCAGCCTACTTACTTCGTGGGACCGTTGATCTTGATCGGGTCCGTGTTGGCCAGCAGACCGAACTCGGCCATGAGCTTGGCGTAAGTGCCGTCTTTTTGCATGTCGTTGAACACGCCCACCACGGCGTTGGCCAAGGTCGGGTTCTTGAGTGCAAGTGCTACAGGTGTCGGGAACAGTCCGCTGATAGCACGGTCAAATTCACCCCGCTTGGCGTATTCGGCAGCGGTCGAGTCAATCGACACGCTAGCCTCGGTCTGGCCTGCGCGAAGTGCCTGATAGGCCGTTGCGAAGTTATCAAATGTGCGAACGTTCATGGCCTTGAAGCCCTTGGCCGTCATAGCTTGATCCAATTCCTTGAGCTTGCGCTCTTCAAAGCCGCCTAGCTCGACACCCACCGTGCGGCCCGCCAGATCTTCTGGCTTGGAGATTTTCAGGGGGTTACCTTTGCCCACAGAAATGCTGACCGCCTGGGCTTCGTACTGGATCATCTGCATCAGCTTGGCGCGCTCTTCGGTCCAGAAAATGCCGGTATTGATGATGTCCCAGCGGCCCGCCTGCAGACCTGGCACCATGGCCGAGAACTCGATCTTGATGTACTCAGGCTTAAGGCAAAGGCGCTTGGCAATTTCGTCGCCCAGGGTAATGCGCATGCCCTTCAGCACACCGCTGCTGTCTACAAATTGCATGGGTGGCAGTGTCGGGTTGGTTGACATAACCAGCGTGCCTGGCTTGACCAGTTCGGAGGCTGCTACCTTGGGCGTGCAGGTCTGAGCGTTGGCCGCAGCTGCTAGGGACAAACTGCCCAGCAGGGTCAGGCAAGCGCGCATTTTCAAACTCACAAAACTCTTTTTCATGGCATGGCTCCTAGTAAAAAAACAAGGGATAACTATCAGGGATGGGAAAACAAAACTCTTTTTCATGGCATGGCTCCTAGTAAAAAAACAAGGGATAACTATCAGGGATGGGAAATCGAATTTTTCAACTGCAGACGGTCCAGATGGGACTTGAGCTCTGAGGAGTCAGCGTCTGGCAGAGGCAACCTTGGCGCGCGAGGCATACCGACCGGCAGGCCCATGTAGTCGAGGGCGACCTTGCTGGCGGCGACATAGCGGTGGCCACCGACCATCTTGACCAAGGGCAGCATGCGGCGGTACAAGGCCAGTGCGCTGGCCTGGTCTTTGTGGTCCGCTACCAGTTCGAAGAGGCGGGCTGATTCCCGTGGCAGAAAGTTCGAGCACACCGCCACCCAACCTTGCGCGCCCAGCCAGAAGGACTCGTAACCCAGAATACCGGCGAACACCGTCATCTTGTCACCGCACAGCTCGATGATATCCCGCACCCTTGTGACCTCCAACGTGGACTCTTTGATGTAGCTCACGTTGTCGATCTGGGCCAATCGGGCAACGATCGCCGGCGTGAGGTCCACATTGGATGTGGCCGGGTTGTTGTAAATCATGATTGGGAAGCCAACCGCCTCGCCGATCTTGCGGTAGTGCACGAACAACTCGTCAGGCGTGGGTGCGCTGTAGTAGGGCGGAATGACCATGACGCCGTCCGCGCCCAAGCTTTCGGCCAGCCTCGCCTTCATCACAGCTTCGTCGGTCCATTCGGCCCCGGTCCCGATCAGCACCGGAACCCGGCCCGCGGCTTGCTTTATGCAAACCTCCATGACCAGCTCCTGCTCGGCCATGGTCATTGAAAGGAACTCGCCCGTGCTGCCCAGAGGAATCAGGCCGTGAATGCCTTGCTCGATTTGCCAGTCCACCAGGCGTTTGAGGGACGGCACATCGACACCCAAGCCATCAGGTGTAAATGGAGTCACCAAAACGGTGTAGGTTCCGCGCCATTTTTTTTGTGGGCTCATGGGTACCTCTAAATAAATTTCTAACAATGGTTTTAGTATACATCGATTATACTTATCGTATGTCAGTTGTATTTTTAAGTTTTTCTAGGTCCATTACTTTGTTGCATCATGCGAATTAATCAACCCGGCACCCCGCAGACAGAGGTCAGGCTAGAGATAGTCTTCGATGGGAAGAGCCTGCGTGCGCTGCAGGGCGAAACAATTTCAGCGACGCTGCACGCCCACGGCATTCACACGCTTAGAAACACACGCAAGAACCATCCCCGCGGCATTTACTGCGGTATGGGGGCCTGCTTTGACTGCGTTGTCACCGTAGATGGGCGTCAGGGCGTTCGCGCATGCATGGAAAAGGTGCACGATGGTCAGCAAGTTCGCTCTGGCATGCCCCAAGGCACGGCAGGAGATCCGCTAACACCTCTGTGTTCGATATCGGCTGACGTAGAGCCTCAGTCCTTTGAAATTGATGTTCTCGTGGTGGGTGCTGGCCCGGCGGGGCTGAGTGCGGCAGTCGCTGCCGCACGTTCAGGCGCAAGTGTTGTGCTACTAGACGAGCGACCACAAAGCGGCGGGCAATATTTTAAGCCCTTGGCGCCGTCACACCAAAGCGCAAAACCCAGCGATGCACAGTTTGCAGAAGGTATTGAGCTCACCCAGAGGGCGCTAGCGCTAGGCGTACAGATCATCCAGGAGGCCACTGTATGGGGGGCGGATACGGCGCATGAAGTGATCGCCATGGTCAATGGTGTCGAGGTTGTCTACAAGCCAGCCGAACTTATTCTGGCTACCGGCGCATACGAGCGCCCGGTGCCTTTCGTCAACTGGACGCTGCCAGGAGTGATGACCACCGGCGCTGCGCAGACGTTGGTTCGCGCCTACAAAGTAGCGCCGGGCAAACGCGTGGTGATAGCGGGCAATGGGCCCCTGAATCTTCAACTGGCCGTTGAGTTGGTAAGAGCCGGGGTCAAGGTGGCTGCTGTTTTGGAATCAGCACCGAAGCCGCGCGCCGGGCAATGGCGCACATTGCTTAAAGCCTGGCGATTTTCACCCGAACTCATGGGCCAGGGCTTGCGCTATCTCGCCGAGCTGAGGCTGCATGGTGTGCGAGTCAAGTGGTCACACGCTGTAATTCGAGCTTCTGGGAAAGATTGCCTGCGGGATGTTGTCTATGCGCCGATCTCGCCAACAGGCCAGCTTGCGCTCGACAAAACTTGTACGGTAGAGGCAGATACCTTGTGCCTTGGCTACGGCTTCATTCCATCGACAGAGCTAGCTCGGGCCTTAGGCTGCGAGCACAGCTTTATAGATCTTCATCTGGGCTACTTGCAGACCAACACCACCCTGCAAGGCCATACCAGCGTACCCCATGTATTTGCCATTGGCGACGGCAGCTCGCTGGGTGGCGCACGCGTTGCCCAGGCGCGCGGCACACTGGCGGGTTTGACTGCGGCTGCGGCGCTGAAAAAACCAGTCGACGCGCACGCCGTTACTCAGGCCAGAGACGCACTTGAGCAAAGCTTAAAGTTTCAGCAAGCCTTGTGGGAAATCTTCAAGGCGCCGCCCGTCATGGTTCAGGCGCTGCCCAACGAGACCATCGCCTGCCGCTGCGAAGAAATCAGCCTAGAACAGCTGCGCGAAGCCATCGGCCAGGGTTTTGACAGCTTGGGTGCGCTCAAGCGCATGACACGCCTAGGCATGGGCCGCTGCCAGGGCCGCTACTGTGCTTGCACGGCTGCCAAACTGCTGCATGAAACCAATGGGCGTGTGCGCGAGCCAGAGCAACTGTTTGCACCGCGCCTGCCCGCCAAGCCAGTGCCCGCAGCATGCATGGCTTTTGAAAAGCCCGAGTGGGGTGGCCACAAACGGTCCATCACGCCCAATCTGGCGCGGCCCAGCGAGACAGTGCTGTTGCCGCCACAAAAAGCCGACGTGGTGGTGATTGGCGCGGGCGTCATGGGCGCCTGCCTGGCTTATTACCTGGCGCAGGAAGGGCAGGACGTTCTTGTGCTGGAACGCGACGAGGCCAACCTGCAGGCCTCGGGCGCCAATGCCGGAAGCCTGCATGTGCAGCTCTTGTCTTTCGATTTCGGCGCCAAGGCTGAAGCCGGCGGCGGGCCGGCCGCACAAACCCTGCCGCTGGGCCCGGCCTCAGTCCAGCTCTGGCGCCAACTCGAAAAAGCCTCAGGCGAAGACTTTGAAATCTCCACCACCGGTGGCCTGATGGTCGCCGACAGTCTGGCGGGCATGGCCTTTTTAAAAGCAAAGGCCGCGCTTGAGCGCAAGTTCGGCATCGACAACGAAATTATCGATGCTGCTGACTTGCAAGCGCTCGCCCCCGCGCTGTCACGCGACATGCTCGGCGCCGAATACGCACCACAAGAAGGAAAGATCAACCCCCTGAAGGCGACTTACGGCGTGTTGAAAGCGTCGCGCGCCTTGGGCGCCAGGTTCCTTCGGGGCGCCAACGTCCAGCGCATTGACAAGGCCGGCAGCGGCTGGCGCATCAGCACCTCGCGTGGCGAGATCCAGGCTCGCATCATCATCAACGCCGCAGGCCCCTGGAGCCGCGAGGTCGCGGACATGGTGGGTGTGGACTTGCCGGTGCACAGCGCGCCCTTGCAGATGATCGTGACAGAGACGGCACCGGTACTGGTCAAACAACTGGTGGCTCACGCAAACCGGCACCTGAGCCTGAAGCAGGCGGCCACGGGTGGTCTCATCATCGGCGGCGGCTGGACGGCCTCTTACGATGACAAGCGGCGCTACAACACTACCATGCGGCAAAGTGTCGAAGGCAACTTGTGGGTGGCCCAGCGGGTATTGCCGCAGATACAGGGGCTGAGGGTGCTGCGAACCTGGGCCGCGATGAACATCAACATTGACGGCGCGCCCATTTTGGGTGAGGCGCCAAACGTCAAAGGCTTTTACAACGCAGTCACGTCCAACGGCTACACACTCTCGCCGGTGGTGGCACGCATGACAGTGGATCTCCTGCTGGGCCGGTCCACCCTGTTTGACCCTCTGCCCTTTTCACTCAACCGCTTTTAATACAGATTTCCTGCTGTCGACACGCTGGAGCTTCCCATGATCGAGATCGATAAAGTCCACAAAAGCTTTGGTAGCTTTCAGGCCCTGAAAAATGTTTGCGCCCGCATTGAGCGCGGCGAAGTGGTAGTCATTTGCGGGCCATCCGGTTCCGGCAAATCAACTTTCATCAAATGTGTCAACGGGCTCGAAAAGATCGACACTGGCACCATCACCATTGATAGCCGGGTGCTGGGCGCCAAGGGTACGGACATGTCTTTGCTGCGCGCACAAGTGGGCATGGTGTTTCAGAACTTCGAGTTGTTCCCGCACCTGACTATTTTGCAAAACCTCACGCTGGCGCAGCGCAAGGTTCTCAAACGCTCGGAGGACGAGTCCGTGGCTAAAGCCGAGAAACTGCTAGACCGCGTTGGGCTGCAGCCGCAAACGCATAAATACCCGGCCCAGCTCTCTGGCGGCCAACAGCAGCGCGTCGCCATTGCCCGTGCGCTGGCCATGGACCCCATCGCGATGCTCTTTGACGAACCCACCTCGGCCCTGGATCCTGAGATGATTCAGGAAGTGCTGGAGGTGATGGTGAAGCTCGCCAAGGAAGGCATGACCATGGTCTGCGTCACGCATGAAATGGGCTTTGCACGGCAAGTGGCTGACCGGGTCATTTTCATGGACGAAGGCAGCATCATTGAGGACTGCACCAAGGCGGATTTCTTTTCGACTGTACGCTCCGACAGATCACAGCAATTTTTGTCCAAGATTCTGGCGCACTAAGGTCAAGTCTTGGGTGCTTGGACCTAGACAAAAAAATGGACCCCGAGTTCCTTTAAAGGTTTCAATGCAACCTGAGAGGAATTTTCATGATACGCAATTTCAGTCAACAGTTCAAAGAGCAAGCCATAGCGCATGTGCTTGATCATCCACAAGAGCCTATGAAGGCATTGGCTCAATCATCCCCCCGCGTCAGAATAGTTGTCGCCTCCCTTTTTCAGCGGATGATCCGCCCAAGAGCGACAAAGACAAATGCAAAAAACAAGACATTCACCGGACTTCAAA
>Ga0075109_1002226_pt1 | contig 10977 bp, 10 predicted proteins | sample AntAceMetag02UKD_FD_69798 | JGI IMG/M metagenome (GOLD analysis project Ga0075109, IMG submission 69798) | Saline lake microbial communities from Ace Lake, Antarctica - Antarctic Ace Lake Metagenome 02UKD | ecosystem: Environmental > Aquatic > Non-marine Saline and Alkaline > Saline | place...
GTATTACCTCACTAGTCCAGGATTCTCACCCAGTGAAGAAATCAGAAAGTGGCTAGTTTCTCAGCACCCAGAAGCATGGAGCGAAGAGAGCAGCTACGGCAGAGAGCTCACAGTGCAGCGACTGGGTGGCATGCTGTCCAAGTCCTACGGGATTACCTCCCAAAGACCGGACACAGTGAGGGGGTACACCGAAAAACAATTCTCACAAGTATGGCAAGCGCTGGGGATACGCCTCCCAGAGCAACCGGCTAGACCGGAGGAACCGGAGGAACCGGAGGAACCCATCACGCTCACCGATTACCTCCTGGACCCTGAAACAGAGATTTTCGAATGAGCGCCAACGGTAGGCCACCGATACCCCTAGAAAGAAAGCAGAAGCTAGGCACTTTGCGTCCAGGCAGGCTTCCACAGTCTGGGCTCACAGAAGTAGAGCTCTTGCCGGAGGAATCGGGATCACCGGAACCGCCTTTCCAGCTGAAAGCAACAGGCAGAGAGTTCTGGTGCAGTGTGTTCGATAACGGCAGCTGGCTCTGGCAGGGAGTGGACCGCCACCTAGTCGAGCTAACAGCGGAACTCATGGACGAACGGAAAGAGCTCAGAGAGCTAACGGATCAGCAGCCAGAGAACACTCGCCTAAGAGCGGCGCTCCGGCAGTTAGATAAGCAACTAGTTAGCAACCTGTCACTGCTGGGCTTCACGCCTTCGGACAGGTCGCGCCTTGGGTTAGTGCAAGTGAAAACTAGGAGCAAGCTCCAGGAGCTCATGGAGAGAAAGCATGGACCTGACTGGGACCGCTAATCGCCGAAGTTATGGCAATAGAGAGAAAACCCTGGGCTACGGGGTGTCCTGTCTGCCCGTGTTGATGTTTGACCCCACCCCGTATTGATGCCGGTAGGGGTGCCCCTTACTGCCCACTGATGAGACGCTGCGCGTTGAATTGCGAATGCCCTTAAATTGTGAAGTTCCAATCGAAGCCGTGTGTTGCCTGCGCCGGGGAAATCAAACCTGCGGAAGTTCTACCTAGACCGGGGAGCGAGGGGAGGCGTAGGTTGACTTATTGGGGGCCGCACTGCTCCTATAGGTCATCGATTTGCAAGGAGTGTTAGATGGAGAGTGAGTGCCCGTCTTGCGGCCATTGGTCGGGCGACTCAGTGTGTCCGGTGTGCCAGGCGCGCGAAATATCTGGACTGGAGGAAGGCTCCGAATCCCCCGAACTTGAGCATGATGGCAACTGTGCTCGTTGCTCATCAAGGGTTGTAAAGGTCTCGGAGGCCGAAAGCGAATACGACGGACCTCCTGTGAACGCGAAACCGGAATGGGGAAAGTTGCTGGTGCGTCCAATTCCCTGGGGGCTCGTACACGAGGACGGGCTGGGTTGGGGGCTTTCAATCGTTGGGGTGGGCGTCATCGCAATGATTTTCGGAGTTGCGGCCTTCGGTGTAGCTCTATTTATAACCGGGCTTTGGCTTACCGGCCGTATTTATCAACAAAACCAGAAGGTAGCTGAGGTTAACAGTGCGGTCCGGAGAACTTCCCTGCACCTAATCATGCTGGCAGATGAATTACGAGAAATGCACGTATGTCTTAACTGTGGACTGCTTCAAACCGTCGACCTCGAAACTATGGAGGACTATTGGTCAAACCGGGTTGAATGGAGAGAGTGCCGGAACGATGGCGGGAAGCTAATTTTCTGCGACATTTATTACTGGTCGCGGACTGACCTTAGGAGTTACTTCGATCCCAAATTTATCGCTAACGGCGAAGAGGGATCGATGAACGAGGCGCATGTCGCCCAAAGGAAAAGGAATTTCGATGCTGGACCACAATTCTGAGAAGAGGGGGCCAAGTCTTGAGTACATTGTTGAAGGGCGTATGGCGTATCCCTGGGCTACGGGGTGTCCTGTCTGCCTGTGTTGATGTTTACCCCCGCCCCGTATTGATGCCGGTAGGGGGTGGTCCTATCTGCTCCATCAAAATAGAGTTTTGTCATGGGAATGGAAATTGGACTTTGGAGAATTGATGACGGAATCCAGCAGGTCGAACTAGGGGACATGCCGTCTGAGGAGCAACTCGAGGCCCTCCTTGAGAGAGACCCATCAATTTTGGGTGAACGCTTGCTCATTATTGGTCGACAAATCCAAACGGATCGTGGAAAACGGCTCGACTTGCTTGGAATCGATTCGGAGGGAGCCCTGAGAGTATTAGAGCTCAAGCGGGGTCGAGCACCGAGAGACGCCGTCGCGCAGGTTCTGGAATACGGTGCTTGGGTTCAGAAGCTGTCGCACGAGGACGTAGTCGAAATATTCCAATCAAAATCTTCTGGGACAGCATTCGAAGCAGCTTTTGAGGAGGTTTTCGGATTTGGTCCTCCGGATGAAATCAATAGCGGTCACAAGTTAACTCTTGTGTCGACTGAGCTCGACCGTGACGCACAAGAAATCATTGAGTACCTCGACTCTGCCTACCAGGTGCCTATCAATGTAGTTTTCTTTCGGTACTTCAAGGATGGGGACCAGGAGTACATCGCGAGAAGCTACTTGATCGAAGAGGCTCAAGAACCTACTGGCCAGAGAAGAAAGTCTGCAAAAACGAAGGAGACCTGGAACGAGACCGACTGGTACGTGTCTTTCAACAGGTCGTGGGATGACGCTGTCCGGTATGGCTTTATTTCTGCCGGTGGCGGGGAGTGGTACTCAAACACACTGCGAGGACTCCCCCAGGGGGCGAGAATCTGGGTATGTGTGCCCAAAACTGGATATGTCGGCGTTGGAATCGTGACCGGCTCACCAAAAATATTTGAAGAATCACATCTGGCTTCGATCAAGGAGCTTGATGGGCTGCGCTATCGACACACCAACGGTGAAGAGGAATGGGTGTTGCCCGTGGATTGGCAACAAACACTCAAGCTCGAGGACGCAGTATGGGAGAAGGGCATGTTTGCGAACCAGAACTCTGCCTGCAAACTCCGAAACCAATTCACCCTGGACATTTTGTTCGCCGCTTTCGAGGTGGACGCGCCGAATTTTATTGAAACAGCGCAGAAGAGCACCTAGTTCTTGCGCGACCGTTGAGTGAGTGCAAAGCGACAAGATACCGCTCCACTTGTCACGCGAGGGAAACAACGGAGGCACAAAATGGAGGTACTTCTCCTCTGAGACCGTCTACTTCCTTGTGGGCGATACTGGGATCGAACCAGTGACCTCTTCCGTGTCAGGGAAGCGCGCTACCGCTGTGCCAATCGCCCATATTGAATTGTCCGAGGTGGCGACCAGCCGCCCTTGAACTATCTCATTTCTCGAGTTAACTGAGCGATTTTCCTGTTACCATGGTGGAACACACCGGTTGGCTCTGCTGGATTTATCCTCAGAGGCGGAGGGAGAAATCATGTTTCCAACGTCACAATCCGAAGCGGCGGACCTGAGGGAGATGCCTACGTGGGAAGAATTCATTTCCCCGGCCCTTCGAGCGATGGCGGATGGAGTTACAAGAACCCGCCGGGAGCTATATCCGGTCGTCGCCGATGAAGCCCAGCTTTCTGAAGCTCAACGTTTATTACCTCTGGCCTCCGGCCAACTTCTTTACGCTAATCGGATTGGATGGGGACTCTCCCTCTTGGCGAAGACAGGCGCTTTGGCGCGGCCAACTAGAGGTTCGTACGTGATAACAGATGCGGGACTCTCCCTGATCGCGGCGTTTCCGGAGAAAGTAACTCAAAAACAGGTCACAGAACTTGCGGAGGATGGCGGCTCTGGACTCAACCCTTATGTCCCAACAAGGCAATCTGCGAAAGACGGAGACGCATCGACACCTCTTCAAACAACTCTTACGCCGATTGAACTGATCGATGCCGGTATGGAACAAATTGAGGAAGAGCTGTCGGCGGACCTGCTTGGCCGTCTGGTTGAGAAGGATCCTTATTTTTTTGAAGAGGCAGTTGTCAAGCTGCTGATTGGTATGGGCTATGGCGGGGAACGCGGCGAAGGTTGGGCGACTAAAAAAAGCAATGACGGTGGGATTGACGGGGTGATAGACCAAGACCTGTTGGGTCTAAACAAGGTTTACATCCAAGCCAAGCGCTATGGGCTCGGTTCGTCACCGGTTGGCCGGCCAGAAATACAGTCCTTCGTGGGTGCACTCAATGGCAAAGCAGATTCAGGCGTATTTATTACGACGGGCCGTTTCTCCCCTGGAGCCATTGAGTATGTAGAAAATGTCCCAACGAGAGTGATCCTTGTGGATGGAGAGCAGCTGGCTCGCCTCATGATCCGTTTTCACGTTGGGGTTCAACAAACCCGGGCAATATCGATGGTTGAAATTGATGAGGACTTCTTCTCGTAGCATCTCGTCCTCCATCCGCTGAACTGTAGTGAGGCTTTTCGCAAGAGAGCTAAACCCTCTACTTCCCCGCCGGCTTCTTGGAATCAGGGCCGGTTTCTGGGAATGAAAGCCCGGAGGCTACGTAACCCCACCCACCCCTGCTTGGGCTTAGCTGAGGGCCTAGTTTTCGAAATTGGAACTATTGGAAATCTCGTATCTTGATCCCAGCATTCCTCCAGGCGGCCATAGCCTCATCAGCTTTTTCGGCTGGCACCAAAAAGTAATCGGTGTCAAAAGTCGAAATGGCGAATACGCTCACACTTGCCTCCGCAAGAATGCTGGAAAAACGAGCAAGTATCCCCGTTAGAGCGAAATCCAACGTGCCCTCGATTCGAAAAACCGACCAGGGGCCCTCCACACTCAGAAAACTTGGATGGGCCTCCAGAGGCGACACAATCGATATTTCAGACTCTGTGTGAGTGACGTTCCAAAACGCTCCGGGTTCCTGCTGCAGGGCTGCCAAAAGTGTGGGGTCGACAGACCGCGCCCTAGCAACCCACGTCAGTTGTTCGATCCAATTCAGTGCGAGAGCCATGGCCCCGATCCTAGGCAAGGAATCCCCGGGGACGCTGAGGGTGAAGCCGAAGCTTGCTTTGACTACACCAGGGTTTAAACCCGGTGACTGTGGTGCTGGTTAGACTTCACGCTAAGACAACTAGGGGCGTCTCAAAGGGAGCAACGTGAGCTCAAGTCAAGCAACGCAGCAAGACATCGAATCGTGGCTATGGGATTCAGCCACTGTGCTCCGTGGACCTGTTGACCCGGCAAACCTGCGCGATTTTGTGTTCCCTCTGCTTTTTCTCAAGCGCCTCTCTGACACGTGGGATGAAGAACAAGAAAGGGCTATCGAAGAATTCGGCTCAGATATCGACGACGAGACCGCTGCTGATTTCCACACATTCCAGATTCCCGAGGGCTGCCACTGGGCTGATCTGCGGCGTGCTGCTGAAAACCATGGCGTGTTGATCCAGAACATGATGCAAAAGATTGAGGAAGCAAACCCCAATCAACTGGCGCAAATCTTTGGCAACGCTCCGTGGGCTGACCACAACAAGATGCCACCAGAACGTCTGGAAAAGCTTGTCAGTCACTTTGGTCAGCAAAATCTCTCCCCATCGAAAGTCTCGAACGATCTGCTGGGCGGTGGTTACGAGTATCTGCTGAAGCGTTTCTCGGACGAAAGCGCGACAAGCGCAGGACAATTCTTCACCCGCCGAGCGGTTGTTCATCTACTTGTTCGCATTCTTGCTCCACAACCCACGGATTCCGTGTATGACCCGGCGTGTGGGTCGGCGGGCATGCTGATCGAGGCCGCAACCGAGGTGAAGCAATCAGGTGGCTCTGTCCAACGCATGCGCCTCTACGGGCAGGAGGTGAACCAAACTTCTGCAGCTATTGGCCGGATGAATCTGTTTATCCACGAGGTAGAAGATGCGCAAATTCGGCGTGACGACACTCTGCAGAACCCCAAGTTCATCGACTCGAACGGGAAACTCGATCAGTTCGATGTCGTAGTAGCAAACCCTCCCTTTAGCTTGAAGGATTGGGGTGCAGACCGATGGGCCACGGATCCGCACAAGAGAGCTATCGGTGGGGTGCCACCCAAAAACAATGGGGATTACGCGTGGCTCCAACACATGATCGCATCAATGAACCCAGACACCGGTCGAGTCGGCGTTGTCATGCCCCACGGAGTCCTCTTCAGAGGTGGCACGGAAGGCACCATCAGAAAACATCTCATTGAATCTGACCTTCTAGAAACAGTGATTGGTCTCGCACCAAACCTTTTCTATGGCACGACGATCCCTGTCAGTTTGATGTTCTTTAGAGCTACCAAAGAGGAGAGGCGCAAAGCGCACATTCTATTCATTGACGCCTCAAAACGCTTTGGTAAAGGAAAAGCCCAGAACTTCCTCACTGATGACGACGTCGATGACATATTCGCCGTCTATCAGTCACTGGGCGAAGCAGAAAAGCCAAACATTTCAGCTCGGTTGGTGCCCCATGCTGAGATTACAGAGAACAACTGGGATATCAACATCGGTCGCTACCTCAAAGCTGGGGCTGTAGAAGTCGCAGACGCCCAAGAAGCACTTTCGGGATTCCATCAAGCTCGAAAAGAGCTGGCAGAAATTGAGAATGCGTTACTCGAAAGGCTGGAGGGTGCTGGCTATGCGTGAGAACTGGGTAGAGATTGAGTTATCTCAAGTACTAAAGCTAAAGAACCAGAAGATAGGTCCCCATGTCGACGAGCCCACAATTTTTGCAATTTCAAAATACGAAGGGGTAATACTCGCTTCTGATTTCTTTGGAAAACGAATGGCGTCCAAGAAGCTAGACGGTTACAAAATTCTCGAACCAGGCGACTGGGTTTATTCGACAATACATATAGAAGAAGGATCTATAGCAACAAACCATCACCCCCATTCGGGCGTCGTATCACCGATGTACACGACAATGTCTTGGTCTTCGGAGGACAACTCAGCTGAGTATTTTGAACTACTCCTTCGGTCCCCCGCGGCTATCGCCAGCTACCGAGAAAATTCTCAAGGAAGTATCGAGCGACGAAAAAGCTTGTCCTTTACTCGATTCTCCCAACTCAAGTTCTGGGTACCCCCACTTGCCGAGCAGAAAAGAATTGTTGACCTCGTCTCATCGGTCGATTCCTACATCCAGCTACTCCAGGGACAGATCGACAACTCCATAAGGCTCCGCTACGGATTGCTCTCAGACCTGCTCAGCGGGGACCATGAAATTCCTGCGAGCTACGACCAGCTGATTGGCACAGCCTAATGAGTCCGCATTTTGATAAGGATGCTGACGAGCAGATGGTGCAGATGGGTCTCGCTGACCATGTTGCAAAGCTGGGTTGGGTTTATGCCGATGACGAGAGCCTCGGCCGCCCCTTCGACAGTGTTTTCCTAGTCGACGATGTGGTTCAGTCTCTGGTGTCTCTCAACCCAGACGTTGCAGAGGTTCCCGCCAGAGCTGCGGAGGTCCTGTCGAAGTTACGGGCGGTTTTGTTGGGCGTGAGAAACGATGGACTCGTTTCATCCAATGAAGAGTTTGTCGCGTGGCTGTGCGGGCGAAGAACCATCAAGTACATCGGCACAGACAAAGACGTTCAAGTCAATCTGATCGATTTTGAGAACCCCCGGGCGAATACTCTGCGAGTGACCACTGAGGCGACCTTCCATGTCGGCCGTGAGCACCGCAGATACGACATGGTCTTATGGTTCAACGGCTTCCCCCTCGTGGTTGGGGAGATGAAAACGCCCAAAGATAAGAATGTTTCCTGGCTCAATGGGGCAACCGATATTCACAATGCCTATGAAAAGAAGACCCCTGAGTTTTTCGTGCCGAACGTGCTGTCTTTTGCATCGGAGGGGCGTGAGTTTAGGTATGGCGCGGTGGGTCAGCCGCCAGAGTTGTGGCTGAACTGGTCTTCCACCAGCGATGAGATTATGCCTCCCGGTCTTGCGAACATGTTGAGGTCGGCCGAGCTGTTATTGACGCCTGAAATGGTGCTCGATATTTTGCGCACCTTTACCTTGTATTCCTCCCGCCGCACAGCCCATGGTGCTGTGCGAACCAAGGTTATTCCGCGTTATCCGCAGGTTGAAGCGGTGGATGCGATCGTTGCTCGGGTTAGGGACCCGAAGAAGAAACAAGGCTTGATTTGGCATCACCAGGGGTCAGGTAAAACCTATGCGATGGCGTATGCCGCTGCGAAATTGCGACATCAAAGCGATCTGGATGCGCCGACCATTGTCATTGTTTTGGACCGCTTGGAGCTTATTGAGCAGACAGAGTCTGAGTTCAAATCTGTGGGAATTCAATCGTTGAAGACGGCTGAGACTAAGGAGAAGCTTCGCTCTTTGCTCCAGACCGATGCACGCGGCGTGATCATTACGACCATCTTCCGGTTCGCTGAAGCAGGCTTACTCAACGATCGATCCAACATTGTCGTGATGGTCGATGAAGCACATCGCACCCAAGAGGGTCGCCTTGGCTTGGACATGCGTGAGGCACTCCCCAATGCCAAGTTCATTGGTCTCACAGGTACACCAATCTTGACAGATGACCGCAACACGTTTGCCATGTTTGGCGACATTGACGATCCAGATGGTGCACTCAATCGTTACTCGGTGGAGCGCTCCATCCATGATGGGGCAACACTTCCCGTGCACGTGGAAACCCGCCTAGTGAACTTCCACTTCAATGGCGAAGATTTGCAGGCGGCCTTCGACGAGCTTGCAGACGATGAGAACCTCACCGACGAGGAGCGCGGCAAACTTGCTACCAAGGCATCACACCTTTCTGTCGTGGTTCGGGACCAAGACCGTATTGTGGCGGTCTGTAAAGACATCGTCAACCACTACCGTTCACGGATTGCGCCCCTGGGACTCAAAGCGCAAGTAGTTGCCTACGACCGCGCGACCTGTGTTGCTTACTACGACGCAATTTCGGCCCTGTTGGCTGAAGGTGAAGAGGCGACTGTTGTGATGACAACAGCGAAAGATGACCCGCGGGAATGGGAGAAATGGAACATCGACCGTGAGCAAGAAGCAACCATTAAGGACCGCTTCAGGGACATCAATGACCCGCTCAAGTTCGTCATTGTTACTGCGAAGCTGCTTACCGGTTTCGATGCGCCTATCGAAGGGGTTATGTATCTAGATAAACCCTTGCGCGCTCACACTTTGTTCCAGGCAGTGTGTCGGACGAATAGGCGCTGGACTAATCCGCTCACAGGACAGCAGAAACTCCATGGCCTCATTGTTGATTATGTGGGTTTGGGGAAGGATCTTGCGAAAGCGTTGTCAACTAAGGCAACGATGAAGCCTGGGCAGAATCAGGAAGATGTGGAGATTCTGCTGGGAGAGCTCTCAGCTGAGATTGCCGCCACCATGGAACAGTTCGACAGCGTCGACAAATATGCACCTGTTTTCAACCAGATTCATGATGCCCAGCAGATTCTTGACACCATCGGGAAACGGGATGAGTTCGCTGCACAATTTATGCGATGCCAGGGTTTGTTTGAGTTCTTATGGCCTGACACGAAGCTTCGCCCAATCGAAGAAAGCTATCGATTCCTAGCCCGAATTTATGCCTCCATCGCTCCGAACAACGCTGCTGATTTGTTGTTGTGGCAAAAACTCGGCGCAAAAACAATGGAAATAGTGCATGCTCACCTCACGGGCGTCACCATCGACGCGGACGCTCTAGAAAACGTCGCCATGGATGCCGAAGTCCTAGAGGCTTTGCGTGACACTGGGCTATTCCCGGAGCAGCCAAAGATTGGTCAGCCCGCCCCAACAGCACTAGAGGTCTTGCAGCGGCTTGAGGAGCGAATCCGCGCGCGAATTTCAGGGAAAGACGGAGTGAAGGTATGGAAGTCACTGGCAGAACGGCTTGAGTTGCTGCGCCTTAGCCGAATTTCAACTGCTGCCGAGAGCGTTGAATTCCTCCGTCATTTGCTCGATTTAGCCAGGGATCTGCTTGAAGCAGAACGCGCGGATGCCGAGGGCCGCATAGAGGAGGTTCCGATTCTCGACCCGAGAAAAGGGGCGCTAACTCAAATATTTGATGAGTACAAACCTGAAGGTGTTCCGTTCGTGATTGAGACTGTTGTTGAGCAGGTCGATTCTCTTGTTCAGCCCGTGCGAGGTACCGGTTGGCAGACATCCCATCCAGGAGATCGAACTGTCCGCCAAGAATTGCGCTTGTTACTCAAAAACTCGGGGCTACCCCCAGGCGGTGAACTCTTCGATCGCGCCTACGCCTACATCCGGGAAAACTATTAAGCCGCGGAGGATAAAGAAAAGGGGCTTCCAGTCCCACCAGAAATTCTTGGGTCCCCCTGCAGTTTTTATAGTGCAACTAGTTCGTTTCTGTTAGCCCCAACTCTTCAGCAAGCTGCGGTGGGCACACCACCCACCAGCTGTTGTTCAGCCGCATTGCAACCCCTGGCACGTCACGGCCAAGTCGCTTCGCAATCTGCTCAACGGGAACACCTCTGCGATACAAACGAATCAGTTCGCTGTCTTCCAGGTATTCCCACCGTTTGCGAAACCGTGGGGCCGACGGGTCTTCTTCCAGATGCGTCACACCGAAGAGCAGAGAAATGAGTTCCCGATATACCTCGAACGTTTTCATTTGAAAGTGCCAACCGAGCATCTCAACATCCATGCCATCGAAATACAGTTCGACCAGTTCCCGGCGCATCGCTTTGTCCCAGAATTTGGGGATCCTGATGTCATCGCTCGTGGGCTGGCCTTTTCTTCTGCTCATGGTTAAAAGGTAGGAACGACCACTGACATGCTCGCTCAGCGTTGAAGATTTGGAATGCCGGGGCGTGACAACAATTTGACAGCACTCCTCAGAAATCGAGCACAATTCATGAGGTGCCATCTAACCGAAAAACCCCTTAAAAACGCGGAAGTTAAGGGGTAATGCCGGAGGCTAAGGGAACCGAATAGGGTTCAAATCCCTCCGTCTCCGCTCTGTCATCTCTCAAGACGTAGGAAACTCCTGAACCCTCATTGGGTCGGGATTTTCTCTTTTTTTTGGGGTTGGTAGTCGCGTGTTGGGTCGATG
>Ga0075109_1002232_pt1 | contig 10961 bp, 8 predicted proteins | sample AntAceMetag02UKD_FD_69798 | JGI IMG/M metagenome (GOLD analysis project Ga0075109, IMG submission 69798) | Saline lake microbial communities from Ace Lake, Antarctica - Antarctic Ace Lake Metagenome 02UKD | ecosystem: Environmental > Aquatic > Non-marine Saline and Alkaline > Saline | place...
CGAGAAGATTGGCGCCGAAGCTGGCACGTTCGTTGATCAGCGGCTTGGATCCAATAAATGGCTGGGCAAGAACCTGAAGAAGGTCTTCCCCGACCACTGGTCGTTCATGCTGGGCGAGATCGCCCTCTACAGCTTCATGGTGGTCCTCATCACCGGCGTCTTCCTCACCCTTTTTTACAAGCCCAGTCTTGTTGAGGTCGTCTACGAAGGCTCCTACGTGCCCCTGAAGGGCATCTACATGACCGAGGCGTACGCCACCACCCTGGACATTTCTTTCGACGTCCGCGGTGGCCTGCTCATCCGTCAGATGCACCACTGGTCGGCACTCATTTTTGTGGCCGCCATTTCCGTCCACCTGTTCCGCGTGTTTTTCACCGGCGCTTTCCGCAAGCCACGGGAAATGAACTGGGTCATCGGTGTGGGCCTCCTCGTACTGGCCTTGGGCGCCGGTTTCTCCGGCTACTCCCTACCCGACGATCTGCTGTCCGGAACCGGACTACAGATCGCCCGCGGAATCGCCCAAGCCATTCCCATCATCGGTACCTGGGCGGCCTTCTTACTTTTCGACGGGCAATTCCCCGGGGCCGACTTCATGTCGCGTCTGTACATGGTGCACATCCTGCTCATACCCGGGCTCATTATCGCTTTGATTACCGTCCACCTCATGATGGTCTGGTACCAAAAACACACCCAATTCCCAGGTCAGGGCCGCACGAACGAAAACGTCGTCGGCTATCCCCTACTGCCGGTGTACATGGCCAAGGCTGGTGGATTCTTCTTCATCGTCTTCGGCATCATCACCATGCTTTCGGGGCTGGTCAACATCAACCCGGTGTGGATATTCGGGCCATATACGCCTGATCAAGTCACCGCCGGCACTCAGCCGGACTGGTATATCGGCTGGCTCGACGGTGCCCTACGTGTCATGCCGAACTGGGAAACCGTGGCCTTTGGGTTCACCCTGTCGTGGAACATCCTGATACCCGCTGTCATCATTCCGGGCATCATCTTTACCGCCATGGCCTTCTATCCCTTCCTCGAGTCGTGGGCAACGGGCGATAAGCGCGAACACCACCTGCTTGATCGTCCTCGCAATGCCCCGGTGCGTACGGGCATTGGCGTCATGTCAATCGTGTTTTACGGACTGCTGTGGCTGGGTGGTGGTAACGACCTGGTCGCTACCACGTTCAACCTGTCGATTAATGCGATCACCTGGTTCTTACGAATAGGCCTGTTCATACTGCCGCCGCTGGCCTTCATCATCACCAAACGCACCTGTCTGAGCCTGCAACGCCGAGATCGAGAGAAGTTGCTGCACGGTTACGAGTCCGGTCGCGTCCTACGGCTGCCACATGGTGAATTCATCGAGGTGCACGAGCCTTTGGGCAACAAGGAAAAGGCGATCTTGATGGCCAAGCTTGATAGCGAGCAGACGCCCATCGCGCTACCGCAAAAGACTGATGCGAATGGTGTGAAGAACAAGCGCTACCGTATCGAGATGCTACGGGCACGACTCTCTGGGTTTTACTTCGCCGACACGATCGCTCCGCCGACCCGTGAGGAGATTGAGGCGGGTCAAGCCCACGTGGCCCACGAAGCCGCCCTTGAAGCTCCTCTCCACGAATATGAGGAGACTCACTACGTGACGGTTCCTTTCCACGGCGGGGTACTGCACGAAGAGGGTGCACCAATGACTAATGCTGAGGCACTAGAGGACACCCGTCACAAGGACTGATTTCCCTCAGCTCCACCCCCCATAGCGCTGCGAAAGAATTGTGGCCGCTACTGAGCTCCTCGGGGCCAGGTAGCGGCCACAGTTCTGCGCTCCAGCAGGAGATTACGTGCCGATGGGACAACGATTACGGTCATGGCGGGATCTAGGCAGGTTAAGCACACGTGGCACATGAAGCCGCCCTCCACTCCCCTGCAAAAGTGTCGCGCACCGCATTCGAACTTTTTGTGGACACCATCTGCCCACAACTAACGATGCACGTCATCAGGCAATTCAACGAATCCATCAACGGCGCGGACTTCTCACTTACGCCCTTGGGGCGGTCTCGGTGTCTGTGCTCATGGTTGTCATCTGGCTGGTGAGCGGCCAAGGATACTTTTGGCCGGCCTGGGTGGTGGGCGCATGACGGAAGACCACATCACCCACAAAATGACCAGGAACTCTTAACGCCGAACCGAACCTAACGTTAGTGGGCAAACTCGCCGCGGTAGTACTCAAAGAGCCAACCGATGATGGCAAACATCAGCACTGCTACGCCCAAAACAATCAACCACACGGCAAAAATCAGACCTAGTGCGGTCAACATGGCGCCGAAGGCGACGGGCAGCGGCCACCAACTGTTCGGGCTGAAGAAGCCGTATTCGGGATCGGCCTCATCAATCTCGGCATCGTCTCGGTCTTCTGGGCGTGGATACACCCTCTTGGCCGTGTACAGCACGTAGAAAGCCACCAGGAAAGCCAGCGCCCCGGTCATGACCAGTGCGGTGGTGCCTATCTCATCGCGGCTGAAGAACCAGTAGGCCCCCGCTACAAGGAAATAAAAAATGGCGCCAGCACCGAAGATCCAACCTTCAATCTTCATCGAGCGGTGCCTTCTGGATCGCCAGCTTCGCGGGCCCGCTTTTGTTCCACCTGCTCGCGAGTTGGCGAAGGTCCGTCACCGGCCAGCACCCGGGTGAAGATGCTCACGGCAGCCGGTGTCTGCGGAATATCAGCTAACTCCGGATGGTGTAGGTCAAACGCAGGACGCTCGGAGCGAATACGCGGCAGCGACGTGAAATTGTGCCGTGGCGGTGGGCAGGATGTTGCCCATTCAAGGGAGCCACCCCAGCCCCACGGGTCATCAACGGTCACCTTCGGCGCAGTGCGCCAGGTCTTAATGACATTCCAGATAAAGAACAGGGTGGATCCGCCGACGATCAAGGAGCCAATCGTTGACACTGTATTCAACGTGGTGAAGCCATCGCTTTCCAGATAATCCCCATACCGCCGTGGCATGCCCTGAACACCAAGCCAATGCTGGACCAGGAAGGTCACCTGGAAGCCGACGAAAACCAGCCAGAAATGCACGTGTCCAAGGCGTTCATCAAGCATGCGCCCGGTCATCTTGGGCCACCAGAAGTAGAAACCGGCGAACATCAAGAACACCACGGTGCCAAAGACGGTGTAGTGGAAGTGAGCCACGACAAAGTAACTATCCGAGACGTGGAAGTCCAGGGGCGGAGCAGACAGGATGATGCCGGTCAAGCCACCGAAGAGGAAGGTGACCAAGAAGCCCATCGTGAACAGCATGGGTGTCTCAAAGGTGACCGAGCCGCGCCACATGGTGCCGATCCAGTTGAAGAATTTCACGCCCGTAGGTACGGCTATCAGCATGGTCATGAGCGCAAAGAAGGGCAGATAAACCGAGCCGGTCACGTACATGTGGTGAGCCCACACCGCCACAGACAGGGCACCAATGGCCATCGTGGCCACTACCAAGCCCTTGTAGCCAAAAATTGGCTTGCGGGAAAAGACCGGAATAATTTCGCTGGCAATGCCGAAGAAGGGCAGCGCAATGATGTAGACCTCGGGGTGACCAAAGAACCAGAACAGGTGCTGCCACAAAATAGCCCCACCGTTTTCGGCGTCAAAAACAACCGCGCCGTACTGCCGGTCGATGAAGGCCACAACCAAAGCCGCAGCCAAGATCGGGAAGGCGATCAGCACCAACACGCTGGTGACCAGGATGGTCCAGGTGAAAATGGGCATGCGGAACATGGTCATACCCGGAGCCCGCATCGCGAAGATGGTGGTGATGAAGTTGACCGCTCCCAGAATCGTGCCGAGGCCGCCGAGGGCAAGGCCGAGGAACCACAGGTCGCCACCCACCTGTGGAGAATTTACGGCATTGCTCAGGGGTTGGTACGCGAACCAGCCGAAGGACGCGGCGCCACCCGGAGTGAGGAAGCCCAGCATCACGGTCGTGCCGCCGAAAATAAACAGCCAGAATCCGAGCATATTCAAACGCGGAAAAGCAACGTCGGGAGCACCGATTTGTAGTGGCATGATGACGTTGCCGAAACCGACGAAAAGTGGTGTGGCGAAAAGGAACAGCATGATGGTGCCGTGTATCGTGAACAACTGGTTGTATTGCTCAAGGGACACGAATTGCAGCCCGGGCACGGCCAATTCTGCACGGAGAACCAGTGCCATCGCACCGGCGAGAATGAAAAAGACAAAAGAACCGATCAGGTACATGTAACCGATCGTCTTGTGATCGGTGGAGGTCACCCACTTAATAATCGAGCGCCCGAGGGTGTCCTTGCGGATCTCAGCACGCGTCAGAGACGGCGCCGGGGCAGCGGGTGCAGCCTGGGGCGGCTCATTCAAGATCGTCACAGGTTGATCCTCTCCGACGGCCGTTCACCTTCGTAATCCACACGTTCACTTTGCAGCTTGCCCGTTTGACCCTTGGCTCTTAGCGAGGCAATGTACTCGTCGTATTCAGCCCGCTCAACGACGTCCACGTTAAACAGCATGCGCGCATGATCCACTCCGCACAACTCAGCACAGCGGCCAACGAACGTACCGGTCTTGTTTGGGGTCACCTGGAAGATATTGACCTTGCCCGGAATGACGTCCATCTTGAAAAGCCAGTTGGGCACCCAGAAGGAGTGAATAACGTCGGGCGAGGACAACTCAAACTGAATCTTTTCGTCAACCGGTAACACGAGGGTGGGTGGAACGCCCGGGGTGCCCACTTCATACACATCTTCGTCGAGGTAGTTGAACGTCCAACTCCAACGGAAGCCCACCACGTTGACCGTCTGCTGCTGATCGTCTTCTACGGCGATGAGTTCGGTTTGGTCACGAACGGTGAAAACAAAAAGGCCGAGGATCATGATGAGCGGCACGATGGTGTAGAGCGCTTCAAGGGGAATGTTGTAACGCGTTTGAACAGGAACGCCCGCATTCTTGCGCCGGCGATAGGCCACGGCCGCGAAAATCATCAGGCCCCAGGTGATGACCCCCACGATCCACGCTGCAATCCAGGATCCGTTCCACAAGTTCTGGACAATGGGGCCCTCTGCGGTGGAAGGTTCGGGCAGATCGAAGAAGAACGCCTCATTGGCTGTGCAGCCTGAGGCAATGAGGCCAATGGCCGTGACACCGGCAATGACGCTGGCTTTCCGCGTCATGCGCTTGCGGCTTGAACTCACCACACACCCTTCTTCATACCAACACAACCCGATGGATAGAACGGCTCCACCGATGAAATAAATCCCACTTCGGCCAACCTTCCTATCGCTTTCGACCCTAGCGCACTGAGCCTGTGCGCGGGGTCTGGGGGAACCGGAATTTGACCGGTGTCGGATACATCACATTGGACGATCCAAAGGCCAGGCACAATGGTCAATGCCATGAACCGATTCTTTGATGCTGCTTCCGCCGCGCCCCTCAATCCGGGGGGTCGCCAGGCCCTTGCGGCTGCCTTTGATTCTGCGTGGGCGGACCCCCAGCGCTGGTACGCCGATGCACGCCGCGCGAGGCTGATTCTGGATGCATCGCGAGCGGCAATCGCTGCGGCAATCACCATGGGGCCAGGCGAAGTTGCCTTTGCCTCATCCTCGGCACTGGCAGGGCACTGGGCCCTCAGCGGAGCACTCCGCGCAAGGCCTGGTCGAGTGGTGTGCAGCGCCGTTGAACACAGTGCTCTACTCGCCGCTGCCGAAACCGCGGCCGGTAACGACAAGGTAAGTCTGGTGGGGGTGGACCAATCCGGGCGGATCGATCTGGACGCCTTCGAGTACGAGATATCTCAACCCGGGGTGACCCTGGCCTGTCTCCAGGTGGCAAATCACGAGGTTGCCACCCGCCAGCCGTTACCTGTTGCCACGGCCCTGTGCCAAGCCGCCGGTGTACCACTCCTGGTCGATGCCACCATGGCGGTCGGGCGCGGGGCTGACCTGATGGTCGGGGTCGACCAGGCAGCCTTGGTGCTGGCCCAGGCCAGCTCGTGGGGCGGCCCAGCCGGAGTAGCCGCGCTGGGTGTGCGCAAGGGCGTGCCCTGGCAGCCACCAGCCGTGCTCGATCAGCGTGAACATCACCACGTTCCGGGCTTACCGCTCACTCCTTTGATTGCAGTGGCGGCGCGTGCACTGGAGTGGACACTTCCCCGGCAAGATGATGATGCTCGGCTCGCAAAAGCAGCACTACACGATCTGCGGGGTTTAGTGCTCGCCGATGTCTCTGGTTCTACCTGGCTCGGCGACCCCGACGACCGTTTGCCCTACCTAGGCGCCTTCAGTTGCCTGTACACCGATGCCGAATCGCTCATGGGCGGATTAGATGATGCAGGTTTCGCGGTATCAAGCGGTTCCTCATGTGTGGCAGACACTCGCCGCCCGAGCCACGTTCTGGCCGCGATGGGTGCAGCGAGCGGCGGAAATGTGCGTGTCTCACTCCCGGTCGGCGACACCACGCCAGATATTGGCGGGTTTGTGGAAGCTCTGCGCCACACCGTCGACGAGGTGCGACATCGCTTCGGCGCCCAGGACCTGCCCGGACTGTAGTTTTTGGCCGCATAACCGGTTGAATCAGTGCAGTTCCCACAAGACTTCGGGCCCGTCGCACACCGGGGGCAACTGCACAGCAGCTTTCAGTCTCTTGAGGTACTCCGACCGGGGCACCTCAATGACGCCGAGGGTTGCTAAGTGATCGGTCTGCCACTGCACGTCAAGGAGTCGATCCGGGTCCGGGGCGCTATTGAGATGGCGGACGAGGCCCACGAGCGCAACCTTGGACGCATCTCGCTCAGCGTGAAACATCGACTCCCCCGCGAAGAGACCACCCGCCTCGATTCCGTAGAGGCCACCCACGAGCGATCCATCCCCCGACCACACCTCAACCGAATGCGCCCAGCCCAAATCGTGCAGGTGAACATAGGTAGCAAGAAACTGTGGAGTGATCCACTGTCCCGAACGATCCTGATCAGCACAGGCCTGCATGACCTCCCGGAAAGCAAAGTCGGTGGTGACCCTGAACCGGCGCATGGATTGCCTGAGCGACCGGGTAATACGCACGCCATCCAGGGGTAGCACCCCCCTGGGGTCCGGTGACCACCAACCAAGCAACTCTTCATCGTTTTCGTCGCGCACATGCATGGGGAACAGACCTGCGCGGTAGGCCGCGAGCACAGTTCCTGGCGCTAAATCAGCACCGACCCCGACCAGGTCATCGCCTGGGTCGGCATCTTCAGCACTTAATTGCCACTGGGTGTGGGGCGGCTCAACGCGTGACGATGTCAGCCTCTCCATGTCTGGCTCCACTCCCCCGAGTTGGTCTGTCGCTATGCGCTGGGGCGCAGGGACAATCGAGAGGTAATCTCCGCGGCCGGTTCAGCGCCGTAGGCCGCGGTAAGACGATGGTGGATATCTGCATCCGACACCCGATACTCCTGCGTACCCACCGTCTCGATGACCAGCGTGGCCAGCAGCGATCCCAGCTGAGCACATCGTTCATCGGTTAAGCCCAGCCCGAGTCCGGCAAGAAATCCTGCCCGAAAAGCATCCCCGACTCCGGTGGGGTCAACGACAGAACTTTCGGCCAAGCACTCCACCTTGACCGGAGCCTCGCCCGCGCGCTCGATTCGAGCACCCTGGGCACCTAACGTGGTCACTCGGCACTGCACCCGGTCAGCGATCTCCGCTGCGCTCCACCCGGTTTTCTGCTCGGTCAAAGCAGCTTCGTACTCGTTGGTAAACAGGTACGCGGCCCCATCGATGAGTCGACGAATTTCTGCGCCTTCCATCCGAGCCAACTGCTGGGACGGATCAGCCGCGAACGCAAAGCCACGAGCGCGGCATTCATCGGTGTGACGGAGCATGCCGTCGGGATCATTGGCGCCAATCACCACGAGGTCTACACCACCGATGCGCGCTACCACCGGATCCAGTTCAATATCGCGAGCCTCGCTCATCGCGCCGGCATAGAAGGAGGCCAACTGATTGGCGTCTTCGTCGGTGGTGCAAATGAATCGAGCTGTCTGATGAACCTGGGATACATGCACCGAATCGGTGTCCACGCCGTGGCGCTCAAGCCAGGAGCGATAGTCGGCGAAGTCTGGGCCGACCGCACCTACGAGCACGGGCGTGAACCCTAAAGCGGCCATCCCGAAGCAAATATTGGGCGCCACGCCACCGCGGCGAACTTCTAACTGGTCGACCAAAAACGATAGCGAGATCCGATCCAGTTTGTCGGCCACGATCGAATCGGCAAACTTGCCCGGAAAGGTCATGAGGTGATCGGTGGCGATGGATCCGGTGACGACAATATTCACCCGCTGACCCTATCGGCGAGCCGTACTGCGGGCGGGGGGTGTGTAGGACTAGTGAAAAGAGTCGCCGCACGCGCAGGAGCCACCGGCATTGGGATTGTCGATGGTGAACCCCTGCTTTTCGATGGTGTCCACGAAGTCAATGACGGCGCCGCTGAGATAAGGGGCACTCATGCGGTCGGTGACCACGCCAACACCGTTGAAGTCCTTCACCACATCGCCATCAAGGGTCCGGTCGTCGAAGAACAACTGGTATCGCAGGCCTGAGCAGCCGCCAGGCTGAACAGCGATGCGCAGGGTTAGGTCGTCGCGGCCCTCAGAGGTAAGAAGGGTCTGGACCTTGCCGGCTGCGGTGTCCGTGAGCACTACGCCGTCGGTTGTTGGCTCGGCGGTCTCGGTTGTTGGTTCGGCAGTCATTGGCTGTCTCCCAGGTAGTGAAACGAAGTATTCAGGTGAACGGCAGTTTCTTGTAACGGCAATTACCAGTGTGGCCCGTTCTGCCTAATTATGCACCCCGGGGGTTACTAATCCAAGTTGGCCGCTAACGATTCCTGGACCATTGCTGAGCCACCTGGGCGCTCATGACGCGTAGTGCGTTGTCGGAGTAGTTGATCGCTGCTTCTCGTCCACCGGGTAGATCCACCAGCCCGTAGGCGGCGGCGACCCCCATGGCCCCCAGTTCGCGCTGGCCCAATTCCACCGAACCTGCGATCGCCAGGACGGGGACACCCACGGACACGGCAGCCTGGGCCACCCCAGACACGACTTTTCCGCGTGGTGTTTGCCAATCCAGTCGCCCCTCACCGGTGACTACCAGGTCAGCGTCGGCCACGTGGTCGGCAAAACCCACCAGTGCAGACACGGTGGCGAATCCGGGGGTGAGGGTAGCGCCCAGCAATGCCAATGCCCAGCCAATACCGCCGGCGGCTCCTGCGTGGGGCAACCCGGTGAGGTCTGTCATGCCCGTGTCCTGCTGAACAGTGGCGGTGAACCGGTCAATAACGGTCGCTAGACGATGAATTTCAACATTATCTACATCACCGGGCCGGGGAAATTTTTGTCGAGCGAAGCCCTGCACCGCACCGGTGGGTCCCGCTAATGGCACATCCACATCGGCGGCAACGAGCAGGTCAACCCCCTGCAGGCTCGCTCTGGCCGGCCCCAGGTCAATTCCGGTGATGTCAGCCAGCGGCTTCGCCCCGTGCGTGAGCGAGGCTGTCCCCGGGTTGTGCACTGATGCACCCAACGCGGCGAGCAATCCGGCACCGGCATCGACCGTTCCGGTGCCACCCAGGCCAATCACGATCCGTTGGGCACCGGCATCTACGGCCGCAAGGATGAGTTCGCCTAGGCCCGCACTTGTCAGGTTCCAGGGTGATCGATCTTCGGGGGGCACCAGATGGAGCCCGCAGACCTGGGCCGATTCCAGGTAGACGGTCAGTGTGTGCTCATCATTATCGTCAATGGCCATTTCAATGGCCCTTTCAATGGCCATCGTCGCCGGAACAGGTGTGCGCAACGGGCCGGTCACGGTCACCAGTTGGGTCTGCAGTCGGCGTGCCTGGGCAAGAACGTCCACGAACCCGGGTCCACCATCGCTGAGTGGTAGTTGATGTAGCTCGTCGTGCGCAGCGCCATCGCGCCATCCGATCGCCATCGCCTCTGCCGCTTCGACCGCAGAGAGCGTCCCGCCGAAACTGTCCGGGCTGACCAGTACGCGCACGCACTGACGCTATCGGCCCCGGAACAGGCGAAGGTGCACCGGCAGTGGGACACTAACGGCATGGCGCAGTCATTCGTTGAGCCAGAACACACTCCCCTGGCCCTACTCCTCCTCGGCAAAGGTGCCGATCCCGATAGTGAGCGCGGCGTTGAGTGTCCCGGTGACTTACCGGTGGCCAGCGATCCCGACCTCGTGTCGCGCGCGGCCAAAGCCAAAGCCGCACTTGGGGAACGGGTATTTGTTCTCGGCCATCACTACCAACGCGATGAGGTCATCGCGTTCGCTGATGTGACCGGCGATTCGTTTAAGTTGGCGCAGCAGGCTGCTGATCGTGGCCAGGCTGAGTTCATCATTTTTTGTGGCGTGCATTTCATGGCCGAAAGTGCAGATATCTTGACCGATGCTCGCCGGCAGGTGATTTTGCCCGACCTCGCCGCGGGCTGTTCGATGGCAGATATGGCGGCTGCCTACCAGGTTGATGCTGCCTGGCAGACCCTGACCCGGTGGGGGCTTAACGATTCGACTACTCCGATCACCTACATGAATTCCTCCGCTGATATCAAGGCGTTCACGGGGCAAAATCACGGTTCCATTTGCACGTCGAGTAACGCTCGCCGGTCCCTGGAGTGGGCGTTTGAGCGCGGTGAGCGCGTCCTATTCCTCCCTGATGAGCATCTTGGCCGCAACACGGCGGTGCGCGATCTAGGCCTTTCCCTCGATGATTGCGTGGTCTTTGATCCGCATAAGCCCGATGGGGGACTCACTCGCGAAGTCGCTCAGGAAGCCCGCATGCTCCTGTGGAAGGGCCACTGCTCTGTGCACGGGCGGTTCACCCCGGAGTCTGTCGACGATGTGCGCCAGCGAGTCCCCGGAATTACCGTGATCGTGCACCCCGAATGCCGCTACGA
>Ga0075109_1002237_pt1 | contig 10946 bp, 9 predicted proteins | sample AntAceMetag02UKD_FD_69798 | JGI IMG/M metagenome (GOLD analysis project Ga0075109, IMG submission 69798) | Saline lake microbial communities from Ace Lake, Antarctica - Antarctic Ace Lake Metagenome 02UKD | ecosystem: Environmental > Aquatic > Non-marine Saline and Alkaline > Saline | place...
GTGCCGTGCGTGCGCGCTCGTCCAATCAGAAGAGAGTACAGGCGAGGGTGGACGCTTTATCATTCGTCATTCGTGGTCTCATCGCATTCACGCTGGGGGGGCAGAAAATTGGAAAGGAGAACTTTTTAAAAGGTTACGAGTAGGCACCCTCGCTCTCCACGTCACACGGAAGGGACCCGACGAGGCGAGGAGCGCTTGCATTACACCGCAGAAGCTCTAGCGCCACCACATGGGGGGGGGAGGGCGATGGGACGGCCGAAGAAAGGAAGGGAGTAGAACCGGGCACTCACTCTTTTGCGGAATCATCCCTAGGGTTTAGGGTGTAGGGTTTAGGGTTAGGTTTAGGGTTTAGGGTTTATCGCCGAACGCTGTGATCGGGACCCGAAACGTCGCGTCAGGTTGAAAAGAGAGCTCTTGCCCGCCAAGGTTAATAGGCTATTCAGGCTGAGTTTCGCTAACCGCAAGCCCATGAAAACTGACATGTGCGCGGCGTACATCCTCTGGCTGCAACGTCCTCGGCTCATGCATACGGAGAGGACTCAAGGGTTCAGGGTTCTGGTTTACCCTTCTCGTGCACTACTCCGCCCCAATTCTGCAGCCGGCGCCCGCTGAGCTGCGTCCACCGCCCCCCCTCCTTGTACACACGGCCAGTCACATACTCCTCCTCGGCAGGGGTGCACCAATCCTCGAGCAGGAAAACGCCGGGCACGGGGGCGCCGTGTACCCTGTGGCCCTCCATCAAAGTAAAAGTGAGGGGTCTTCGCGTTTGTCTTTTTCTTTTTATTCGTGTATACATATCGCCTTCAAATAAAATCATAATTACAAAATTTGCGAACTGAACTGTCGTTTAGTCGTGTGAAGGGCGCTCCGATCTGATTGGACGGTTTTGGATAGGAATGCAAGCGTTTGTTTATAAAACGTCTAAAAGTGCGATTACCAAAGGCGACGTCCTCCCCCTGCCCCTCCTCTCCGTCCAAAGACGCGGTCACGGACAATCGCCGATCCCCACACGATCGGAGCGCAAGAAACTGAGGGAGGAGGTACGCGTGCCATGGCGTCCGACACGGATGCGGTGAAAGTCCCCTTGGGCATGGTAGAGCTTCCCGTTCAGAAGAAGAAGAAAAAAGAAACAACAAAAGAGATAAGCAAAAGTGAGCACGATCGCGATGGCGAAGGGGCATCGCTCGCATCGCCCTCCTCGTCCGCGGAGGCTCTACGCGAGGCTGGCAACGAGCTTTTCCGCCGCGGAGACTACGGCGGCGCTGCCGCCATGTACGCCTCGTGCATCAGCGTCGACGATTCCGACGTCGCCGCACTCGCCAATCGCGCTGAGTGCTACCTCCGCGCACGCCAGTTTCATCTCGCGCTTGCCGACGCCACCGCCTCCCTCGCCGCCGACCCAGCGTACAACAAATCGCTCTATAAACGTGCGATGGCGCTCAACGGCCTGGGGCGCTACGCCGATGCTATCAAGGCCCTGAAGGAATTGCTGGCGGTGGAGACCTCCGACGAGGCCGCCATCAACGCCCTCGCCGAATGCCAGATGCTGCAGGATCAGGCGTTCCTGGGCAAGTACGACATGCCTGCGCTTCTCTTTGGCCGCCTCGCGTCCTCGTTCAGGCGGTGCGCCGATCACGTGGGTCCTGTGAAGGTGTCGGCGGGGACGGCGCACAGCCGCGGAGTGGTTACCACGCGTGCCGTGACCGCGGGCCAACTGCTGATGGTGTCCTCGCCCCTCGTCGTGGCGCCCCTGGTGACGGGGGTGGAGAAGGCGCTGGTGCAGGGGCTCGTGGGCGCGGCGTCTCGTAATCCTCAGGACCTGTCGCTGATCCTCGCCCTCCCCGCCGGAAATGGCGCCGCCTCGACGCTCCCAGTCCCAGACATGGCCGCGTTCCGCCGCCACCTTAGCAAAGGTGAAGAAGCGTTCCCCGAGCTGCCGCAGCAGGCGATTTTCACGCGCCACGCCGCAAACGTCGTAAAGACGTCCGCCATGCGCAACGCCGCCTCAGTGGGCGTGTACGCCCTGCCCTCCTTTATAAACCACAGCTGCGCGCCCAACGCGTGCAAGCTCCTGATTGGCCACACCATGTTCATTCACGCTGCCAAGGATATGGTGAAGGGAGAGGAAGTCCTCATCAAGTATTTCGACGTCACCATGCCAAGGCACGACCGCGCCGCCATTGCCAAGCGCTGGGGCTTCTCCTGCGAGTGTCGCCGGTGCGCGCTGGAGTCCATCGGCGAGGAGGCAGCGATGGAAGCGATGGAAATGGCGTCCAAGGCGGCGGCGGCAGCGCGTGCGGTAGCCGTGAAGGATGCCGACAGCAAGAAACCCGGGGGGGACAAAGATGGCAGCAGGGCAGCCGCGGAGGCGGCGGCGGGAGTGATGGAGAGTCAGGAGATTGGAAGCGTCGCCATGTTGGTTGCGGCGATGCGCGCACGCGCCAAGCTGATTCACGACGACGTCTCCAAGACCCTGGAGCAGTGGAAGCGCACCAAAGGAAAGAGCGGCGCGCCCGACCCCAACCTGCTGGTCGAGCTCGCGACGTGGTTCGAGAGTAAGTGCGACGCCCTGGGGCTAGACGCGACCCGGGCAGCGTGGGCGCGCACCTCCGTGCTGCAGGTATACTACAACATCAACCACTGCTTCAGCGCAGCCGGGCAGCTGGAGGCACGCGCGGAGCACTTGGAGAAGATCGCGGACACTTTGGCGCGCACTGATCCCGCCAGCTTCGAGCATTGCACGCAGCTGGCGGTCGGCGGCAACAACGCGAGGCGCGCATTTCGCGGGAAGGGTGGGGAGAAGGCGATTGCGCGGGTGGAGGCGGCGTGCGCCGCCGTGCACACCGTGCGATACGGCTGCCGGGGGGTGGGGGGCGGGGGTGCGTCCAGCGGAGGAGGGCAGCTCTATCTCACAGCGGCAGATGAGGTGGCAGATGCGGACGCCGCTGGCGTTGCAGCGGAACTCGTCAAGCGCACGAGAATGAGCAACGAGGAGGGCAGGGGGGAGTTCTGCGAGGCGTAGGGCGAGGGTTTAAGGTGACAGCGGAAGGAAGATTGGGGAGGGGTGGGGGGAGAACTAGTTTCGCTCAGACGCCACCCCTGCGCTACTGGTAGATCCATGATACCTGGTGGACGATGGTGTGATAGGTGCACACGTGTAATAGCCATACAGTCAGAAGTCGACAAACTTTGTGTTTTAAATTGTTGCAACTTTCCACAGGAAGAAATACTATTCAACAACTCGTATATACCAGCGTTTACGTCTCTCCCCGCATTTCCTCAGCCATCAACAATGATCTGACCGTCAGACTGTAGACGCGAATAATACGTCAGTGTCGTTCAGGCTCTAGGTTCAGGGTTCTGCGTTAGGGAGTAGGGTTTAGGGTTTGGGGTTGAGGGTTTGGCGGTTAGGGTTTAATGGTTGAGGGCCCCACCACACCACTTCCCCCCCAAACGCTGCTGGGGTGGAACCATAATTATAGGCATGAACAAGGATACAGTCCCACTGGCACTGGCACGTAGAGTGTCGAGACTGTAATGCCTCATCCCGCGAAGTTGCCGTGCGCGTTGCCTCTGTCGGTCGCATGCTCATCGCAACGACGGTGTGAGACCTTGGTCATGTGCACCTGCCTGGGCCGGGGCGAGGGCTATAAGCGCACCCTGCAGCTCGGCGAGCATCGCGGACACGTCACTCATTCGGAGCGAGTCCGGCGAGGCATGAATGAAGCGCCCCCTGCTCCCGGTTTCACTTTCGCTCGCTCCCACCGCGCCGCCGTCGCGATCGCCCCCTCCACCGCTCCCTCCGCCGGAAGCATCCACGGGCATTCCGAGCCCTTGAACCATCACCGCCCGCCGATACTCCGCCAGCGCCCGGTGCATGTCACCCAGCCGAAGGTCCTTCGAGCAGGGTGTGCCACACAGCGTTGGATGCAGCCGTTGACACACTCGAGCTATCAATCGAGTTTGCTCGCAAACCAGCCCTGTGATAATCTCCTCCACCTTCCCTCCTGTTTGACTGTGATACGAGTACTTTATTGTAATTCGCCCCAGGTATCGTACACGTGTATTAAAGACAGTTAGTCATTTACTGAAACAACAAAGGCACAGGCTGCCAGGATCCCCGGGTGGGATAAACCGGGCAGTCGCACTGCAGCTGCACTAGAAGCGGGCTGGAGCACACGTGTGGGTAGAGTACCCGCGATTGTGTGTGCATTCGACACTAGAAGCCCAAAGAACGTGGGGGGGAGAAAAGTGAGGATTCAGCTCGCTGTCCACTTCCGAGCCCGACTGGAAGCGTGTGTGCACCAAGCGGCTGGAACCTCTTTTGGAGGGGAGAAATTCACGCAACTACACTTTAACTTCCCACCCAAATATCTATTGTAAACAGGAAACAGTGCTCGTGCTCGTACAGTACTCGCGTTTCAAATAAAGTCACGCCTGTGCACCGCCCCGCCTCTGGGTCGCACGCCGCCAGGAACTGCCGCATGCCCTCCACGTCCAGCTCCGCGAACTGGTCCTCGGCGTACCGACACAAGTGAGGAGGCTTGGTAGCAAAGGCGTACAGTGCTTACAAAGTTGAGAAATAGTCCGTCAACCGTGTCAGCGCAGCCAATCGTCGGGTTCAGAGGCTGCGTTAGCATAGAGAAATAGTCGAGCCCGAGCGCTTTCGTCATTAGCTCCAGGTGCAGGGGGGGAGGTGCAGTGCAGTGCAGTTCGCGTGTGCCGGGACTGCCTCACCTCGGCCGAGTGGTGGCGTTCTAAAGACGCCAACACCCCGTCAAGTATCTCCCGCGACGACGTCGAGGAAGACAGTGAGAAAGGCAGAGGTGAACCCGTAGGGGCGGAGGCCTGCCCTTGGCTGTCGTGGATGTTTTCTTCAGTTCTCCCCCCGTTTGAGCCGTCGTCGTGCCTTCCGAGATGCCGCTCTAGATCCGACCCACCTGCCACCACCAGCCCAGGTGTGGATGGAGCCCCAACATCCACAGGGCCAGTCCATGTTCCTCCCCCGATCCTGGCACCAATGCCAGAACCCGGAGAGCTACTGTCCACAGCCCCGGCCCCAGCCCCAGCCCCGAACCCGGCGAAGAACTCACCGAGCCTGCCGCCGACACCTCCAGAGGGAGAGGGGGATGTCTCGAACGACGCGCCGAACAACCCAAAGCCACCGCCAATACCGCCCCCCACGCTGCCGCCGCCTCCAGGTGATGGCGTCGCCACGCCTCCTGCTCCTCCTCCCCCGCCTACTTCGCCGCCGCCGTGGTTGACGAGCCCGGCCACCACCTCGTCTTCGTCCAGGTGCAGCCACCACGTGTCATTCAACGCCTCAGCCCCCGTAAAGCCCCCTCATGGTAGGGAGCGGCGTCGCGGATTTTGGAGAAGAGACCTCGAATGGCGAATCAAACTACTTTGGCATCCTCACAGATCTCGTAAACGTGGTATCAAAAGCACCCACCCTCACCAAAACGCGAGTGCACACACGCACGCTCTGGCGTCATTCGATTGCAAGACGAATTGGAACACAGCGGCTGTGTACACTCCGACTCCGAGAGTACGAATATTGTCGCGGCGTGGATACAGGGAGTGCGGCGGAGTGCGGCAGGGGTGCCGGGTGGCGCGCCAGCTGAGCAACCCTGCCAAACAGCAGCACGCGATCGCCCACGGGAGTCATGGTGTGAAAGGCTCGCGGGGCGGGGGTGACCGCACCCCCCGCAGGCGGCGCCACCGCTGCCGCAGGGTTGAGCCGTCGCCACCTCCCCGTCTCGCGGTCAATGCAGTGCATGTCGTCGTAGTAAACTTGTTGCTTCACCAGCCACCCGTCATCGCCGTGACCAACGCGCAGGGCCTGCGCCCGCACCCACACTTACGCTCACACTCACACCCATACTCACGTGCGAATGTCTTTACTTGCAAACTGATGTTGTATCTGTGGTAAGGCGTGCCAATGCGTGTGTTTGTGCGCGGGCACGTGCGCGGGTACGTGCGTGTGTGTCCGTATCTACGTGCGCTCACCCTCCTTCCCTTTCCCCTGCACCTTCCCCTTACCTCCGAAGACGACGACGTAGGGCCCCGCAGCGGTGACGCAGTGCCCCGCACGCGCCGAAGGAGCTGTCCCGCGCAGCTGCAGTCGCGTCCAGCGCGGGGTATCCTCCTCGCCCCCGCCGCTGCCGCTGATTGAATGTGTAGCGCTCACCCGGCGTCCGCTATCTACTGAGCTCCCCCCGCCGCCTCCGCCCGCCCCGCCCCCGCCACCCTCACCTCCTCTCCCGTCGCCCTCGCCTCCGCCCCCACCCACTACGCCCCGCAGCGCCCACAGATCCCCGCACAACTGTCCGTTGGACGCCTGCCCACCGAACATCAACAGCCGTCGCGTAAGGTGTATTCGTAATGACTCAGAACTGACTTGGAACCGGGTGGATGTGCGCATGCTCCACAATGCTCCCTACAAAGGTGTCATCAGGCTGGTGCGTCAGTGAGGACCATGGTGAGAAGGCAGTGTTATTTATTAGTGCGGTGCGGTGCTTTGCTTTGGTAGCGCACATGAAGTCGGGTGTGAGAGGCGAATACCGGCCACGGGCGTTCTCAGGGGAGGCGGACACACGCCGGGGTGCACTGTAGGCAGGCAGTCGAGAGGAGGAGGAGGAGTCCCCACGGCTTCAGGGGTGTGTGGTGGGAGATGAAATAAGGCGGCTTCCAAAGCTGCGCGGCTTACACGTGCAGGGTGAAGCAGGACGAGCAAGTGACCGGTGGCAGACACCGGGCGCCGCGCCGACCCTTCGCCGCACGCCCCACACCCTCAATCCCTACCGTCGCTCCACCGCCGCCATGGCGTGTCCGCTCCGAGGGCTGGGCGCGACGCCGTTCGCCGCCGGAAGGGGACGCCACACACCCGTGCGGATGTCCAACACGTTGGTGTCGTTGAGCCACTTCTGACCGTCGTATCCGCCGAATACCACGATGCGGTTCGCGTCCATGCGGGCAGCTGTCCCAAAGTCTCGCGGGGTGATTGTACCGCAGGCGGGATCTGGGGCGGGGTCGAGGGTTGGGGGGGACTGCAGACGGCGCCAAGCCCACGTGGCGGTATCCAGCATCCAAACGTCGCCGTGCTGCTGCCTGCCCGTCCGCCCGCAGATGACATACAGCCGCGTGTCGACCGCCACTGCGCAATGGAACGCGCGGGGTCCCGGCCCACCTACCGCGGCGGACGGCGGGCGGAACCACCGCTCTCGCGCCACGTCCAGCACCACCGTGTCGCCGATGAAGTGCTTGGTGTGCAGTCCGCCGAAGATGACCAGGTGCTCCTTGCCCACGAGCGTGGCGGAGTGGCCGCTGCGCGGGCTCGGGGGCGGCGGCGGGCAGGGTACCCTACCGCGGATACGAAGAACGGCAAGCATCGACACTCGTCTTGGGTTCATGGTTTAGGGTATAAGGGTTTAGGGTTTAGGGTTAGGGTTTAGGGGGCGCGAGAATGAGAGTGAGAGTTGGAAAACAGGAGAGAGATATGGAGCAGAGACAGAGAATGCCATTGCTCAAAGGCGAGCGCAGTCCGTGTCCGCACACGCCCCGATGGCTCGTATGCACCGTCTACTCTTCGGCACGGACACTCCAAGGCACGTCCTCGATACGTCAGCAGAGAGAGATAGAGAAGGAGACGAGAGGTCTAGCAAGAGCAGCGCTTGGAGGAGAGTTTCGATAGGAGGAAAGCAAATATTACGTCAACCAGCACAGCGGGTCCACTGTCTTCCCCTGCCTCGCCCCCAGAGGCCGCGCATGGGAACCACCGCATAGGATATAGGTAGGAGCTGTGTCGTTCTCGTAGCTGTTCAAACCCAACCACACCACAGGCAAGGAAGGAGGGGGCGGGCGGGCTGTGTGCACGCACGGGAAGAAAGAAGCTTTTAAAAAAAGAAAAGAAAAAAAAGGTGCCCTCTTTTCACCTCCCCTCTCTCCTCTCGCTTGGACATCTTTTAGCGCGTGGCGGGCACCCTCTTTTGTTTGCGCTGCTGACTTTTGGTTGCGCGCGTCGCTCCTCCCGTACACAGTCCCGCCCGCGCCGCGCGACGAATAGGTCAAAGGTCTGGCGCCATGGAGGTCTACCATATGTACACGAAGACCCGGCAGGATTTCGGTCGCCACGCGCGCTTCGACGACGAGCCATCCGAGGCGCGTTTCGTCCGCACTCTCCAACCAACCTGGTCAAGCCGCGTCGGGAAACAAATTTTCACGAAGGGTCAAAAGTTCGCAGTGTGTGCTGACCTTTTCCCGTCCCTTGTCTCCTCCCCTCGACAGGTGGTTTCCGACATCCGCCCCGAGCCCGAGCTAAAGGCGGACTACATCGAACGCAACCCGGTGACCACCACCGTGCAGGTTGCGCCGGAGCTGTCCGAGCACGAGGTGCGCTGGCAAGCCATTTTGCATTCCTTCGGCTTTTTTTACCTCTGCGCAGTACTCCCCGTTTTGGGGTGAGCTCACTCAGGTGAGCTTTTACGAGTAGTAGGGGGAGCGAGAGTGTCGGATGTGAGCGACAGAGCCGGGAAACGCTGCCCGCATACTCGTCCCGCATGACGCAGTGACGAGGATGTGCCGGGCGGGCGACAGGCGTGCGGACGCTATGTGGCATGTGTGCTTCCTTCGCTTCACCAAGAGCCTGACGAGAGAGTCCCCTCTCCAACCGTAATTCGCAGGCAAACACCCAACAAATCTCGTACGCCACCACCGGCTTCTCGCACACGGAGGGCGGCTGGCCGAAGGACATCGACTGCTCGGAGGCCGACCATGTCATCAGGTATCGGAAGAAGGTTGAGAAAGACGAGGAGTACATCAAGGCCATCAGCCAGCTGGGCACTCAGGTGGAGGATCTTATCAAGCAAAACAATGCCATCGATATCTACGAGGAGTACTTTGAGGGGGCTGTGGCGGACCACTCCTCGGAGCAGCCCTTCGCCAAAACGCTGACTGTATTCCGCGACCCGAGTGAGATCAAGCGCAGCGCCAGCTACATCTCCTGGAACCCCGATATTAACAACCGGAAGTGCGCCATTGCGTACTCCATCCTCGGATTCCAGGAGCAGCCCGAGGGGATGAGCAAGTCGTCGTACATCTGGGACGTCAACAACCCCAACAAGCCGGACTTCGAGCTGAAAGGTCCGAGCCAGCTGTGCTGCGTGAACTATAACCCTAAAGATACCAACATACTGAGCGGCGGAATGTACAATGGGCAGATTGGCTACTGGGACATTCGCAAGGGGCACACCCCAGTGGACACGTCGCCCATTGAGAAATCGCATAGAGACCCGTGCTACGACATGGCGTGGCTACAGTCCAAGACTGGGACCGAGTGCACCTCCGTTTCCACCGACGGGTACGTGTACTGGTGGGACACGCGCCGCCTAGGCGAGCCCGTGGAGTCGCTGCAACTCAAAGAGAAGAACGGAGAAACCATCTTTGGCGCCGTGTCGATGGAGTATGAGTCCATTGCGGGCCCGACTAAGTTCATGATAGGCACCGAGCAGGGCACCGTGCTCATGTGCAACCGCAAGGCCAAGAACCCGACAGACCGCATCGGCACCGCGTACCACGGCCACCACGGCCCAGTGTACAGCCTCGAGCGCAACCCCTTCTTCCCCAAGTACTTCATGTCTATCGGCGACTGGTCGGCGCGCGTGTGGATGGAGGATTTGAAAACGCCCATCATGACCACTCGGTACCATGGCACCTACCTCACCGGAGGCACCTGGTCTCCCACGCGCCCCGGCGTGTTCTTTACCATCAAAATGGACGGCGAGCTGGACGTGTGGGATTACTACTACAAACAGAACGACCCGACGCTCAGCGTCAAGGTGACGGATAAGCAGCTGACATCGTTCAACGTCCAGGACACCGGGCGGTTGGTCACGGTGGGGGCGTCGGACGGCAGCGCCACGCTGATGGAGCTGTGCGAGGGGTTGGCGACGATGCAGCCCAACGAAAAGGCGAGCATCAACCAGATGCTCGAGCGCGAGACCAAGAGGGAAAAGAACCTCGAGACGCGCGCAAAGGAGCTGAAGAACGCGGCGAAGAAGAACGCGCACAGGCACGACGACGGAGAGGATGGCGACTCAGATCAGGCAATGGCGCAGGTGGAGAAGGATTTCATGAGCCTGACGGTCAACACGGGGATGAAATTCGACGACGTCAGCCCGCTCGACATGGACCTGCCCGAGGGTGCGGACATGGACATGTAACACACAGGACAGGGGTGGTCCCCTTAGCAGCCGCACACAACCGCACGTGTGCGATTGGAGGAGAAGAGATAGTTGGATAGTTGACTTTTTAGAGCAGAAATAGCGGGTACTAATACCCATACCCACGGTACATATCCCGACAAAATAGCCTTCATTTGTACTGTGCCTGTCCTAGGTGGCTCTTAGCGACGGTGTGGATACACAGAGGCGATATTCCAGAATTAGATACTATCGATATACATAGTCTGATGTAATCGCAACTCTTCCCTTTGCTGGAAGTAATTTATATCCTGCATGTAGACGTAGGTTCGCTCCAGCCTTGGAAGCCTTGTCTTCTATGTATACTGTACGTTCCTGCCTGTGCCAAAGGAAGACGTGTTTGTTCCACCAGTTTTGCGCTCCTTCCTACAGTATGATCTGCACGTCACACATCGTCACTTTCAGCTCGTATTCGAGTTTGATTGTTGTCGGTTGTAAATATACATGGCACCGAACCCGCTTCAGAGGCATCTTTGCCCGCCGCCCCGCACGCTGCGACGCATTCATTGACCAGCCACCAACCACGGCAACCCTTGACTGCACTGAACTCACCAACGGCGACAGAGACGACAACGATCACGACAACGACGAAGAGAGTCTGAAGACCACAAAGAAGGGGGGGATGAAGAAAAGAGGGAGAAGAGGTGACGGCGGCGGCGATGGCAATTGATGAGGTGCGGAAGAAAG
>Ga0075109_1002240_pt1 | contig 10941 bp, 8 predicted proteins | sample AntAceMetag02UKD_FD_69798 | JGI IMG/M metagenome (GOLD analysis project Ga0075109, IMG submission 69798) | Saline lake microbial communities from Ace Lake, Antarctica - Antarctic Ace Lake Metagenome 02UKD | ecosystem: Environmental > Aquatic > Non-marine Saline and Alkaline > Saline | place...
ACAATGGTTCGGCACTATATGATAATGGAAGTTGGGTTACGAATAGAGGTGGAGACGGTATGGAATGTGCCATTGATAAAAATGATAATAACTATATGTATGCGTCGGTATACTATGGAAGTATTACTAGATCTAGTAATAAAGGGAGAAACTTCTCTTCAATTGCAGCTGACGGAAGAAATGGAATTAATGAATCCGGTGGTTGGGTAACACCTTACTTAATTGATGAAGGAAACTCGAATACGATGTTTATAGGTTACAAGAATCTGTGGCGATCAACGAATGTAAAAGCTGCTAGCACCAATTCAGTATCATGGACGAAGATTTCCAATAATATAGGTGGCTCAAACACGAGAAATATTAGTGTGCTGGAGCAATCACCGGCAAATACGAGTATACTTTATGTCTACCGAAGTGATCGGAAATTATTTAGAACGGATAATGCGAGTGCAACCACCGTAACTTGGACAGATCTTACCAGTACTTTGCCATCAAATTCAAGTATAACAGATATAGAAGCACATCCAAGTTTGCCTAATGTGGTTTATATGACTCATAACAAGAAAGTTTATAAGTCGATAAATAAGGGCGCTTCTTGGACAGATATATCTGCTAATCTTCCTAACATTACCTTAAGATGTCTTGTTTTTGATAGACAAAGTGCTGAAGGAATTTATGTTGGCGGAACCCCTGGTATATATTACAAGGATAGTTCAATGACGAACTGGGTTTCGTTTTATGATGCTTTTCCAAAGGATGTATCCGTTACTGAATTGGAGATTGCTTACGATACGATCACACCAGCCTTTAGTCAGTTAAGAGCAGCTACCTATGGCAGAGGGTTGTGGAGTTCAGATTTATACGATTCAGGCACCAATGCACCACTAGCAAACTTTGAAATACAAGGATTAATAAATGGATGTGCTGGCGAAACCATTGAGTTAAAAGACAGAACGGCTTACAGTCCAAGTTCTTGGTTGTGGACAATCACTCCAAATACGTTTACGCTTATGAGTGGCAGTAAATTGACCGATAAGAATGTGAAAGTAAGGATAGATTCTGCTGGATTTTATTCCGTTAAACTTAGAGCAACAAATGCCAACGGAACAGATTCTATCACTAGATTGAATCAGTTGGTATATTCCAAAAAAACAGTACCGAGCTGTGTTACCACTACAACCAATGGTTCGGGATATGGTATTGGAATTGCTGAAGTTGTTTTTGAGAATATAGAAAATGCTACTTCGATATATAATGGTACCGATTCATGGTCAGATTATACGTGTGGAAATATCGCTTTTGTAGAGCCAAACAGTAAGTATCCGATTTATGTAACAACAGGTACTACCTACAAACAATTTGTTGAGGTTTATATTGACTTTAATAACGATAATGATTTTACTGATGCTGGAGAAAAAGTAGTGAGTACCATAAAATCAAAAGGATTACATATAGATACTGTTGCTATTCCTTCAACAGGAATATTCAATACCTTTCTTAAAATGCGCGTAGTAAGTGACTACTTTAATTTAATCGGTAATCCCTGTAAAAACTTAGGTTATGGAGAATCTGAGGAGTATTTGGTTTATATAAATTCACCAGAAATCAATATTGTATCAAGCGTTGATTCGCTCTGTGCAGCTACTTCCACGTCCTTTCTAGCTGATGTTGCTGGGCTTGTCGATTCGTTGAAATGGAATTTCGGAAACTCTGCAACACCTCAATTTGCTGTAGGAGCGGGACCTCACTATATTGCTTTTGGAACTTATGCGGGTAATAAAACAATTGAATTGGCTGCCGATAATACTTATTTCGGCTACGATACATTAAGTGTTTTGGCTCAACCAAAAGCTACTTTAACTGCGGCTTTAAATCCCGTTTGTTCAAATAGTATTCTGAATATGTCGGGTACTGATACGATTACTGGACTGAAGTACAGTTGGTTTAATAATGGAGTTTCTATCAATAATTCTGATTCTAGTTTGACGATTATCTCTACCACTTTGGCTGACTCAGGAATGTATTTTTATTTGGCTGAAAAATCAATTTGTTCTGATACTTCAAATATACTCAGCATGAAAATATTAGCATCTCCAGCAGCCAATTATACTATTTCATCAGCGAGTCAATGTTTAAAGAACAATTCCTTTGCTTTCTCTAATACCTCCACAGGGCAGCAGTTATTGACCCCTACATGGACTTTTGGAGATGGGGCAACTCAAGTAAATAACAGTGTTCAGCATTCCTATTCAGCAGTTGGTTCTTATCGAGTAAGTATGGCGATGGGTGGCCAGAATGGCTGTTCTGATACTGTTACCCAAACAGTTTCTGTAAATGAACACCCGATAGCCAAAATAATGGTAAACGATTCGCTTTTTTGTGAGGACAGTGCAGTTGTTATTTTGCAAGCGCAGTCGAGCATAGTAACTGGAAACATAGCTAATAATTGGAATTTTGGAGATGGAATGTCAAGTGGTTTAGATTCAGTAAATCATACGTATTTGGATACTGGAAAAATGGAAGTTGTACTGGTTTCCTTTTCTGATTCATCCTGCAAGGATACGGCAAGAAAGACCATCACTATAATTCCTCTACCTGATAATTCGTTTGTAACGACTGCGATAAACTCAAGCACATACACGTTTACTCCAACGGTTACTTCTTATGCTAATTATGAATGGAAATTTGGAGACGGAAACACGTCTACTCAAACTGCACCTACTCATGCTTATGTGCAGCGTGGAGCCCAAACGGTTGAGCTAAGTGTAGCAGACAAGTATTCGTGCGTTTCGATAGGTTCTGGAGAAGTTCAGATTGAGGAAGTAAGTGGAGTAGAAGTAAACCAAATTGAAGGGATATCGATTTTCCCCAATCCAAACAAAGGAGCATTCAACATTCACTTTACAAACGAAGGATATGTTAAGCTAAAGCTGATGAATGATCTTGGACAAGAAATTTGGATGAGCGAAACACAAATCGAGCGCGCACAAAACGTAGAAATTAATAACCTTTCAAAAGGAGTCTATATCCTTTACTTAGAAATGAATAAGGTGATCAATAGTCACAAGATTATTGTCAACTAAATAGACCTAGCAATGCGACAGTATTGTTTATCTAAGAGTCTTATAAATTGAGTGAATATTAAATCAAACTAATTCTCACCTTCTTCTTTTTTAGTCTGCTGTTATTGGTTTTTTCAATCACCATATCAGCAATTTCGGACTGCACACCTACATATGCGCAAGTCTGTTGCAATTCAATAACGCCGAGTTGATCTTTGTGAATTTGACCTTGCTTTAGGAACAATCCTGCAATGTCTCCTTTGGATATTTTATCGCGTCTTCCTCCAGTAATGTATAAGGTGCGCCATTTTTTTGGTGCTGAAGGCGGAGCGATGTCTTGATTCCTAATGTTTATGTTTTTTGGTTTAATATCCTGAATAAAATCGGGTAGTGGTTCTCCTTCCCAATGCAGAATATAGGAAATACCATCACGATTCATTCGAGCAGTTCTTCCGTTACGGTGTGTAAATTCTTTTAGATGAGGTGGAAGCTGATAATGAAGTATGAATTTGATTTCAGGAATATCAAGTCCACGAGCAGCCAAATCAGTAGCCAAAAGTAATTGGATGGTACCGTTTCTGAATTTAATGAGAGCGCGTTCACGATCAAATTGCTCCATACCACCATGAAAACACTCATGATCAATACCTTGATTATTTAAAGACTCACTGACACGAGCCAGTGATTCTTTGAAGTTGCAAAAGATGATACCGGGTTCATAACCAATGAAAGAAACCGCTTTTTGTAAAGTCTGTAGTTTATCCTTTTCTGGCGAAAGAATGGTTTTATAGGTAAGTTGAGAACTGCCTTCCAGCAAGAAATCAATGACCACTGGATTTTGTAAGCCTACAAATTCCGGAATTTCAGCTTCGCTGGTTGCTGAGGTTAGAATTCTTTGCTGCACGCTAGGCAATGCAGTTATTATCTCGGTCATTTCTTGTTCAAAGCCTATTTCCAAGGATTTGTCAAATTCATCGAGTACAAGCGTTTTAATGTGTTCCACCGAAAAGTTATCCCTTCTCAATCTATCCGCTACTCGTCCGGGTGTGCCAATTAGTATAGCAGGTCTAGTTTTTAAATCAATCTTATCTAACGTTCCTGCACGGCCGCCATAAACCGCATTCACTTTATAGCCTGATCCCATTTTTCGAGTTACCTGCTCAATTTGTTGCGCCAATTCGCGAGAGGGAACCAATATCAAAATTTGAATTTCTGCGCAATCAGCATCCAATTGCTCAATTAATGGCAATAGAAAGGCCAGCGTTTTTCCCGTTCCTGTGGGAGAAAGCAATACCAGATCCGATTTAGATTGAATCGTTTTATACGCCTCTTTCTGCATTGGATTAAGTTCAGTAATTTGAAATTTACTGAGTAGTGCTTCGGTTAGATTCTGGCCAGAATTTCTTTTTGAATCTGTATCGTTTTTTGACATTTTGCAAATGTGCTATTTATTTTAATTCTGAAATAGAAATGAGCTGATAGAATTTCTTTTCAACGGACTTATAATAGCTATGATTAGAGGGGCCTTTGTTTTAAAAGCGGCTAACTATTCTCCGGTGTCTTCGCTTTCTGCTGATAAAGTATCCAATTTGCGTTCAAAGTACTTAGAAAGCTGAACATAACCATAGGCTCCAGCAAGCAGAGATTTCTACAAAGACGAACGTCCTAAGTATTCTATTCGTTATTCAGATTTCAAGATACGATTTTCACAACCGATTCATTATTGAGCATAAAATGACCTACCAAGTTCCTGCAGGAGAAAACAAGAAATCAGTCGGATTATCAATTTCATATAAATACTTGTATCCTTTAGTCTCTTTCTTGCAGAACGGCTCTAATAGTTCCAACATTATTTTATAGCTATCTAATGTTAGCGCACAATAAAAGGTTTTGTTATCGTCACTAATTATTCCTTCATCTGTTTCGAAAAGTCCTAGAATGAGATTGCAATTGCGTTTTTCTATAAAATCTACTTCTGAAAGATCCAGTTTCTGTTTTCTAGTTACAAGTTGATCTTTAATTAATTCTCTAAATTTAATGGCCTGATATTTATCAAAGTTGTACAGTCTTACAACGTTTTCTCCAAATTCATTTACGTTTTCTATGTAGTCGAGTTCCATTCAGTAATTACTAGCTTTTACTCCAGATAGAGTATGTATTCTGGATTCTTTTTGAGGACGCTAAAGTATCAGTTTTGGAGAACAATTTCATTCAACTATTTTATTGTAAGACTGATTTCTGACCAACGGACTTTATCAATTGTTTCATCGGTTTTTAATTTTTGTGTAGTCGAATTGTTCTAAAATTGGCCGCTGGTCATTAGAGTATTTGCAACCCATTATGCATTGGATTAATAAAATTCTAATTGTCTTTTATTTGGTTTCAAATAATATTCCAATGTACATTTTAAAGAATCAGAATTGATAAGAATTACAAAATGGAAGCACCTATTGTTCTTGATTTTTTACGTACTAATTTTTTATAATGCTTGCGATTAAATCCACAGTTTTCAGAAGTTAATAATGGATCAATTTGGTTCAGGTTTGAGTCGATTTGAAAGCAAGTTTCTTTTACTGCCAGCGTATCGCTTTTTGGTAATTAGGTTTGCGCTCCACTTTTAGTTAGCACAATTGAGTTTTGACAAGAAATTAGAAAGGATAGAGATAGAATGGTTATAGTTCAATTCATTGGTTTTGCTTTCTTTAGAGGGCTAGTAAAACGTTTTTAGACGTTTTCATTTTAGTTGGTAAACCTCATATTTTCTGAACCAGTCGGTTGTTTCTCCTGGTTTAATTGATATTTCATTGAAAAGCTCAGGACTAATGACGTGTTCCCAACCCCAAAGATTTACTTTGTTGGTCAAAAAATTACCCGTTTCTCTTAACCCAATCTTACTTTCAAGGTTTAATAACTCCCATTCTGCGGCAACACGTGCGCCGCCCGTGAGGTTACTAAAAAAGAATTGCTGTTTGGGTGTGCCATTGAATTTGATTTCATTTTTACCAATAGCCACTTTTAGTCCAGGGTTAACAGCCTCTCCAAATAATTCGGGATTTAATTGAAATGGAAAATTCAGAATATAATTAGTGCTTTTTGAAGCATTGAATGCTAAAAAATTGTGGGCATATTCATTAGTAACAATATCTTTTTCGCCAGTGTTTTCCAAGGAGTATTTAATAATAAAACTGTTTTCGTGTAATTCGATTTCTTTTCTCAAGACATAGGAACGTCCATTTATAGTTTCCGATTTGCAGACAATTACAATTTTATGTTCCTCACAAACTGTTTCAAATTTAGCAGGCTTAACTTCGTAAGCTGAGCTAAATTGGTAATGAGAGTCCTCTTTTTTCAATGAGCCAATACCTATTTTATGAAACCAATCTCCAATGTTAGTTTCATCAAAACCTAATGCATTATCAATACCAAATTCATTATAAAATCCTTTGCCAGAAAAATGTTCATTTTGACTATCCGTGTTTTCAAAACAAGCCAATTGAGTATCTTGAAACGTTACTCCCACAATTTTTCCAGTCCAATCAAACCGAGAGAAATTATAATTTTCAAAGGGAAAATCAATTTGAATTTCTAGGTTTTTGTTTTTAAGTATATGTGGCATAAACAAGAAAATAGGAAAAGATTAAAGCTAACGTATCGCCGTCATGAGCAGTAGACTTCTCGCGGTATACTCTTCGGAACTTGGGATTTGGTTTACTAAATACCATACGTTTCAAATTTACACAACTCAGACTATTACTCATTGGGGTGGTGTTAGCACCAGTAATGACAATTAATCTATAAACTTTTCATAAATTTTTTTTCCATTTTCATATTCAGTTGTACTAAAACATTTTCCATTTTTATCATAATATTTCCAAGTCCCATGTTCCTTTCCATTGAGGTGTTCACCAATTATGCTTACGTCCTCATTAGCGTTTATTTTAATTTTTGTTTTTCCCGATTCAATTAGTGTTTCTAGTTCGAATTTTTCGGTACCTCTTTTTCGAAAATATGTTATTGAACCAGTTTGTTGCCCGTATATGTTATTATCTATGGAAGTTAATTTTCCTTTTTTACTAAAACACAAGGATTTACCATGGTAGGTGGATAATGACATTTCATAAATATCGGAAGGATTTCCATTTTTATAATACTCGTATTGAACGCCGTCTTGACCTCCACCATTGTAAAATCCTTCATATTTTAATTGGCCATTTCTATAATAGTCTTTATGAAAACCGTTTTTGGTACCAAATTGCACTTTGATTATTGATTTTGCTTTTCTAGAAAAAATTCGTTCTTGTACTGCAACTCCTGTAAATGGTGTACTATCCTTGTTTAGGATAAGACAATCTTTTAGAATAATGAGACTATAACTCTGGACAGTATCTTGTGCTGAAGTATTAATAAATAGCAGAATTAATATTAATGTGGATAGTATTTTACTCATGTTTTATTGTTACCAACGAACCGCCACTAAGGAAGGGCAGAGTTTTAAGGGTTCAACTTGGGTTTTCATAACTTGCTTCGTGCGCAGCATACAGTTTCAAATTTGTATTATCCTAGCATTTTCCTTTTAGTTGGCTGTTAGTACCAGTTTATTCATTGATTCGTCGTTCTATATCCATTCTTTGATGTAATACTCTTACAACTTCTATCGTTATTCCCGAGTTTCGATAGAACACTAAATGAGATTTAACAACGCTCATTCGGTACCCACTTTTGATATAATCAACTGACTTTCCAACGTTTGGATTAGCGGCCAAAAAGTTAAATTCGTCGATTAATAATTTATAGTATCGATCAGCCTGTTTTGGTGACCAGGTCTCGTAAGTGTAATTCCAAATGTCGTTTAAGTCACTAATAGCTCGGTTAGTTATTTTGAATTTAGGTTGCTTCATTTCTTACTAGCTTTCAATAAACTCAAATGTGATTCAGGGTCAAAGCTTTCGGCGGTACCACTTTCTTCTCCAGCAACAAGAGCTTTTCTCAATGCGTGTAGCTTCTGTTCTTCAGATTCAAGCATTCTCAATGCAGTTCTTATTACTTCACTAGCATTATTAAATCTACCTGTAGAAATTTCTTGTTTGATGAATTGTTCGAAATGATTTCCTAACGATATTGATGTGTTCCTTGCCATAATGTTGAATGTTTTTCCAAATATACCAATAATTGGTAACTTGTGGTTCGCGTGAAATTGGTACTAACGTCCTGCCGCTAAGGTAAGTGCGGGGTTAAAGGGTTGAACTTGGGATTTCATTCTATCATTAGTTCGTGTCATACAGGTCAAATATATGCTATCCTAGCATTTGCCTTTTAGCGCGCTGTTAGGCTTAGTTATTTTGGCTGAAGTGTGTAGTATGCTTTGTCAAGGGTAAATTTTTCATTTACAAATTTGTAGTTCCAAAGTTGGATTTGACCGTCCGCTTTTCTTTTATATACAAAGAATTTTGTTTCGGAATTTCTGATGTTATTCGGGTCGAAGAAAATAGCTCCGTCATGCGTTGAAGGTGGTCCACAATAATGGTCCGTATTGAAGTGAATCTTCTTGCCTTCCAATTCAGAATAACCTTTGCAAATTCCATTTGGCTGAATTATAAAATCTTTCGAAACTACTTGATTCGCACTATCTCTTAATATATACTCACCAACTAATGTGACTTTTCTGATGTAATAATCACGGGGATTTGGGAATTGATAATCTGAGTCAAAACTTTTTGAAATTCGACTATATCTACATTTTGAAGGAAAAAGAGTACTCGGTTCTGTATTTATTAATTCAATTGTTGTATCAGTTGAATATATTACTCTTAGTAGGCAAGTCAAATCATCCCCATAAAAGTAGATATCAGGAATTCTATAAAATTCTGCTGAATCTTTCTGGTTCAAGTCAATTTTAAAGTTTCCCATTTCCCGAATAGTATCTCCATTTTGAATACAATATCCTGAAACTTCTGGGTGAAACAAATGGGAATGTAAACTCCCAAATCCGATTACAGCCTTTTTTTCATCTGACTCTTTTAAATTGAAACGAAAACCAATTGGGGTTGTGCCATCAAAGGTCTTTTTGGATTTAACCATACTATGGGTTGTATCAAAGCTATTCTTGAAATCGGTTGCAATCCAAATGCCTGAAAGGTTTTCTAAATGAGAACCAAAATTTCCTTGCGAAACACCAAAAAAGGGTAAACAAATTATTGATATGATTAGTTTTATTCTCATCGGGTTAATTAAGCACAACGTCTCGGCTATGGTTAGTACGGGAATTAAAAGTAATGAACTTTCGATTAAGCACTTAGCCAAAACTTTTTATTTTGTTTTATCTTTTTTGTTCTAAAGCCAAATCAAAAGATTTGGCGGACTTTGTTGAAATACTCTAAACTTTGGGTTAAGCATCAAAACCCGTATTAACTATAGCCATTTTTGTAACACGTTATTCTTGTAATATTAACTGTTCAATTTTTGTATTATCCTTTCTGTTTTGAACGTGTTTTGAATTTTCAAGTAAAAGGGTGTTTTTCAAAGAAGGAAAAATTTTGTTTGCTCGTTTCATCATTTTTACTCCTGGAAATATAATATCTTTTTTTGCGACTATCAAAGTGATTGGAGTTTTAATAGATAGTGCTTCTTCTTTTTTAATGATAGGAATAGGGCTGAAATCCATATCAAAATATAAAAACACCTTTGATAAGAAATTAAGTGCAAATTCATCTTTTTCAGAAAAGAGAGTCTCCAAGAATTTCTCAATATATTTAGTTTTTTTTGTTCTTATGTATTGTTTCATAGGAATAAATATTTTAAACAACGCAATCAATGGGTTTCCATTTACTATAAATGCAGGAGCAGATAAAAAAACCTCTTTGATATTACTTTCATTCTGAATCAAAGTTTTAAGAATTATTAACCCACCGAATGAGAAACCAGCCATAGTTACATTTTTTAATTCTAATTTATTTATTAACTCGTTTATCCATAAACCATAGCTATTGTCTTTCATATTCAATCTGGTTTCTGCGCTTTTATTCGGTTGCGCTAAAACATCTATAGCAAATACTTGAAATTTTTCAGAAAGAGTAGGGTACGTCTCTAAAGCAATCGGAGCACACCCATTTAACCCGTGGACTATTATTAATGGGGGTTTTGTAGAGTCTCCAATTATAATAATGTTGGTTTTTCCAAAATCAGTATCAATTATTTCATATTTATACTCTATTCCTAATTCTTTTAATTTTTGATTATAAAGATTTAATATTTCATTTTTTCCAAATTCTGATTTGTATAATGATTGCATTTTGTAATTTTAGGACAAATTTACTAATAATATTTATTTAGGACAAGTTTACTAATGAGTAAAAAGAAAAAATTGATTTTAGAAGCTGCAAGAATTCTTTTTAATGAAAGAGGTTATAGTCAAGTAACTATAAGAATGATTGCTTTAGAACTAAATATGAGTTCAGGAAATCTAAACTATCATTTTAAAAAGCGAGAGGATATTTTTGAAACTTTGTATTTTGAAATGGTTTCAGAATTTGATGAGAGAATAAAAGATTTGCCCTATACTGACGTGTCAATAGCCCAAATTAGAAACGATATTGAGCAAAGTATGAGAAGAATGATTGATTATAAATATTTTTGGACAGATTTATATAATCTTTTAGCCGTTAGTGATATAGTTAAAAAACATTTTCAAGAGGTTTATAAACAGAGGATAGATGGTTGTTTGTTGTTGTTCGAAAAAATGAAAACTCAAAATTTAATGACTAATTCTTCTTTTAAGTTTGAATATGATTTTTTGGCAGAAAGGATGATTAATTATGGGAATACTTGGATATATTCAACTGGACTTTATTCAAATAGTTTGGAGCAAAAATCAATAGACTAC
>Ga0075109_1002243_pt1 | contig 10934 bp, 3 predicted proteins | sample AntAceMetag02UKD_FD_69798 | JGI IMG/M metagenome (GOLD analysis project Ga0075109, IMG submission 69798) | Saline lake microbial communities from Ace Lake, Antarctica - Antarctic Ace Lake Metagenome 02UKD | ecosystem: Environmental > Aquatic > Non-marine Saline and Alkaline > Saline | place...
GCCAGTAGCGTGGCGATGACAAGCGTCTGCCCCGCAGCAGCAGCGGCGATCAGCGGGGTCTCGTGCAAGAAGTTCTGCACGTTGATGGCGGCGCCTCGCTCAATGAGCGCAATGACCGTGCTGACGTGGCCGTGTCTTGAAGCTTCGACCAGGGGAGTCCCAACCGAGATGTTCATGTAGTCCACTAGAGCGCCCGAGTCGATCAGCAGCTTGGCCGCCTCGGACTGCCCGGCGCGTGCGGCGTGGATGAGCGCCACTTCGCCTGTGCCGTTCTTCTGGTCCACACTCGCGCCCACCACCATGAGTGCGCGGATGACGTCCAGGTGGCCGGCCCGCGCCGCCTCGATGAGCGCGGTACGGCCTTGCTTGCCCACGAAGTCCGGCAGGGCGCCGCGCTTGCACATGGTGGCGACGATGTGTGCTCGGCCCTCCGCACACGCCTGCATAAGTGCAGTGTACCCCGAGCGTGTCTCGAGGTTGATGTTGGCGCCGCACCCGACTAGCATGTCTATGGAGGGGTAGTGGCCCGCCGCCGCCGCGGCCATCATAGCAGTCTGGCCCTTCTTGCTTTCGAAGTCCACCGGCAGCCCGTGCCCCACCAGTGCGGCGATGGACTCCAGCTGCCCCGCTGCGGCCGCCGCCATGAGCGCCGTCTGGCCCAGGCGGTTGACATGGTCCACCCGCGCCCCGAGCTCGACCAGCACTGTGATCATGTCAGTGCGCCCGGCAGCGGCGGCAGCGCCTAGCGCGGTCCGCCCTGTGGAGGACTCGAACCCCACGCGCCCCCCTTGCTGCTTCATTAGGGTAATGATCGCCCCGTGTCCGTGCGTGGCAGCCTTAATGGTCGCAGTCTCGCCCTGGGGATTCTCACGGTCCACGTGCGCGCCGTGTGCGACGAGCCACCGGCACGCCTCCAGCTGCCCAAACGCCGCTGCCTCCATCAGCGCGGTGCACCCCTTGGGGGTAATGCAGTCCACGATGGCGCCAAGGCGCAGACACAGCTCCATCGCATCCACGCTGCCGCGCGCCGCCGCCTCACACAGCACCGTGCGGCCTGCATTATTCTCTAGCTGGAAGTCGGCGCCGCGCTCGGTGAGGGTGGCGGACATCGCCTCATCCATGCTCAGCACCGACTGCAGCAGTGGCGACACGCCGAATTTGTTGACTCGGTTGATGTTGGCGGCGTTGTCCAGGAGCGCGGTGACGGCGTCGCGCTGCCCGGCCCGGACCGCGCAGAGCAGCGCGCTATCTCCGTTCTTGCACTCGTGGTTCACGTTGGCGCCGCACATGCACATCGCGTATAGGCCGTGTACGATTCCCTTTTCCGCCGCCACCGTGAGCGCAGTCTGCGACGCGACAGACTCGTGGTCTGTAGACGCACCCCTCTCCACCAACGCGGCGACCGCCTTGGACTGCCCCTTGGCGGCGGCGACGATGAGAGCGGTCATACCCGACGCCGTCTCGTGGTCCACGCGGGCGCCGTGCCGCACCAATGCGCCCAGGGCCGCCAGCTTGCCCGCCGCACAGGCCACGATTAGCGCAGTGCCCGCCTGGAGCTTGGTCTCGTAGTCGACTTTGCCGCCGCGCGACACCAGGGCGGTGATGGTCTCTATGTGCCCGGTGACGCTCGCTGCCAGAAGCGCCGTCACGCCATCGCGATCCTCGTAGTCCACGGGAACTCCCTTGTCAATCAGCTGGTTGACGCGGCGGACTCGGACCTGCGGCTCGAGCAGGCCGTCGCCGGCAATGGCCACCATCTGCGCGCCCAGCTCTTCCCAACTGATGACCGGCTCCGGCTCCCCGCCGCCAAACATGCTGAGTGACATGGTAGCCGGTGGCTAAGGGCTCTGCGGGGGCTTGGGGTGTTGGAATCAGGTATCAGAGTGAGGAGTTGAAGGTGTAGGTGTTTAGGGGTTTGGGGGGATTCAGGGTTAGGGTTCAGGTGTTTCGGGTTTTGAAATTCTGGGGTTATGAGGTGTAGGGGTTTGATGGGTCTCATGTGCTTGTTGGGCAAGTCACCTCCTGTCTTCCTCTTGGGCCCGGACCCCGTGACGTGCCGAACCTTCCACCTGCGCTGCGGTCAGCCTGGTGCGAGAGTCGACCCAGCTGTCTCGGTGGCTCGTTGCTATCAGTCGTCGCACGACGTCCGGCGGTGCTCGACAGCTGGAGGCATGGGATGTCTCGCTTCTCAGGTTAAAAAAGGACCTCGCTTTGACGGATAAACACCCAGAGACGATCAGATCGCACGCACGACGTCCGCCAGATGTGTAAGTAGTTGGGGCGATAGGCGTGCCAAGGGGCAGGACATCGCCAGGCGTCGAAGGGAGCAGTGTTATCTACCACGCTGCACCCGGGCTGCACTCGGTACAATTTGGGTCAAGGCGACGGTCTCTCTCGGTTACACTCGACTCGAAACAAGGACTTTTCAAGGAAGCGAGAAGAATGCTGGATCGGATCGGCGCAGAGGTCCCTAGACCCCAAGCCCTATGCCGCCCCCGATAATCATCATCCCACGCGCGTCGTGCTAATCGCGAGAGCAAGACGCGCACGTACAGCGCTCGTCGCCGCCCGAGTGTTAGCTCCGCTCGGCGCCTATCGAGACGCATGGGTGCATGGAGGCGAGGCCATAGCCGACGCTCTGGTTCTACACTCTCAGGGGTTAGGGTTTAGGGTTCACAGGCGCGTTAGGGTCACAGATGCATGCGCCTGAAACCCTGAACTATGCAGCTTACACCCTACACCTTGAACCCTACACCCCACACCTTACACCCTGAGCCTTAAAGCCTGAACCCTACACCCTAAACCCTAATCCCTCACTGTCCCTCGCTCCATCCCTGCCCGATGCCGAATGCCAGCACCCTTGTCGAGTAGCAGCCCACCCTCGCGATCTGTCCAGTCAGCCACGTCCGCCCTCGGAAGTATCGTGGGGGAGAGGGGCGGGAAGGGTGTGTGCAGGCCTCACGCACTCGCTGCTTGATTTGAGTGGACCTCCGGAGGGGCTCTCCCCGCGCCTCTGACGAGTGCCGACACCGGACCTGTTCAACGGGGTTGACGGAATACGAAACAGGGCGCGGGAAGCTCGGATATGGACTTGGGTCGGGTGCGAGCGCGCGGCGCGGCTAAGCAGCGGTTAGAAAAATGGCACCGAAGCTGTTTTTTTGGACAGTTACGCCAGCTACCGTAATACGTTTGTGTAGAGGCGCAGACCCCAGTAAACTTTACATCCTCAGCTGCACCGATGGAATACGTTTACGAACCCATTATGAAGAACCCATTAACCTTCATTGGTATGCACCGCACCACCGCCTGCGCTTCACAACTTTGACTTTTTAGCATTCCACAATGTGTAGTATCAATGCCGCTTGTGTTCACCTCGCCAAGCCCCGATACCGGTTTGGGCTCATCAACTAGTCCTGTGGACCAGGGAAGATCCCACCACGACGATAACGACACGAACCCGTCCATAACACGTTCGTGCACAAGCGAGAAGAGGGTGAGACAAGCGCTAAAAAAAACAAAAACTCCTGTCAGCCGCGACACCAAACCGAGGACATATGTTATTTTATTTGAGTTATTGACACTCCACTCTACCTCCGCATATATAATCGGAGATTCCCAGGCTGGCTGGCACACAACATGATACAGATACTTGCTCTCCTTGACAGCCAGATCAGCTAAGAACTGTCTCTCTAGACAAATGTTGCGGGACATCCAATCCAAAATACGGACAAGCGATATGTTGTCTACTCTCCACAAAACATTATATTTTTACGGCGCGCGGGGCCGCGTGCCGATGATTACGTAACATACCTGCCCTCGGCTCTAGCTAGCGTGCTCAGCTCTCCCTCTTCGCGAATCGATGCCAATTGACCCCTCATCAAGGCAGCTGTACGATGACCGGGCAAAGCACTATTTCGTTGCGTTGGCGAGGGTGAGGAAAGTTTGTTGGTGGCTTGGTGCACATAGAGTTTGCTGTGCCTGATGAATGTGCCAAATGTTGCCGCCGACACCACAGTCTTCGGTGCGCCAACTCTGTATAGCTCTGACCACTAAGCCTGCCGAGAAGACTGGGTAAGAAAATACTGGGTGGTTGATGGGAATGACGCCAGTGGTAGAGGCTCGCAGCGGCGAGCTGGGAGGCGACGGTGCATTGCAGCAGCGGTAGTCGGGTTATGGCTTATGGGAGGCATAGGGTTACGAAATCAAAACAGTGGCAGAGACCGGGGGGGAAGACTGACATCAGTGAACTAATTCGTACTGAGATGTCGAATGAGCAACGCTCGTGATGGCACTCACGTGATTTTACCTCTGCAGTCAGACAGTTAGAGCTCTACATACATACAGATAGTCGGTGTATGCCTGCCTCCCATGCTTTCTATAGCAAGATGCTCGCTGAACGAACCGCCTCGCGGAACGTCTTTGTTTTATTTTATTTTATTTTATTTAGTCAGACAGTCAGCCAGTGGTTAAGTGGTAGAGCTTCAGAAACAGAACCATAGTCTCAGTGGGCTACGCTCGTGTGAAATTTCTTGTTTCATTTATTTTAGATAGTTAATCTTGGATCACTGATTAGGTTTGCCACGCTCTTTAGAGTAGTAACTAAGATGTTCCGCAATGCGGTTGGTTTGTTGAGCCTATTGGGGCAAAGGATCCGCATACCCAGAGAAGTGGAGTATTGTCACGTACTCTATCCGGCCCCGTCACTGTTTCTAAGCAGGGAGAGCTCACCATTTGAATTCACCACAGGACTGTACACTTGGTACCCATGCTGGCCTTCGAAGGGTAAACAAGAGGGTATCTACCGCAATCTGAATTATACACCGGGGCTTTGTACGGGTTCTTGATGTCCATCACGGACTTTGGCAAGGTCCTTAGTGGACTGTTATTAAGCAGGTTCAGCATCGTTAGTGCCGTGAGCATTCCAAGCTCCATCGGTACACTCGTCAAGTCGTTATCGTTGAGGATCAGCTCCTCCAGTTTATGCAGCCCGCCAAACTCTATGGGCAAACTTTCCAGCATGTTGTCGTCGATGCGCAATGTTTTCAATGCGGTAAGCCTCCCAAGCTCTGCTGGTACGCTGGTCAACCTATTGCCGCTGAGCCGCAACACCTTTAGCGCACTGAGCCCCCCGAGCCGAGCTGGAACACTCGTGAGCTTGTTATTGTTGAGATGCAACGTTTCCAGCGCAACAAGCCCCCCAAATTCTTCTGGCACACTCTCCAACAGATTATAACCGAGACGCAGCTCTTTCAATACAGACAGCCTCCCTAGTTCTACTGGTATTGTCGTGAGGTAGTTTTTGGCGAGAGACATGTATTCCAACGATCTGAGGTCGCCGACCTCTCCTGGTACGCTCGTCAAATTCTTCTCATCAAGAGCCATATATTTAAGGCCGTCCAACCGGCCAATGAACTTTGGCAAGGCGATCGTCGTCTTTGTGCCTCTTCCAAGCCAGCACTCAGTGCGCCACCTATCTTCTCTGTACCTATACAAACGGCGCCGACTTTTCAGGTAATCATCCTGCCAAGACTCCGAGTCGGCTTCGCTTCGTAACTCAGTCTCTCCGGAGTAACTCAATCTGCGTGCTCGCGACTTACGAACATTCCAAGGTAAGTTGATCTTAACGACACGCCCCACCTGATCGCTTTCAACAGTGCACTGCAGCTGTAACCCTGCTTTAGCCACCCTGGCATTCCAGATGTCCTCACGATTTACCCGTGTGGTCTCCTCGCCCAACTCCTTAATAAGCTGCTTGTATTTGGCATTGGCGGCTTTCTTCCGTTCCTGCCATACTGTGAGCGGCTCGTTATCCTGGTGCCACAACTGCCGCAACACCACACATTCCATTCGCCACGCTTGAAGCAAGTCAGTGTCGTTTCCGCTGGTCTCAAACTTATCAAGCCATTCCGTTTGCTTTGTATCATCGACGACAAACGCAACATCATCGTCAATGATCATGCTACCCTCCTCAAATAGCCGACCAAGTGTGACGGGCAAGTCGTTAAGACGATTACACATGAGGTTCAGGTTCACCAGATTGGTGAGGCCTCCAAGCCAATCTGGCACGCTGCGCAATAGGTTATGACGAAGCCCCAGAGCGTTCAAATCATATAAATGCTCTAAGCATATGGGCACACGGGTGAACGAGTTATTGCCGAGATCCAACCACCTGAGAGCAGTCAACGATTTGAGTTCGATCGGCAAGCTCGAGAGATGATTGGAGTTGAGCAATAAGCTCTCGAGCTCCGAAAGCTGTCCGATCTGTGACGGTATGCTCCTCAACTGATTTCTGTTCAAGTTTAGGAGCTTCAGCGAGACGAGCTCGCCAATTGTCTCAGGTAAAGACGTCAGATTATTACCAGCAAGAATGAGCTCCGACAGATGCTCAAATTTGCCTCCCATCTCAATGGGCAAGCCGGTTAGCAGATTATCGTGAATGTGCAATTTCTTTAAGTTGACGAGTTCACCAAGCCCTGCAGGAATAACCCTCAGTTGATTCCCGTTGAGATACAACTGCTCCAGAGTGGTGAGCTCACACAGCGTCGTAGGCAAGTGCGACAGTTTGTTTCCCCCAAGTGACAACACAACAAGCGACCGTAAACATCCAAGCTCCGCTGGTAAACCGGTCAGCATATTGAGATGAAGGTCCAACTTCTTTAACATGGACAGCCTGCTCAACTCTGCAGGCACGCTTGTCAGGCTGTTCTGAGATAGATGTAACTCTGTCAGTGCGGTTAGCTGTCCAAATGTCCTGGGCACGGTTTCCAGCCGATTGCGTTGCATGAATAAATTCTCAAGTTTACTGAGCTCTCCAAGCTCATCCGGTACACAGGTCAGTGCGTTCATATCCAGTCGCAACTGCTCTAACGAGATAAAATTGCCAAAGTACGCAGGCAATTCCGCCAAATGGTTTCTACTCAGCGTTAAAGCTTTCAGGGCGTTGAGCCCTCTGAGGGCATCCTCAGCCAACAAGTGCACACTCGTCAGGTTGCAATTCGTTATATCTAAATGCTGCAGCGCCCACAAGCTCCCCACCGCGTGAACATCCGTGAGGTTACACCATTTTAGAGACAAATGCTCCAGTGCTTGCAAACCACCCAGCACCGGTGGCAATTTGACCTCAACACGTTTATAGTATTTATACACGCCCGCAGCACACAGAGCTGCTGCAGGTGATATGGAAATCGATTTTAACTGCATGAGCTCGTCGTCATCCGAAGAATCTTCATCATCACCCCTGCGCCCAGTAGGTTTGGCGGCCTTGACTTGCTGTATAGCAACGTGGTCGTGGTATTCGAGTTTGATATTGATACCAGAAGAACGAGGTACAGAAAAATCAGAAAGCACCTCATCTTCGCGAGCCTTGTACAACCTGCGGCGTGTACCCACGAAATCGTTATCGCTGTCATAATCGATTTCCGCAAACCGCCTTGGTTTGTGCCAATCTGCAACCCATTTCAGTAAAATAAAACCCCATTTCAGTAGAACATCCACAACGGCTGTGTGACCATTTTCCACAGCATATGACAATGGTGTTATGCCACCCAGTTCCTGACCGTAATATCCATATTTTTTTCGGAAAATAGGAGTGCAGCCCACAGTAATAATAGGGGTGCAGCCCGGCAGTGCCACCCCATGCCTGGAAGGTTTACAATAGTCATCCTTGCATACAGTATGCTCGATGTTGACACCTGCCCCTGCTTTGAGCAGCACATTCACCACCGACGCGTGGCCATGGTAAGCGGCATGGTGCAGAGCCGTGGCCCCATATGGTGCCTGCTCTCCATTCGACTGCATCTCGATACTGTCACCCATGGCGTTTATGTCTGCCCCCGCTTCGAGCAGCATTCGCACCACTGACTCGTGACCGCTTTCTGCCGCCTTACACAGTGGTGACTTATTGCGGCTGCAAGCAACATTCATGTTTGTCCTTGCCTCCAGCAACATTTGCACCACAATCTCGTCGCCGTTCGAGGCAGCTACCTGCAACGCCTGGTACACAGACAGGTCATCAGATTTCGCCCCAGCATCAAGTAGAATCTGACACACCGCCCTGTGGCCGTGCTTCGCCGCCGCACACAGAGATTTGTCATCAGATATTGCCCCAGCATCAATCAGAATTTGAACTATCGCCGCGTGGCCGAGCTCGGCTGCCGCATGTGCTGCCACGCACAGCGATCGACACTTACCAATACCAGTTGAGCCTATAGCGTGATCTAGCAGCATTTGTACCATTGACTCGTCGCCATTTGACGCAGCTGCACGCAACGCGTTTGTCCCACTATGATGAATATCGAACTCTGCTCCAGAATCAAGCAGGATTCGAACAATCGCCTTGTGACCGCAGGAGGCTGCCGTGCTCAGCACCGAGGACCACCAAGATAGTTGATCAGTTTCGAGTCCAGTGTAACACAAGGATATGTTGTTTGCGTGTGCCCTTGCCCTCGCCTTTAACAGAACACGAATGATCGTTGCATGGCCGCTCCTCGCAGCAACATGGAATATTGCCGTGGAATTAAATGGTGCACCTGCCTGCAGCAGCAGGCGCACAAACCCCACTTGGCCGTTCTCCACTGCCTGTTGCAGCAACAGAGTCACACCACGTGTAGTTGTACCTTGTAATAACGCACCGTCGTCTAACAGCATCCGCAAGATTGCCTCTTGGCCGTTTTCCATCGCCATCGACAGAAGCATACTTCCACCACGTTTATATTTCGATGAGATAAAGCTGGAATCCGAAGTTGCCCCTTCATCTAACAGCATTCGCACCAATGTCTCATGGCTATATTTCACTGCAACGTACAGCACAGTGTACACGGCGCGCACAGCTCCCAGCTCCTCTTGCACACATTTCTTCCCTTTAACATGAAACTCTCTGCCGCTGCAATTTGTTTTTACATGGACGTGACCAATTGCTTTTTTCCACTCAGCGCCAGCATCCAGTAAGGCCCGAAAACTCTTGTTGATTTCAGCGCCAGCATTCAGTAATGCCTGCACCACTGCCGCGCTTCCATTCATTACAGCAGCGTGTAGTGGTGTCAGCCCACGACCATCAACCTGATAATTACGCACATTTGCGCCTGCAAGTAAAAGGGCCTTCACCACAGCCTCATGGCCGTGCTGCGATGCTGCATAGAGCGGTGTAATTCCACGACAGGAAATATCGAGATAATCTGCGAAATCAACATTCGCCCCAGCGTTAAGCAGGGCTTGCACTGCCGCTGCGTCACCGTTGGATGCTGCAGCGAGAAGCCAAGCGTTGTAGTCGTCATCTACTACCTTACCTTGCCACGAATCCGGTGCCTGTTCACGCCATGCCTTCAGCATCTCCGCGTTTGCTGTTACGCACTCAACACTGACGACTTGACCAACAGAGGAGACATTCATGCACTGCTGGCTCTGATGAGGGAGTTTCTCATCTTCCATGGGACCACTTAACGACTTTCTACGCCTCAAAAAGTGGATTCCTCTGAGTGGCACTTCCAGTTGCTCCCTGCCCTCGCCCGTAGATTCAGCCCCGGTCTGCTTGGCCCTCTCATCGCACTCGCCCGAATGATCTAGCTCTGGGCCCTCTCCTCGAGTAGACTGAGAACCAGGCAGCCCGTTGGTGACAAAGTCGAGCTCTTCCATTCGCTCTCGGAGATCGACCTTCTCCGTTTTGTGAGGAGGTTACAACGGAATGTGCTGCTTTTCTGTCCTCGAACGTCAGCTTAAAGACAATCGTCGCACGAAGCTTGATAACCCCAAAAGCCTAACAACGTTGCAAACGACACAGCTGCAGCGCCTAATGGTGGCTGCCTTGTCGACGAAGTATTCTAGTGGGTTTTCGTCCACGCGCCCCTCGTCCCGATGAAACGACGCAAAAACATCGAAAAAGGGAGCCAACAGTCTACAAGCGCCAGCGCCACACATCAATAGCCTCGAGCCATAGCCACCTGGATTTTTTTGCCACGTGGTGGAAAACCTCCCGCCCTTTCCAGTTTGTATCCATAGTTGTAATAGGATCTGCCTGCCATAGAACAGTTCAAAGCTCCCACCACATGCCCAGCTCCGGTGCTCTTGCTTCGATCACCGCGCATCGAACGACCAGCACCAGCACCAGTGGCGGAGGCAGCAGCTGTACCCGACCCCAAAGACCTCGCGCCTCTTCTGTTCCCGCTGCGCTTATAAGAACAGCCGCGGCTGCCGTTGATTCAACTTCTTCACGGACGATGCCAGACAACGGCGGGCCATCGGTGTTGGTGGTGGGTGCCGGGCGCGTGGGCACCTACCTCGCGTGCAAGTTCGCCCAAGCCGGCGGCCGCGTCATCCTGAAGGGCTCCAAGCCTGCCCTGGCGAAGTATGCGCTCCGGCGTGTTGTCAATCCCTAGCCGCTAAACCCTGAACCTCAAACCCTAACCCTAAATCATTACACCCGAGCCCTAAACCCTAAACCCTATACCCTAAAACACTTCGCCCTGAACGCTGAACCCTGACCCCTACGCCCTAAACCCTACACCCTCAACCCTAAACCCTAAACTTTAAACTCTGAACCTCAAACCCTCAACCCTACACCCTACACCCTAAGCCCTAAACCCCAAACCCTTGACCCTAAACCCTAAACCCTAAGCCTGGAGCCTTAAACTCTACACCCGACACCCTTCACCCTACACCCAAACCCTGAATCATGAACCTAAACCCCTGAACCCTGAACCCTAAACCCTGCACCCTAAATCCTGAATCCCAAGCCCTTGGATTTGAACGCTACACCCTAAACCCTAATTCCTGAACCCGAAACCATAAACCCTTAACCCTAATCCCTGAACCCTAGCTAGACCCTAAAACCCTAAAACCCTAAACCCTTAATCCTTAATGCTAAACCCCCTTAACCCCTACACCCCACACCCTACACCCTACACCCTACACCCCACACCCTACACCCTACACCTTACACC